>Ga0257161_1000413_pt1 | contig 10798 bp, 11 predicted proteins | sample NR01A_FD_185954 | JGI IMG/M metagenome (GOLD analysis project Ga0257161, IMG submission 185954) | Soil microbial communities from H.J. Andrews Experimental Forest, Oregon, United States - NR-01-A | ecosystem: Environmental > Terrestrial > Soil > Temperate forest > Bulk soil | place: USA: Oregon... | reverse complement strand
CGGCTATATATTGGTTTAAGTACGCATCGAATGGTGACGATGATTTTAGTCGCCGCAACACGAAGTTCTGGCAGGCCTCGAGCGGCAACTCGCAAAATATCTTGAGGCCGAAAGAGTCTCAGAAGGCATATTTATTGTATGCGTCCACCAAGAGGACGATATTGAAAGACTTCGAGACATTAACCGTCGCGTTGAATGCGCAGCTTCCTATCGCATTCGCGTAGCGATCGTCGATGCTCAGAAGAGTCCTCCGCCAGCTTCGCGCCTGCCCTTTGACTGATTCGATGGCTATCATCATCCGGGGCTCCGCAACGGCGCCACGCCCGGCTTCCGCTTAGGTGATTTCGTTCCAGGTGGCATTCTGACCGAGGTCTAATGGACAAGGGGTTCCCCGGCTCTGCCAGGGCGTACTTACTTTTTGCCGCCGCTAAAACGCGCCCCAACCCAGCCCCACCGCTTGAAGCTTAGCTTATGCTTGGCCCACCCATGCTCGGTCCTCGCATTTCTTGTGTAGGTTCGTCGTGTTGCCATGAGCGCTGCGGGGCTTCTCGCGTAAGCAGGCTTGCCGGCTTGGACGGCGGCATTCGTCTTGTGGCGGCGGCCTTAAGCGGGCGCCATCGCCGGGATAGCTCCGCGTTCCTTGCAGCTTTCGCCAAGGCTTCGTCTCTTTCTTTGGAGTCCGCAATACTTTGGAAGATGCGTCTCAGGGTCGCCGGTGGAATTCCTTCCGTTCTTGGAGCTTTGGCGCCTGCCCGCGCTGCAAAGCCGAGGGCAGGTCTTTGAGCAGCTTGACGTCTGCTTTCTACCGTCAAGTCATTCCGTAGTTGCGTGCTAAGCCGAGCCACAAGCATTTTTCGGCGCTCCGCGTACGTCAGCCCTTCGCCCTTGACGGCAAGTGAGGGCATGTCAAAGCCAGCCTGCGTTTTAATGCATTGGCATACGCATGCCACACGCTCCCAAACAGCGCTTTCGCCGCAGTCGCTCGGCATCAGGTTCGCCGTTTTTAGCGCGGTGATAACGTGCGTCACATCAGGCAGTGTCAAAGTTCCATACGTCGCTGAGACCGCCGTGACGATAACTGCCGTCGCCAGTATTGCATTAAGTTGAATGGTTGGCGGTTGGACCATGTTTTCCGGCAACTGCTTTTCAACGTAATCGCTTTGAGGTTGGACGGCTACCGCGCCATACGTGGGGCGATCCCTCGCGACTTCAATACAGGCATTGAGCACTTCAGGAATAAGCTGTCCTTCTGCTAGTTGGCGTGGGACAGCAGCAACGAAAATCAGTCCTGATGTGAAGTTAGCCGCGTCAAGGCGGCACTCATCGATGGCGTGCTTTATGTTGTCTACGACGGTTTTAACAATTTCGGTGCTCTCCATTGGCTGCATTTGGTGCTCCTATGATGGGCATTCCCCACGACATCAGTCTGCCGTGTCTGTGTGACGGCGGAAAGTCACGTTTGCCTTACCATCAACTTTGAGCGCATCCTCCGGAACTGCTTCCCTCTTCCTCAAGCGCCCGCAGCAAAACATCCGCTCCTCCGCGAAACGTGGCCTCAGGTGACGAATTGAAGATCATCCGGGTACGTCACCGAACGTCTTGACGATCATCGCGTCTTCAAAATCGCCGACATCGTAGCGCCGTAGATACACGTCACCGCCGCACCAGTCATCGCATCGTGATCCGCAATCGCTTCAACACTGTTTGTAGCGAATGTAATCTACCGCCCATCGGTCGTCGTCAGCGTCGCCATCGTAGTCGCTCACGGAGGGTATCAGGGGATCACACATAATAGCAGATTGCCGACGACCAAATGTGTCCTGGTTCACACAACAGCGCGTGTGAAGCGCCCACGGCTCGCGGCGGCCGCTGGCTCCGTTTCTGACTACGTTACGGTTCCAAGAGCGGGCGGCGCACCCACCACAAACCCTTCCCCATCTGCGACCGAACCAACGCTCACCTCACCGCGGAGCTAACGCCAATTCCGCGGCCCAACGGAGCGCTCACACACCCTCGCCACTTTGCGATCGGACGCGTAACGGTGAGCCGTTTTTACCCCTTACAGGCTTGCAAATTCGACGCCTCAATAATCCGCGTCAAACCGGTGCCGTACAGGCGCTCCTTCGCGTGCCAGGCTAATCGTAATGAGACCATGAATCGCGGACCGGTGAGGAGCTGTTGCGCAACACTCTGATCCCGTGCCCGGGCCGGCCAGGTGATGACAGGCTCGCTTTTTCCTGTGGCTATCTGCGGGCGTTTCATGCAGACAGCGGCCAAGTGCTATGGCAAACTCGGCTTGCCTCGCACGCCATGGGCTATACCGTGACGTTTCAATCGGCCATCAGCACATCCACTGCCATCGCTGCAGGTGGCGGCTTCAACGCAGGGGCCTTGAACCTACGTTTGTGCGTTGCTGCAATGGAAAATCGACGACATCTCGCCTCGACCACACAAACCGGCGGATAAGAAGGGCAAAGATGGCTTGCCAGGATACATACAAACAAGCGTTCAATCCAACTGGAGGAAACAATGACACCTATGATGAAGCGGTGCGTTCTCGGCGCTGCTCTGTTTTGCGCCCTCGGCACGCTCGGGCATGCCCAAAACCCGCCACGTGCGCTGCCGCTTGGTGCGCAGAACAACCCGGCCCAGCCGACGCCCTCAGCGACTCCGCGAACCGTCCAGGGCTTCGTTCCTCTGAACGATCAGATGTTGCGCGCGCCCAAGCCCGAGGATTGGTTGATGCTGCGCGGCAATTACCAAGGCTGGGGCTACAGTTCGCTCGAGCAGATCAACAAGACCAATGTCAAGAACCTGCAGCTGGTGTGGGCCCGAGTGATGGAACCCGGCATCAACGAGTCGACGCCCCTCGTCTACAACGGCGTGATGTACCTGGGTAACTCGAACGACGTCGTCCAGGCGATCGATGCCACCAACGGCGACCTGTTGTGGGAATACCGCCGACAGCTCCCGGAAGCCTCAGCTTTCCATGCCATGCATGGGCAGCGCAAACGCAGCATCGCGCTTCACGGCGATCGCGTCTACTTGGCGACCTGGGACAATTTCATCGTCGCCCTCGATGCGCGGACCGGGCAGGTGGCTTGGCAGACCGATCGCGGCGGCGACTACTACGTCAGCAACTCCACGGGCCCGATCGTTGTGAACGGTATCGTCATCGCGGGCAGCACGTGTCAGGTGGCGGGCTTCGGCTGCTATGTGACGGCCCATGACGGCAAGACCGGCGAAGAGCTGTGGCGCAATACCTTCATCCCGCGTCCAGGCCAACCGGGTGACGAGACCTGGGCCGGCTCGCCGTTCGAATCGCGCTGGATGACCGGGGTGTGGGGACAGCTCACCTACGATCCCGAGCTCGACCTCGTCTTCTACGGCTCGTCCGCCGTCGGCCCCGCCTCGGAAACCCAGCGCAACATGCCGGGCGCCACCATGGCCGGCACCGACACGCGCTTTGCGGTCAAGCCAAAGACCGGCGAAGTGGTGTGGAAGCACCAGGTCCTGCCGCGCGACAACTGGGACCAGGAATGCACCTTCGAAATGATGGTCATCAACACGCTGGTCAATCCCGATGCCGGCGCCACCGGCATGATGTCGATCAATCCGGACGCCCGCCGCGGACCGCGCAAGACGTTGACCGGCGTGCCCTGCAAGACCGGCATCGCGTGGAGCTTCGATGCGGCGAACGGGGAGTTCCTGTGGGCGAAGTCGACGGTGGAGCAGAACCTCGTCGACAAGATCGACGGCAAGGGGCTCGTGACCGTCAATGAGAACGTGGTGCTCAAGGAAGTCGGCAAGACCTACCACATGTGCCCGACCTTCACGGGCGGCCGCGATTGGCCGAGCGGGGCCTATAACCCGAAGACCAACGTCATGTTCATGCCGCTGCAGAACCTCTGCTTCGACACCACGCCGCGGGCCGACCGCGATCCTGCGCCACAGTTCGTCTACAACGTGACCAATGTCGCTAAGTTTGCTCCCGGCAAGGATAAGGCGGGCCGCGTCGATGCGATCTCGGTCGAGACCGGCAAGACGCTGTGGAGCTATGAGACGCGCGTAGCGAACTTCTCGCCTGTTTTGGCCACGGGCGGCGGGCTCCTGTTCAACGGCGGGATGGACCGATACCTGCGGGCGCATGACGCCGACGACGGCAAGGTCCTGTGGCAAACACGGCTCGCGTCGCAGGCCTTGGGCTTCACGGTCACGTATTCTGTGAATGGCCGCCAGTACGTCGCCATCGCTGCCGGTGGCGGATCCAACGCCGGCTCGCTGCGCGTGACCCCTGAGGCGGACGCCGTGAGCGGCGGTAATGCCGTGTACGTGTTCGCGTTGCCGCAATAAGTGGCCGGAGCGTACGTGCTGGCCGGAGGGTCGAGGTGCCCTTGCCCCCCTGCCGGTCCTGACGGTGAGAGCGTGTGCATGTTTTGGTGTCTGCATCAAAGCCCGGCCGCCGTCACCGTCAGGGCGAAGCAAAGCGGAGCAGCCCGCTTGCGGGCTTGACCGCACGAGCCGCGCCCCGTGGCATTCTGACCGCGATCTACCCTTTGCCGCCGCTGATTATGCGCAGTCGCTTCCACACCGGAATATCCGGTGGGCACCGCGGCGGCAGGTCGGTAAAAAAGACGCCGCACCGGCTCGCTTGCGGATCATCCCGCTAGGGGCAGTCAGCCGACAGGCGCACGAGTAAATCGTCCAGCAAAATTTCCGATCCGAATTTCACCGCCAATCGCGCGAGCCGATACGCACCCGCCCGCTTGCAAAGATCGCAGCGCAGCCGAACGAGCACGTACGGGAAATCGGCCAAGCGCCGCAGCAAAACATCCGCTCCTCCGCGAACGTGGTCTCAGGTGACGAATTGAAGATCGTCCGGTACGTCGCCGAACGTCTTGAGGATCATCGCGTCTTCAAAGTCGCCGAGATCAGGGCTATCGATGCGCGCGAGCGCCACAGCTCCCGCGTTGGCCTCACTCCGGTACATCGCGTCCGCACGCCGGAGCACGGCCGAGGAGTGCGGACATTCGACGGCTTCTCCGGGAACCAAGCCGCCATCCTCCAAGCGCAAGAAAGGCAACGCTACATAGTGGATCATCATGGCCTCCGAGCCGCATGCTCTCGGTCGAGAGTTAAGAACAAAACGAGAACATGAGTCAAGGGGCCGGCGCGCTCGCGCTATCTTGGGGAAGACGGACAGCGAAGCTTGCTTGCCCAGCAGGAGCGGCAGCGAATCATGGTAACTTTCTTGCAAGGTCGGCGGACTCCTCCCGTGCCGGCCCCGGGCCTTGCAGCTCACGCCAATGTGGGCTGCTTTTTTAGCGTTTAAGGGCTCAGATGAAGCCATCCAGGAAGACCCGCTTCCACGCACCACGACGCTGCCCGTGGTGCATGAAGGCCGTCAGCCCTCCATCCACCCGGAAGCCTCAAGGACCATAAGCCCTCGGTACGGGAAGTCCGCCAGAACACTCTACGAGAAGTATTGATGTAGCCAGCCCTTTACCAGCTCTGATGACGCTTCGGTGCCGATCTTCATTCCCGCGCTGCCCAGCTTGGCGCCGATATTCAAGACCCACTCTTTGGTCTGCGTTCCGAACCTCTTTTGGTCGGCATCTACGGCCTCTTTTAGCGCATCAACTTCGCCCTGCGGGACATCCAGCCGCTTCAGTGCATCAGCAAGTGAACTGAAATTCCCTTTTCCAACGACAACGGTGCCCAGCTGAGTAAAATCCGATGCCGTGCCCGCGATTACATTCGTTCCGCCATAGATGTAATTCACGACCGCCGATTCCACTTGTCGAACTGGCAGATCACTTGGCTTGTCATCCACCTGGCCCAACTCCTCCCTAATTTCCAGCGCGAACCGCAACAATCGATTCCGCACCTCCTCACATAGCGCCACCATGACCGCGGCGGGCACTTCCTGCCACGCTTGCGATAGAGCGTACCCGGGAATGAATCTGGTCTGGTAATGCACGATCAAATCGGGCGGCCACGGAATCATCGCGTTATGCTTCTCGTCGGTGCTCCCGGCGTCATACGTCGCGATGGGTTGGACGAATTTCGACGTCAGATACTTTCTATGCTTCTCCTCCAAAATGCCCAAGGGTAAAGGTCGTTGGGGTATCCATGAGCCAGCGGGGCCGCTAAAGTTGCCTTTCGAGTGAAGCGCAACGCAGCGGTATCGGGGGATAACGTCGTCGCGGCCGTACCCATTCAGCTCCTTCTCTGCCCATTCCTTGAGTCTGTTGTTCTTAAGTTCAAAGGCCAGTATGAGGCACTTACGCAAGGCGTCCGCAATCGGCCGCTTTCCGTCAGCTGCCATCTCGATGATCTCATCTACTAATCTCATCGTCGCACTCAGGAAGCGAAATTCGCGTGATCGGGGCGCGACTAAGTTCCGGCTGACGCGGAATTGCCCATGGCGTTGTAACCAATTCTCGGCGGGAGGTCAGTCATTGCATAGTGGACGAACTGTTCGCCGAGCTCTGTAAGCTCATAGGCGTCCCCGTCGTCAAAGGCGGACTTTGCCGCTTTGTTCGTGGATGCCGACGCCGCGTGGGGCCGTGTCGGCGTTTTCTTTAGAAACCGACCTGCGTAGTCAGTCTCGCGATGCTGGCGAATGATGCCGCCGGTTGATAAATCGTGAACGAGAAGTTTGAAGAGATCGGCATCGGCGGAGTCTTCGCGCACAGGCCCCTTACCGACCTTCTCCCAAATTGCGCGACGGGTTATCCCAGCACTGTTGTAAATCGCCCCGACGACCTTGAAGTGGAGCGCGGAAAATGTGCGAACCCAATCAACAAACATTCGGATCACATCGTCACTCGTCATCGAGGATGCAGCCGCATTCGCCAGGATATTTCTGATGAGCACGCGCTTATCTTCGCTCTCTGCGCCAGCCCACTCTCGAAAAGTCTTTTTCAGGATCGACTGATATTCCCTGCTTTCAACGCGCTCCGCTATCCGCTCGTCGTTGAGATCGAGTCGAGCCATAATCTCAACAATGGTCTGCTCCTTTTCCCGCAGCTCGTCAGCGAGCATCTGCATCCAGTGCTTGATGAAGCGATTTACTTTTTCTTGCTCCCCTTCCGACCAGGCACCTGCAATCGCCGACAACAGGCCACCCGCAAAAGGCACAGCGCCGCCGGCAACCTGGAGGCCGCCCCGAATGTATTTCCCGCCCCGATATCCTTCGGGGAAATCGTCCGGGTTGATCTTATCAGTCATTAATACGCCTAAACCGCATCCATCACACGGCCGCCGATTTGAAAATTTCGGCAGCAATCAAGTATGAAGCGGAACCACCGGTGCAAGCTGCGGCCGCGGAATCATTTCCTGTGCACAACGACAGTTTGCGCTTGATATTTGAATCTATTTCTGAGTGGCGTAAGCGATTCGGCCACGTTGACCGTTTCGTCCAGCGCTGTTCGAAAACGGTGTGCCATCGCTCCCAGACGCTATCTTTTAGGGCCTGACCGGCAACGCGTAGATGCGCGTGGTGCTCCTTACCTCACGTTACCTGAATGCGGCGAGCTTCAAAGGCTGGCAAACATCGCAATCGATCTCAGCGCCGACGGCGCGAGGTACGAACCACTCTTTGTCGTTGTGACGGAAAGCCGTGACAGCCTCAAGAACAAATCGTTCGTTCGGCCTTCCAATTATCACAAGTGGCACCCACAAGCGTATTCGGCGTAACAATCTTCTCAGCCGATGGTCATGGGCCGGGCCGTTCGCTACAGGATGTGCCCGTCTGGCGGGGTTCCAATCGCAATTCAAGTGTAACCTCGTCATTGCTGGCACCAACCGGCACCATCAAAAATCAGCTGCGGTCAATCCGTACGATCCCTTTCGGCCGCGCCGATAAGCTTTCGCTGCAGCCGCGTATATCAAGTCGCGGTGTGAATCAAAGGCGTTCAGAAGTCCCGACTCGTTGGGCTGCATCCTTGGCTCGATACGTTTGAGTGCATCTTCATTCACAAAAAATGAAATCTCCATGGCTCCATCATGGCCCCAAAACCGAACGGCCCGCAGCGTCGCATCATAGGAGCGACTTTGGTTGGGAAAGCTAAGTGACATCGTTCCAGTACCGCATTGGCGCCTCCGTGTTTACCCGCCTCGGCACCCTGCTGCGATGCCGCGGACGGGCCGAGGCTCATAACATGTTCGGCGGTCTGTGTGATCACCTGGCGGTCGTACATTGGTTGCCCGCAATCTTGCACGTCGGACGAAAACATTGTGGCCCCACTTTCGCGTCACTACTGAGTCGCTCGAGCTCATGGGTCTGTGCGCCTTCTCCAGTGTCCTAATGGGGGCGCCTCACTCCACCAAGTCCCCTACTCATCTACCAACCCATGGGGCCGAGTTCATCGATCTGAAATAGTGTTCGGCGTGTTGGTAGTAGTTCTCTGCCCCGACCGCGTTCCCGATTAGAGCTTCAGCACGAGCCAGTGCTAGATACCTCTCATAGTTTTTTTGCGCGTTTTGAGAGTACTTCGCCTCCGGGCTGCCAAGCCTCGATTTCCATCGCTTCGAGCGGGTAGCAAACGACGACGCCGGTCCGGGTGGGCGCGTACTCTTGATTATCTTTGGGCCGTTGTGCATGGCGCACTCCTTGGTAATGGTAGATAAAAATGCTCATGCGGCAGACGGGTAAGAGAAGCACAGGTGATTGCATTCATTCTCAGCGAACGAGCCAACGCACGGTTGATGCCCGTGGTTTACCGTGCGCCACAGCGGTCTCCTCAGTTGCCGAGGACCGCAATTGCGGCGTTCGCCAATCCAAAAATAGACGATAGTCGCCGAATATCACCCACCGTCTCAAAACTCGGTTCATCCTTGCTCCAAATACCCTTGGACTTGTTTGGAGGGCCAGTCTGCATCCGCTTTGATCACACCTACTCGGGAACCATTAGACTGATCAATCAGAGCGTGTGAGCAAAACTTGTGCTCGATGGCTGAGACCTGCAGCTCAGTCGTTGGCAAGCATTGCAGGGTCGTAGCAATATCACTCGGCGAAATGCGCCACCTAGTGCCGTCTTCAAGCTCGACGATGTGACTCTTGTCGTGCCGCTTTATCCGCATGAGGTTTCCCATGTTCAGTGAGAGGAAGCCTATTGGCCTGGCGGATATGGTCCTGCTCGTGGCCGACGCAGCCAGTACGGCCGATCCCGTTTATCACTAAAAATTACACCCCTTCGCCACTCGCCCAGCATATGGGCGCCACCGATCGCGAAAAGCATCGCTTCGCGTTCGGTCCCGTAGGGCCCATACTCTTCGCTGCCAAACTATGGATCAAATGTCGCCCTGATCAAAATAGCGCGTATGTGACGACGAGGAAGACCAGTGCCAGCGTGTCATCATGAAGCAGGGGGCGCCGCATAAGATTCCCCTAGCGATTGCCTATCCCTCGCGGGCAACGCAGCCAGCTTCGATCCGTTCCTCAAGCCGAACGTAATTGTCGGGGAAGTGGTGCTAATCCTGCTTAGCTCTGCTTTCCATTCAGGGCACGGCCCCGATCTTCCGCCCCCCACCCCCCGAAAGGTCGGAGCCATTTCGTGTTCCACCGTCAAAGCTATTCCCTATTGCTTTCACACTAGCGCCAGAATGGAATTGTTACCTAGCCTATTCCAGGGCTGCGGGCGTCATCCAGGAGGCTTAGGGATGACGGATACAAACCTGTTCCGGCGAAAAGCCACGGAATGCCGCCGTCTTGCCGCTGGCAATGCCAACGATAAGGCATTTTGGTTGGGATTGGTTGAGCGCTGGCAAGCAGTGGAGAGTGAAATCGCCCGGCGACCTGTTCCAGGCAAGTGCCGCTCGCCGCCCGGGCGACAGTGCGAAAATTTATCCGCCAAGGGCTGAGCTCGATTCGCGAGAAAGCTCAAGCAAGTAGTCGCCACTTCTCTTCTGCACGCAAGCCCGACTGCGCAAGGAAGATCGGGCAGTCCGGGGCTACGCTAAGTCGTGCCCCCGCAAGAGCACGGCCATGATCCGTCATCCCAATTTAGGATGAGGGCTGGTGTCATTTTCGGAAGGAGGACAAGTCATGAGCAAAAAGATTAGGAGTGCTGTTTGTCGTATCGGCGGCGGCGATCACGCCAGCCATCGCGCAAGATGCCAGCAGTCTGCTGCAAGCCGCCGACAAAGCGATGGGCGCGAGCGCCGTGAACTCCGTTGTGTATTCCGGCGCGGGCACCATGCGCTATCCGGGACAGAGCTATGAGCCGAACGGCGATTGGCCGCGGGCGCCCATGACATCCTACACCGCGACCATCGACTACGGCAGCAAGTCCGCGAAGGAGGAGTACGCGGTCGACGTGGCCAAAAAGGAACGCGGCGGCGGCCTTGCTGCGCCGCGCACGACAAACTTTGTCAGCGGCAATTACGCGTGGAACCTCAATCCGCAAGGCCAGCCGAATCCGCAACCCGCCGCCGCTGAGTTGCGTGAGTTCATGATCACGATCAGCCCATACGGCTTCATCAAGGCGGCTTTGGCGTCGGGCAATGCGACAGCAGAGGACCGCTATTTCAACCGGCTCGATCAGACCGTGAAGGTCATCGGCTTCACGACCGGCAAGTATCGGGTTACGGGCGAGTTCGATAAGGACAACCTGCTCACGCGGGTGGTCACATGGTTCCCGGATCCCGTGATGGGCGACAACCCAATCGAGGTCCGATACACCGAGTGGAAGGAGGTGGGTGGCGGCGCCAAATTCCCGTTCCACATTCACGCCCACCTAGGCGACCATCCTCTGAACACCGGAGGCCGCAACTGGTTTGACATCCGGGTGAC
>Ga0257161_1000412_pt1 | contig 10846 bp, 11 predicted proteins | sample NR01A_FD_185954 | JGI IMG/M metagenome (GOLD analysis project Ga0257161, IMG submission 185954) | Soil microbial communities from H.J. Andrews Experimental Forest, Oregon, United States - NR-01-A | ecosystem: Environmental > Terrestrial > Soil > Temperate forest > Bulk soil | place: USA: Oregon... | reverse complement strand
CGATCTGCTGCATGAATGGTTCGGTGAGATCGGCGTGGTTTATGCCAGCGTCGTAATGACGGTGCTGATCATTTTGTTCTGCGAAATGCTACCCAAGACCGTGGCGATCAATGCGCCGGATCGTTATGCATTGGCTGTCGCGCCTGCGATGCGACGCATCGTGGGCGTTCTCGGTCCGGTGCTCACCGGGGCGGACTGGCTGGTGCGGCGGATGCTGGCGATGGTCGGAGTGAAATCCGGTCCGGGCGAACCGCTGCTGCCGGCCTACGAGCGCCTGCGCGGCGCCGTCGATCTACTGCACCGGGAGGGCAGCTTCGAGAAACAGGACCGCGACATGGTAGGCGGACTCCTGGATCTACGCGATTTGACGGTGGCGGATGTCATGATCCACCGCACCGAGGTGATCACGGCGGACGCAGGTGAGCCGCCCGAAAAGGTCGTCGAGGTCGTGCTCAAGGAGCTGGTGACGCGCGTTCCGCTATGGCGTGGCACGCCCGAAAACATTGTCGGCATCTTGCACGTGAAGGACCTGCTGCGCGCTATCCAGGAGGCCGGTGGCGATCCCAGGAAGATCGACATCATGGCGCTTGCCCGCCCGCCCTGGTTTGTGCCGGAAATCCGGCCGCTCAGCGAGCAGCTCAAGGCGTTTCGCCGGCGCCGCACCCCGCTCGCCATCGTGGTCGACGAATACGGGGAGTTCATGGGGATCGTCACCTTGGAGGACATCCTCGAAGAGATCGTCGGCGACATCACCGACGAGCACGACGTGGAAGTGCCCGGCGTGCGCCCTCAGCCGGACGGCTCGGTCAACGTGGACGGCGCGGTGCCGATCCGCGACCTCAACCGCGTTATGGAGTGGAACCTGCCCGACGCCGCGGCGACCACCATCGCGGGCCTCGTCATTCACGAGGCCCGCTCGATCCCGGAGCCCGGCCAGAGCTTCACGTTCCACGGCTTTCGTTTCCAGGTGCTGCGCCGCAATCGCAATCGCCTGGAGGCACTGCGGATCACCCCGGTGGCGCAGAAGTCGCCCGCGAAGGCACCGTGAAAAGCCAATTCTTTGCTAATTCACTTCGGACCCTGCACTGCGCGTTCAAGCGCCATGCGGATAAATCGCTGATAGGGGATACCTGCATCTTGCGCCCGACGGCGCACAGCTTCCAAAAGCTGCTCCGGCAGGCGAAGATTCACCGATTTGTCTTTGCGCTTCATCTCAAATCGCATCACTTGGCCGCCGGAAAGATCGTATTCCGTGAGGTCTGCCGTGGCGACAAAGTCCTCGGCTTCCTTGTCCGTCCTAAACGTCGGGATAGCTTTTTTCATAGCTCTCCACCTCCTTCTTGTGCATGTACCGGGCGCTGATGGGGCGGATCAGCACGCCGTCTCCGTGATCACGCAACGTGAAAACCACGAATATCTTGCGACTCTCAAGAGTGGTTCCAATCGCCCGAAACCGCTGTTCGCCCTGGGGATTCTCCTTGTCGGGCAGGACCACCACTGGCCGGCTGAACACGCCCTCGATCTCAACGATCGAAACCCCATGTTTCTGGCACTTGTTGCGGTTGCCGCGATCCCAATTGAAGCCATCAAACTTCATGTAACCCTTTCAGGATAAATGACGTTTGTATAGGCATTTGTCAATGCATTTGCATTTGCATCGAAGCAAACTCTCCTCGCCATTGTTCGACGTGTCGTGGTGTAATCGGAGGTGATTGATGACAGTAAGCCGATTTCAGCTAACCCGAGTGTCTGGCCAGCGCCTGAATGATGCAGAAATTCTTGCTGACCTCAAATCCATCGCAAGCAGGCTTGATGCAAAAACCGTCAGCCAACCACACTATCGGCAATATGGCCGATACGACGATACGACCGTGTCCCGTCGCTTCGGTTCATGGAACCATGTGAAGCCTTGGAGCGAAGACGGCGAAACTGTATTTAGAAAATCTGCAAGCGCTATGTTCAACTTGCAATTTGGGCAAGTCGTGCTTGACAACAGGGATGCCATGACTCTTGCGGATCAACCCCGGTGGCACAAAAAGGCGTCCGCAAAGGCAAAAAATAATCGCCGGGCGGCAGACGCCGCCCAGCGAGTAGACGCAGCGGACATCAGCCCGGCTGCGATTAGCCTCTGCTGCCGTCCTGGAAGTCGGGGTTCAAGCCGTGCGCCGGGGTAGGTATGCTCGGCGTATAGGGGCCACCCTCGAACGACCCATGCCCGTAGGGCGCGACTGAGCCCCGAGCGTCGTTCGGGATATAGACGGCTGACGGCCTAACGTGGTGGTGTCGCACTGTCTTTGCCACGGCGGGAGATGCCAGCAACGCGGCCACGCCCACTGCGGACAGGATCATCTTCAGGTTCGTTCTCATGTTCAACCTCATGTGTTTCGGATTCTCAACCTTGCCGGTTCTAACTGGGGTGATTTCCGCGTCGCACAAGACGTCAGCTCATCACAGGCTCATCACAAAACTTTGTCCAAAAATATCACGTTTACAGGGATTTAAGGCTGCTTTCTCTGTAGTAATGCGGCGGCTTTTGGGCGTCAGATGAATTTCATTCGCTGCAACGCACAATAGAGAGAATATTGTGGCTCTATTGTGGCGCACTGATCCATTTACACGAGATATCCTTCCAGTACATGCAATCATTTTGCATGTACTATGCGCGCACTGGCCAGCTGGCGCGCATGATGTTTCCAAAGCATGTAATTAATTTTGATGAGATATGCGTTTATCAGATGGCTCCCGCGCATGGTCCTCTCAACGTAGGCCGTCATTTTCCAATGCGATATGAGTTCATCGGGTGACTGTGGCGCGCCGCGCGAAGTCGCACGGTAGGCTCCGCTCGGTAATCATTTGGCAAGCTCGCCCCGGACGAAGCCGTTCCTAAGCGAAATCTACGACGCGAAATCTACACGACGCGGTCCGAGAGCCCTGCTGTCCGGTGAGGAGCAACGAACAGCGCATTGGGTCATCCCCCACCGGTCACTCGACCGTGATCTTCGCCGACGCGGTCTCGACCTGACCGTTATCGTCGGTCCATTGGAACTGCAGCGTCCCGCTCTCGGTCGCCACCGTGAAGAAGGTGATGAACGGGTTCGCCGCGATGGCTTGATGCAGGTCGGCGCGGAAGATTTCGGTGCCGTTGTACGTGCACACGAACAGATTGATGATGTCGCGCGGGATCGCAACGCCACTTTCGTTGCGCCGATATCCGGTTTCCATGACATGCGAGATCAGCGTCTTGATCTCGACGACCTGGCCGCGCTTTGCCTTGGGCGGAACGTTGATGAGTGTGCGGGCCATGGTCAGTTGTACTCCAGGCAGGCCGCGATGGTGACGATCACCTCAACGGTGTCTGACCATAGCGAGCCGTCGCTGAACTCCGCGATGGCAACGACATTCTGCGAATCGGCGAGACGAATGCGTGTCGAGAAGGCGGCCTTGCCGGTGCGCGGACCGAGATGCACCGAGATGATATCGGGCTGCGGATTTTTCTCGTTAAAGACGTGGATCGCTTTGACGTAGTTCGTCTCGGTCATCGGACTGTCGACCGAAACCGACATCGCAATGGTATTGCCGTTTTCGACCAGCGGCGGGATGTCGAGGGTGACTTTACCCTTGCTCACCGGCGACTCGCCGATCACCCGGTGGATCGCGGCTTTCATCGTTTCGGGCGTTGCCTCGGCACGGCGAACCACGAGGGGGGTGGTTCCGAACGCCGTCACGCCGGCGACCCCGACCAGTACGGCCCGGCGCGTGATGTATGATTCGCTTTCGTCCGTCATCGCATCCTCTCAGTCCCGCAGGGTCATCAGGAACGCCACGACGTCCTCGATTTGCTCCGGCGTGAGCACGGTCTTGCCGCGAAACGCCGGCGCAACCCTTTCAAGTCCATCCCGACGATAGTAGGCCGGCATGATGGTATCAGGCTTAAATATGCGTGGGTCGACGATCCGCAACCGCAATTGGCCCTCCGTATTGCGTGACCCGGCACCTTTGAGATCTGGCCCGATGGTGCCTTGGAATTTCTCCTCCGGCAACGGTGCCGAATGACATAGCAGGCACAACCCGGTTTGCCGGCTCACCACAATGGCTTTTCCGCGCACCGGATCGCCTGGGGCGCCGATGAGCGAGACCGGGATGGCATCGCCGATCACCGTGTAGGGTCGCATCACCTCGTCGGCCTGGAGTGGCGCAATGGCTGATATGGGCGCGGTTGCAATTCCGGTAGCGATCACGAAACAACAGTGAACAGGGAAATGCTTTCTTCTGCCTCCCCATCTTCGAACTAGGGGATTCACACATCTTTGAGGTTCCATCTGGCGACCATAGCATGGCGTTATTTGTCGTCGGCGCGTTACCCCCGCAGCACACCGCCGGTACGCTTTCCGACCTCGGCGACAATCTTGGCCGAGACGGCCTCAATTTCCTGATCCGTCAAAGTCTTTTCGCGCGGTTGCAACATGACCGCGATGGCGATCGACTTCTTGTCCGGATCGATGCCGGCGCCCTCGTAGACGTCGAATACGCTGATGCCGGTGATCAGTTTGCGGTCAGCCCCCTGGGCGGCACGCACGATGTCGCCGGCTTTCACGGCGCGATCGACAATGAACGCGAAGTCGCGTTCCACCGGCTGGAACGGCGAGAGCTCGAGCGGCGGTTTGGCGCGAGTGGCTTTTGCCTTCGGCTCCGGCACGCGATCAAGCACGACTTCCAGCACCACCATTGGTCCTTCCGCGCCAAACGCCTCGAGCGTGCGGGGATGCAGTTCGCCGAAATGGCCCAGCACGTTTTGCGGCCCGATCTGGATTGTGGCGCTGCGCCCCGGATGCAGCCATGAAGGGCCGCCCGGAATGATCTGCAGCGCCTGCATCGGGGCGCCGGCCGCTGAGAGCACGGCAAGTGCGTCGGCCTTGACGTCGAAGGCATCGACGGACTTGTTGCCGGTCGCCCAGTGGCGCGTCCAGCCAGATGCCTTGGCAAGGCCGCGTCGAACGCCGCTCGCCACAAGGAGTTGGTTTTCCGGCCGATCGCCGCGGAAAACCTGACCCACCTCAAACAGCGCCACGTTGCCGTAGCCGCGATCGGCATTTTTTTGCGCGGCCGCGATGAGGCCCGGAATGAGGCTCGGCCGCATATCGGACAGATCGGCCGCAATGGGGTTGGCGAGCGCAAGCTCGGGTTGGCCACCGCCGAACAATTCGGCCTGCGGCTTCGACACGAAGGACCACGTGACCGCCTCCACGAGGCCGCGGGCCGCAAGCGCGCGTTTGGCTTTCCTTGTGCGATTCTGTAGCGCAGTGAGGACCGGCTTGCGCCCGGTGTCTCCGCGCTCGAACGGCGTCATCGGCACGCGATCCACTCCGATGATCCGCACGATCTCCTCGACGATATCCGCCTTGCCGTGCACGTCCGGTCGCCATGTCGGAACCGCGACCTTGATGACCGAGCCGGAGCCCGCCGTGAAGAAGCCGAGCCGGCTGAGCACGAGCTTGAGCTCCGCGAAGTAAAGCTCGACGCCGGCGAGGCGCTTGACCTCGTCAAGCGGGAAGTCGATCACTCTGTCCGGAACACGGAGTTCGCCGGCCGATGTGATCGTTGACGGCGTTCCGCCGCACAGGTCGATGACCATCCGGGTCGCGAGTTCGAGACCCGGTATCATGAAGGCGGGATCCACGCCGCGCTCGAAGCGGTAGCGCGCATCGGAATTGATGTTCAATTTGCGGCCGGTGTGGGCAATGTTGATTTCGTCCCACAGCGCCGACTCGATCAACACATCGGTGGTCGCCTCGGAGCAGCCGGAGGCCTCGCCGCCCATGATGCCGGCGAGCGATTCGACGCCGCGCTCGTCGGCGATGACGCACATGGAATCGTCGAGCGCGTAGGTCTTGCCGTCGAGCGCCAACAGGGATTCGCCCGGCACGGCGCGGCGCACCACGAGATTGCCTTTGACCTTGGCGGCGTCGAACACGTGCAGCGGCCGGCCGCGATCATAGGTGATGTAGTTGGTGATATCGACCAGCGCATTGATCGGCCGCAGGCCGATCGCTGTGAGCCGGCGCTGCAGCCATTCCGGGCTTGCGCCGTTCCGGACACCGCGCACAAGGCGCAAAGCGAAGCCGCGACATAGCGAAGGCGTCGCGCCGAAATCGAGTTTGACGCCGACCGGGCACGGAAATGCGCCCGGCACCGGTTTGATGGCAGCATCCTTGAACTTGCCCATGTCGGCGGCGGCAAGATCGCGGGCGATGCCGTGGACAGCTGTGCAGTCCGGCCGGTTGGGCGTGAGATTGATCTCGATCATCGGGTCGTCGAGATGCGCCCATTCCGCATAGCGCACACCGACCGGCGCGTCCGGCGGAAGGTCCAAAATTCCTTCGTGGTCCTCGGACAATTGCAGCTCCAACCCCGAACACAGCATGCCGCGGCTCTCAACGCCGCGGATCGTACCGACTCCGAGTGTAATGTTCTTGCCCGGAATGAAGGTACCGGGCGGCGAGAATACGCCCTTCATGCCCGCCCGCGCATTCGGGGCGCCACACACAACCTGCACGGGGTCGCCAGATCCGGTGTCGACCATGCACACGCGCAGCCGGTCCGCATTGGGGTGCTGCTCGGCCGATATCACCCGCGCAATGGTGAAAGGCGCGAGCGCCTTCGCCTTGTTCTCCACGCTCTCGACCTCAAGGCCGATCATGGTGAGCTTGTGCGTTATGGCGTCGAGCGGTTCGCTGGTGTCGAGGTGATCCTTGAGCCAGGAGAGAGTGAATTTCATGGGCTGAGTCCTCCCGCCAGGGTCGGGAAATCGAGCGGCCGGAAGCCGTAGTGGGACAGCCAGCGCACGTCCGCCTCGAAGAAAGCGCGCAGGTCATGCATGCCGTATTTGAGCATGGCGATCCGGTCGATCCCCATGCCCCACGCGAAGCCTTGAAACTGGTCGGGATCGATCCCGCAATTGCGCAACACGTTCGGATGCACCATGCCGCAGCCGAGAATTTCGAGCCAATCGTCGCCCTCGCCGAAGCGGATCTCGCCCTTGTCGCGGCGGCATTGGATGTCGACCTCCAGGGACGGCTCGGTGAACGGGAAGAACGACGGCCGGAACCGCATTTTCACGTCGTCGACCTCAAAGAACGCCTTGCAGAACTCCGCCAGGATCCATTTCAGGTGACCCAGATGGGAGCCCTTGTCGACGACCAGGCCCTCGACCTGATGAAACATCGGCGTATGCGTCTGGTCGCTGTCACAACGATAGGTGCGGCCCGGGCAGATCACGCGGATCGGCGGTTTTTGCGCCAGCATGGTGCGCACTTGCACGGGAGATGTGTGGGTACGCAGCAGCATCCGCGAGCCGTCCGGCTTCGGATTGAAAAAGAAGGTGTCGTGCATCTCCCGCGCCGGATGGCCTTCGGGGAAGTTGAGCTTGGTGAAATTGTAGTCGTCGGTCTCGATATCCGGGCCCTCGGCGACCGCGAACCCCATGTCGGCAAAGATCGCCGTGAGTTCGTCCATCACCTGGCTGATCGGATGGATGCGACCGATCTCCGCGGGAAGCTCCAGAGTCGGCAGGGTAATGTCGATGGCTTCGGTATTGAGCCTTCGTTCAAGCGCGGCACTCTTGAGAACCTCCCGCCGCGCCGCGACAGCTTCCGCAATCCGGTCCTTGAGGCCGTTGATGAGCGGCCCTTTTGCCTTGCGCTCATCGGGCGACATCTTGCCGAGTGTCGCCAGCAGTGCCGAGATCGAGCCCCGCTTGCCGAGCGCGGCAACGCGCGCGGCTTCCAGCCCCGCTTCGTCGCCCGCGGTGTCGATGGTGCGCATCAACTCATGTTCAAGTGCCGTAATGTCGGTCATCATACCCTCATCCGAATGCCGCCATGGCTGCCCGCCGCCGACTATGCAATGATCCGTGCGGTAGAGGGCGAAGCCATGCTCAGCAAATTGCTCCGCGCGGTCGCCATCGTCGCGACGACAATCGCGCCGGCGGCCGCTGCGACATTGGATTGCCCATCGCGCGACCGCGACAACATCCTCGAAGTTCTGGATCAGGCACCGACTTGCGAGCAGTCATTGGCGCTGTTCCAGGCCTGTTCCTATGGCGCTAGCGGCGACGTGGCATTGAGCGAGGTCGTGACCCGGAAATGCGAAGGCGATTTTCTGACCAAGCTCAGCAAGTCGCAACGTCAATCCTATGACCGGCAACAGAAACAGTGCTCGCTCAAATACCGGAACGAGTCCGGCACCATGTATCGGTCTTTCGAGGCCTTCTGCAGCGCCAATCTGGCGAAGGATTATGCTCGGCGCTTTGCCAAAGCCCCGAAATCATAGGCCGCAGCGGGACCACGCCGACGCCAAGGCAGAGGGCGCCAAGTGCGCATCGATTCGGGGCGTCACGCCGCCAAGGCGACCTTGGCCTTGTCGACGATGGCTTGGAATGCCGCCGGCTCGTGGATGGCGAGATCCGACAGCACCTTGCGATCGACCGTGACCCCGGCCTTGCCGAGGCCGGCGATAAATCGGCTGTAAGTCAACCCGAACTCACGTACCGCTGCGTTGAGCCGCTGAATCCACAGCGCCCGGAAGGTACGCTTGCGGCGCTTGCGGTCGCGAAACGCGTATTGGTTGGCCTTTTCGACCGCCTGCTTGGCGATCCGGATGGTGTTCTTGCGCCGGCCGTAATAACCCTTGGCGGCTTTGAGGACTTTCTTGTGCTTGGCGTGTCCGGTAACGCCCCGTTTGACGCGGGCCATGGCGGATCTCCTTCGAAGTCTAGGCGTAATTGATGAAAGGCCGCATGAAACGCGGCCGGAATGATGGTCAGCGCGGCGGTCAGCCGTTCGGCAACCAGTATTTCCTGATCCTGTCGCCGTCGGTCTTGAACAACACCTTGGTGCCGCGGTGCTCGCGGATCTGCTTGGTGGTCCGCTTGATCATACCGTGGCGCTTGCCCGACTGAGCGTAAAGCACCTTTCCGGTGGCAGTGACCTTGAAGCGCTTTTTTGCGCCCGACTTCGTCTTCAGCTTGGGCATTTGGCTCTCCTTTTCCGATCTGGACCCCCCACCCTACCCTCCCCCGCTTGCGGGGGAGGGTAGGGTGGGGGTGGGTCCACCGGTATTGCCCGATTGAGCTTGAGGCTCGATTGAGCGGGTTGCTCTTCATGAGCGTGCTGCTTGAGCACTTCGCCGCCGCCACGGCAGCCCTTTAGCCGGGCAGCGGGAGGTCGACGTTATGGCAGAGCGTCCGGCAAATGGCAATCGCCAGCCGGTCGGATGCGGCGGACGGTCATTGGGGAATGGTTTCCACCAAGGCTGGTTCGACGCGCGACTCGATCGTCGCGGCGCGATGCAGGTTAGGCTCGATCGTCGCAGTGCTGGCGCCGAAGCGCGTGCGGTAGACCTGCAAATTCTCCATTACGCGCTGGACGTAGTTGCGCGTCTCGGAGAACGGGATGCGCTCGACCCAGTCGACGGCATCGACCTTGGGATCGCGCGGATCGCCGTGCTGCGCCACCCATTGCATGACTCGGCCTCGGCCGGCATTGTAACCGGCAAACGTCATAATGTAAGAGCCGCGGTACTCCTTGAGCAGGGCGGCGACCTCGGCGGCTCCCATCTGGGTGTTATAGACCGGGTCGGACACGAGCCGGTTCCAATCATAGGAGACGCCGAACCGTTTTGCGGTGTCGCGGCCAGCCTCCGGGGTGACCTGCATCAGCCCCACTGCCTTGGCCGGCGACATGTCGCGCTGATCGAAGGCACTTTCCGTGCGCACGATCGAGTAGACAATGCAGCGATCGAGTTGGGACCCGACAGGGCTGTAGGGCGGCACGCCGATGTCCGGAAAAGCGTACGGGTCGATCGCCAAGCCTCTCGCGAGCGCCGTCTTGCCGACGAGGAGCATCGATCGGGCGTCGTTGTGTTGCGCGGCGAGCTGACCCAGCGCCGCAAGCAGGGCAGCGTCATCGCTCTCTTCAGCAAGGTCGGTCACGAACAACCTGACAAGGTCGTTTTCGCCGATCGCATAGAGAATATCTGCAGCGTGCACGAGTTCGTTCGCCTTGCCGTGCACCGATTCCGGCGGAGACCGGAGCAGCGCGATCTCGCCGAGGCCGAGCCGAGCGCGCGCCAATTGACCGTAATAGGCGGTGGGAAATCGAGCGGCATCCTCGTACTGCGCGCGCATCTCCTTGAACTGGCCGGCCGCCTCGGCAGCGCGGCCGCGCCAGTAAGCGGCACGCGCGCGGATGATCGGATCGGCCGAGCCTTGATCGACGTGGGCGAAATGCTCAAGCGCGGTGGCCGGATCGGCAACAAAGCGCAGCGCAATCCAGCCGGCCATGAAGTGGAATTCGGCACGGTAATAAGGATTGGCCGGCGGCGCTGCCTCGCGCACGACACGGTACGCGGTCCCTGCGTCGCCGAGATCGATGAGCCTGCGGGCGAGTACGCGACGCTCGCGCCACCATTCATCAGTGTCCTGACGCTGCAGATCCTCACGCGAAGCCTCGAGCGCGAGTTTGACCGCCGCCGCAATGTCCCCTTTGGGCGTCACAATGCGGCCGCGAAGATTTGAGCCGGGCATGTCGTTGCGCAGCAGCAAGTGCAGACGGCACAATGCGTAGCCCAAATCCTCACGCGCGTCGGCACGGACCGCATCGAGCAGCGCCCCGCTCTTGGCGGATCTCGCGTCCGCAGCGCTGCATGCCTTGACGATTGCAATTTGATCGTCGCCGACGCGTTTTGCGGCGCGCATCGCAGCGCCAAAATCCTTGGCGCCGATGCGCCGGTCCATGCGCGCCACATGGTCGGCGCGGGTCAGCACGCCCGGGAATGCGGCGAGCACCGC
>Ga0257161_1000411_pt1 | contig 10856 bp, 8 predicted proteins | sample NR01A_FD_185954 | JGI IMG/M metagenome (GOLD analysis project Ga0257161, IMG submission 185954) | Soil microbial communities from H.J. Andrews Experimental Forest, Oregon, United States - NR-01-A | ecosystem: Environmental > Terrestrial > Soil > Temperate forest > Bulk soil | place: USA: Oregon... | reverse complement strand
TGCCCAGAACAGGTTCTGCTTGATGGTTTTGAACGTGAGGCGCGAGAGCCTCAGCGCCTCGATGACTTTCAGGGGGCTTCCTTTGACGAGCACGATATTGCCGGCTTCGATCGCAATATCGGTTCCGGTTCCGATGGCGATTCCAAGGTCAGCCTGAGCCAGTGCCGGCGCGTCATTGATGCCGTCGCCGACGAAGGCGACGCGTTGCCCGCGGCCCTGAAGGCGCTTCACGTGCTCTGCCTTGTCCTGCGGAAGTACCTCCGCGAACACCTCATCGACGCCGATCCGCCCAGCGATTGCCTTTGCGGTTCTATGATTGTCGCCGGTAATCATCACCGTCACGATGCCTTCCGAGCGTAACTGCTGGATTGCGTCCTTTGCGTCGCTCTTCAATGTGTCGGCAACGGCGATGACGCCGATCAGTTCGCCGTTCCGGGCGACTGCGATTGCGGTTTCCGCGCGCGCTTCGCGTGTTTCAATGTGAGGCAAGGATAATTCCACAGGAACGCCTTCTTCCTGCATCAGGCGCAGGTTTCCAACGGCTACGGCGGCGTTATCGAGCCTGCCCTTGATGCCCCTGCCGGCAAGGTTTTCGAAACCCTCGACCTCGGCAAGTGCAATGTGCCGCTCCTTCGCCGCACGAACGATTGCGTCACCCAACGGATGTTCCGACATCCGCTCCAAGCTTGCCGCGATCCGCAGAACGTCGTCTTGGGAGACATCGGCCCTCGTCGAGACCACGTCCGCGACGGCTGGCCGGCCTTCCGTCAGCGTTCCGGTCTTATCGAAAACGACAACATCGATCTTCCGTCCGCGCTCAAGCGCCTCGCCGTTCTTGATCAGAATGCCGCGGCGCGCACCGACGCCGGTGCCCACCATGATCGCGGTCGGCGTCGCCAAGCCAAGTGAGCATGGGCACGCGATCAGCAGCACGGCCACGGCCGGCACGAAGCTTTGGTAGATATCTCCGGTGACGAGATACCAGCCGATCGCCGTTGCGAGTGCGATGCTGAGCACGATCGGTACAAAGATTCCGGACACCCTGTCGGCAAGCTTCTGGATGGGGGCCTTGTTTCCCTGAGCCTCGGATACCATTCGGACGATTTGCGCCAGAACCGTATCTTGGCCGACCTTGGTCGCCGTCATCTGGAACGCGCCACTGATGTTGATGGTCGCGCCGAAGACTTCGTCGCCCTTTACCTTAGCGGCCGGCATGCTTTCGCCCGTCAGCATCGACTCGTCCACGCTGGAGGACCCGTTCGCAACCGCTCCATCGACAGGCACTTTTTCGCCCGGTCTGACTTGCAGAAGATCGCCGACCTTCACCTGATCGATGGGAATGTCCTGTTCCTGGCCGTCACGGATCACGCGCGCGGTCTTGGCACCAAGCTCCATCAGTTTTTCGATGGCTTCGCCGGCCTGGCCGCGGCTGCGCGCCTCGAAATAACGGCCGAGCAGAATGAGCGCGGCGATGACAGCGCCCGTCTCGAAATAGAGGTGAGGGCTGCCGACGAACATTCCCCATAGGCTATAGAGCAGCGCCGCCAGCGTTCCGAGCGAGATCAGGGTATCCATGTTGGCTGCAAAATTGCGCGCCTGAAGGAGCATCCCGCGGTGAAAATCCAATCCCAGCCCGAGAATAATGACGCTACTGAAGATCGCCTCAATCCAGATGCTTGCGTTGCGCCCGACATATGACCAGGGCAGTGCAATATCCGACATCGCCAGCAGGGTGACGGGGGCCGCAAACACGATCGCGAGCAGTGCGCGCCGCCTTGCGTTTTGCAGCTCTTGGCGGGCCTGTTGCCGATGATCCCCTGCCTCGTCGGCAAGGACTTCATAGCCACTCTCCACGATCGCTTCGTGGAGGGCGGTCTCCGACACGGCAGTTTCGTCAAAGTCCACCCGCGCGCGGCGGGTGCCGAGATTTACGTTCGCTTCGCGAACACCGGGTATTTTTCGCAGGGTTCGCTCATTGCGCACGGCACACGCGGCGCAGTGCATGCCGCCAATTGCAAATGTTGCGGTCGTCATGGCGCGTATTCCTTCTCATTGCGTTCCTGATAGCCGCCGGAATCGCGCTTACTTGCGCACCGCGCTGACTTTCTCTCGAAGCGCGTCGAGCCCGACGGCGCCGACCACCACGTCCGAACCGACCACGTAGCTGGGCGTGCCGTTGACGCCGAGGGCTTCGGCCAGCTTCATGCTTTCTTCGATGGTCGCCTTCACCTCACCGCTCGCCAGGTCCTTCTCAAGTCGCGCCATATCCAGACCGACCTCCTTGGCTGCGGCGAGTGCACGCGCGCGGTCGGCTTGGCCGCGGCCGGCGAGCAGATTCTGGTGGAACTCGAGGTATTTCTTCCCGGCCTCGTCCTGCATGCGGACGGCAACGGCCACCTGTGCGGCTTGGGTTGAGCCCTCACCGAGTACCGGATATTCCTTGAGCACGACCCTTAGCTTGGGGTCGGTCTTCAGGAGGTCGAGCATGTCAGAGAGTGCGCGTTTGCAGTACCCGCAATTGTAGTCGAAGAACTCGACCATGGTGACGTCGCCCTGCGGGTTGCCGAGCACGACCTGGTGCAGCGAGCCGAACAAGGTCGCGGCATGCTCCTTGATCGCCGCCTGATGCGCCTCCGCATCCAACGCCTGCTGACGCGTCTCAAGAGTGGCGATCGCTTCCTGCAGCACCTCGGGATGTTGGATGATGTATTCTCTGGCAATGCGTTCGATCTCGCCGCGCTGATTTGCGGAAAACGTTTGCGCTGGCGGCGCCGGGTTCTCTGGGCTCAAAGCCGCGTTGCCTTTTGTGCCAGGAAGCACGGTGATCTTGGAGCCGCGCGTCATCATGCCCATGGCGCAGTTGAAAATGATGTCGCCAAGCTCTTGAGGGGTAAAGGTAACGACGGTGGTGCCCGATGGAAGGAGTTTCCGGACACCAGCTTTCGGCGCAAGGATGATGCGGCCACACCCGGCGGCTTCTCGTGCATCAATCCGCCACTCAACCGGTATCCCCTGCACCACTGCGAAGCGGTGTGGTTCATACCGATAACCGACGATCTTCATATCGACGATCTGCTTGCCGTCGACAATCGGCACCGGCTCCTCGATAGCCGGACTCGCCTGCTTTGATACAGCAACGATCGGCGTCGAATTCTCGGTTCCGACGGCGGTGAGCGTCAGGCCGCTTTGAATGTTGAAGAGTCCGAGGACAATGACCGCTGCTCCGGCGAGCTTCAGAAAGCGTCTCTGGAAAGCCCCGGTCGCAAAGCTCGACATCGCCGACAGCGAGAGCAGCGCCGGAAGCGTACCGAGTGAGAACGCCAGCATCGTCAGCGCACCGGTTGCAAAGCTTGCCTTCGCAAGGACGTAAAGCTGAAGCGCCTGTGTAAACCCGCAGGGAAGAAAGAATGTCGCCGCACCCAGCGCGAACGCGCCTCCCTTCGTTTTGCGCTCGGCAAAATCGTGGATGCGGTGAGAAAGGGCTTTCGGCATGGTCGGCATGAAGCGCGTGAGCGACGGAAACAGCTTGAGCATCTGCAGGCCGAGAAGGATCATCACCGCGCTGGCGGCGATCGTGAGAATGCCGTTGATCTCGGGAGACAGCGTCAATGCGGAGCCGAGCGCCCCGATCGCGCCGCCGAGGAGCGTGTAGGAGACGATGCGTCCCGCGTTGAAGTAGATATGCGGTTTGAGCCGCTGAACGCTGGTGAGATTGCCGCTGGCCTCGTTGTATTTCGCTGCCGCCGCGACCAGCAGGCCGCCGGTGACGGCGATGCAGGTGGAGATCGACGCCACAAGACCGATCACAAACACGAGCGCATAGCTCATGTCATCTGATACCGCGAAGCGCTGCGGAAGAAAGTCAAGCTGATCGAGAACGAGGAGAATGCCCACAAGGATCACGAATGCGGCGCCGATCTCGAAGTAGTCGCGCGGCGAGTTCTTGTGGGTCAGTGGTTGCAGGTTCTGATTACTGTGCTCTCCAGCCATGTTGTACTCCCAACGCCGCGACGTCTGTCGCGATCAATGCGAAGAAGGACGATTGCTGCGTGCCGAGGCGTTCCAATCGCGTGCGCGGATAGCCCGCAAGCGTCGGCAACGGGACTGGGTCCAGTTGCGCGACCGCGCGCGGCGCACCCGACGACGGCGCAAACGCCTTTAGGTCAGACGAGCTTGGGAGGATGAGGTTCGGGGGAAACGCTGATGCCGTCCAAGGTTCTGTCAACGGCTGGAGCGACGGCAGCGATGAGGACGATTTGCACCGTAACGGCGGCTATCGTCGGCAAAGTCGGCAAGCTGTTGCAGTAGGTCGAACACGCGCCGGGCAGCATGGTGCCGTGATCTCCGGAACGGTCACATCCGTCCGACATTGACACCATGGCTCCGGCGGCCACGGACATGTCCTGCTGGCACGAAGTGTCACCCATGGGCGCGCAATCGGCCATCGAGGAGGCAACGGTACCGGAGCCACCAAACATGCCGATCGGGCCGACACGCGCCGGCAACGCCGCCAGGGAGGCAGCAACGACCAAAGTGAAAATGGTTCGAACCAGACGCATTGGCAGCTCAACGTTGTGATCACGGCAATATCCTGCAACCCTACAATCCGGTCAAGTCACGGTTTTTTGCATCTCGCCCAAACAGCAAAGCCCCACCGATCCGGTTCGCCACAGCAATTTGCTTTTTTGTTTTCGTGAGTTCCCCCGGAAAGAGCTCCCTTTTTCGGAAGGTCAAATTGCTGCACGTCCTCTTGTCAGGGACGCTCGCCCAGGCATTCGCTATGATTTGCGAGCGCCTCAATCACGCGGCATTCGGCAACCCGACCCCGGGAACACTCTGCAATCATGCGTTCCAGTTCGGCCTTTAGCCGAATGAGGATTTCGAGCCGCCGTTCAACCTCGCCAAGCCTAGCGCGAGCGATCGCATCCGCCGCCATGCATGACTGATCTGGGTTGTCCTGAAGGGTGAGCAAGGCGCGGATTGCCTCGATTTCGAATCCCAGTTCGCGAGCATGGCGAATGAAAACGAGCCTGCGCAGATCGGCAGCATCGTAATGCCGCCGATTACTTTTTGTGCGAGGCGGCTTTGGCAGAAGTCCTATCTGTTCGTAATACCGGATCGTCGGAACTTTCACCCCGCTGCGCGTCGCGGCCACGCCAATGGGGACACTGAGGAGCATCATAGGGCTTGATCCTCTAGTCGCTAGAGGATGTACCATACGCCACCATGAATGCAAGACAACGGATAACCAGGGAAAGCTACATGAGTGTTGGCAATCCATCCGAAGCAACTGCCGACCGAACCGCAATGATCCGACAGGCGGTCCGACTTGAGTACATAACGCTTTCCTGGATGACTGTCGAAGCTGCGGTGGCAATCGGCTCCGGCGTCGCTGCCGACAGCCTTACCCTCACGGCGTTCGGGATCGATAGCTTGATCGAACTGGCTTCGGCCGTCGTTCTTGTCTGGCGGCTGACTGTTGAGCTTCAACATGGCCAAGCCTTCGCTGAGAAGGCCGAGAGAATGGCCTCCCGCATCGGCGGGGCTTTGCTGTTCGCGCTCGCTGCCTATGTCGTCGCAAGCGCCGGCTGGAAATTATGGATGCAACAAGGTGCGGAGTTTTCGTTACCGGGTCTCATCATCAGCGTGCTCGCCATTCCCACCATGTATTTTCTGTCGCGACGCAAGCTGCAAGTCGCTAATGCGCTTGGCAGCCACGCCCTTCGCGCAGATGCAGTTGAGAGCATCACGTGCGGCTGGCTCGCCTTGGTCGTCGTAGGTGCGCTCGTAGCGCAACTCCTCGTAGGCGCTTGGTGGGTGGACGCCTTAGCTTCTCTCGGGATTGTTTGGTTCGTAATCCGCGAAGGCCGAGAGGCATGGGAAGGTAAAGATTGCTGTGACTAGGCGCATTTGGCAGCCTTACGTCACGAGGCCAATATCTTTCTACTCTTCAACGCCGGTCAAGTCACGGTTTTTTGTATTGTCACAATTTTTTGCATCTAGCCTCGCCCCGTTGGGTCGCGCAATGCTTACCCTCCTAGTCGACACCAGCTGACGCTGAGCATCACCACGGCTGAGAGGTGGCGCCAGGGAGACGTTCATGGGCTTCTACGCAGATGTCATCCTGCCGCGGCTGTGCAATCTCGCCATGCGCAACCGGCGGCTCGTGCCCTACCGGGAGCGCGTGATCGCCGCGGCCGAAGGACGGGTGCTGGAAATCGGCATCGGCTCGGGACTGAACCTGCCGTTCTATGGAGCGCCCGTGCGCGAAGTCCTCGGACTCGATCCCGCACCAGGTCTCATCGCAATGGCACAGCGCGTGTCACGCGCCGTCTCGATCCCGGTGAGCTTCTTCGAGGGCTCTGCGGAAGCAATCCCGCTGGACGACCATAGCATAGATTCCATCGTCACCACCTGGACCTTGTGCACCATACCGCAGGTAGTCGCCGCACTCGAAGAAATGCGCCGCGTGCTCCGGCCGGGCGGCCAGCTGCTATTTGTCGAGCATGGGCTGGCACCCGATGAGGACGTGCGCCGATGGCAGGACCGCCTGACGCCGGCATGGAAGTGCATCAGCGGCGGCTGTCATTTGAACCGGCCAATTCGGACACTGATCGAAAACGCAGGATTCCGCTGCGAGCTCGTTGAAACAGGCTATATGCCCGGTCTGAAGCCGATGGCCTTTCTCTATGAGGGCCGCGCCAAGCCAAATTGATTCCGCCCGCGCAGAATCTCCTTGGCAGTTTGCCGGACCATTATCTTCTTTGAGCAATAATGAGGATATACGGTTGTGTTTCATGGACTGGTCGCCAGAACTCTTCGCCCTCTTCAGCCAGTGCTTGCGGTGTGGCAGTCATCGGCTTCCACGCGACGCTCATGCCGGTTGCGGCAGCAGCCTGCTCATATTCGGCTTCCGTGTACTGGCGCTTAAAGAGCGGCTCTTGCAGTCCCGGCTCTCCATTTTTTTTGATAAACTCCATCTTTACCGAGTTGCCATCGAGTTTTGTCATGCGTCGAATGAAAAAGTTTGTTTCGAACTTCGTAAACCGAGGATTGAGCGTGACTGACACAAACTTTCCTCCGGCAACGAGGTGTTGATTTACAGATTGGAAGAAAATCGCTAACTCGGCAACGTTCTCCGCGTATGGCAACACCATAACCGACGTTGCGGAATCGAACTGACGATGGTCAGAGAATGTTTGCGGTGTCGCAACGACGTATTCGACATTCCGGCTTTGTGCGTCTTCGTGCGCCCGCGCCAGCTCTATTTGTTTTGGGGACTTATCGTAGCACACAACGAAAGCACCTTCCTTAGCTAATAGATGCGGAAAGGGGCTATTGCCGGTTCCAATATCCAGGATTCGTTTCCCGCGAAGCTCGCCCAGTTCTCCTATGACAGCGGGATAATGGAGTCCCGAACGATACTCATCGGTAGCGACGTACGGGCCGTACTCGGGAATCTTACTGAAATCCGTCATGTTATTTAAGCCTACTTATTTGACGCCATCAGTCGCTTGCGTAAGGGCTTCAGCGCCACCAGCGCCAGGAGGGCGGCCACGACGTCGAGCGCGGCGGCGACCATGAAAACGATCCTCCAGCTTCCTGTCCCAGCCGGTAGCAAGTTCGCCAGGGGAATGACAAACGAGGCCATGCCTTTGGCGGTGTAAAGCAGTCCGTAGTTGGTCGTCGCAAATTTTCTGCCGTAGAGATCTGTGCACATGGCCGGAAACAGCCCATAGATCTCTCCCCAGGCGAAAAACACCAAGCCCGAAAGGATCACAAACAGCACCGGATCATCCGCGAAGGAGAGCAACCCATAAACAGCGAGCGCTTCCAACAGGAAGGCGATGAACATCGTGTTCTCGCGGCCGATATGGTCGGAGATCCACCCGAAGAACGGTCGCGTCAGTCCGTTCATTGCACGGTCGAGCGCAAGTGCGAATGTGAGCGCGGGCAGCGTCAACCCCAGGATTGTGACGGGTATACCGTCGATTTTGAAGTCTTTTGCCATCGGTCCGAGCTGCGCTTGCGCCATCAGACCGCCAACGCCCACCAGCACGAACATTGCGTACATGACCCAGAACGGCGGTGACTGGATCACTTCGGGCAATGTCCAATCCCGCCGGCTCTGCGGCACCGCTGCCGCGACCGGCACCGGTACTTCGCCCGGTTCGGGAGCCCGCAGCAGCTGTGCGACCAGCAAGACGACAAGGCCTTGGCCAAGCCCAAACCAAAAGAATGCCGCTTCATAACCATCCGTCTGGATCAGGCCTTGGATGGGCAGGACGGTCAGCGCTGAGCCCGCACCGTAACCCGAAGCCGTCAAGCCTGCCGCCAGGCCGCGTCGGTCGGGGAACCATTTCAGTGCGTTACCGATCGCTCCGCCATAGACGATGCCGACGCCGAGACCACCGATTACAGCCGCAAGGTAAAGCAGCAACAGCGAGTCGGCATAGGAATTGAGGACCCAGGCCGCGCCCACGAGAATGCCTGCGCCACTGATCATCACGCGTGGGCCGAACCGATCGACCAGGTATCCGTGGAGCGGTACCAGCCAGGTTTGGGTGAGAACGAAGATCGTGAACGCCCATTGGATCGCATAGCGGCCCCAGTGATATTTCTGATCGATGGGATCGACGAAGGGTGTCCAACCGAGCTGGAGATTGGCCACCATCACCATACAGACGATCCCAAATACCAGCTGACCCCAACGCGATCCGCCGGATGTGACAAGATGTATTTCCGCTGTGTCTGACGCTGTCACGAGTGCCGTTCCCTCAGAATGTTGGCATTTTCCGTTTTGTTGATCGCTGCGCCGCAGTTAGGGCGACAGCTCCTCGCACCGCCTAGGCCGTAGCCGCCAAGGATTACGCTCCGTCAGCCGCGCTGCAGCAGTACGCATCGCGAATGACATCCTTGATGCGCCCAGGCCGGGAGCGAACTTGGCGAAAGTCGAAAGGTCTCGCGAAATCCAGGAAAACCTCCGCGGCCGGGGAAAGGTTATGCCGAAGTCGCAGTGGCTCGCCGACCTCTATTGATTTTTTCCATGCTGCTTCCGCCACGTGAGAAATTTTTGAAAGAGTTCCCGGTCGGGCGGATCGCGATTTGTTGTGGCATCAGTCCGCTCGATTTGTGCCGGCGCGACGTCCGCCTTTTGCATCGCGGCAAGCTTTTCCGCAGCTTGCCAGTACCGGTTCCAGCCGGGCACTTTTGCCGCCAGGTTGATCTCTTTCCACTTGGGATGAAACGAAGGCTGTAAGAGCTTATCGAACCGCTCAAAATAGTATTGGATGAAGCGCTCCAACCGCCTTGCCCTGTCGGTGCCCTTGGGAAAGTTGTAGACTGCGAGGACGGCCGACATGCACAAGGTATCGACCATTTGGCCTGCAGGAATAAGCTGCGGATAGTCGTCGTGGGATAACGGGCAGGGAATGTAATAGTCCGCAAGCTTCGGGCCGAATTCGATGGGAACGAAGTGGAAGCCGGGTTCCGGTTTGAGCTTGACGAACAGGTCGTTGGGTTTGCCACCCGTGGAGACGATGGCCGCGATCTCGCCCGCCTTCATCTTCTCGAGCGCAATGGTGTTATTGACGTAGACCAACTCGGGACGGACGCCCAAGCGTTCGAACACGATGGGTCCGGTGGTCGTGGCGCTCCCACCCTTCGTGCCCAAGCTGACCTTCTTACCCTCTAAGTCCTTGAGTGTCGTTATTTCTGGGCGGCCAAAAACATAGAGCTCACCCAGCAGCAGTTCCGAGACGTAGTTGATCCGCTGCTCAATGTCTTTGACCCGACCTGATTTTTTGTAGAGTTCGAAAGTGTCGGTATAGGTGATGGCGACATCGACCCCCTTGAGATACAAGAGGTCATTGATATTCTCGTTGCCCCCGTAGCTGACGATTGGCAGAATTCGGAGGTTCTCTCCATCATCCAGCCCTTTCGCCAATTCGACGGCAAAACGGATGAAGGTACCTTCGAAAAAGCCGCCCGCGACACCTATAGTCCAGTTATTGACCTCGGCAGATCTCGATTGCTCTCCGACAGCGGCCGCCGTCGGAGCGGGCCGCGGCGCCTGCGCGATCTGTAGGGTGGCGGAATCCATTTGCGCTGCACATGGAGACGCCGGCAGCAAAAGCGCGGCCAAAAACCAAGTTCGCAACGGTAAGGATATGCGCATCGCTGGATTTCCCTGCTCTGTCCGCTAGGCGGCGAGCCGGATCACCGCTGGTGCGAAGCCCACATCTGCGGCCTGTCGAAAGAACAGCCGGGCGCCGCCGACTTTGCCCTGGCGAGGTCCCGGGACATTTGGATCTCAGAATGCCTGATGCGCCCGCACCAGGGGGGCCTGCTTGCATCACGGGCATCCCACTCACGTCTTGTTTTTGGCATTACTGCCGAAACCTGGCAGCAGAAGACCTCCCGGCCATCGCAATGATGGTCGTCGTTGTGCATTATTGGAATGCGCTACTGGAAGTCGTTCGGACCATCAACCTAAAGCCATCAAGTAAGGAGAATTTGAGGCGAGATTCGAAGTTTGCGATGCATCACGCGATCACATTTCTCGATCCGAGAGGGCAGTGACACCGTTTTGGATCAACCTAAGCAAGTCTCAATCCGCTGGACAGTGGCCTAGTCCTTGATGATAATGATGCCACTTGGCGGTTTTGGTCCTCGCTGGTTGTCGGAAATAAATCCTCTGTCTGGTGTTGGGGGGGCAGGAGGTATGAGATGCGCATTCGACTTTTGAAGTCGATCGGAGCATCGGTGGTGATCGCGTCGGTGCTCGTAGTCGCGAGTTACGCTCCCACCGCTGCCGCGGAGACTCCGGCGGCGGCCTCGATGCTGAAAACGCCTTG
>Ga0257161_1000410_pt1 | contig 10857 bp, 12 predicted proteins | sample NR01A_FD_185954 | JGI IMG/M metagenome (GOLD analysis project Ga0257161, IMG submission 185954) | Soil microbial communities from H.J. Andrews Experimental Forest, Oregon, United States - NR-01-A | ecosystem: Environmental > Terrestrial > Soil > Temperate forest > Bulk soil | place: USA: Oregon... | reverse complement strand
CCGGCTACCATTCCCCCTCCGAATAATTTTCCCAGGCGCACTTGAGCGGCACCTTTGGAATTATTCTAAGCTATAATTGGAACAACTCCAATTCATTCGCCTGCGGCTGCAACATTTGTCGCCGCAGTGTTGCGGTTTCGGCACAGACAGGAAGGGGGTCCATTGAAAACAAGGGGGGAGCCCGCCTGTGTCCGACGCGCAACACTTCTACCAGATTCGATTGAGGCCACTTTCCCCCACGACGCCATGATCTGCCGCAGTTTGGAGACTTGCGACTTGCGCGAAGTGGGCGACTGTGCCGCGGAGCGCACCATAACACTATCCAAGTGCGCCACGTAGACCTCTTCGGGCGTCCTTAGCCGATGCACGACCCAATGCGACCGCATGCGCTGCGTTAAGTGCGAGCCCGGGCAGCGCAGCATTCGGCCGTACCACTTGCGCGCCGTAAGTCTTGGCGAGTTGTAGCAGGGACGGCGTCGTTACCTTGCTGGCTTAAGTTCGTCCTGCGTGAGTGACTCGAACCATCTAACCACCGAACCGCGTCAATCCGCTGTTACCCCGCCGGGTAACGATCTCGAAGTGCGATGGGGTTATGGTGAAAGTGGTTTCCCGCCACACTTGCACGTGTTGATCATAGTGCGGACTGATGCTGTGCTCGCGTTGGTTTGATGATTAGGCAGTCCGAAGTCATTGGCGGCGCTCTCCATCGAGCAACCCCTTGTTATTAGGGTGTGGCGGCCGGCAAATCCGGGGCGCACTTCGCGCACATGAACGCGTCCACTGATATCTCGCGATTCAAAATAGGGAAGTCGATGTTCGCGGCGACGGCCGGGACATATACAGGCCGGAGTGAGCATAATTCGCTGGCGGTCCCAACAGGACTTCACCACTCACGTAAATCCAAGTCATTTACGCTCAGGTGCGGAGACGATCCGCGATTTATTTGGGCGACGGCGTTTCTGGCGATCAGCAACCTGCCGTTCGCAACCTTGCCTCGGTTCCCCCCAGGAAACTGAGCTAGCGGTGGATCACCGCGGTCGCCAGCGCGCCTGCGGCAGATGCAGCAGCGGCGGCTGCAAGCCCAAATTGGTAGCCGGACATCAACGTGCCCAGCCCAGCCGCGACGGCAACACCCGCGAGCTGGGCGACGCGGCTTGCCGCATTGTTGATACCGGAGGCGAGACCTTCGTCGGATTGCGCCACGCTCGACATCACGGACGCGGTTAGCGGTGCTGTCAGCACGGCAAATGAAACCCGAGCACAGCCTGTGGAGCGATAACTCCGAGCCCGAGCGAACGATCGTGCGCAAGCATCATCCAAACATAAGCGACAGAGGCTCCAACCGCCCCGGCAATGAGCATAGCCCGGGTGCCGAACTTGTCAGCCAGGCTGCCAAAATATGGTGATAGCAGGCCAACCGCGAGCGTGAAGGGCAAAAACGCCAATCCAGCAGATGTGGGCGACAGTCCCCGGCGATCGATGAGGTCGAACGGCAGCAGGAAAAACATGATCGAAAGTCCCGCATAGATCAGCAGCGTCGCGACGTTCAGTCCGACAAAATCCCGGTTCATCGAAAGGCGCGGCGGCGTCATCGGGTGGTCGGTCACACGCTCCCAGATCGCGTAGCCGCCGATGCCGCAGAGACCTAAAATGAAGAGCACGATCAGTGTCGTGTCAGACGAGAAGGCAGCGGCAACTGGGCTCTCGGCCCGGCCAATCCGGCTCAGGGCCCAGGTCAGCGCTCCGAGCCCACAGGCAATGATCACGGCGCCGACGACGTCGAATTGTCGGACCTGACGCAGGTCGGCCGGTGCAAACTCAAACAGCAGAACGATCGCGATAACCGCAAGCGGGGGATTGATCCAGAACACCGCCTGCCATCCGAATCGCTCCGTGAGCAGGCCGCCGAGCACTGGACCGGCGGCACTGGCCAGCGACGATGCCGCTGCCCATACGCCGATCGCCGCCGTTCGTTCGGCCTTTGGAAAAGTCGCACCGATCAGCGCGAGGCTTGCCGGCGTCAGCAGCGCGGCAGCAATTCCCTGCAGGACGCGCGCCGCGATGAGCCAACCAACGGACCCGGAAAGCGCACAGCCGGCGGACGCAGCGCCGAACAGGAAGCAACCAATGAGTAGGATCCGCGACTTGCCGTATGTGTCAGCAAGGGCGCCGCCGACCAGGGTCAAGGCGGCCAAGGAGTACATAACTACTGATGACCCATTGTACGGTGGCAAGGTCGGTGCCGAGCGCGGCGCGCAACTTGGGCAACGCTACGGTAAGCACCGAACCGTCGATGAACGCCATCGACGACGCGATAACGCAGGTGGTGAGAATGATTCGACGCCGTCCGATCGGCAGCTCACGGCCAAGCTCACGGGGGCAAGGTTCGGCATTTATGACCCCGCGCGCGCACGGGTCGACGAATGGCTGCGCCATACGGCCCCTCTCAAAAATATCGAGCGGCCCGACAACTTTGTTGTCGGGCGTTCGTCCGTTGACGACGGGCGGCCGTCGAGCGGCGCAACCCGCTCGTCATCGAACCGCCGGCAAGTAACCGATTCTCGTCGCGATTACCCGCGACCTTCTGACTTATACGGGCCTTGGCGCCGAACCGGTTCAAGGATTTCTGGCGAGAGTGAGCGACATCGCTGCCGGTGGTTCAACGCTCGTCGACGAGGTGGCGGTATAATGGGCCCCGCCGATCCGATCTGACCGTCAGCGCACCGTCGGTGCCTGCGACGGCCGCGGCACGGGATTGCGCGCTGGGGTAGGGGCCGGCCGCGGCGGAGGCTCTGAGCTCTTGTAAAGAATGTACTGTACCATCTCCTGCAGTTTGGTGATCTCGCGCGTCATCTGCTCTTGACCGGCTGTGAGCCGGTCGACGCTGCGCGCTAACTGTTCTTGACTCGTGGCGACCCGGTCGATGCTGCGCGTCATTTGCTCTTGACCGGCGACGACACTGGGGGCGATCCCGTCGACGCTGCGCGCTATCTGCTCCTGACTGGCGGCGACACCGGTCGCGATCCGGTCGATGCTTTCCCGCACCGCGTCGAGCGACATTGCATTGAGTTGCTGCTGCTCGGGAGTGGGGGCGGCTGGCGCGGCCAGCGCGATCACGTCGGGAGCGTTCTGCGCAGTTGGTGCGGGCCGCGGCGCCAACCAGCCAAGCTGCGGGTACGAGTTCGCGATCATCCCTCTGGCTTCGTCGCCGTAAGACTGCCAGGCCAGGGTGGCACTTACACCGATGCAAAATGTGATCAGGAAACGGGCGAGGGCGAGCAGGGCTCGCTTGCCGAACGACGGCCGCCCGGGAACCGATCATTTTTCAGGTCGGCCGGGCGAACAGCAGGCGCCTCGACTAGCGGCTCGACGGGCAACGAGCCTGGGGAGAACTCGGATTGTGCGGGGTTCGGCATGGCACTCACCTGCATCTCCTCGCGATTTCGTGGATTAGATCGCGGGGCTGTCTGATCATGCCCTTCACAATGGCGGGCGTTTCGGCGGCGGCGTTTGGGTCAATTAGTTCTTTTGCGGCCTGCGCGCCTGGCGGGCGATCCTTGCGCCAGTAGCGCCAGAGGAAGTGCGAGCATTCCGGATAAACCCGCCGGCGGCCGGTGCATTGTCATTTTGTCTCACTCCTTCGAAAGCGGGAATCCGAGAACACATAGGCAAGGCCGAGCAGGCCCAGTTGCAGCATCATGCCGGGGGCGAGCAGGGGCGGCGCCTTTGCGCGCAGGATTTTCTCAAAGAGTTCCCAATTGCTCATGTCCGGATTGAGCTCAAGCTGATACTCAGCCGACCCGTAAAAGTGCGCTACGAAGCCGACGAAGCCTGCCAGAACGAACAGCGCCATCACGGCCTGTATGGCGCGGCGGCTCGCCGTATCGCGCCGCCTGAACTCCCAGAACAGCGCGGCCAGGGCCGCCACGATCAGTACCAGGGGCACGAATTGCGTGGGCTGTTCGTAATGCTCCAACAGCACCAACTCGGTCACGGTGCCCAGGAGCCCGAGCACCAGAATGCCGAGAATCCAACTGCGCAGCAGCTCAATGCGATCGGCTCCGACGCTGTCGGCGCTCGCCTGCGGTGGTTGCGCGTCCATCGGAGCCTCCTCTATGGACGGCTCCGCGCCTCTTTTACCAACTCGGTCACCGTGACGTTGTATTTCGCCATCACGCCGTTGACCAGGGCGGTGGCCGCGGCAACATCCGGCTTCTCAGGCATCAGCGCCTTCTCGATCTCGATCATGCCCTTCTCGATCGCCACATAGTCGTCAGCGGAGCGCGTCTTGATCATGTCTTCGATGCTGTCCCAGGTGCTGTCGAAGGCCGCGAAGGATTTCCGCGCCTTGTCGAAATTTCCGGCCTTGATGGCCGGGACCACTTCGCGCAGGTGAGCCCGAACGATGCGCAGGCGGGCGATATCGTCGTAAAGCGGATTGAGGGGCGCCGCCTTCGACACCATGTCGATGGCTTCGTCGTACTTGACCAGAATCGCCTGGGTGTCCGCGAGCAGCGTGGCCACGTCCGGATTGGGAGCGCTAAACGCCTTCTCGATTCTGGCCTGTAGGACGTGCTCCAGGGCGTCGTACATGTCCTTGCTGCGGGTGCTCACGTACATCTCGACGCCGTTCCAAAGGGAATCGTAGGCCTCGAATGCCGCCTTGGCGCCCGCGATGTCGTGCTTTTGCAGCGCCGCGATGGTGTCCACCAGGGTCGGTCGCACCGCCTTGACGCTGGTGATCTCGAAGCGCTCGCCCGGCTTTGCGGTTTCCACCGCGCTAGCCTGTCCGGTCTGGCAGAGCATTGCCAGCGCAGCGAACAGACCGCAGCCGACAAGGCGAAGCTGCCGGCCCAAACCCGCCGTCGTTTCTCGCGCGATCATCATGTCCTCCCAACTAATGTCCATTTTGAATAATTCTAAAGAAGATTTTAGAACAAGTCGAATGTGAAATCGACACGACGCATGGCCAATCCTGGGGTCTTGCGGTGGCACGCCGCGTTACGCTTGATCTCGATTTGGTCGGGCCTGGAAGCGTGGTTTCTGTCCAACGCTCCGAAGTCAGCCCAACGGGACACCCGGCAAGAAGCCGCCGGCGCCATCGGTCAAGGGCCGGACGGGCGATTTCCGCGCGTTGGTGGAAATTCTCAAAGGCCGGAGGCCTCGACGACCCGATGATGCTGAGCCGATCCGCCGTCCCAAGCGATTCCGGCACGTCACGGCCGGGGTGAAAGCGGCAGTTGCTCAATTGGGACTTCGGCACGTCCCATTAGGAGCTTATATCAAATTCGCGAGGACGCGGAATACGGAACTGGCCCTTTGGTCGGTCGTGCAGCGCACAAGTTCTGAAGCGGGGGTAAACTGGACATCTCCCGGGCGCTGTCAAGTTGTTGCAAATGACCGATGCTGTCATGCGCCCAAGCGTCAGGTTACCTTACTCAGATAGAGAATCGGCAGCAGTGTCTCGATCGACTTCGAGCGGCGCATGTAGGGCGGCAGGATCGCGGGCGTGGCAGGAATGCGGCCGGGATTGTTAGCAGTGACTTCTCGATCGCCACGGGCCGATCTCGGTCATGACCTTCCGCTCAGGCAAATGGCCGCGGCGCACAACGCGTTGGCGGCCTTTCGCGGGTCTTCTTGATTGACTCCCTTGCAGACCAATGCCCGGGGACTCCAAAGACGAGACGCCAAGAACAAAGAGTGGAGTCGTGCAGCCCACTCCTGCAGTCCAACGGGCGCCGCGCTTGCGGGCTGTTCTACATATCGACCGGCTTGAGGCTCTTCATATAAGCGAACATGGCGTTGATATCGTCGTCCGTGATCGTCTTGTAGTATTGCGCGAAATCGACCATCGGCGGATTGAGCTTGCGGCCGTCGTGGGAGACCCCCTCGGTGAGCGCGCGCTTGAACTCGGTAACCGTCCAGGAGGCGACGCCCTTAGCGGTGAGGTTGGCGGCGGTCACGTTCTGCTGCGCGCCGAATTTGCGGCCGCCCCCGCCGAGCCCATTCACGTAGTCCATCTTGTCGGGCGGCGCGCCCTTGGAATGGCAGACCATGCAGTGGCCCAGCCCCATGAGGTATTCGCCGCGCTTGATCGGATCTCTCAGGTCGGCCTCGCTCATCTCCTTGATGTTGGGGTACGGCGTAATTTCAAACGGAGCCTTGTATTCCGGCTTCTGCACCGCGTTCTTGACCGCCGGGATCGAGCGCAAGTAGGCAATGATCGCATCCTGATCGCGCAGCGTGAGGAACCCGTAGACCGCTGATGGCATGTTCGGTGCAAGCTTGCGCCCGTCCCGGCCCTTGCCTTGCGTGAGCGCGATCTTGATCTGGCCATCGGACCATTGGCCAAGACCGGTCTCGTTGTCGGGCGTCAGGTTCGAGCCCTTCACAGTGTATTGCGGCGCCTGGAAGGTCTGCGTGCTGCCGGAGAGCCGCTTGTCAAGCTGCAGGTCGAGCGCGCCACCCGGCCCGCGCGGGGTGTGGCAATTGTTGCACCCGCCGATGCCGTTGACGAGGTAGGCGCCACGCTCAGCCAGAAGTTGCTGCGCCGATGCGCCGTTCACCATCGCCATGGATGCCACTACACCAATTGCTACGAGCCTCAACATGTCGCCTCCCATGGATTTCTGGGCCTTTCGGCCGTCATTGTTGCGGCAACCGATTGCGCCTTTTCGGCATGGCAGGTTAGCATGAATTTAGATTTTCTGGATTGTTCGGAGGCCCCTTAACTCATAACAATGCGACGGCCTCCGATCGAACCGGAGCTTGGTCACCAAGCGGGAGAAAATCCATGCACTACAGAAGCTCAATCGGTGCCATTGCGCTGGCGGCGGCGATGGCGGTGGGGATCGCCGGAGCGGAGGCGCACGACGACAAGAAGTATCCCGACTTTGGCGGTCAGTGGAAACGGCCTCCCGGAATCGCCAATCAATTTGATACGAGCAAGCCGCAGCGTCTGGGGCAGGTGCCCCCCCTGACACGCGAATATCAGCTCAAGTGGGAAGCCGGTCTGCAGGACCAGAATTTAGGCGGACAGGGCACCGATCCAACCTTCACCTGCATCCCCGACGGCATGCCGCGGGTGATGAACGTGATCTTTCCGATGGAAATTATCGTCACTGAGAAGACGACTTACATGTTGATCGAATATTTGACCCAGCAGCGGCGCATTTTCACCGACGGCCGCGCGTTTCCCAAGGATGAGGAATTCGATTCGTCCTACCAGGGCTATTCGATCGGCAAATGGATCGATGAAGGCGGCGATGGCAAGTACGACGTGCTCGAAGTCGAGACTCGCTTCCTGAAAAACCCGCGTGCCTACGACCCCAGCGGCATTCCCTTCCACGAGGACGGCAAGACCGTCGTCAAGGAGCGCATCTACCTTGACAAGGCAAATCCGAACATTCTGCACGACGACATCACGACAATTGACAATGCGCTGACGCGGCCTTGGCCCGTGACCAAACGTTACGTCCGTGAGACCCGTCCTGTGATATGGGTCGAAGCCAGCTGCCCCGAGGGCAACCCGCATGTCCGCATCGGCGGCGATTACTACATGCGCAGCTCGGATGACCTCTTGATGCCCGTCAAGAAGGGGCAGAAGCCGCCGGATCTGAGGCATTTCCGTGAGGGGAACTAAACACCGGCATTCGGCAGATCAAACTCCCTGAAAGCGGCTTCGGTCGCGAGCTTCCTCCGTTGAAAGAACCGCCAGGGGTAGACGAGACGCGCACCGTATTGCCGATGAGGCGGTACGGTTCGTAACCGGCGGCGGAAGCCTCGTCGACTGGACGGAACGGGTAGACGCTTGGTATTTCCGCTTTCTAGGGAGGACCGGAAGCTCCCAACCCCGGCTCATTTCGACGCGAATGACCCATCTGCGACATGGGCTCCGGCGCATAATCGGATCCGAAGAACTCGGCCGGCCAAGCCCGCGGGCGCGTGAGAGTCCGGATTTGGCCCGACTCTGACGACTTGGGCGTTGCAGCAAGTCGGCAGCTATCTGAGGTACACCGGTCATGACGCCAACGTCGTCGCAAAAGGCAGCCCGTGGCCCGTTCCAGACTCGGCACACCTCACTCGGCAAGCGTGCCCTGCAATATCGCTTCAAGAATGCTCAGAGCTTCGGCCGTACCATCCGCCTCGCCTTTTTCGAAGTCTTGGTCCGTCCGGCCCATCGTATTCGTCACATGCGCAAGACAGAGGACCTTCGAGCCGGTCACACGGGCAAAGGTGTAAAGAGCGGCGGCCTCCATCTCGACTGCGAGGACGCCTTTCGATCGAGCAGCCTCGATCGCGGCGGCAGTTTCGCGAAAAGGCGCATCGGTCGTCCAGCTTGAGCCGACGACGGCTTTTTGACCGTCACATATCGCCTTCGCGGCCATTGCGACAAGCTCCGGATCGGCGTCGGCGTATTCAGACGACGGCGCGTAGTGATAGCTGGTCCCTTCGTCGCGTAGGGCACGGTCGATGATCACAAAGTACGGCGTCGGACCGGAGGGTGTGATCTGGCCCGCCGATGTCAGGCTCAGCAGCAAGCGGCAGCCGCTGACGAACAGTTCTTCTGCGATCAGGACAGCGAACGGCGCACCGACAGCACACCCGACGATGCCAACGGTCCGACCCGCGAGAGAGAATGTGTCGAGTCTCGTGTGGTAACAGGGCCACGCATCGAATGGCAGTGACCGGCTGTCTTGCCTCAGTCGCCTCACAATGTCGCCGTCCGGATCGAGAATGCACACAGCGGGTACATCGACCGTCGTAAGGCCCTTCTGTCGCCGCGCTTCGCGTAGTAGGGCGGCAGGTTGGAACACGGAAGAAGCTGTCGTGTCCTTCTTATCGCATATAGTGGGCATCCCGAGGCTCAATTCGATGGGCGCTCGAAGACAGCGCCATAGTGATAAGGCGGTATCTCGACCAGATCGGCGAACTTCAGGCCGCCCGCTTCGACCGACTTGATGGTCTGTTCCGGTGATAAGCGCAACTCCGTCTTTGGGCCGCGCGGCTCGCCTAGAATGACCGTTTCCTCCCTAGGGCGCTGGTGCCAGTTGACGATGGCAAAACGGCCGTTCGTCTTGAGCGTCTCGCGCACGGCGCGGGCCAGACGAGGCCTATCCGGGACACCGTGATAAGCGTTCGCAACGAACACAAAATCGACAGACGCCAACACGAGATCTGCAAGCGCATGGGCATCGCTCGCCACGAAGTCGCAGTTCGTCACACCGTTTTCGGCGAGACGGTGGCGGGCGACGTCAAGCAGGTTCGGATCAATATCGATCGCAGTGACGCGGCGTGCGATTTTGGCGATTTGCAGCGTGAACCAGCCGTCGCCTGAACAAAGATCAATCACGTCCATGCCGTGCTTGACCCCCACCGCCGCAAGGGCGCCCGCAGGGTCGGGCCAGAGCGCTTCCCACCATCCGGCGGTCGGCATTTCGGTCCCTTCGAAGAAGCCAGGAGGTCTATCTGTCATTGTTTGTCGAGTGGCTAACACGAATCTACGGCCGCAGGTCGCCGCCCGTTCCAGCGTATCGACCCACTTCGATGCAAGCCCATCAATTTACGGTCAACTCAGTAACCGCAGCGAATATCGAAGTCGGCGCCGGGCAGCTGGTCGTCTCATAACTGTCGTTCTTGACTTACGGTAAGTTCAAACTTACAATTCGGCGAGGGAGCGCACACCATGATCAACGCTGAGCGAGTGCTCGATGCATTGGGAGACCCGACCCGCCGCTTGGTGTTCAAGCGCCTGCGCGAGGGCAATCGCTCGGTGACCGAGATTGCGAAGGGCTTGGCTGTGAGCCGCCCTGCGGTCTCGCAGCACCTCAAAGTGCTCAAGACAGCGGGGCTTGCTGTCGTCCGCATCGAAGGCACACGGCGGCTCTATGCGATCGACACGCGCGGCATCGAGGCGGTGCGAAGCTGGCTCGATGGATTCTGGGACAAGGCCCTCGTCGCATTCAAAGCAGCAGCCGAGCGAGAAGCTGCCAAAGAAAGGAGAACATGATGAAGGAGCAGGCAATGTCTGGCGCCGATCCAAACAGCGTGAGGAAGGTCATGAACGTTCAGGCGCAGCCCGCAGTGGCGTGGCGGGTGTTTACGGAGCAAATGGGTGCGTGGTGGCCTTTAGCGGTCTACAAGATCGGCAAGGCCAATGCGGTGGACGCGGTAATTGAGCCGCACGTCGTCGCCCGCTGGTCATTCGCACGGTGCAGAAACAAATCAAAAATCTGCTCTGGCAGCAGGGCATCTTGCGCCATGCGGACAGGGACATCATAGAGTCCGGAGTGAGCGACTGGCGCGCCGTGCTGCGGGTCATGTCCGACGGACCATTCTTCTTCGGTAGTGAGCCCACCAGTGTCGATGCGATCGTTTTCGGCACGCTGGCCACCTCGGTGCTGACGCCGATCGAGTCACCGATCCGGGATTTCCTCCGATCGCAGCCCGCATGCGTCGCCTACGCGGAACGAATGCGCGAACGCTTTTTTCCCGAGCTCGCCGCAGCGCCCCTGGAAGCCCGCGCCGCATAGAGATAAAGGCACGCTGCTCCGCTCCTTAAAGCCCGGATAAACGGTGCACTAGAAGTCCGCGCATGTCCGTCTCTCCCCATATCGGTCCGCTCACTGGGGAGCACCGTCCGCGCATACGCGCGCGAGGGAGGTGGTCGGCACGGCCGAGTCTGATGTGGTGGACGGCGCCCGCTCCCGGCATCGAAGTGCCATAGGGTGATCGTTGTGACGAATCACATTGAGGGAAGCCGTCCAGATGCAAATTACCACGATCGGTTTAGATATCGCCAAGAACGTATTTCAGGTTCACGGGATCGACGCCAAGGAGAAGGTGGTTGTGAGAAAG
>Ga0257161_1000409_pt1 | contig 10874 bp, 6 predicted proteins | sample NR01A_FD_185954 | JGI IMG/M metagenome (GOLD analysis project Ga0257161, IMG submission 185954) | Soil microbial communities from H.J. Andrews Experimental Forest, Oregon, United States - NR-01-A | ecosystem: Environmental > Terrestrial > Soil > Temperate forest > Bulk soil | place: USA: Oregon... | reverse complement strand
CTCGATGCGCCCGCGCTGGGTCACTCCGAGATTGGCGCCCTCACCGATGACCCGGCACCGCAGGTCGGCCGCGACGGCGCGTATCGCATCATTGGCGCGGTCGCCGACAGAGTCGTCGGATTCACCCGATGCGCGCACGTAGGTGCCGATGCCCCCGAACCACAACAGGTCGACCGGCGCCTTGAGGATGGCATTCATGACTTCCTGCGGCGTCACCTTTGCGGCGGTGACCCCGAGCGCAGTGCGAGCCTCGATCGAAAGATCGATTTCCTTTGCGGTCCGGGAGAAGACCCCGCCGCCGCGCGAGATGATGCTCTGATCGAAATCACGCCAGCTCGAACGCGGCAGATCGAACAACCTTCGGCGTTCCTCGAAGCTGCGTTCGGGATCCGGAGTGGGATCGATGAAAATGTCGCGGTGGTCGAAGGCCGCAACAAGCCGGATGGTGCGTTCGCGCAACATGCCGTTGCCGAACACGTCGCCGGACATGTCGCCGACGCCGACCACCGAGAACGGCGTCAGGGAAAGATCGACGTCCATCTCGCGGAAATGGCGCTTGACGGATTCCCAAGCGCCCCGGGCCGTAATGCCCATTCTCTTGTGGTCGTAACCCGCCGAACCGCCCGACGCGAAAGCATCGTCAAGCCAGAAGCCGTGTTCCCGCGCGATGTCGTTGGCGATGTCCGAAAAGGTCGCGGTGCCCTTGTCGGCCGCAACCACCAGATAGGGATCATCGGCGTCGTGGCGGACAACCCTCTCCGGCGGCAGAACGCCCTTGAGATCGAGGTTGTCTGTGAGGTCGAGCAGGGTCGACATGAAGATCTGGTAGGCTGCGATTGCTTCGGCTTGGATCGCATCGCGGTTGCCGGCGGGCAGGCGCTTCGGCACGAAGCCTCCTTTCGCACCGACCGGCACAATCACGGCGTTTTTGACCTGCTGCGCCTTGACAAGGCCCAGCACCTCGGTGCGGAAGTCTTGCGGCCGGTCCGACCACCTGATGCCCCCGCGCGCCACCGGACCGAACCGCAGATGCACCGCCTCCAATCGCGGCGAGCAGATGAAAATCTCGAACTGCGGGCGCGGAAGCGGCATCCCGTTGACCTTGCGGCTGTCAAGTTTGATCGCGACCGCGCGCCCGGCAACGCTGTCTTTTTCCGCAGGCAGCGCGGGGTGGCGTGAGGGAAACTGATAGAAGTTGGTGCGGACGGCGGATTGCACGATATTGACGAAGTGACGGATGATGCGGTCTTCATCGAGGCTGTCGACCTTCTGCAGCCGGGCCTCGATTTCGCCCATGATGATGGCTTGACGTTCATCTCGCTGACGCGGCGATATTCGCAACTCGGGATCGAAACGCGCTTCGAACAGTGCGCCGATCCGCTCGGCGATGGCCGCATGTTTGACGTGAGTCGCCCACATGTAGTCCTGCGAATACGGCACGCGAAGCTGGCGCAAATAGCGCGAAATGGTTTGCATCAGCGTGACCTTGGGCCAGTCGAAGCCGGCGGACAGAACAAGGGCGTTATAGCCGTCGTTTTCGACTTCGCCGCGCATCACCGCTGCGAAACAGGCATCGAGCCGAGGCTTGGCGCCACGGATGTCGGCCGCAGGGCCCTCGCGCCGATCAAGCTGCATGGCATGAAGCCACACATGCGACCGCTCGTCGTCGCTCAACTCGATATCGTAGGTGCTTTCATCGACGACGATGAAGCCCATGTGTTCAAGCACGGGAACGCGCTCCGAAAGCGGAATCGGGCGACCGTAGCTCCACACCTTCAGGCTGGCGCACGCGCGGTTGCTGCTCCTCCCGGGTTGGAAATCGACGCCCAGGGGGAAATCGGATGACAGCGCTTCAATCGCCGCGATATCGTCCACCGCAACGGAGGCGTCGAAAGCTTCGCGGTATACGGGCGAAAATGCATCTCCATACTTGGCGAACAGAAGGCGCGCGTGGGCGGGGTCATAGGCCTTTTCGAGCGCCTCGAGCAATTCGTCGGGCCAGGTCTTCACCAGCCGCGTGACCGCGGCCTCGAGTTCCCGGCGCGGCGGGTGGCCGAGGTCGCTTGCCCGGCCATCCTCTCTTCGGGTGATCATGAAATGGACCCGCACCATCGGTCCTTCGGCGAAAAACGGTATGAAAGAGACCAACTTTCCGCCAAATGCGATCGCGAGTTGCTCCCCGATCGCAGCGCGAGCGGCTGAATCGTAACGGTCCCGCGGCACGTAGACGAGGACCGACGCAAAGCGCTCAAACGCATCCCATCGCGGCAGCACCCGCACGCGCGGCCGTTCGTTGAGCTGGAGAATCGTCAACGCAAATCTCAATAACGTATCGTCGTCGATCTGAAACAATTCATCGCGGGGGTAAGTCTCGAGCAGGTTGACGAGCGCCTTGCCGGAATGGCTCTTGAGGTCAAGCGCGGAGCGCGCCACTACATTGGCGACCTTGCTGCGCAGATACGGGATATTGCGAGTGGAAGTCACATAGGCTGTCGATGTAAACAGGCCGACGATCTGAAGACCGCCGGTCAGCTTGCCGTCAGGGCCACGGCGTTTCACGACCACGTAATCCATTGTGGTTCGACGGTGCACGCGCGAGCGGGAATTGGTTTTCGTGATGATGAGCGTCTTGGGCTCCCGTAGCGCCGCCAGCGCGCGCGGCGTCAGCGCCGGCCGGCCGCCATCCGCCGCAAATACGTCGCCTTCGCGCCCCCGCAGGATGCCGAGCGCCGAGGCGAAAATCACCGCCGGAGCGCTGCCGTCTTCGGTGCAGACGAAATCGCGAGCGCCAAGGAAAGTGAAATTGTCGTCCATCAGCCAGCGCAGGAATGCGACGGACTCGCCGAGATCGTCGACCCGTAGTTCCGGCAGACTGCTCGTCATTTCGGCGATGAGGGCGTTGACCCGATCGAGCATGGGCTGCCAATCGTCGACGGCGCGCCGCACGTCGGCGAGCACATTGTCGAGCGCTATGACGAGTGCGTTCCTGGCGTCCTCGCTATGGATACGATCGATGTGGACCTGGATCAGGCTCTCCCGTCTCGGCGATGCGGCGGCGGGCGAGGAAGCCAGCAGCGCAACAAGGCCGCCGTCCGTGTTGCGTTCGACGATAAATCGGGGATGCAAGACGAGATGAGCGTCGAACCGTTGCTCCGTCAGTTCCGCCATGACGGAATCGACCAGAAACGGCATGTCATCGTTAAGGATTTCGACGATCGAAACGTCGTTGAGACGCGGGCCTGAGGTGGAGTGCGGTGTGCCAACCCGGATCTTGGGCGTTTGCGGCTGCCGCTCGTCAAGGAACCGCCACGTTCCCTCCGCGATCTCCGCGATCTCGCCGGCCTGATAATGCACAAGGTCCTCCGGGACGGCTCCGGCAAAAACCTGCGTGATGAAGTCAGACGGCGCGCTGGCGACGCGGCTGCGCAGAATTGCGTTGGCGTCTGCCAGGAGTTGACGAACGGCGTGTTCGTCTTCGAAGGCGTCAATCGACGGACCGGGGTCCTGCGCGCGGCCGGCACGACTTCCCCGCGGATCGATCTTCATGTCAAAACCTCTCTCATGCGCGGCGCACATTGCTCCGGAAATTGATCCGGAGGAAGATCAGTTGCGGCGACGATGTGGCACACGTGCGTCTATTATTAACGTCGCAGCTATTAATGTCGCGGCGGGTGGTCTGGCGACCGGGCACCTGTTAGCTTCGTGGCAAATTTTGAACAACCCGTGTAGGAGACCTGCATGGCCCAGAAGCCTGCAAAAAGGCCCTCTCCCCACCCTTCCCCACGCGCGGAGGGTAGCGAGGCAGCGCCGAGCAGCAGGAAAACTAAAGGGGCGGCCGGCGATGACGACACCGTCATAACCGCGTTGGAACTCCCCGGCGCCGCGTTGACGCCTGCGATGCAGGCCTATTTCGACAAATGCGCCGAGAAGCTCGGCTTTATCCCAAACGTCCTCAAGGCCTACGCATTTGACATGCCGAAGCTTGAGGCCTTCGTCGCCATGTACAACGACCTCATGTTGGCGCCGTCGGGATTGAGCAAGCTTGAGCGCGAAATGATCGCCGTTGCGGTATCGTCGCACAACCGGTGCTACTACTGCCTCGTCGCCCACGGGGCCGCGGTGCGCAGCCTCGCCGACGACGCCGTCCTTGGCGAGCTGATGGTGATGAACTACCGCGCCGCGCGACTTGATCGCCGGCAACGGGCGATGCTCGATTTCGCAGTCAAATTAACGGCCGAACCCTGGGAAATCGCGGAGGCCGACCGCAATGCGCTGCGCGAGGTGGGTTTTACCGACCGCGACATCTGGGACATTGCCGCGGTGGCGGGCTTTTTCAACATGTCGAACCGCATTGCCTCGGCCACGGACATGCGGCCGAATTCGGCGTACCATGGCCAAAAACGGGAATGAGAACGACACATTTGGAGACCGCGGAGAATAGTTGAATCGAAAGCGTGTCATGCCCCGCTTCAAGCAGGGCATCCAGTAACCACCGGCTTTGAAAGCAGCGCCGATGGTTACTGGATCGCATCGAAATCGGATGTTTCCGATTTCGCCAATTTAATGCCGAAGTCGGGCAGGCCCGACTTCGGTCAAGCCGGGCGATGACACTCCTCTTGAAGGGAACACACACCTTGCAAAAACCTCGATCGACGATTGTCGCCGCGATAGCGTTCTTGGGGCTGGCTTGGCCGGCCGCTCTGCCCGCCCAGCAGGCTCTTCAAGAGCGTCTTGTCGAACAGAGTTCCGGCATTGCGGCGGCCCAAGTGGCGACCGGCCGCCACGGCATGGTTGCGAGCCAGGACAGCCAGGCAACCCGGATCGGACTTAACGTCCTGGAGAGGGGCGGCAACGCCGTGGACGCTGCGGTGGCGATCGGCTTTGCGCTGGCGGTGACCGTCCCCAAGGCCGGAAATATCGGTGGCGGCGGCTTTATGCTGGTGCATATCGCCGACAGCAACGAGAATGCGGCGATCGATTACCGGGAGACTGCGCCGGCCGCTACGTCGGCCGACGTATTCCTCGGGCCGGACCAGCAGGCCGATCCGGCGAAGTCGCGAGACTCCGGACTGGGAGTGGGGGTGCCCGGCACTGTTGCCGGCCTCAGCCTCGCACTCGACCGTTTCGGCTCCGGAAAGTTTACCTTGGCGGAGCTGGTCGCTTCAGCGGTACGCTTGGCCCGTGATGGCGTCGCGATCAGAGACGACCTCTTCGATTCGCTGCAGCGCGGACAGCAACGTCTGGCACGGTGGCCGGCTGCGGCGCGGATTTTTCTAAAATCGGACGGCGCCGCGCCGGCCTTGGGCGACAAGCTCGTTCAGCCCGAACTTGCCGAAGTGTTGGAAGCGATCGGACGCGAGGGTCCGCGCGCCTTCTACGTCGGTCCGGTCGCCGACAAAATTGTTACGTCAGTCCGGCAAGCCGGCGGACTGATGACCCGCCGTGATCTCGAAGATTACGCGCCGATCATTCGCGATCCAATCTACGGAACCTATCGGGGCTACGAGATCGTCTCGATGCCGCCGCCCTCTTCCGGCGGGGTTCACCTGGTTGAGATGCTGAACATTCTGGAGGGATACCCCTCGGGCATGATCGGTTCCGGTTCGCCAACGGCTCTTCACCTGCAGCTCGAGGCGATGAAGCTCGCCTATGCGGATCGCGCCCAATACCTCGGAGACAGCGATTCCGTCGATGTTCCGCTCAAACGCCTGATCTCGAAAAGCTACGCCGCCGAATTGCGCCAAAAGATAGATATGCGACGTGCCACCCCGGCGCGCGAAATCAGGCCCGACATCGCGGTTCCGGCCGGCGGGGGCAATACCACGCATTTCTCCGTCGTGGATGAGGCCGGCAACGTGGTTGCCAACACTTATACGCTGAATTTCAATTTCGGACTCGGCCTCGTCGCCGAGGGAACCGGAATCCTGCTCAACAACGAACTGGACGATTTCGCCGCCAAGGCGGGTGCGCCAAACGCTTTCGGCCTCGTCGGCGGGGCCGCGAACGCACCCGGACCGGACAAGCGGCCGTTATCCTCGATGACCCCGACGATCGTCTTCAAGGACACCAAGCCGGTGCTGGTGACGGGGGCGCCGGGAGGGAGCCGTATCATAACGACGGTGCTTCAGGTCATCATGAATACGATCGACGGCCACATGTCGATCGGGGATGCGATCTCAGCGCCGCGCGTGCATCATCAATGGTCGCCGGACGAAGTGGTGGTCGAGCCCAATTTGCCGCCCGACAAGGTGCGTGCACTCACCGCCCTGGGGCACAAGGTGCGATTTGGTCCGCTGTTTGGCTCGGCGCATTCGATCGCCATCGCGCCGGAGGCCATGACCGGCGCTGCCGACCTGCGCGCGCGAGGCGCCGCGGCAGCGGGTTACTGAAATGAGAACAGAGCCTGAATGAGAACAGAGCCTGCGTAGGGCGGGTTCTCTTTAAACCCGCCATCTCTCGTGGAATGGCGGCTTAAAGAGAACCCGCCCTACGCCATTTCAATGAAGCGTAGCGGCGTTTCAGGACACGACACGGCGCGATTCAATCAAGCGTCCCAATCGACGGCGCGCATCCCTATTGCTGCGGTTCAGCCGCAACGTGACGTTGATCACAATCCCGTCTTTATAACCCGGCACGAACAGCCGTGCGACGTGACGTGCACCGTCACCTGGTCTCGATGGTTTTCCGAAAGATTTGCTCAGCCGACCAACCCCAACACGCGACATGCCAACCCCCACAATCAGACACGACGAACACCCGGGGGGGACCGAGCACATTGGAGCGGGCGAAGGGATTCGAACCCTCGACCCCAACCTTGGCAAGGTTGTGCTCTACCCCTGAGCTACACCCGCATCCTGACCGGCAGTGGCCCCTGTCGGCCGCCCCTCCTATGCCAAAAGGGAAAGCAGAAAGCAACCGGTTCGCGCGGCAGTAGCGTCGCAGTTAGAGTCGTCGTAGTTACCCAAGCCAACGGGCTGTGCCCCCGATACGTTCCGACCGGCAGGCTTCGTGCGATGCAAGGAGTGGTAAATATAACAAGCAGCTGGCGGTGATCTTCGATGGCGGTTGGTGGCCACCGCAGCTTGAACTCATCGAACCGCTGGCCTCAGGCCGGTATTGATTTTCTTTGCGTTGGAGGCCCGTTTGTCGGAATCTCTCATCGGTGCCGAAGTATGCTGCAATCGCGGCTCACAAAAGTCGTCAACGCCGAACGCATTACCGATGGCGGGAAGGAAACTCTCATCGAATGGAACTGTCGGGGAAGTCCTGCTAAAATTCGAATGAATCTTGGAAGAATATTTTTCTATTTGAGCCGGCATTTCAATGGCTATATAGAAAGTAATTCTGCAGACCGGAGGGATTTGGTGTGTGTCTCACTTGCTGGTCCGCCCACTGTTGGTTCCGTTACGTGACGTTTGAGCCGCCGCAAATGGCAGGGCGCTGGCGCATGGCGTGTGTGGCGGGCGCGGCGCGGTCTTCGGTCGAGCCCTTCCTTCGGGAACGCGACACATGACATCACCGCTGCAGCAGAAGCTCAAGATTACCGGTCCCGTCGTCGTCACCGCCAACCGGCTGGGTGACGGCGCGGTCGTCTACCGGACCCGCGATGGCAACTGGTCTACCCGTCTCGAAGAGGCCGCCGTGGTAAGCACGGCGCCGGCCGCAACCGATGTCCTCGCTGCCGCCATGGCGGACGACATCTCGGCGGTCGGGGCCTACGTGGCGCCGGTCCGCATCGGCGCGGATGGGCAGCCAGAACCTGGCAATTTGCGCGAAAGCATCCGGAACGCCGGCCCCACCGTCCGCTACGGAGAGGCGACCGTCGCACCGGCGATCACGATCGGGATTTGACATGTATGTTTACGACGAGTTTGACCGCACCCTCGTGGCTGAGCGCGTAGCGGAGTTCCGCGACCAGGTCGGCCGACGCATATCGGGGGAGCTGACCGAGGAGGAATTCAAGCCGCTGCGGCTCATGAATGGCGTCTATCTGCAGCTTCATGCCTACATGCTGCGGATCGCGATTCCGTATGGCACGCTGTCGTCGCGGCAGCTGCGGATGCTGGCCCACGTGGGCCGGCGCTATGACCGCAACTACGGCCATTTCACCACGCGCCAAAACATCCAGTTCAACTGGATCAAGCTCGAAAGCCTTCCCGACGCCATGGCGGATCTGGCGAGCGCCGGTCTGCACGGCATGCAGACCAGCGGCAACTGCGTGCGCAACATCACCACCGACCAGTGGTCCGGCGTGGCTCCGGACGAGATCGAGGACCCGCGGATTTGGGCGGAGCTGTTGCGCCAGCACACCACCATGCATCCGGAATTCTCCTTCCTGCCGCGCAAGTTCAAGATCGCCGTCACGGCGGCCACGCACGATCGCGCCGCCGTCAAGGTCCACGACATCGGATTGCGCCTGCACCGCAACGGCGCCGGCGAAACCGGCTTCGAGGTGCTGGTCGGCGGCGGACTGGGGCGCACGCCCTTCATCGCCAAATCGATCCGGCCGTTCCTGCCCAAGCGCGATATATTGAGCTATGTCGAGGCGATACTGCGCGTCTACAACCAGTTTGCCCGCCGCGATAACATCTACAAGGCGCGCATCAAGATCCTGGTTCACGATCTCGGCGCCGAAGCTTTTGCCCGCGAGGTCGAGGCCGAGTGGCAGCACATCAAGGACGGCCCGCTCGCGCTCGATCCGGCCGTGATCGCCGAGATCGCGGCGCGCTTTCGCTATCCGGACTATGGGCGCCTTGACGACAATCCGCCGGAGGTGGCGCAGGTGCGCAAGGCCGACCGCCGCTTCGACGCCTGGCTCGGCAACGCGGTCGCCAACCACAAAGTGCCGGGCCATGCCATCGTGACGCTCTCGCTCAAGCCCGAGGGCGGACCGCCCGGCGATGCCACGTCCGACCAGATGGATGCCATCGCCGATCTCGCCGATCGCTATTCGTTCGGCGAGATCCGGGTCGGCCACGAGCAGAACCTGGTGTTCCCCCATGTGGCGCAACGCGATCTTTTCGAGCTGTGGCGCGCGCTCGATGCCATCGGGGTCGCGACCCCGAATGTCGGTCTCGTCTCCGACATCATCGCCTGCCCCGGGCTCGATTACTGCAGCCTTGCCAACGCCCGCGCTATTCCGGTGGCCCAGGAGCTGACCCGGCGGTTCCGCGATCTCGATCTCGCCCGCGACCTTGGCCGGCTGCATATCAACATTTCGGGCTGCATCAACGCCTGCGGCCACCATCACGTCGGCCATATCGGCATTCTGGGGGTCGAGAAAAACGGCGAGGAGTTCTACCAGATCACCCTTGGCGGCCGCGCCGACGAACGGGCCGAGCTTGGCGCGCTGCTGGGACCGGCCGTCCCTTACGGGAAAGTCGCCGACGTGGTGGAGGAGGTCGTAGCCGCATACCTCGAACTGCGGGAGCGGCCGAGCGAGACCTTTGTGGAGACCGTCAAACGTCTCGGCGTCGAGCCCTTCAAGGAGCGGGTCTATGCCACTCATTAAGAACGGCCGCGTCATCGCCGACCGCTATGTCAACGTGCTCGACGACGCAGCCCTGCCCGAGGGCGTGCCGGTCCTCGTCCCGGCTGCGCGTTTCCTCGCCGATGCCGCAGAGATTCTCCAGCGCGACGCGCCGGTCGGCGTCATCTGGCCGAACAGCCGGAAGGTGGCAGAACTCGCGCCTTATCTCGAACGCCTTGCCGTCGTGGCCCTGGTTTTCCCTACCTTCAAGGACGGCCGCGCCTACAGTCAGGCCCGGCTGTTGCGGGAGCGCTACGGTTATCACGGCGAGCTGCGCGCCACCGGCCAAATCCTTCGCGACCAGTTCCTGTTCCTGGTGCGCGCCGGCTTTGACGTGCTCGACGTCGCCAAAGCAGGCGATGTCGATGCATTCGCGGCGGCGCTCAAGCGCTACACGGTCTTCTATCAGACCGCGCCCGAAGGCCGGACTGCGGCGGCGCGGCTGCGGGCGGCGCCCCTGGCGGCGGCACGCGAGACCGTGCATGAGCAGCATGTTTGACCGGGCGCTGAGATAGCGGTCGTGCTGAGGCAAATGCCATCGTCGCCACGAACCGATCGTCGCGCGAGCTGAGGCTTTAGTTTCAGGGCGGCTCGGAGCGGAGTTGTCAGCCGCCCGCGCAGTATGAGCACCCTGCTTCCTGGGCGCGGTTCACGCCCCACGTTCCCGACGGGATAACCGTGATCCCCGGCACGATGTTAGCTGCCCATTCCTTGGCGGCTTCTTCGGCGCTGACGCCGGCATTGCCGGCGAGCATCTTGCTCTGGACTTGCAGCGCTACATTGCACGCGCCAAAAACGACACCCCTCGCGAGGAGCCGATCAAGGGCCATATCTTCCACCAGAAGGACGCCGGCCTTGGGATTCAGGAACGGATTCTTTGTCGCCGTTGCCTTTGTCTCTGGATCGATGATCTTAAATGATTCACCGATTTTGTACTTTGCCCACATGGCGTGTCCGAGTGCGATCGGGAAGGCGCCATGGCGGAGAATGACGACCGCCGTTGCCGAGTCGTTGGGGAATAAAAACGTATACGCAAATGCGAGCGGGAATCCCGAGTTGGCCTCATAGGCGTCCACCACCTGGCGATGGCGGCCTTGCAGCGTTCCCGGCCAGTTCGGACCGTCGGGACGCGCTGCCGGCGCTTGCGCGTGGAGCGACTTTGGCACAAGGCCCGCTAGGCCAAGCACGGCCGCCCCTCCAAGATGACCGAAGAAGCTTCGGCGGGGCGCAATGTCTTTCATCTCGGGGGTTGAATTGGTCATGTCTTCCTCCATCATGTGCCGCGGTTGCGCGCCGTTACAGGCGGGCATGACGGCTCCGCGCATTCCAGCGTACACCCGTTTTA
>Ga0257161_1000408_pt1 | contig 10894 bp, 10 predicted proteins | sample NR01A_FD_185954 | JGI IMG/M metagenome (GOLD analysis project Ga0257161, IMG submission 185954) | Soil microbial communities from H.J. Andrews Experimental Forest, Oregon, United States - NR-01-A | ecosystem: Environmental > Terrestrial > Soil > Temperate forest > Bulk soil | place: USA: Oregon... | reverse complement strand
TCCGTATCGGCTCGTGCACATGGTGCTGGCCGCCTATCTCACCACCGCATTTGCGGTCGGCGCCGTTGGAGCGTGGCATCTGTTGCGCACGCCGGAGAATGCGTCGGCCCGCGTGATGTTCTCGATGGCGTTGTGGATGGCCGCCCTGGTGGCGCCGCTCCAGCTCATCGCCGGCGATCGGCACGGCCTCAACACGCTCGAGCATCAACCGGCGAAGATCGCCGCCATGGAGGCACATTTCGAGAGCCACGGGAGCGTCCCGCTCATTCTGTTCGGCCTGCCCGATATGGAAACGGCACAGACCAGGTACGCCGTCGCGATCCCGCATCTCGGCAGCCTCATCCTCACGCATTCGTGGGACGGAGAGGTGAAAGGACTTGCGGACTGGCCGCGAACGGACTGGCCCAATGTCGTCATCCTTTTCTTCGCTTTCCGCATCATGGTCGGGCTCGGTTTCGCGATGATCGGACTTGGATTGTGGAGCTTATGGCATCGTTGGCGCGCCACGCTGTTCTCGGCGCGGTGGTTGCAGCGGGCCGCGATCCTGATGGGTCCGGCGGGATTCGCAGCGCTCCTCGCCGGCTGGTTTGTGACAGAGGCGGGCCGCCAGCCCTATACGGTCTACGGGTTGCTGCACACCGCGGATTCGGTTTCGCCTCTGGCGGCGCCGGCGGTCGCAAGCTCCGTTACGGCCTTCGTCATCGTATATCTCGCGGTGTTCGGTGCCGGCATCTTCTATCTATTGCGCATGATGGGCACACCGCCACATACGCATGAAGCCGAACCGGAGATCGCCGTTCCGACGCGTAGCGCCGGCATCACGCCTGCAGCGGCCCTCGCACGAGCGTCGGCCAAGACCACTTCGAGCTAGCGGAGGCGAGGACGTGACCATCGACCTCCCCTTTATCTGGGCTGGCGTCATCGCCTTTGCGGTGCTGGCCTATGTAATCGTTGACGGTTTCGATCTCGGCGTCGGCATTCTATTTCCATGGCTCAAGACCGGGCAGGACCGCGACGTCGCCATGAATTCGATCGCCCCGGTCTGGGACGGCAATGAGACGTGGCTTGTGCTCGGCGGCGGCGGGCTCTATGCGGCGTTCCCGCTCGCCTATGCGGTGGTGCTGCCGGCGCTCTATGCGCCGCTCATCGCCATGCTGCTCGGGCTGGTGTTTCGCGGTGTCGCGTTCGAGTTCCGCTGGCGCACCGAACGAGGCAAATTCCTGTGGGACTGGGCCTTCGCGGGCGGCTCGACGCTCGCCGCGCTGTGCCAAGGCATTGCGCTTGGGGCTTTTGTGCAGGGCATCAAGGTCAGCGGGCGTACCTATGGGGGCGGCTGGTACGACTGGCTGACGCCGTTCAGCCTCATGACCGGGGTGGCGCTCGTCAGCGGCTATGCGCTACTGGGCGCAGCCTGGCTCGTGATGAAGACCACGGGCGACCTGAAGCGACAGGCGCGCCGCTTTGCCATCGTGAGCGGTGCCGGCACGGTTGCGCTGATCGGCGTGGTCAGTTTGTGGACGCCATTTCTCAATCCGGTGTTCATGAGCCGATGGTTCGCATTTCCGGCGATCCTCTACGCGCTGCCGGTTCCGCTCGCGGTGGCAGGCATGACGTTGCTGTTGTTCCGAGGCCTTCGCGCAGAGCGGGACGCGCAGCCGTTCATCGCGGCGCTCGGGCTGTTCGTGTTATGCTATGTCGGGCTCGGCATCAGCCTTTACCCGGAGATCGTGCCGCCGAGCATCACCATCTGGCAGGCGGCGGCTCCGGACAAAAGCCTTGAATTTCTCCTCATCGGCACGCTCATTCTGGTGCCGATCATTGTCGCCTACATGGCCCATGCCTACTGGGTATTCCGCGGCAAAGTCGATGTTGCGGGCGGTTACCACGAGTGAGACGGGAGCCTTGCCAAGCGGTGCAATCGCGTGAGATCTCGCCGTCATGAAATTTGCGAAACTCATCAAGCACTTTCGAATCGAGAAGGCGCATGGCTTCAAGCTGGCGGATTTCGATCCGGCCGATACCTGCGGCATGGATATCGGCAAATCCGCCGCCAAAGACATGATTGCGGACGGCTTGCGCCATCTCACCACCATGCAGGAGAAGCTCTATGCCCAGAATCGCTGGGCGTTGCTGATCGTTCTCCAGGGCATGGATGCGTCCGGCAAGGATGGTGTTGTCAAGCACGTGATGTCGGGGTTCAATCCTCAGGGTTGCGAAGTCCACGCCTTTCGGGCACCGACCGTCGACGAACTCCAACACGATTTCCTATGGCGCGCCGGCAAGCACCTGCCGGCGCGCGGACGCATCGGCATCTTCAACCGCTCCTATTACGAGGATGTGCTGGTGGTGCGCGTCAGGAGCGAACTGTTGAGGCTTCAGAACCTTCCGACGGAGCTCGTGACCAAGGCGATCTGGTCCGAACGCTTCAAGAGCATCCGCGCCTTCGAGCGTCATCTCGCCCTCAACGGCACCGTCGTGCTGAAATTTCATCTGCGCATTTCTCAGGAGGAGCAACGCCGGCGTCTGCTCGCGCGGTTGGACGAGCCGGCCAAGCGCTGGAAATTCTCCATGAGCGACGTCGACGACCGCAAGCTCTGGGGCCAATACATGGATGCCTACGAGGATGCTATCCGCAACACCGCGACCGCGGAGGCGCCGTGGTACGTGATGCCGGCCGACCAGAAATGGTTCGCCTGGCTGATGGTCGCGGCTGCGACTGCGGACGCGATGGAACGACTCGATCTGAGGTTCCCGGTGGTCAAAGGCAAGGCGCTCGCCGAGCTCGAAAGGGTGCGGGAGGCGCTGGCGGCGGCAAAATAGGGCGTCGCAGTCCTGGCATAAGAATGACCCTAAACAGCTTGCCCACGACCACCCATTTCCGCTAGAAGATGCCCTCGGGTTCCGAGGTTAACGCGAAATTCACCGATTTTCGCGACCCTCATGGCCCACAACGAGGGTTTAGGCATGTCGATACGCTGCGAAATTCGCGCGATCGGCCAGGGGGCTACGGTCCGTCCTGGGGCCGCCCCTATTCTTCGGACGCTGCTCCTTACTCGCCCCTGAGGGCCGGCTGGGCGTTAGGTGCCTGGGCACTCAGGGGTTTTCGAGACCGGAACCCGAGAGCGCCGACGCGGGCGCAATCCTTGCAGCCATTTTCGTGAAAAAGGAACAATTCCATGACCTCGCAGCCACGGTCCGAGAAGGACCGCGTTGTCGTCTTCGACACCACCTTGCGCGACGGCGAACAGTCGCCTGGCGCCACCATGACCCATGAGGAGAAGCTCGAGATCGCCGAGCTTCTCGACCACATGGGTGTCGACATCATCGAGGCCGGCTTCCCGATCGCGTCCGAGGGCGATTTCCTTGCCGTCAACGAAATCGCGAAGCGCACCAAGCGCGCCGTCGTGTGCGGCCTTTCCCGCGCCGGCCAGAAGGATATCGACCGTTGCGGCGAGGCGATCAGGCCGGCCGAGCGCGGCCGCATCCACACCTTCATCTCCACCTCGCCGGTGCACATGAAGTGGAAGCTGCAGATGGAGCCCGAGCAGGTCTATCAGTTGGTGATCTCTTCGGTTACCCGCGCCCGCAACTACACCGATGATGTCGAATGGTCCGCCGAAGACGGCACCCGCACCGAGCATGATTTCCTGTGCCGCTGCGTCGAGGCCGCCATCGCGGCGGGCGCCACCACCATCAATATTCCGGATACGGTGGGCTATACGGTGCCGGAGGAATATCATGCGCTCTTCCGGATGCTGCGCGAGCGGGTCCCGAACGCCGACCAGGCGCGGTTCTCGGCCCATTGCCACGACGATCTCGGCATGGCGGTGGCGAATTCACTCGCCGCCGCCCGCGCCGGCGTTCGCCAGATCGAATGCACCATCAACGGCATCGGCGAGCGCGCCGGCAACGCGTCGCTCGAGGAAATCGTAATGGCCATGAAGGTGCGCAACGACGTGCTGCCGTATTGGACCGGCGTCGACGCCACGATGCTGACCCGTGCCTCCAAGCTGGTGTCGGCCGCGACCTCATTTCCGGTGCAGTACAACAAGGCGATCGTCGGCCGCAACGCATTCGCACATGAATCCGGCATCCACCAGGACGGCATGCTCAAGCACACCCAGACCTATGAAATCATGACGCCGGAGAGCGTCGGCGTGAAGCAGACCTCGCTGGTCATGGGCAAGCATTCCGGCCGTCACGCCTTTATCCACAAGCTCAAGGACCTGGGTTACGAACTCGCCGGCAATCAGCTTGAAGACGCCTTCGTGCGTTTCAAGGCCTTGGCCGACCGCAAGAAGCACGTCTACGACGAGGACATCGAGGCGCTGGTCGACGAGGAGATCGCGACTGCCCAGGACCGCATCAAGCTGGTCTCGCTCTCAATCATCGCCGGCACCCACGGGCCCCAGCGCGCCACCATGAAGCTCGACATCGACGGCAGGATCGGGATCGAGGAACGCGAGGGTAACGGGCCGGTGGACGCGACCTTCAACTGCATCAAGGCTCTTGTGTCGCATGACGCGATGCTGGAACTCTACCAAGTACATGCGGTGACCGAAGGCACCGACGCGCAGGCCGAAGTGTCGGTTCGCCTGTCCGAAAACGGCAAGTCGGTGACTGCGAAAGGGGCCGATCCGGATACGCTCGTGGCCTCCGCCAGGCCTATCTGGGCGCCCTCAACAAGCTCATGGTCAAGCGGCAGCGTGGCAAGCCGGAAGCGATGGTTGTATCGTAATCGGGGTTCCCCCTGCGATTTTTCCAAAATCGGCGTGGCCGGGTCTTCCGGCCATTCCGGCTTGGCGGTTCTACCGTCCTCCCACAGTGCCGGCCCGATTTGGGATTTGGATGTCGACCGCTAAGGTCGAGAAGCCATCGCCGCGGTCCACCGACACATGGATTTTTTCCGGGTCGATTGAAACATGCCGGCTCACGACGGCGAGAATCTCCTCTTTCAGTGTCGTGATCAGCGATGACTGGCTGACCATGCGGCGTTCATATTCGAGCAGAATTTGCAGCCGCTCGCGTGCTACCGGAGCAGAACTGACAGGCTTCAAAAAACGGAATAGCCTCATGCTGCTCTCCGTCCAAAGATCTTGGTGAACAATCCCCTTTTCTCGGTCGGGATCAACATCTCGATCTCCTCGCCGGCCAGCCGTCGCGCCGCATCCATGTAGGCGTGCGCCGGTGCGCTCTGTTGGCCGCAGATCGTGATCGGGGCCCCGAGATTGGAGGCGCGCAGCACCTCCTCGCTTTCCGGGATCACTCCGAGCAACGGGATCGAAAGGATTTCGAGCACGTCCTGGACGCTGAGCATTTCTCCACGCGCCGCCCGCCCCGGATCGAACCGCGCGATCAGGAGATGCTTGGCCATGCGTTCGCCGCGCTCGGCCTTTTCGGTCTTGGAATCCAGCAATCCGATGATGCGGTCGGAGTCGCGCACCGAGGAGACCTCAGGGTTGGCGATGATGACGGCTTCATCGGCAAAACGCATCGCCAGCGTCGCGCCGCGTTCAATGCCGGCCGGGCTGTCGCAGATCACCCAGTCGAATCGGGAACGCAAATCACCGATCACGCGCGCAATGCCTTCCTCCGTCAGCGCATCCTTGTCGCGAGTTTGCGAGGCCGGGAGCAGGTACAGTGTCTCGAGGCGTTTGTCGCGGATCAGCGCCTGCGGCAGCTTGGCGACGCCCTGGACCACGTTAATAAGATCAAATACCACGCGTCGTTCAGCACCCATTACGAGATCGAGGTTGCGCAGCCCGACGTCGAAATCCACAACCACGACGTTCTGTCCGGTCCGCGCCAGTGCGGCGCCCAGTGCTGCGGTTGACGTCGTCTTGCCGACACCACCCTTGCCGGATGTTACGACGATTACCTTGCCCATTTCGTCACCTCCAACGCCTATTCAGTCAATTTCGGAAATGATAAGTGTCTCGCCCGCTAGCCAAGCCTGTATTGGCTTGCTTCGCAGCTTCGCGTCGAGGTCTTCGGCGGTACGATAATAGCCGTCGATCGCCAGAAGTTCGGCCTCAAGGCGGGTGCAGAAGATACGCGCCTTGCGGTGGCCGGATGTACCAGCCATGGCACGGCCCCGCAGGGCGCCGTAGATGTGAATAGAGCCGCCGGCTACAACTTCGGCGCCTGATCCGACCGATCCAAGCACGGTCACGTCACCGTCCGGAAAGAAGATCGATTGGCCGGAGCGGACCGGGCTCTCCACCAAGAGCGATGTCGGCTCGCGATCCTGCGCAGCAGGCGGTGACGCTGGCTGCGACCTGGAGTTGACCGCTTCGACCGGCGCCGGCCGGCCCCCACTCACCAGCGGTGGCAAACCCGGGCCGAGTTTCTCGGCGGCCACGCCCTCCAGCCCCATGATGCGGATACCGCGCGTTCCGAGTTCGGAGATCAGATGCGCAATAGCGGAACTGGTGAGCGTCACGGCCGAAAGATCAAGCACCACCGGCCGCCCGGCGAAAAAGCCATTGGACCCACGCAGCCAAGCATCTAGTTCTCCCAGCCAATCGGCGATCGGTGGCTCCGGCGTCAGGGCGAACGCCATATAGGACCGACCTCGCAACGGCATGGTGCCGCGTTGGCGAGCGGAGCTGAGCACTGTGACCTCACTCACTTGACGGCTCCTGACCGGCGAATCAGGCCGATGCGATACGCAGCGATTGAGCACCCGCCGTGTCCCGGCAGCAATGGAAATCTGGCTGATTCGCCCTGAGTCTCCAAGCCACGGCATCACCGCGGCAACACCAAGGCGACAGTGAGGCGGGCGTGAGTCAGGCTGCGCCACGTACTTCACCACTGTTTGGCGGAGGCACTGGGATGCCGTCGGCGGCATATTCATTGAGCTTGTTCCGGAGCGTCCGGATCGAGATGCCCAGAATATTGGCGGCGTGGGTGCGGTTGCCGAGGCAGTGCTTGAGCGTCTCCAGAATAAGATCGCGTTCGACATCGGCAACGGTGCGGCCCACGAGGGCGCGCGTTATCGCCTCGGCGGCAAGGGCCGCGTGAGCGACCGCGGGCGGCTTCGTGGTATCGAGCCGCACGCCATCCGGCGCGATGATAGCTGCGACGCCGATCTCCTCGCCCGTGGCGAGCAGCACGGCGCGATGCATGGCGTTCTCAAGCTCGCGCACGTTGCCGGGCCAGCGGCCCAATGCAAGCTGGCGCAGGGCCTCCGCCGACAACGGACGCAATGCGATTGCGTTCGCCTCGGAATATTTGCGAACGAAGTGTTGGGCGAGCTCGATGATGTCGGAGAGCCGCTCCCGTAACGGCGGAATTTTCAGATTCACCACATTGAGGCGGAACAGCAGATCCTCGCGGAAGGCGCCGTCGCGCACCGCCTCGCCAAGATTGCGATTTGAAGTCGCAATGATGCGGATATCGACCGGTACCGGGCGGCTGCCGCCGACCCGGTCGATGACGCGCTCCTGCAGGGCGCGCAAGAGCTTCGCCTGCAGCCGTACGTCCATTTCGGAGATTTCATCGAGCAGCAGCGTGCCGCCATTCGCCTCTTCGAATTTGCCGACCCGCCGCGCGACGGCTCCCGTAAAGGCTCCCTTCTCGTGCCCGAACAGCTCGGACTCCAGAAGCTGCTCGGGAATTGCGGCGCAGTTGAAGCTAATGAAGGGGCCGTGCGCACGGGCGGAGTGCGAATGCACGTAGCGCGCCATCACTTCCTTGCCGGTTCCGGATTCGCCGGTGATCAGGATCGACGCGTCCGACGGCGCAATCTGCTGGGCGAGCTTGATGAGGTTGATCATGGCTTCGTCGCGATAGACGAACTCGCGAGTATCGTCGGCGACGGCCGCCAATATGGCGGCGATCATCTCGGGCTCTGGCGGCAGCGGGATGTATTCCTTGGCGCCCGCACGGATGGCCGCGACAGCGGCGTGGGCGTCGTTCTGGGTGCCGCAGGCCACGATAGGCACGTGAATGCGTTCGGCTTCAAGCCGCAGAATAAGATCGCGAATGTCGATCGCGACATCGACCATCAGAAGGTCGGCGCCTTTACCCGACCGCAACACCGCCATGGCGGTATCGATGCGATCCGCGTGGGTCACGGACGCACCTTTGTCCATGGCGATCTTCGTCGCTGTGGTGAGCTGCCCCCTGAGGGTTCCGACGATCAGCAGCCGCATGTCATGCCTCCAATGCCCTTATTGCCGCATCGCGCCGCGTCAGGAGCGATCCGCCTTGATGATTTCCGTCATGGTGACGCCGAGCTTCTCCTCGACCAGTACGACTTCGCCGCGCCCAATGGCGGCAAGTCTGGTCGGTCCCAGCGTCCTTACGAATTCGACTAGACCCTGCACCCCGCAACCTCCAACATGGGCCATTGCGACCCAAGAACCGGACGCCTAGGCAAGTTTTGCCGGGTAGATGGTTTCGATTTGGTTAATGGTGCGAAGAATAGAGGTTCCGCGGTCGCCTCCACATCTGCCAACCATCAGGCATGACGGCAGGTGCCGGCAGGATGCACGGCCCCGCAGCACGTTATTTTTGGGGGCATCACAGATCGAGCACTAAGGCTTATGAGGCGCAAAGACCGCAGTATCGCAGCCCCTGAAATCGGATCTGAACGGGTCAGGACCGGGTAGGGCGGTTGCAGGCCTATTGGCGGTATTGCTGGATGCGGGTCGTGCGTAGGCCCGCGAGGCCATGGCGGTCGATGGAGTACTGCCAAGCCAGGAATTCTTCGACCGTCAGCGTGTAGCGGCTGCAGGCCTCTTCAAGCGAAAGCAGGCCGCCGCGCACCGCAGCCACGACTTCTGCCTTGCGACGAATCACCCAGCGCTTCGTTCCCGGTGCAGGGAGATCTGCGATCGTAAGGGGGCTTCCATCAGGCCCGATGACGTACTTCACCCTCGGGCGGTGGGGCTCGTTCATGTTACTCTCACGCACTTCAAAATAGACGGTACATGACTAACTCTGGGTGAATTTACCTTAAGCGGCTTAAAATTTAACTAAGCCCGGGGCGTGCAAAAAATATCCGCATTGCTGCGGTAACGGCCGACAATGAATCGCCGCACGTTAACGAAAAAGTAAGACTGTTCAGGCTGCGCGACGGCCGACGGATCGGTCGGCTGCCGACGGGCGGCGCCTCAATTATTCGTCTGTGCGCTGAAAAAGCTGGCGAACTGTGACGGCCGCTCCAGGTCACGTTAGATCTGCCGTGCCACTTTGGGCAAACGAGCGCGGCGGGGGCGCGAGGGCGTTGATCGATACAGTCGGCACAGCGGACACTCGTCAAAAATGGCGCTATCCGGGCTCGCCGGTGCAAACCTCGGGCCATTCGCTCAAGCAAAAATAGTTATATAAAACAGGCCGTTATAAGATCATTCGACCCTGTTTCTGTGGTCATCAGGCAAGCCTTGCGGGTTCCTCGGCAGGAAGTGCCGGGCCGGCATTCTCATCGCCGCCTAGGCGCGTCGCCGACATTGCATGGAGCGGCCACGCACCTATAGTAATGGGGAGGATCGATGGAACGCCTGGGATCAGCCAGGAAACATACCGCATAGGAGCGGCCGGGTCGGCAGATGCGTAACAGTCTCGATATCGAAGGCCAGCCGGCGGATACGCGGGTCGTTGTCGCCATGTCGGGCGGCGTCGATTCCTCGGTGACGGCGGCGCTTCTCAAGGCCGAAGGTTACGATGTGGTCGGGGTTACGCTTCAGTTGTACGATCATGGCGTTGCAACGCACCGCAAGGGCGCTTGCTGCGCCGGTCAGGATATCCACGACGCCCGCGCGGTTGCGGGCAGCATCGGCATACCGCATTACGTTCTCGATTATGAGAGCCGCTTCAAGGAGGCGGTGATCGACCGTTTCGCCGACAGCTACGTAGCAGGCGAAACTCCGGTCCCCTGCGTGGATTGCAATCAGGCGATCAAGTTTCGGGATTTGCTGGTGACGGCCCGCGACCTCGGCGCCAAAGTGTTGGCGACCGGGCATTACGTTGCCTCCCGCGCGCTGCCGACCGGAGGCCGGGCGCTCTATCGCGCCCGCGAGGAGGAGCGTGACCAAAGCTACTTTCTGTTTGCGACGACCCGAGAGCAAATCGATTTCCTGCGTTTCCCTCTGGGCGACCTCACCAAGGCCCAAACCCGCGAGTTGGCGCGCCGTTTTGCATTACCGGTTGCCGAAAAGCCCGACAGCCAGGACATCTGCTTCGTGCCCACCGGCCGTTATGCCGACATGATCGAACGGCTGCGGCCGGGCGCCGCCGCGGCTGGCGACGTCGTCGATCTCTCTGGGCGGGTGCTGGGCCGTCACGCCGGCATAATTAATTTCACGGTCGGCCAGCGACGGGGTCTCGGTATTTCGGCCAGGGAGCCGCTCTATGTGGTGCGGCTCGACGCCGCCAACGGCCGGGTCGTCGTTGGCCCCCGTGAAGCACTGCGCACCACGCAGGTGCAGTTGCGCGACGTGAACTGGATTGGCGAAGGTTCGCTTGACGCAGTAACGGCGGAGGGGCGCATCGACGTCTTCGTGAAGGTGCGGTCGACGCGTCCGCCGCATCCGGCTTGGCTTACACGCGGTGCGGCCGGCATCGAGGTGGAACTTGCCGGCGGCGAGGAGGGCGTTGCGCCTGGCCAGGCGTGTGCGTTGTATGATGCGGGCGTTGGCCAAGCGCGCATGCTCGGCGGCGGTTTCATCCGGTCGGCGGCGCCGCGGAGCGAGATCGACGCCATTGCGTCAACGCGGTCTGCCCCCTCCCTACCCTCCCCCGCATGCGGGGGAGGGTAGGGAGGGGGGGCACGAGAGTAACCGGACGAGTGGGGCGATGAGCGGGATTGGGGTGGAAGCGTACACGTTCGATAAGGACGTGGTCGAAAAAGCTTATGCGGGCTGGGCGCCGATCTACGATGTGGTGTTCG
>Ga0257161_1000407_pt1 | contig 10904 bp, 9 predicted proteins | sample NR01A_FD_185954 | JGI IMG/M metagenome (GOLD analysis project Ga0257161, IMG submission 185954) | Soil microbial communities from H.J. Andrews Experimental Forest, Oregon, United States - NR-01-A | ecosystem: Environmental > Terrestrial > Soil > Temperate forest > Bulk soil | place: USA: Oregon... | reverse complement strand
AAGATTCATATATGGCGCATCACGATGCCCTCACCCGACTTGCCAATCGGCTGATGTTCCACAACGAGCTGCAGCAGGCGGTGATCCGGGCAAAGCGCGGGGAACGTCTGGCAGTGCTCTGCCTCGACCTCGATCGTTTCAAGAGCGTGAACGATACGCTCGGACATCCGATTGGCGATCGTCTGCTGACCGTAGCGGCAGATCGACTGCGCCAATGCGTTCGCGACAACGATATTGTGGCACGACTGGGCGGAGACGAGTTCGCCATCGTGCAAACCGGCTCGTCCGAACCAACGGACGCGACCGCCCTCGCGGAGCGCCTCATCGACACTATCAGTGCCCCCTATGACCTCGACGGCCATCAAGTCGTGGTCGGATTGAGCATCGGGATTGCGGTCGCGCCGAATGACGGGCTTGATCCGGACCAGCTTTTGAGGAACGCCGACATCGCCTTGTATCGCGCGAAGGCAGATGGGCGCGGCGCGTATCGCTTTTTCGAGCCGGAAATGGATGCGCGCATGCAGGCTCGCCGCACCCTGGAACTCGATTTGCGCAAGGCGATCGCGAACGGCGAATTTGAGCTGTTTTATCAGCCGCAGGTCGATGTGCAGACCCAGCGCGTCAACGGCTTCGAGGCGCTCATTCGATGGCGGCATCCGCAGCGCGGCATGGTCTCGCCGTCCGATTTCATCGGGGTGGCTGAAGACAGCGGACTGATCGTGCCGTTGGGAGCCTGGGTGCTGCAACAAGCCTGCACTGAAGCCGCGACGTGGCCGCGCGACATCAAAGTCGCCGTCAATCTCTCGCCGGTCCAATTCAACAGCAAAAACCTCCTGCCGGTGATCGTGTCGGCCCTGGCAAAATCCGGATTGTCGCCACGCCGGCTCGAATTGGAGATCACCGAGTCCGTGCTGTTGCAGGACAGCGACGCAACCTTGACGATGCTCCACCAGATGCGAGACCTTGGACTCAAAATCGCGATGGACGACTTCGGCACCGGTTACTCGTCGCTGAGCTACCTGCGCAAGTTTCCGTTCGACAAGATCAAGATCGATCAATCGTTCATACGCGACATCTCGGGTGACGACAGCCTTGCGATCGTGCGGGCCGTTATCGCCATAGGCACCAGCCTCGGCATCGTGACTACCGCCGAGGGAGTGGAGACGTTCGAGCAGTTCGAGCAATTGAAACTGGAAGGATGCAACGAGGTTCAGGGCTACCTGTTCAGCCCGCCGAGGCCGGCATCGGAGGTCAAAGAGCTGCTGAGCCGGCTCAATACGAAACTGAAGGTAGTGGCCTGACGATTCTCGTCCGGGTGCTGGAGGTGAGGCCTGCGCTGTCGCTCACGAAGTCGATGATGTCGGTCAGGATTGGACTGACGATCTTCCTGCTGCGTCCTCGCCATGCGAGCACTTGCGCAGGAAGCGAGCGATTTGTCCTCTCAGTGTGGCGGTGTCCAACCGTTCGCCCATGGAACCGGCATGATCAAAGAGTTCCCTTTGCAGCTTTGTCGGCAACGTGTTCCACCGCATGATTACCGCCGCCCCCAGGCATCGCAGGATGTGCTCCTCTTCCGCTGCCAAAGTCGCATCGCTGGCGCCGCTGTGCTCCAGAACAGGCGCCAACTCGTCGAGATTATTGGCAAGCTTGTCGTGATTATCGGCAAGCCACTGCTTGTTGTCGGCGAGCATGGTGAGGCTCCGTTCGTGCGTCTGAAATTCACGCACCTGGTCGGGAGTATTTCCTTGTTTGGCCAACTCAGTGTATTCGGCCGCTTTCGCACGATATTGCTCGGGGGTGAACACGGGCGAGCCTTTCTGTTGAGAGCGCCTCCGCCAAATAGCTGACTTTGTGGATGGGGAGGTACATCACGCTTAATGAAAAGCCCCAGCCCAAGTCGGGGGGACGGGAGGCTGGGGCTTCCATCGTCGGGACGGCGGCGTGACAAAGCCCTCACGCTACGCCATCCCGGCTATCGTTTGTTTCCGCTGCTGCTTAAGCCGCGAAGCGGATGCTGGGCGAGCCGATGACGCCGCTCTTTTGCATCGCCGCCTTCAGATCGTCTGATCCGAACCAGGTGCGAGCCTTTGCCACGTCGGCGACGTCCTGAAGGACTACCACTTCATTCGGGTCATCGGCGCTGCGGAACACCCGCCCATTCGTGATGCCGGCAGACACGCGGCCCTTTTCGTCTCCATTGTAACCGGTACGCCATGCGTTGAAGTCCTTGACCTTGAAGTGGACGGTCAGGTTTTCGCTCGTGTGCTGTGTATTGGTCATCGAAATTCCTCCAAATTATATTTGTGAAGCATTGCTTGAATGTTATTATTCAACCAACCTCTATTAGCTAAGCCATAACGCGACTAACACTAGGGGCTCCTGGAAAAGATAATTAATCATGGATGACGAAAGAGTTCCATTTTGCCCAAGCGACTGCTACGTCACGGATTTTGGGCAAGCGCACATCGCTCGCGGCTTTACTGAGCAGTAGATGAAGCTTCTGTTGAGGCGGTTGTTGATGCATCTGTGGGCACGATTCAGAGAGCCGCCTGGATGATGACTATGCGGGTGGAGGTGGACCCGGTAGGTGATTCCGCTGAATCAGGTGCGGCCACAACGACGGTTCGCGCCTACGTTGTCGTAAGGGTGGGAGAGGCGAGATGAGGAGTCCTTACGATGTCTTGTTGAGTGCCAACCATAAGCGGACAACAGCTTCTGTGGGGGTATTGCCGATTCCTCTTGAGCCCGCCCCTCGCGTCGGCGTCTCTTCATCGGACTCCGATTCAAAATAGGCCTCCGCACACCAAAAATTGCCCATGTCCCTTGGTGGCACAGTGCGATGAAGACTCATGAGTTTGTCTCCACAGGCCTCTATGAGCTCTTCGAGGGTTGGAATGAACCAATCTGCGGTAGGCGCCATCTCACCCAACGAATAGACGGACACTCGACCGTCAGGTGCAAGAAATTCTCTGCCCTGCCGATGTTGTACGTCTTGTATGTTGGGGAATCCCGCGCCCCTCAGTTCTTTAGCAAGTTCGTAGTTCATACGGTTTCTTCCGCTTTGTTTATGAACACACTGGCCACCTTGCCATACTCTAAACATTCCCATTGCCCTATTTCTTTATCAAGATTGCGAGTACCTGCTTTTGTTTTGTCCACCTTCGGCATCGCAAACAGAAACGGTGCTCTACTAGCCTGGATTTCCACGAAAGGAATCCCACTAACGGGGAGAGGTAATGGATTCCGAATGGGAAGAAAGTCGAGAACCATGCACGCGCGGTCGCACCGCACGTGATGTATTACAATTTCGTCCACATCCATCAGACGCTGCGCACCACTCCCGCGATGGCAGCTGGCGTGACCAAGCGCCTTACGGAAATCGACGATGTTGTAGACGTATTCGTTGTAGACGTACTCGAGGCGTGGGCGGCTCTTGGCGCGTAAGCAAGAAAGGGAGGCCTGCACTTACGACACGGGCTCTTTAAGCTCGCCGACCGCTCGTGATGTCAATGTGACACCCCCTGCGGGTTCGGGGGCTATTGTTTGTGACCCGGAACAAGATTACTGGCGGGTTTCCCCAACCATCATCTATCTGGCGGAAAGCGTTTTGCAAGTGGGGCCACATTAATTAAAAAGAGAAACCGTCTGCCACAATCAAACTGACCCACTACCCCGGTACGGGTAGTGGGTCAGTTTGATTAAGGCAGCTTGGGCGGATTCCGCTCCATATCCTCCTTTTGCCGGGCAAGCTCCTGCCACTGTCTGGCAAGTTCGACAAACGATGCCTTGGCGTCGCGGTCTTTTGCCTGGGAAGCCATCAAAGTGCATATCGTCGCCCTGTCGAGACATTCCTGAGCACTATAGCTCATATGACTGTCCTGCTGACATGCTTCATGTCAGCAGGGCGGGGTCGCGGCGGCGCTTGGGACGTTTTTCCGTCATCGATTGAGCCTTGAAACTTGCGTCAATCTTTCGACCTCCAGGCGGCCGTCCATGTGCGCTTCCTGTTCGCTTGAGAACGATTCCGCTGAAGACTGAACCGGTATCCCGCTTTGTCGAATGTCCCAGCGATAACGGCCGGCGTGGATGGTACAGGGCCGGATCACAAGATCGTAAGGCGGCGGGGCGTGGTCGGTCATGCCCTACAATATGGCATGGTTACGGCGGCGCTTCCACGGCCGTCAACCCCTCAAAATTTCAAACTGACCCACTACCAAAAGCCGGCCATGGCAACGCTGGTGGCAACAATCCGCCAAACTCGCGGGGAAAGGCCCCCAGGCCGCTGCTATGCGTGTTCGCCCCGGCCCGCCCTCCGGGGGTAGCGGCTCGCCCGGGAAACCGCCCCCGGCTCCACGCGCGCCGCAGACCGGGCCGGCGCCGCCCGCCATGCGAGCACTGGGCCTGCCCGAAGCCGATCATCACCGGCCGCGGTGGGCAACCCGGGCAATACGCCCTATGATAGCTGCGCGACCAACGTGTAGTGCCGACAACCGCGAACGAGAGGTGCTGAATGGCACGCGATTCCACCCTCGATCTCCAAACCTTGCTCGCCAAGGCAAACGGCGGGAGGTCGATATCCACCTATCAAAAAAATCAAATCGTCTTTTCGCAGGGCGCGCCAGCGGATTCTATTTTCTACATCCAAAACGGCGAAGTGAAGCTCACCGTGCTTTCCGAGCAAGGGAAGGAAGCGATCGTCGCGATTCTTGGGATCGACCATTTTTTCGGCGAGGCATGCTTGGCCGGGCAGCCCCGGCGTCTGGCGACGGCCGCAGCAATTGCGGAATGCACGATCATGCGGCTGGAGAAAGTAGCGGTGATTCGCCTTCTCCATGACGAGCCAGAATTCTCGGAGAGGTTCGTGGCGCATCTTTTAGCGCGCAACCTCCGAGTGGAGGCGGACCTCGTTGACCAACTGTTCAATTCCAGCGAGAAGCGCCTTGCTCGGCTTCTCCTCATCCTCGCGAATTTTGGCAAGGAAGGTAAGCCCGAGCCAATCCTTGCGAAGATCAGCCAGGAAACGCTCGCGGAGATGATCGGCACGACGCGAGCGCGCGTGAGTTATTTCATGAACAAATTCCGAAAAATGGGCCTGATCGATTACAACGGTGACCACCTGGAGATTCACAGCTCATTGTTGAATGTCGTTTTGCATGACGATCCGCACATAAAAAGCTGAGGTCTCGCCGCCCGCAGACCGTGGGGCCGCCGCCGTGGTTGCCGCTTTTCCTTTGTCGCGGCGCAGTGATTAGCGGGGATAACTCCATTCATTGAGCAATCTTGCACATACGCGGCAGCCGCTTCGGGAACCGATGGGCCGGCCCGGGGGGTACGCACCGACCCATGGAGAACAACGATGTTCAATCAATACGGCTCGGTTATGTGTAATGCGTGCGGGTCCTCGATGCGGCTTGCTACCATCGAACCGGACGAAGCCGGCGTCAACACGGTCAGGTTCGAATGCCGGTATCCGCAATGCGCGAGATCCCGCATTCTGTTGATCGGCCAACCACGGCTCGCACAGGACGTGTAGTCGGGGGTCGCGCAAGCGCCCTGCCCGTGTGGTAAGGCGAGCCGATCCGCGCCGCCGCCGTTGCAGCACGCGACGGCGGCGCTGACGGCCTCTTTCGCGGGCCGCGCTCGATCTTGTCGAGGGCCAATCTCAGGCACCGCTGGTGGATGCAAACAATGAAGAGCGCCCCAGCGAACGGAAAACGCCGCTGCCATGAGAACTTCTTTTGCAACGACGATTTTCGTTTACTAATCGCTTCTTTGTTCTGTCCGCGATCGACAGTTTTTCAGTCCTTCATTTTTCTGATTTGAAAGTTTGCGATTTCTGTTTTTCGGCGATTCCAATGTTTGACCGCCTCGCGCCTTACCCCCACCGTACGCCCCGCCTTTAGGGTAAGGCGGGGTTGGCGGTCAGCATGCGCGGGCAAGACAGGGCATGTCGGGTCGGTCGGGCCCCGCTGCCCGTGCGACTTCCTCCGTTTCGCCCGAGCTTCACTACGGAAGGCCGCCGCCCTCACGCACGTATGAGATTTTCGCGCGCGTGGGCGGCATTCGATATGGCTCGCTGACGCTTCGCCCGCGAATTACTGTATCTGTTAGATGGAGTTCACGTCCACGACGCGAATGACCCGAAGCCGAAGTGCGATCGGCAGTGCTTTTGCGCGCCGGAAACGCCACAACTGCCGAGAAGCAGCGCGCCGTCGTGGAGCGGATGGCCACCTTCGCCTGCGCCATCATCGAAAAGACCAATGACCGGCGCCAACGCGGCGCCGGTTTTATTTTGGACGGGAGGTTGAACGGCGCGAAGCGAGTTACGCGAACGCCTTGCTCCAATCGACTGAATAGACGCGCCACACGCCGCCGATGCTAGTGGCACCAGAGTGCAGCTCGCCCAGCGTCTGTGATTCTGAGTATGGTAGCCTCGATCGTCTGGCTGCCGGCGCTCACGGTCTCGGTCGACATCGTGGCGAGCCCGTCGCGCGTCAAGCCGGCCAGTAGATCGGCTGAGAAGCCTTGCGCAATCATCAGCACCAAAACGGTGCCGCCGCGCTGCCCCGCATCGGCGAGAATTTTTAGCGCACGGCCTTCTTGGGGTGTCATGCGGCCTCGCTCCCTTTCCTTTTCAGGCGGGAGCGCAACCGGTCTCTCAGCCACCGACGCCACAGGGGTCGCTGCCGATGATGAAGGCAAGCCTACCAAGAGTAGCGCCGAGTCGCAAGGGCAACCGCGGGGCCAGCTGCAATCACAGGGCCAGCGCAAAGTGGCTGCTCTACCTATACTGTACCTTGGAGGGGCTTCATCGGAGCCGGCTTCGGGCCTAACTGCTTGATTTACTGGGCTCCCCGGGCGGGATTCGCCAACGGTTGACAGCGGGGCGGGCGCCCGCCGCTGCGCCTAAAATCGCCCCGTATCGCGGTGATAGTATCCATCGCCCCCACAATTCTGAGCCAGCGTCCACAAACCGGCCGTTACTCTAGCGTGTCATGGTGCGCAATTTCAGGCGGTGCACCTGCGGCCAAAGTGGAGCGGAATTCTTTCCGGACGAATGTCTCTTATTGGCCCAACGCGCCGTTTGTTGCGGCGCAGCAAAGCGGTAGCGATTGGCGGTTATGCGGACGCGGCATCGGTCGATGGGATAAATCTTCGCGATGGCGTAGCGGCGAACTTCGTTGAAACCCGAAAGTGACGAGAGAAGTGACGAGAAAGTGGTTGACTATAGGCATTAATAGTCCTATAATTTCAGATCGGTTTTGCTGGCGTTCGTCACACTGTCATGCTCGCGAGGGCCACCGCCATGTCCAAGGCTCCTCAATCCGCTGCACTCGCCGTATCGCCCGCGCGGCCACCCCGGTCGGCGTGCCCCATGGCGCCTCGCGCGCAACCGCGCCGCCAATCGCACCAGCTCCAAACGCCGGTCGGCGAGGCGGCGCGGAATGCACATCTCGGGCTTAGCCCGCCGGTTGCGGCGATCCGGGCGTTCAGCCGGGAGGCCACGGGATTGGGCGCGCTGGCTGCGGCCGAACGGATCGGCGCTCCGGTTCATCTTGCTATTGGTGCGCTGGATCGCGAGAGCCAGAGCAGCGATTCCCTGTTATTCCCTGTTCAGGCAGATACATTCCCTGCTCGGGCGAAAACAAATCCCTGTTCCGGACTGAGCAGGGAATCCGGGTGCAGCACACTGAAATCGCTGCATCAATTGACGCCAGCAAGCGCCGCAATGACCGGAAAAATGCAAAATTCCCTGTTATTTTCGCTGTTTTCAGGGAATCGAGCAAGCGTAGCCCGGATTGAGCTCTCGCGAAATCCGGGTTGCCTCTCCACACGGCCGACCGTCCCCGGGTTTCGCAAGAGCTCAACCCGGGCTACGAGCGCCGCTTCCGCCTTCGCCCTCACGCCCCCTTCCCGCCCCCCATGGCGCGCCAGATGACCTCCGCGGTCGCCGGCATTTCGATATGGCGGACACCGAATTCGGAGAGCGCATCGACCAGCGCATTGGCGACCGCCGGCATGGCGCCAACGGTGCCGGCTTCGCCGGCGCCCTTGACACCCAGCGGATTGGTCTTGGTCGGCACCGGGTTGCTCTTGATCGCGATCGCGCAGAGATCGCTCGCGCGCGGCATCGCATAGTCCATGAACGATCCGGTCAGAAGCTCGCCGGTATCCGCGTCGAACCTGATGTCCTCGCACAAGATCTGGCCCGCGCCCTGGGCAATGCCGCCGGTGATCTGGCCGTGGAGAAGCAGCGGATTGAGCACGGTGCCGACATCGTCCACGACGCTGTAGCGCACGATCTCGACCTTGCCGGTTTCGCGATCGATCTCCACTTCGCACACGTGGGCGCCGTTCGGAAAGTTCTCGACCTCGGCGCGGTAGACCGCGGTGACGACCAGCCCCGGCTCCATGCCGGGCGGCAGCTTGGCCGGATTGGCGGCGAGTCTCGCAACCTCCTTCAAGGTCAGCGTTTCGTTGGTGGCCGGCGTCGAAAACACGCCGTCGGCGAAATTCACTTGTGCGCTGTGGGCCTTCAGGGCGAACGCCGCAATGGCGCGCGCCTTCTCGATCACCTTGCGGCAGGCGCCATCGACCGCGGATCCGCCAAGTGTCGCCGAGCGCGAACCGCCGGTGCCTTCGCCGAAGAACACCTGATCGGTATCGCCCTGGAGATATTGGATATCGGACGGGTCAAGGCCGAGGCGGTCGCACATGATCTGCTTGAACACGGTCTCGTGGCCCTGGCCCTGGTTGATGGCGCCGCAGAACAGTGTCACGGTGCCGGAGCGGTCGAACCTGATTTCCGCCCCCTCGAAACTCGGTGCGCCGGCGCGCTCGATAGTGTTGGACATGCCAAGCCCGCGCAGCTTGCCCCTCTTGCGCGCGTCCCAGCGGCGCGCCGGAAAACCATCGACGTCGGCGAGTTGGAGCGCCATCTCCAGATTTCGGGCGAAATCCCCGCTGTCATAGGTGAAAGTGAGCCCGGTCCGGAACGGCATGGCGTCGGGCGGAATCGTGTTGCGCTCGCGCAACTCGATTGGATCGATGCCGATCGCGTCGGCCGCGAGGTCGATCATGCGCTCGATGACGTAGGCCGCCTCGGGACGTCCATTGCCGCGATAGGGCCGAATCGGATTGGTGTTGGTGAAAACTGCCGTTACATCGGCGTGGATCGCGGGCGTGCGATAGACGCCGGCCAGCGAACCGAGATTGCCGACGAAAGCGGGCGTCGCGGTCTGCAAATAGGCGCCCACATTGGCAATGGTTTTCACCCGCAACGCCAAGAACGTGCCGTCCGCGTCAAGCGCAAGCTCGGCGTCGGTGACGTTGTCGCGCGCCTGGGCGTCGGAAAGAAACGCTTCCGCGCGGGTGCTCGCCCATTTTACCGGCCGACCGGTGAGCTTCGATGCAAGCAGCACCAGCGCCACTTCGTTGTAGACTGCGGACTTCATGCCGAAGCTGCCGCCGATGTCGCCCGCAATGACGCGAACCTTGGCTTCCGGGGCCTTGAGCAGGCCGGCCAGCTCGGCGCGAAACGGATGGGCGCGCTGCAGGGTCGTGTAGACGGTGTAGCGGCCGTCATTGGCATTGAAATCACCGATGCTGCCGCGCGGCTCCATCGTCACCGCGGTAACGCGATTGATGACGAAGTGCTGACGCACCACATGGGCCGCACGCGCGAAGGCCGCGTCGGTCGCGGCCTTGTTGCCTTCGAGATGGACGAAACAGATGTTGTTCGGGCAGTCGTCGAACACCCTGGGGGCACCGTCGGCGGGCGCCTGGGCGGTGGATGTCACCGCCGCCAGGGGCTCGTAATCGACAGCGATGAGGTCGGCGGCGTCGGCTGCCTGATGCCGGGTTTCCGCTACCACGAAGGCCACGTAGTCTCCGACCCACCGCACCCGGTCCGATACCAGCGCCGGATACCGCGGCCGGTACATCGGGCTGCCGTCGCGCCGCTTGAGGCCGCCCGGGACCGGCAGATCACCCCATCCGGATGCGCGCCAGTCGGCGCCGGTCAATACCGCGAGCACGCCCGGCGCGGCCTTGGCGGCGCCCACGTCGATCGAACGGATTTTCGCATGCGCATGGGACGAGCGCAGGACATGGCCGAACGCCATGCCGGGCAACGCCATGTCATCCACATAGCGCCCGCCGCCACGCACCAGCCGCGGGTCCTCAAAGCGGGACACCGCTTGACCAATTCCGAACTTCTGCACCGACAGCCCCCGTCAACACTCCTCATTCGCGCGTATGCGCCCGCGGGATGTTAGAGAGGGGCCGATGTCAAGTCCAAGGGGCGTTGGTGCAACAGCTTGGGCACAACGCTCAGCGGCCGTCGGGACGGGCCTCGGCAGCCCTTTCCTCGCCGCGATCGGAGGCACCGCGGCGGCGATCGGAATAGTGATGATGGTGCCTAAGCCCCAGACCGTGGGCGATGTGGGGACCAGCTACAAAGCCGATCACGCCGCCGGCGACGAAGCCAACCGGACCGCCGACGAGTGCGCCCGAAGCCGCGCCGAGCGCGCCGTCGGTCACCCGTTCTCCAGCGCCTGCCGGAGCCGGCGCCAACAGCGCCGTGGTCACGAATGCTATCACAACAACATGCCTCATGATGATTCCCCTCCGATGATGTTGGCGGCCAGACCATGCATCCGCGGCCGCCCCCATCCTTCCCTCCCCCGCAAGCGGGGGAGGGAAGGGTGGGGGCGGTTTATGGCCTTTGGGTTACCAAATGGTTCACCGCCCCCCTTCATTCGCCTTATCAAGCAGCCGCCGGCACGCCTCAAGCTCCGCAAGTGCCTGCTTGAGCCGACCGAGATCTTCGGCCGCCATGCCCCTGGGTGGAGGCGCAGCGACGGGCAGCGAAGCTTGACGAACTTGCTCTGCCACCGGCGCTC
>Ga0257161_1000406_pt1 | contig 10934 bp, 9 predicted proteins | sample NR01A_FD_185954 | JGI IMG/M metagenome (GOLD analysis project Ga0257161, IMG submission 185954) | Soil microbial communities from H.J. Andrews Experimental Forest, Oregon, United States - NR-01-A | ecosystem: Environmental > Terrestrial > Soil > Temperate forest > Bulk soil | place: USA: Oregon... | reverse complement strand
GCGCTGCCGAAGGAACTCAGCGCCAAACACAACGAGATTGCCGGCCGCGTACTCAAGGAAATCCGCGAAAGGCTGAAGTTTCTGGTCGATGTCGGACTCGAATATCTCACGCTCGCGCGCGCCTCCAGCACGTTGTCGGGCGGCGAGAGCCAGCGCATTCGGCTGGCTTCGCAGATCGGGTCCGGACTCACCGGCGTGCTCTACGTGCTGGACGAGCCGTCGATCGGCCTGCACCAGCGCGACAACGCGCGGCTGCTCGAAACCCTCAAGCGGCTGCGCGACCTCGGCAATACGGTGATCGTGGTCGAGCATGACGAGGACGCGATCCGCATCGCCGACCACGTGGTCGATGTCGGCCCGGGCGCCGGCATCCACGGCGGCAGGATCGTGGCGGAAGGCACGCCCGCCGACATCATGGCGAACAAGCATTCGCTGACCGGGCGTTATCTCACCGGCGCGCTCACCATCGATGTCCCGGAGCGGCGGCCGGTCAATCCGCGCCGGCTGCTCACAGTCATCAATGCGCGCGGCAACAACCTGAAAAGCGTCACCGCCGAAATCCCGCTCGGCGTATTCACCTGCATCACCGGGGTATCGGGCGGCGGCAAGTCGACGCTCCTCATCGACACGCTCTACAAGGCGGTGGCGCGAAAGCTCAACAATGCGAGCGACGCCCCTGCCCCGCACGACCGCATCGAGGGCCTGGAGCATATCGACAAGATCATCGACATCGACCAGTCGCCGATCGGCCGCACGCCGCGCTCGAACCCGGCGACCTACACGGGCGCTTTCACGCCGATCCGCGAGTGGTTCGCGGGCTTGCCGGAGTCGAAGGCGCGCGGCTACGAGCCCGGCCGCTTCTCCTTCAACGTCAAGGGCGGCCGCTGCGAGGCCTGCCAGGGCGACGGCGTCATCAAGATCGAGATGCACTTTTTGCCGGATGTCTACGTCACCTGCGACGTCTGCAAGGGCAAGCGCTACAACCGCGAAACGCTTGACGTGCTCTTCAAGGGCAAATCCATCGCCGACGTGCTCGACATGACGGTGGAGGAGGCGCTCGATTTCTTCAAGGCGGTGCCGCGGGTGCGCGAACCGCTGGCGCTGCTGCACCGGGTCGGCCTTGACTACATCCATGTGGGCCAGCAGGCGACCACGCTGTCGGGCGGCGAGGCGCAGCGCGTCAAGCTCGCCAAGGAACTGAGCAAGCGCGCCACCGGCCGCACGCTCTACATACTGGACGAGCCCACCACCGGCCTGCACTTCCACGACGTGAAGAAGCTGCTCGACGTGCTTCACGAGCTGACCGACCAGGGCAACACCGTCGTCGTCATCGAGCACAATCTCGAAGTGATCAAGACCGCCGACTGGATCATCGACTTAGGCCCCGAAGGCGGCGACGGCGGCGGCGAGATCGTCACGGCGGGCACGCCGGAGGATGTCGTCAAGGTGGAGCAAGGCTACACGGGGAAGTTCCTGACGCCGGTGCTGCGACGGCGGGAGGGGAGGGGGAAGAAGCGGGTGGTGGCGGCGGAGTGAAAACCATATCGTCGCTTTAGAGCTACCAGGCCTTGAAGTAGCAACTGGACGCGACCGCAACTTATGCTAAAATTGATTTCTATATTTCGGCGGGGGGCGGTTTCATGCCGACATATGTGACAAGGGAAGATTTCGATGCGCGCGTCGGGGTACTTGAGGGTGAGGTCGAGGGCGAGAAGCTGGTGACGCGGCATATTCTCGAACAGACACGCCGCAACGGCGATGATCTGGCAGCCGTGAAAGCGCGGCTTGACCGGGTGGAGCAGAGACTCGACCGTGTCGAGCACAAGCTCGACGGCCTGGACATGAAGTTCAGTACATTCCTGCGCGACTATCCGACGGCCGTCGGGGAAATCATGCGGCAGGTCCAACGCGAACGTGGCGAAAGACCTTAGCTGGCGTTTTGTGATGACTTCGCCGTCCGATAGCACCAGTCCCAGAGAAAACGATCACCCATCCGCGATCGATTGGGATGATCTGAAGGAACGGATCCGTGAGGCGATCAAGCACGGTCATCAAAAAGCGTGCCGACGAGCTCGGCCTGACCTGGAACGAGTACCTAGACCGACTCCAGAGCCGCGAGCACCGCCAGGACGAAAGCGACGGTCCCGCGCCCTGAGATCCGCCCTCCCCTCAATAGTTAATCACCCGCGCATCCGCCCCCTTCGCGGCGGCGTGGAAATCGTTCATGCCGCCGAGCTTGATGCGGCGATCGAGCGTGGCGCCGGCGAGCCCGCGGACCTCGACGCAGGGCTTGCAGGCCCACAGCGTCGCCTTGGGATGAGCGGCGACCTCCTCGTAGCGGTTCGGCGGCCCGACCGGCACCAGCTTCGCGCCCGCCCCTTCCACCGCCATGTAGACGGCATCATGGAACAGCATCAGCGTCACCTCGTCGCCCGCCTGCACGGCGGAGGCGGCAAAGATGAAGGGCAGCATGGCGCGGGTCGGGTCGGTCGGACCCCAGGTGGCGGAAATGACGAAATGCATTGGCGCGGCTCCTCTTGTTGACCACAAAGGTGTCGTCGCCCGGCTTGACCGGGCGACCCAGTGACCACCGGCCTTCGATCGAGGCCCGCGAGAAAGCGGCTGGCGCAGGGGTTACTGGATCGCCCGGTCAAGCCGGGCGATGACAGTTTTGGTTATGGAATCGCCTCGTGCCCCCTGGCGCCCCTCACACCTTCGCGAGTTCCGCATCCTTCGCCTCGGCCCGCTTCACGGCGGGCCGATCGGCGAAGCGGGCCACGTAGTCCGTGAATTCCTTGCGCTCCGGGATCACCTTGAACATCATCCCAAACCGCAGGTTCGATCCGATGATGAGGTCAGCGGCAGTAAACTTGTCCCCCATCAGGAACGGCCCGGGCGCTACGGCTTTTGCGACAATGTCCATCACGGTATCGAAATCGCCGTGCCCAAGGGCCTCGCGCCGCACCTCACCGGCGCGCGGAAAGGCGCGGTCCATCATGGCGGCCTCGAGTACGCCGGGCCCGAAGAACAGCCATTTGAGATAGAGGCCGCGCTGCGGGTCATCGAGCGGGATATTGAGGCCGGCTTTCGGAAAGACGTCGGCCAGATAGGTGCAGATGGCGGCGCGCTCGGTGATGACGATATCGCGGTGCCGCAGCGCCGGCACCTTTCCCAGCGGGTTGACGGCCAGATACGCGGGCTCCCGGTTCGTGCCCCTCTTCATGCTGAGCAGATGGATGTCATAGGGCTCGCCGATTTCCTCCAGCATCCACAACGCGACCGAGGAGCGCGACGGCGCGATATGGTAAAGCGTCAGATCAGCCATAAGTGGCCTCCTTGGTTTGTGATTGACTCGGTGCGTATTTCCAATATCCACACAGGCAATGCAACCCATTCATGTCATAGGCGGCGGGCTCGCGGGCAGCGAAGCGGCTTGGCAGATCGCCAGCCGCGGCGTTCCCGTCGTACTCCATGAGATGCGTCCGAACCAGACCACGGCGGCGCACAAGACCGACGGGCTGGCCGAGCTGGTGTGCTCGAACTCGTTCCGTTCCGACGACCGCGAGCACAATGCGGTCGGCCTCCTGCATGAGGAAATGCGGCGACTTGGCTCGCTGGTGATGTGGGCTGGCGACGCCAACCAGGTGCCGGCCGGCAGCGCGCTCGCGGTCGACCGGGACGCCTTTTCGCAGGCGGTGACTGAAGCGCTGACGTCCCATCCGCTGGTCGAGATCGATCGCGGCGAGATCACGGCGCTGCCGCCCGCGTCATGGGACAGCGTCATTGTCGCGACCGGTCCCCTCACCTCGGCGCCCCTCGCCGCGGCGATACGCGCCGTGACGGGCGAAGACGCGCTGGCCTTCTTCGACGCCATCGCGCCGATCGTCCATCGAGACTCGATCGACATGTCGGTAGCCTGGTTCCAGTCCCGCTACGACCACACGGGACCGGGCGGCACCGGGGCCGACTACATCAACTGCCCGCTTGACCGGCCGCAATACGAGGCCTTCCTTGACGCCCTTCTGGCCGGCGACCGGGTCTCATTCCACGAATGGGAAGCCGCGACGCCCTATTTCGACGGCTGCCTGCCGATCGAGGTGATGGCCGAACGTGGCCGCGAAACCTTGCGGTTCGGTCCGATGAAGCCCGTCGGGCTCACCGATCCGCATCGGCCAGGCATCAAACCTCACGCCGTCGTGCAACTGCGCCAGGACAACCGCCTCGGCACACTGTTCAACATGGTCGGCTTCCAGACCAAGCTCAAGCATGCCGAACAGGTGCGGATATTCCGCATGATCCCCGGCCTCGAACGCGCCGAGTTCGCGCGGCTCGGCGGGCTGCATCGCAACACCTTCCTCAATTCGCCGCAGCTCTTGGACGGCACGCTGCGCCTCAAGGCGATGCCCCGGCTGCGTTTTGCCGGGCAGATTACCGGCTGCGAGGGCTATGTGGAGTCGGCCGCCATCGGCCTCCTCGCCGGCCGCTTCGGGGCGGCCGAACGGCGCGGTGAAACGCCGGACCTGCCGCCGCCCACCACCGCCCATGGCGCGCTGCTGGCGCACATCACCGGCGGCCATATGGAGACGATCGACGCCGGGCCGCGTTCGTTCCAGCCCATGAACGTCAACTTCGGCCTGTTTCCGCCACTCGACAAATCGCCAAGCCGCCGCGCCGATGGAGAACGGCTGCGCGGCCCCGCCAAGGCGATGGCAAAACGGCGGGCGTTGACCGCCCGGGCCCTCCACGACCTCGATTTCTGGACAGGCGGGGTGATGGAGGCAGCCCAAGCAGCTCCCCTGGTACCTGCTTCCGAGGGTGCGCCATCGGCGGAGCCGCATCCGCGATGACCGGCCCGGATGCCCTCGCCGGCCGCTGGCAGACCGCCGTCGTGCTCAAGCGCGATGTGTTCTCTACGGTCGAACGTGGCACCTTCCGGGGGGATGGCGGCGACGTGCCCGGCGTCCTGCGACGGCTCGATCAGGTGCCGTTGTGGTCGTGGCCCCTCGCCCGTCATCTTTTCAATCGCGAGCGCCGCGCACTTGCCTTGGCGACGCCGCTCGGTATCGCACCGCCGCTCATCTATGCCGACGACCGCAAACTGGTGCGCGGCTACATTGCGGGCAGCGCGCTGAAAATCGCGCGGCCTTATGGCGATCACGCCTATTTTCGCTCCGCTCGCGCGGCGTTGCGCGCGCTTCATCGCGCCGGCATCTCCCACAACGATCTCGCCAAGGAACAGAACTGGCTGCGCAGCCCCGATGGCCGCGCCTATCTGCTCGACTTCCAGCTCGCCTCCGTATTCCGGCGGCGCAGCTGGCTGTTTCGCATGGCGGCCTACGAGGACCTGCGCCACTTCCTCAAGCACAAGCGGCGCTATGTTCCGGACGCCGTGACGCCGGCCGAACGCCGCGTGCTGGCGCGCAAGAGCCTGCCGACCCGCATCTGGATGATGACCGGCAAGAAAATCTACATGGTGGTCACGCGCGGGCTGCTTGGCTTTATCGATTCCGAGGGCGGCGGCGCACGGCTCGCCTACGACGCGCCGGCGATCGAGGCCGCCCTGAAGACCTTTGCCCACGTGCGTGACGCCGCCGTCCTGGATTTCCCCGATCGCAAGAGCGCCACCGGGCTTTACGCTTTTGTCGAGGCCGATGCCCCCTTGCGGGAGGACGACGTCCGCAAGCAATTGACCTCGGTCGTCGGCGCCGACAAGCTGCCGGAATTCATCCACATGGCAGACGCTCTGCCGCGCCGGACGGACGGCATTGTCCGGCGCGACATTCTGCGGCTCATCAGCACCAATCAGGTCGACCTGATCGAGCCCCTCATCGCCGCGAAGGAGGAATGGCAGATCACCGACCGCCTCGTGGCGGCGCGCAAGAACCTCTACGGCGCACCCGCCATAGCGGCGGCGCTGATCACGCACCCGGGCGTCCGCGACGCCGCAGTGCTTGCCTATCCGGACCGGCTCACGGGTACGGGTCTTTACGCGTTCGTGGAGGTCGGCGACGCGCCGGACTGCGGTGAAGAGGAGCTCGCCACCTATGTGGCCGGCGCGGTTGGCCGCGACAACGCGCCGAAATATGTCCAGGTGGTGCCGGCCCTGCCGCGGAATGCCGCGGGCCATGTTCGCACCGACATCCTGCAGCTGATCGCCACCAACCAGGTCGACAGCATCGATCCACTCATCACGTCGCAAGCTGAGCGCGCGACCGTCGACCGCATCTTGAACGCACGGCACAATATGCGGGACAGGTTCGTGTTGTAGGCAATCGAACCGCGTCAGACCTTCGGCCACCGGCGCGCTGCGCGCCACAGCGCCCACTGACGCCGCCACTGCGGCACGTCCACGGTCGCGAACGGGTCGGCTGCCGCCGCATCAAGCCGAGCGAGCACAGGCGGCACCAGCGCGGCCACCAGAAACGCTGGCGCGCAGGATTCCGCGATGCCGGGCGCTGCCGCGTGAAACCGGCCAAACGCCGCGCGCGCATGATCGCGCAAGGCGGCAAGCGCACCACACAGGCCGGCAGCGTTTTGACGCGCCTCGATCTCCTCGCGCGTGACGCCGTGCTGCGCCAAGAGATCGAGCGGCACGAACAGTTGCCGGCGCGCCAGATCGCGCGGAAAGGTGCGCAGGCGCTGCGCCACGCCGTATGCGATCCCGGCCGGCGTGGCCGCGGCAACGATGGCATCCGCCCGGTCGGTGCCGCCGAGAATCTGCGCCGCAAGTGCAAACAGGGTGCCGGAGGTATGCTCCGCATAGGCGTCGAGATCGGCAAGGCTCGGCATCGTGTCATCGTAGAGGTCGAAGCCGTGGGCATCGATCAGCGCGATCAGACGCGCCCGAGGCAGGGCGCACCGCGCGACCGTATCGAGAAGCGCCGCCGCAACGGGATTGGCCGACACCTCGCCCCTGCCCTCGCCCTCCAGCACGTCACGCCACCACTGCAGCCGGATTTCACCCGGCAGCGGCTCGCGCGCCGCGTCGCGCACGCGGGCGATCTCGCTTGCGAAGGCATAAAGGGCATTGAGGTGCTGGCGCGCCGCCGCCGGCGCGAATAGACTCGCGAGGTAACGGTCCTTGTCGGCGGCGCGAACCAGCGCCTCGCCGTGGGTGTAGGCGTCCTGCATGACAGATTGTAAGATCGCTCTGGAGATCGAGGCCGAACTCGAGTCCCAAGTCTATCACGCAACGCCGGACGAATTGCGGGCGTTGGACGAAGCGGAGCTGAGCGGCGTGGCGAGCGATCACGAGGTGGAGGCGGCGTTTCGCACCTTCCGCCGCGCATGAGGGTTGAACGCGAGTTTCAATCCACCGCCACCAGCAGCGCTCCGATCCGCCTGCGTTCCCCGAGCAGGATGTTGTAGGTGCGCACCGCTGCGCCGGTGGACATGGATTCAAGCGCGATGCGCCGCGCCCGGAATGCTTCGCGCAGGGGCGTGGACACCGGGAGAAAATCCCGGCCTGTACCGATCAGGAAATGATCGATCGCGGCCTCTGGGGTCGCAGGGTTAAGCGCCAGCGCCAACACGGTTTCGTCAATCTCGCCTGCCGACGCCACCGGGCTCGCCCAGATGCCGTTCGGCAGGCACATGAGCGAGCCCCGGTGGGACATGCCGGCGAAGCGAAAACCGCCGTTCCCGTACGCGTCGATCGGAGCCGGATTGGGAAGGTGGGGGCCGAGCCCGTTCATAGGGTTCGCGGCCGATCCATCCGGCCTCAGCGCCGTGCGCGGGCGGGCACCGGCGTGCGGGCCGGCACGGTGGGCGGCGACTCGACAGCGACCTCCTCGGGCGCGTCGGGGACATATTGCCGCCCGGTGCCGACGCCGAGATAGATCAGGATCGGCGAGGCGATGAACACCGACGTATAGGTGCCGACCAGCGCGGCGCCGAACATCATCGTGGCGGTGAACGAGTGGATCGCCTGGCCGCCGAACAGAAGCAGCGCCATCAGCGCCAACAGCACCGTCACGTGGGTAATGACCGAGCGCGACAGCGTCGCGTTGATCGACACGTTGAGCAACTCGGGCATCGGCATCTTCTTGTAGCGCCGCAGCATTTCTCGGATACGGTCGTAGATGACGACGGTGTCGTTGAGCGAGTAGCCGAGAATGGTGAGCAGCGCCGCGATGCTGGTCAGATCAAAATCGATCTGAGTGATCGACATGAATCCAAGGGTCAGCACCATGTCGTGGACGTTGGCGATCATGGCGCCGAGAGCGAACTGCCACTCGAACCGGAACCACAGATAGATCAGGATCGCCCCGATGGCGACGAAGATCCCGATGATGCCCCAATGCAGAAGCTCGCCGGACACCCGCGGCCCCACCACCTCGACGCGGCGGTAGTCCACGGCGTCGCCGAGCGCTCCCTGCACTTTCTGCACCGCCGCCTGCTGCGCCTGCTCGCCGCCCGGCTGCTGGGCGAGACGGATCAGCACATTTTCGGGACCTCCGAATTCCTGCAGTTGGACCTCGCCAAGGCCAAGTTCGTTGAGGGTCGTCCGCATTTTTGCGATATCGGCCGGACCGGCCTTGCTCTGCACCTCGATGAGGGTGCCGCCTATGAAGTCGATGCCGAAATTCAGGCCATGGGTGAAGTAGAGCACGATGGCGAGAATGGACAGCACCGCCGAGATCGGGAAGCTCACGCGGCGGAAGCGGATGAAATCGAAATTGGTATTGTCGGGTACGATGCGAAGGAGGCGCACGTTCTTGGTTCCTAACGCTTAGAGCTGATTCCGATGGCCTTGAAATACACAGGAGTGTCGTCGCCGGGCTTGTCCCGGCGACCCCGACCCTTTAAGCACAGCGTAAGAACGATCGGGGTGGCCGGGACAAGCCCGGCCACGACGAAGGGGCGATGCCACGCATATTCTCACGGAATCGATCTCCCTAAATCGGCACGGTCTGCGGGCGCACCATGCGCACCCACCACGCCATGATCAACCGCGTCATGGTGAAGGCCGTGAACAGGGTGGTGATGATGCCGATCCCGAGCGTCACGGCGAAGCCGCGAACCGGCCCGGTGCCGATGAAGAACAGCACCGCGGCGGCAATGAAGGTCGTGATGTTGGAGTCGAGAATAGTGGCAAGCGCGCGGGTGAACCCGGCATCGATCGCCGTGATGGCGCTGCGCCCGTTGCGCACCTCCTCGCGAATGCGCTCGTAGATCAGCACGTTGGAGTCGACTGCGATGCCGACCGTCAGCACGATGCCGGCGATGCCGGGCAGCGTCAGCGTGGCGCTGAGGAACGACAGGACGCCAAGGATCATCGCCACGTTGACTGCGACCGCGATGTTGGCGAACAGGCCGAACAGCGCGTAGGTCGCCAGCATGAACACCACTACGAGGATCGCGCCCGCGATCGAGGCACGCTCGCCGGCCTTGATGGAATCGAGGCCGAGGCCGGGCCCGACCACGCGCTGCTCGATCACCGTGAGCTTCGCCGGCAGCGCGCCGGCGCGCAGCAAAATCGCAAGGTTGTTCGCGCTCTCGACGGTGAAATTGCCGGAAATCTGGCCCGACCCGCCGAGGATCGGCTCGCGGATCACCGGCGCCGATATCACCTCGGTGTCCAGCACGATGGCGAAGGGACGCCCGACATTCTCCTGCGTCGCGCGCCCGAACTTGCGCGCGCCCGCGCCGTTGAACTTGAAGTTGACGATCGGCTCGCCGGTGCGTTGATCGAATGAGGCCTGGGCATCCGTCAGGTCGGCGCCTTCCACCAGCGCCTGCTTCTTGACCAGAACCGGAATCCTCTGGTCACCCTGCTTCTCGTAGAGCACCTCGCTGTCCGAAGGCGCGCGACCTTGCAAGGCGTCCTGCGCGCTCATCGAAGAGTCAACCATGCGGAATTCAAGCTTGGCGGTACGGCCCAAGAGTTCCAGGAGTCGCCGTGGATCGCCGAGGCCCGGCACTTGGACCAGGATGCGGTCAGTGCCCTGGCGCTGGACCGTCGGCTCTACAAGCCCGAGTTCATTGATTCGTTTTTCGATGATGGGGACCGACTGGTCGATGGTCTGCCGCGTGCGCTCGAACATGGCGGCCTCGGTCGGAGTGATGCGCACGAGCCCGCCGCCGGCGTCGACGACGTCGAGCGTGCGCATACCATTGCCCTGCAGCACACCGCCCAGGGGTTGGGAGAGACCGCGCAGCTTGGCGAACGCCGTCGAAAAATCGGCGCCTTCGCGCAGCCGCACCTCGACGCCGCCGCCGCGCACCGCCGGCGCATTGGCCCAGGTTATGCGGGATTCGCGCAGCGTCCGCACCACCTCGTCACGCAGCGTGTCGAGGCGTTGCTTGATGACATCGTTGCGGTCGACCTCGAGCAGAATGTGCGAGCCGCCCTGAAGATCAAGGCCAAGCACGAGGCGGCGCTGCGCCCATGCGGGCCAGCTCTTGACGGTCTGCTCGGAAAAGAAATTCGGCACCGTGAAGCTGCAAACCACCAACGCGGTGAGCAGGATCGCCGCGGCCTTCGCTCGCGAGAAATACAACATCGGCGCTCTCTCCCGGGTCGTGGCCGGGCTTGTCCCGGCCACCCCGATTATTGATGCTCTGTGCCTTCACATTCGGGGTCGCCGGGACGAGCCCGGCGACGACGCCGGTTACAAGTGACTCAAAAGCGATCGAAATCCAGTCTAGCCGCCCTTTTCGTCCTTTACGGGCTCGCTCTTCGCCCGTACGTCGGTCACCATGCTGCGCACCTGCCGCACCCGTACGCCGTCGGCGATCTCGATCTCGACCTGATCGTCGTCCACCACCTTGGTCACCTTTCCGACCAATCCGCCCGAGGTGACGACGACGTCGCCGCGGCGCACATTCTTCACCATCTCCTGGTGCTGCTTTGCCCGCTTCTGCTGGGGCCGCAGGATGAGGAAATACATGATGACGAAAATAAGGGCAAAAGGCAGCAGCTGATAAAGCAT
>Ga0257161_1000405_pt1 | contig 10954 bp, 9 predicted proteins | sample NR01A_FD_185954 | JGI IMG/M metagenome (GOLD analysis project Ga0257161, IMG submission 185954) | Soil microbial communities from H.J. Andrews Experimental Forest, Oregon, United States - NR-01-A | ecosystem: Environmental > Terrestrial > Soil > Temperate forest > Bulk soil | place: USA: Oregon... | reverse complement strand
CGGTCGTTGAGGCCAACCCAATAAAGCTGGTCTTCGGCCATTTTCTCGAACGCCCAGGCGATTGCTTTCTGGCCCGCATCAAGCCCCTGGTCGAAGTCGATGCGGTATTTTTTCTCAATGTGCCAGCGGATGAAGGTCGAATCCGGGACCATCACGCCCTCGTCGTCGATATAAGGAATTTTACCCTTTGGCGCCTTGGCAAAACCGGTGGCGTCGGTGCGGTAGGGTAGCTTGGCCATCTTCAACAGCGTTTCCACCTTCATGACGAAGGGGCTAGGTCCGGCAAACCGAAGGCGGGACCGAAATTGTAGAGGGTGATCATGACATTGTTCTCCCGATTGGGCGGAAGTCGAGTTCTTCCCCGAAATCGCTCCTCAGAGGGCCACTATTGCAGCGATTTTGCAGTTTTGAGACTGATGATGGGCGGATCGTCGAGTGTGGATTCGCCGTTCACCAGCGCCCTGCGTAGATCGAGAGTATGGCGCTCCTGCATCCGAGCATCCATTTGCTCTTTAAAAAATCGATACGTACTTCCGCCATCTGCCTTGCAGCGGTAAAGCGCCAGATCCGCGTTCTTCATAAGCTGATCTGGTTCCCTGCCGTCACTCGGCGCGATTGCGATACCGATGCTTGTCCCCACGATGACTTGGTGGCCGTCGAGCTGATATGGCGCGCCCACTGCATCAATCAGACGTGTCGCAAGCAAGGTCGCGTCCGCTGGCTGCTCGAATGTAACCTGCACGATCGCAAACTCGTCTCCGCCAAGCCGCGCGACGATATCGGTCTCACGAATGCAGCTGCGCATGCGCCCGGCCACCGCCTGCAACAGCTTGTCCCCGATTGGATGCCCGAGCGTATCATTGACGCTCTTGAAGTGGTCCAGGTCTAGGCTGAACACTGCGAAGTTGCCGCCCTGTGGTGCGCGTATGAGCTCCTCCATCTTTTCATAGAAAAGGCTCCGATTCGGCAGATCCGTGAGTGCGTCGTGATGCGCCATGTGTGAAATCTTATCCGCGGCTCGTCGATTTTCGGTTATGTCTTCGAATGTTAGCACGAGGCCGCCATCGGTCATCGGCGCGCATGCCGCGGAAAACGTGCGCCCATCGGTACGCTCGAAGGCGATCGTGCCCATTGTACGGCGGTCTACGATACGTCGAAGCTCGGCAAGGAATTGCCCCTGATTCTTTTCCGTGACGTTGCTAAAGTCATGAACAAGCTGCATTGCTTGACGCACACTCGTCCCCAACGCCGGGATTTGCCATTTTTCCCACGGCACCCCGAACAATTCAGCAAAGCGCCGATTGGAAACAATAAGCCTTCCAGCGGAGTCGTACATCAAAAGGCCCTGCACCATGTTGTTCAACGCTGCGTCAAACCGCAAACTCTGCTTCTCAAATCTGTCATGTGCGATCTCGAGCTTGCGGGCGTCGCGACGCATCGAGCGTATAAATGACGTCAGGGCCCCACTGAGAAGCAGTCCACATATCAGCACGATTGACGAGCGTTCATGCCCAACGTGCATGAAGCTGGCCGATTCCGGCGTTACCATGAGCTTCCACGGAACATCGCCGAAATTCACCGGGAATGACCTCTGCAGCCCGGTAGCGAGCTTTGCTTGCGACTTTGCCTCAATTGACCCGGTGCCGAGACGAGACTGGAAATAGATCGGGGGGGCATCAATGGCTGCATCCGGCGCGAACAGGTAGACTCTTACCGGTGCTCTGACATCAGCAAATTTGGTGTCAATCATGATTGCGATCTGGAATACGGCTTGAACAAACCCAAGCAGATTACGGCGCCTGTCCTCCACCGTTTCGTGAGGTAAGCCGCGTGCATACACCGGCACACCGGCCCAGAAACCGTGCGGATCGCCTGGCCCAAGGGTAAGCTTCAGTATTAGTGGTGGAGAAATTGACAAGACATTTCCATCCCGAATATGGGTGAGCGTCCGTTCTCGCGTCCCTCCATCTTTGTGGTCGAGCCCGTAGGCAGAGGAGGTTTTCGCTTCTGTTGAATAGAATTTCGGAAAGTACTCGTCCTGTTCTGGAGAAACAGACAAGCCGCCGTCCGGAGCAATCTTGCGTATGTGGTAATCAGGGAGTCCGTCACGGGCCGCTTCAAGCTCGTGTGCAACGCGCTCTTCACGCTTGACGCGCGGAATCCACGAAATATTCAGGATCGCGGCATCCATCAATGAGTTGGAAAAATTCTCAAATTCCTCGCGCGTGACAGCTTGGTTCGACGAATTGAAGAAGGCCCGGACTGCGTAAAGCTTTTCCCAGTAATCGTCGATCGCGCTTTGCAAAATAAACGCTTGGTTGTTGGCTCGAGCAGCAAACTCCTGCTCAAACGCGCGGTTTTCCGAGACGATCGTCAAATACCATACGCCGACGGACGCGACGACACTGACGATCCCCACCGTGAGGACCGGCGAGAGGTGCCAGATCCCGCGCGTTTTTTTCATGTTGAACGATGCCCACATAACCTCGGAAATTCTCTTATTTTCTTAGTAGCTGTTTTAGCTTATCGGGCGCGCTCGTTTCTGATCGGTCATAACCTCAATATCTTTATGCCAGTCGGGCCAACCAAACACTCCGGCGTTGCACGCAGTTTGTTTCACAATCAGCTTATTGGGTTAGGGAACCGTGAATCGAAAAGATCATTATGGGAAACAATGTGTATGTTGGAAAGTGGAACGGTCACCAAGTCTCTTCGCGGTCTGTCCGCGGTGCGTCCGCAGGGCCCTGGGTCCGGCTTATCGGGCTTACTGGCCGAGAGTCGGCCTCGTGTCGCGGCTGATGGTGTGCGTTGCCGCCGCGACGCGCCGGCGAAAACGGATTGTCGCGGCACGCATCGAGGAACATCGGAGAAAACCTCGGCGCGCCGTTCGGAGGAGAAATTCGGTTCCGTCAAAGTTTAGTAGCTCGATGGACATATTTTTAAAACATGCTGCTATAAATTGTGATCGCGCTGGTTTCGTTTCACCGAGTGGGCACCGTCTACGATCAATTCCAGAGCAACGCCGCCTGATCTTATTTACTTCCGCAGGGAGATACCTAAAATGCGTACGAGGACTAACTTCATTAAATTGTTGGCACCGGTTGGATTCGTATTTGCGACGATATCGTTAACAACGTCGGCGTTCGCGCAAAACTTCGAACACTTGAATCTCAATTCGAATTTTACCATTCATATCGTCAAGAACGGAGCCGTGATCACTCCATCCTCCTCCATCCCTCAGTCAGGAGCCGGCAGCGCCCAAGCGCACACAAACGTTCACATTTTCCAGCACAACGGAATGCCCGTGACCAAGGCTGTACATCCGCTAGCCGGCCCTCCGCTGACTGGGTACTTCTACGAGACACCGGCGTCACTTGCGTGCATTTACAATCTCGTAACGCCGATGCCGGGGTGCAATCCAAATAATGTCTCGCTGGTTCCGACGGGAGGGAGCAAAGCGGTCGCCATCGTGGACGCTTACAGTGCGCCCAACGCAATGGCCGATTTGACGGCGTTCAGCAGGCAGTTCGGGCTCCCCTCGCCCACCGCGGCGACCTTCCAGGTCGTTTATGCGCTCGCCAACGGGACCCAAACGACGAGGGCGCCCGCTTATGATTCGGGTTGGGAAGTGGAGCAATCCCTCGACGTGCAGTGGGCGCATGCAATGGCCCCGAATGCGAAGATCTTTTTGGTGGAAGCGGCTTCGAATTCACTTGCGGATTTGTTGGGCGCGGAGCTGCTGGCCGGCAAACTGGTGGCCGCTACCGGTGGCGGACAGGTGTCCAACAGCTGGGGCGCCAACGAGTTCTCGCAGGAGGCCTTGTACGACACCTATTTCTCGACGACCGGTGTCGTGTACTTTGCGTCGACCGGCGACAGCCCCGGCACCGAATGGCCGTCCGTCTCCGCAAACGTGGTCGCGGTGGGCGGCACCAGCGTGTCGCGTAATCCGGCCACTGGCGCGTTCATGGGCGAGGCCGCGTGGAATAACGGAGGCGGGGGTCCTAGCCTCTACGTGGCGAGGCCCGCTTATCAGAACTCCGTCAAATCAATCATCGGCGGCACGACGCGCGGCGTTCCGGATCTGGCCGCCGTCGCCAATCCGACGACCGGCGTTTGGGTCTTTGACACCAATGCCGGCGGATGGATTATCGTCGGCGGCACCAGCGTCGCTTCGCCGGTGGTCGCCGCGATAACGAACAATGCCGGCCGATTCAATTTGTCCTCAAACGCCGAGTTGACCCGGATATACGCAAATCCCTCGATATTTTTCGACGTCACGCATGGAATCTGTGGTCCCTATGCGGGCTATTGGGCAGCACCTGGCTGGGATTTTTGTGCAGGAATCGGCTCGCCTGCGGGCAGGGGCATTTTGTAGGCAATCATCAACTTCCATGGGTCGATTCGCCTCGTAATCTGTTCACTCCGCAAAAATACGCACTTCCGCACGCTGTCTAAATCGGCCAAAGTCGAGGTGATGGCTGCTTGTTCCAAATTAATGACATATTGCAATAGTAGGCATATGAGTTATTAGGGTTGTTGTTGTGACACAGGCATTCGCGAATCACGAAGGAAAGGACACCTCTCATTAACCGAAACACTTCCGTTGGCCGAAATTGTGGCGCCCAACACCCAATCGCATAACGCAAAAAATCGAGGTAATTTGATCAAAATGGCAAATTCAAAACAACTAGCAGGATTGATCGGCCCTACTCTTGTCGTGATCGCTATATCTAAAGCGCTGAACTTTCGTTTCTGGGTAACCAGCGTTGCACCTGTCACTTATCTCGTTGGCGTATTATTGTTCGTTGCCGGCCTTTCAATCGTCCGGGTACACAATCTTTGGGTCCGCGGTTGGCCGGTCTTGATAACTCTCTTGGGTTGGGTTATCATTTTTGGTGGTCTATTTCGGATGTTCGCTCCGGAGACTCAACAGACCCTTCAAAATACCCCCTTCTTCGGAGTGTATATAATCGACATAGTTGCTCTCGCGATTGGACTTTATTTGACCTTCGAGGCCTATTGGATGAGGAACTAGCGAGACTGCTGGCAGTTTAAGTTGAATGGTCAGGATGCCAGCTAGAGCTCTCCCAAAAAGGCGACAAAGGGCACGGCTGCCCGACGAATTGCAGTTCAATTCCTGAGCGGACACGGCAGGCGACCTGCACTACGCTCGGCGCTATCATCTCCAGGTTCGGATCGTGCAGGTTTCGCCTCTCATAAGCGCATGCGTCCGCGGATCCGGACGAAGCTGACCAGGCATTCCGAATTCGCGCCGGCCAGCGAAGAAGCCAGATAGCGGCTGGCGCAGTCAAAATGGTCGTGTCCCACCACGGGCCTCGGCCATCTTGCTCTTGAGGCCCCGAAGAAGCGCAGGCAGGAGACGTCATCTCGTTCCTCCGAGCGCCGACCAGCCATAGTCGCGCGCCAAGGAAACGGGACGATGTAAGCATTCTTCGGGTTTTCCCCGCAATCCCGTGTACAACGTAAGCATTCTTCGGGTTTTCCCCGCAATCCCGTGTACAACTAAGGCGATTCAAGGTGTTCAATGCCATATTTCTGCCGCTTTGTGCTTTTTACCGTAGTAATCGTAGTACTTTTGATTCGATTAGAGGGGGCCGTGCACTCTGATCGGCTTGGGATATTGAATCACGATAGTGGGATTCGACTGTGTAGGACTGCCCTTGATCGACAGATGCTGGGCGAACTTGGAGGCAGTCAAAACGACGGAGTAACAGAATGAGTAACGTCGATTGGCAGAATGGAGTGAGCGACCTTAACCGGAACCCGTTGCCGGATTACTACAGGCCGAAGCCCTTGCGGCTCGATCCTGTCGAAGACGATGACGTGGCGCCTAGCCAGATGAACGCGGCGGTCGTCGATTTAGGCAAGCTGGAGCAAGAACTTGGTCGCCGGCGCCTGGACGAAATCGCGGACGTGGTGCGGGCTCTCACCTACGGGGAAATGATGGAGCTCGCTGAATCGATGTGGAACGTCAAGCCGGATGGCTCCAGCCTCACCGAACACAATTTGCCGGCCGTGCTGTATCGCTGGTCGACGTCGCGCCAATCCTAAGAAACGAGGATCGGTTCGCCGCACAGAACCGCCGACCTTCTGCCGTCGCGTCAGACATATCAGGCAGCGCGATTGTCGGGCGCGACGCTGCAGGTGGGGCATGTCCTATTGAGTTTTGCCGATTCGCTTAGTTCAGCGTCCTGGGGTGGCGCCGCAACAGGCGCATGAGGACGTTGTCCATCGCACCCGGAAAATGGCCGGCAATGCGATCGATGAATCCCTGCTCCAGCCCACCGGCACATCGATCCGTTTCGCGCAACTTAATTCCGATGAACATCAAGACGCATTCTATAAATACCGGCTGCCCGGTGGCCCGGACGTGCCAGATGGCCTCGTCGGCGTAGCGCTGGCCGCGCACATAGTCGGCCTCGACGCTGCTGCACGGCTCGACTGCCCAAAAATCGATCCAGGTAACAACGGACGGATTCTTGTCCTGGTAGGCGAGCGCGCAAAATGTCGGAAGATCGCCAGTTCGATTGACGACGAGTACGTCGGCAGATTCGGTGGTCATGATCGATGACCTATGTGCCGGGGGGCATCCGCACGACGCGCGTCAACGGCTACTGAGGGAGACGACTGCTCCCCGACCGCATGGGGTCGGGGAGCAGGACCAATCGCCGGACTATACGCAACGCGTCCGAGACAACATACTACGATCTGATCGTTACGAATTCGTTGCTTGAGGCCGCGCATTGAATTTACATCGGGTTTCGAGTAGCAGCGGAAACTCGTCTTTCGATGCGGGGGCTGCATGCGGAGGCCGGACCGGTACGTAATGAAGGAGTCAACAGAATTCGCATCAGACCTGTCCATAGGCGGGCAACGCGCCAACGTCGGCCAGTAACGGAGCGTTGGCGTCACGCGCGGATAGGGATGGCGAATCAATTCCCCAAGCGATCCCGATTGCGGGATCATTCCAGCGCACGACGATTTCGTCGGACGGGCTGTACATCTCGTCGCATTTGTAGAAGAAATCCGCCGTCTCCGATAGCACCAGGAATCCATGTGCGAATCCGCGCGGCACCCAGAATTGAAGCCGATTCTCTTCGCTCAATTCGACCGCAACGTGCTGCCCAAACGTCGGGCTGCCTCGCCGGACATCCACGGCGACGTCAAGAACGCGCCCGCGAAGAACGGTGACGAGCTTGCCTTGCGCCCTGGGATTTTGCAGATGGAGGCCACGCAGCACCCCATAGGCCGAGCGTGACAGGTTGTCCTGCACAAAGCGCCCCGCGATGCCGAGAGCCGCGTACCGATCCGCCCTGAAGGTCTCCATAAAGAAGCCGCGCTGATCGCCGTGTACCTTGGGCTCGAGGATCAGTACCCCCGGGATCGCAGTCTTGGTGACATTCATGAATGATCCGCCAGCGAATCTATTTTGTGCGCATTGGCCTTATCACACTTGTATATCGAGTGCCTCTCGGTATTAGAGACTGAAATTTTGGGGGCAGGGCGATCAATAAAGGTGTCATCGTTGCCCAGGTGGAGCGGCGCACTCCTTTATCCCATTGCATCGCCCCGTTTATCCCATTGCATCGCCCCGATCCTTGGAGATAACTTGACTACGTGCTCTACAATTACCATTAGGTCCTGAATCGACTTAGCCCGGCAGGCAAATCGGCATGCGTTTCAAAGGAGCCACGATCTTTGTCACCGGGGGTGCCGGCTTCATCGGGTCGGCTGTGGTACGGCATCTTCTTGACCATACGGATGCCAACGTGGTCAACATCGACAAGCTCACTTACGCGGCGAATCTCGCATCAATCCCGCAGGCGGTCCGTCATCCGCATTATGCCTTCGCCCAAACCGATATCTGCAACGGAGCGGAACTGCGCGCGCTGTTCGATCGCCACCGGCCGGACGCGGTGATGAACCTCGCAGCTGAAAGCCATGTGGATCGCTCGATCGAGGGGCCCGCCGAATTCATCCAAACCAATATCGTTGGAACATTCACACTGTTGCAGGAGACGCTGCGTTATTGGGGCGCACTCCCGCACTCCCGGCGTACTGCGTTTCGCCTGGTCCATATCTCAACCGACGAGGTCTATGGGACGCTCGGAACAGATGGTTTATTTACGGAAGAGACCGCCTACGCGCCCAATTCGCCTTACGCTGCCAGCAAAGCCTCCTCGGATCATCTGGTGCGGGCCTGGCGGGAAACCTATGGGCTTCCGACCATCATCACCAATTGCTCAAATAATTATGGCCCGTATCATTTTCCGGAAAAGCTTATCCCGCATATGATCATCAAGGCGCTGGCTGACGAGGAATTACCGGTCTACGGCAATGGCATGAATGTTCGCGATTGGCTGTTCGTCGAGGATCATGCGCGGGCGCTCGTCCTCGTTCTGGCCCGCGGACGTGTGGGCGAGACTTACAATGTGGGGGGGCGGAATGAGCGCACCAATATTCACGTGGTACGCACGATCTGCGATCTCCTCGATCGCATGGAACCGGCGCGCGGCGGCACGCGCCATCGACTGATAAAGTTCGTTGACGATCGGCCAGGCCACGACCACAGATACGCCATCGATGCCACCAAGCTGGAGCTGGAGCTTGACTGGCGTGCGCAGGAAACCTTCGAGACCGGCCTTGAGAAAACTGTCAGATGGTTCCTCAGCAACCGTCCATGGTGGCAGGGCATTCTCGACCGCGGCTATCGAGCGAAGCGCATTGGGATGCTGCAAGGGTGATTGCGGCCCGATCCCGGTCCCGGAGCCCGTAACGGACAGCTTCCACGTAATATTTTGCTGAATCGAACCGGTCAAACACCTTCAATCGCTGTTTCGAGCCCCGCGTTTGACAAGATTCATAATAATTAACGTTAAATCAATGGCTTGTACGCGTTCGAAAAGTACGCCGGCCGGTGGTTCCCGCATAGCTTATTCGGGCTCCCGTTCCTTGTGCCCGGGGCGGCTTATGGTTACTCTAAGGCGCGCGGCGGCAATTCCCGCCGGCTGCCTGGGATTCCCGGGAAATCGATGGTTTGCGCGGCAAGCCGGGACTGCGGCGGGCAGTCTGGCGTGACCGCATTTACTCGGCTGATTTAAGGACGGTGTGTGCGCTACATTTCGACCCGAGGCGAGGCTCCGGCGCTTGGCTTCATCGACGTCACGCTTGTGGGCTTGGCGCGCGATGGCGGGCTCTATGTACCGGAGACGTGGCCCACCATCGATGCCGCCACCGTCGCGGGATTTGCCGGCCGTTCCTATGCGGATGTTGCCTGCGATGTGATCTCGCGGTTTGCGGCCGACGGTATCGCGGAACTCGCCCGCATGACGCGGGAAGCCTATGACGGGTTCCGCCATCCGGCGGTGACGCCGCTGGTGCAGCTCGGCCCGAACACGTTCGTGCTGGAGCTGTTTCATGGGCCTACGCTAGCCTTCAAGGATTTGGCGATGCAGCTGCTCGCCCGCCTGATGGATCATGCGCTGCAGGCGCGCCACGAGCGCACTACCATCGTGGTGGCGACCTCCGGCGACACCGGCGGCGCGGCCGTCGAAGCGTTCGGCGGCTGCTCGCAGATGGACGTCGTCGTGCTGTTCCCCTACGGCCGAGTATCCGAGGTGCAGCGCCGCATGATGACCACGTCAAACCGCGACAACGTTCACGCCATCGCGGTCGAAGGCACCTTCGACGACTGCCAGGCGCTGGTGAAGTCGATGTTCAATCATCAGACCTTCCGCGATCAAGTGCGGCTATCCGGTGTCAATTCCATCAACTTCGCCCGCATCGCGGCCCAAGTGGTCTATTATTTTGTCGCTGCCGTTGCGCTCGGGGCGCCTCATCGTAGAGTTGCCTTCACGGTGCCGACCGGAAATTTCGGCGATGTGTTCGCCGGCTATGCGGCGGCTCGCATGGGCTTGCCGATCGAAAGGCTCACCATCGCAACCAATGTCAACGACATCCTGGCGCGCACGCTGGCGACCGGCATCTACGAGCCGCGCGAAGTGACACCGACCACTTCGCCCTCGATGGACATACAGGTGTCATCGAACTTCGAGCGGCTGATGTTCGATGCCTATGGGCGCGATCCACAGCCGATCCGCGGTGCCATGGCGGCGCTGGCACAGTCGCGCCGGTTTCGGGTCGCCGAGCACGCCCTGACGCAGATGCGTGCGCTCTTCACTGCCGACCGTGCGCTCGAGGATGAAACTGCGGCGGCAATCCGCACCACGCGGCGTGAAACCGGCTATCTGATCGACCCCCACACCGCGGTTGCGGTCGCGGTCGCTGAAAAAGAAAGCCGCGATCCCGCCACCCCCACGGTGGTGTTGTCGACCGCCCATCCGGCGAAATTTCCCGATGCGGTGGAGCAAGCCTGCGGAGTTCGCCCCGGTCTGCCCGACTGGCTCGCCGACCTTGGTTCCAGGCGCGAGCGCGTCACGGTGCTGCCGCCCCACCAGTCCGCCGTTGAACACCATATTCTTGTCCACAGCCGCGCCGCGCGCGAAGGAGCCCCTGCATGAGCGTCGAAGTTACCCGTCTTCCCAGCGGACTGGTCGTGGTCACCGACGCGATGCCGCATCTTCAGACTGCGTCGCTCGGCTGCTGGGTGGTCTGCGGCAGCCGCAACGAGCATCCGGATGAGCACGGCATCTCGCATTTTCTCGAGCATATGGCATTCAAGGGTACGGCCCGCCGCACTGCTCGCCAGATCGCCGAGGAGATTGAGGCGGTCGGCGGTGATCTCAATGCCGGCACCGGTGTTGAGACGACGGCCTATTATGCGCGCGTCCTCAAGGCCGATATCGGCCTCGGGCTCGACGTCCTGTCCGACATTCTGGGGCATCCGAGCTTCGATCCTGACGAGATCACACGGGAAAAGAACGTCATCGTCCAGGAGATCGGCGCTGTCGACGACACGCCCGATGATCTC
>Ga0257161_1000404_pt1 | contig 10959 bp, 7 predicted proteins | sample NR01A_FD_185954 | JGI IMG/M metagenome (GOLD analysis project Ga0257161, IMG submission 185954) | Soil microbial communities from H.J. Andrews Experimental Forest, Oregon, United States - NR-01-A | ecosystem: Environmental > Terrestrial > Soil > Temperate forest > Bulk soil | place: USA: Oregon... | reverse complement strand
GCGCCTGGTTCAGCCGCAGCGATTTAACCTCGACGATGATCTCGTCCTTGAGCTTCTTGTATTTGCGCTCCTGGGCGGGCGACAGCGACTGGTTCCTGAGCTTGTTCTCGATGTCCTGGTCCTGCAGGCGGCGCAGCCGCTTGTAGCTGTCGGCGACGTTGTCGAAGGTCTCCAGCACCTTGGGCTTGAGCTCGGCCTCGATGGCGGCGAGCGACATCGAGTTTTCGAGATCGTCCTCATCGAGTTCGCCTTCCGGCGGCTCGGTCGGCTCCTCTTCGCCTGGCATGACTTCGGGCTTGGCACGAAACGGCGTCGCGGCAGCGGGCGCGGTGGCGGGGGCGGCGGTCTGGGGCGGCGGCGGCGCGGCTCCAGCTCCGTTGGGGGCTTGGCCATCGGCGCCAGGCATCACCGCCACGGCTTTGGCGTCCGGGCCCGCATAGGTGGCTTCCAGATCGATGATGTCGCGCAGGAATACCTTGCCGTCGTTGAGTTCGTCCCGCCAGATGATGATCGCCTGGAAGGTGAGCGGGCTTTCGCACAGGCCGGCGATCATCGCCTCGCGGCCGGCCTCGATGCGTTTTGCGATCGCAATTTCGCCCTCACGGGACAACAGCTCGACCGAGCCCATTTCCCGCAGATACATGCGCACCGGATCATCGGTGCGCTCGCCGGGCTCGGATTTCTTGGTCTCCGCCGGGGTCGAACGCTGGACTTCAACGAGTTCGCCGTCGTTGTCCTCCTCCTCAGGCTCTTCCTTGGCCTCCTCGGGGCTGTCCTCAGCCTCGGCTTCCTCGTTCTCGACGACATTGATGCCCATCTCGCTGAGCATGGCAAAAACGTCCTCGATCTGGTCGGAGGTGACCTCCTCCGAGGGGAGAACGGCGTTGACCTGGTCGTGGGTGACGTAACCGCGCTTTTTCGCCGCCTTGATCATCTTGCGGACGGCGGCGTCGGAAAGGTCGAGCAGCGGCAACGGCGTGTCGGGCGTATCCGGAGCGTCCTTCTCGGAGGTCGCCTCTTCCTTTTTTTCCTTGATCGCTACCTTGACTTTGCTCGCCATGCGTAACTCTCCAGCCGGGCCGTCGCCCTTGCGGGGTGAAACCGGCAATTGGTGGTGGAACGGGCGCCGGTCACCGCTAGCCGAATCGCGCGCCTCAAGTGTCGCTTGAGACCGCTTAAGCCGCGATTAACCCTAACTTCGTGTTGCCGTCCCTACCACCTGCTACCATACGTTTGAAAAGGCCGGCGTTTCCGCACGAAACGGAACCATCCAGCCACACCAACCCAATCCTACGGCCCGCCCACCGGCCGGCCGGAAAGAGCCCCGAAACCCTCGATCGATGCTTCAGTCCCCTCAAGGGACGAAAGTTGCGCCCGCACATCCTGAAGCCAAGCGAAATTCTGCTCGCTCAACTCCTCGCCTAAAGCCCGCTCCGCCTCTCTCAGCTCCTTATTTAACGTGCGGTTCTTACGATGCAAGGTGAGAACATGGTTCCACCATTGCCGGACGTCCTCAGGAGCCGCCCCCTCGCGGGCCGGCCAATCGGCCAGATGGGTCAACGCCCCCTCGATCCGCTGCAAGACGGCGCCGTAATCGCGGGCCATCACGGCTTCTCGAAGCGTCGCCGGGCTGAGATGCGGGTCGGATTGCCGTGACGCCGTTATGTCCAGCATAATCCGCCGCAACGCGTCGGCATCGTTATTTAGAAATTCCAGATCGGCCAATTGTTCCGCTTCCGTTTCCAGCAACCAGGGGTGGTTGAAGGCCGCCAGCAGGATCAGCGCCTCGCGCGGCGGCAGGGCACTGCGCGAGCCGCGGACGATTGAACTCGTCTGCAGCCGCGGGCTCAGCGGCGAGAAGCCCCCCCCTTGGGCCGACTCCTGGCCGCGCCCACCGGAATATGGTCGAAACCGTCCGTCGCCTCCACCCCGACCGGCAGCGCGTGATCGCCCTGAGTCGCCTCGCACAAAGCGATCCTGAGAGCCGGGCCTCGTGAGGTTGCGCAGCCGCTGCCAAAGATCCTGGCGATAGTAGCGACGCACCGCTTCATCCCCAATCGCGCTCGTTAGCTCGTTGATGCGGGCTTCAAGACCGGCGCGGCGTTCCGGCGTATCGAAACGACCGCCCTCCATTTCCCGTGCCCACAGCACATCGGCGAGCGGGCGCGCCGTCGCCAGCACGTCCGCGATTGCGCCCGCCCCCCCTGAACGGACAAGATCGTCCGGATCGTGCCCCTGGGGCAGCGAGGCAAGCCGCAGGCTCTTACCAGGCTTGAGGTGAGGCAGCGCGAGATCGACCGCCCGATAGGCAGCGCGGCGGCCGGCCGCGTCGCCGTCGAAGCACAGCATCGGCTCGTCCGCCATCTTCCATAGCAGCACGAGCTGATCCTCCGTCAGAGCGGTGCCGAGCGGGGCGACGGCCGCCTCATAGCCCGCCGTCACCATGGCGATCACGTCCACATAGCCTTCGACCACAATCACCGGCGCACCCTGGTGGGCGGCCTTGCGGGCGGCCACGGCGTTGTAGAGCATCCCGCCCTTGTGAAAGAGCGTCGTTTCAGGCGAGTTGAGGTATTTAGCCATAGCCCGCGAAGACGGAAGGGCGTCCACGCCCGTCTTCGACGGGCTTCCGCGTTCGCCCTGATGTGCTTCCTTGTCGAGAGCACGACCACCGAATGCAACGATCCGCCCGCCAAGATCGCTGATCGGGAACATCACCCGGTCGCGAAAACGATCGTATGGTATCGGGATATCGTCGGCCGCCACCAGAAGGCCGGCCTCGATCATGTCCTCGACCGACACGCCGAGGCCGCCGAGATGCTCCTTAAGGGCGAAACGCTCGGCCGGAGCGTAACCGATACGGAATCTGAGCTGGGTGACCGGATCCAGGCCGCGGTCGGCCAGATAGCCGCGCGCCCGAGCGCCGGCCCGGCCGGCCAGCGTTGCCTCGAAGAATTTAGCAGCAAGCGCAACCACTTCGTGGAGGGTGCGGCGACGCCCCTCCTCGGCCTCGGCCTCACGGGACATTTTCGGCATCGGCAGACCGGCAAGCGAGGCCAGTCGCTCCACCGCCTCCGGGAAAGTGACCCCCTCCGATTCCATCATGAAAGTGAAGATGTCGCCATGCTTTCCGGACGAGAAGTCGTGATAGAAGCCCTTTTGATCATTGACGAAAAATGACGGCGTTCGCTCCTTGTTGAAAGGTGATAGCCCCTTCCATTCGCGCCCGGCCTTCTTGAGCCGAACGCGCTTGCCGACGACTTCCGACACCGGCAGCCGGGCGCGCAGCTCGTCAAGGAATTGAGGCGGAAAGCGCATGGCTACTCGTCGGCTCGGTACCGGGGACCCGCGAATCGAGTCCCCCTATTATAGGGCGAGTGCAAGCACCGACGGATGTGACGGGGTTTGTCCCGGTTATCCACAGGGCGGAGATCAAGCAATTTTCCTTGAATTAGGGCCATGAATGTATATACGTTTATAAATACAAAATTCGATGCCAATGCAGCGTCGAGTTCCGATACCGAGGCGTCAAAACGAGATAACGAGCAGGCCATAGCGCGGAGGGGACAGGTTCGCGCTGGTCCGGATGCTTAACGGCGTCCGACGCATCTTGGTGTCTTCGATGAGCAAAGACAACTTTGAATGGGACGATGCAAAGCGTGAGGACAACCTAAAGAGGCACCGTATCGACTTCCACGATGTACCTGCCTTGTTCGATGGTCCATTCCTCCTTCGATCATCTATCCGTCGGGGCGAGCATCGTTTGCTGGCGATCGGGTTTATTAATGGTCGGGAGGCGACGGTCGTATTTACGACCAGGAGCGCCAAGCGGCGTATCATCTCGGCAAGACGAGCACGTAACGATGAACGAGAAGCGCTCCAAGACGCATTCTATCGGCTCCAGTCAAAGCCGCAGCCGGACTGACTGGCAGTATCTGGATCGCCTAACCGATGACGAAATCGCCGCCGCGGTCGCGAGCGACCCTGATGCTGCGCCGCTTGACGTCGACTGGTCCCAAGCGGTCCTCGTTGTCCCCCCCAGGAAGAAGGCAATCTCGATCCGTGTCGATCCGGACGTGCTCGACTATTTCAAAAAGGAAGGTGCAGGCTACCAACGCCGCATCAATGCGGTACTTCGTTCATACGTTGAGCAGAAACAGAAACGCGGCAAGTCTGCTTGATGCCCGAGCCTCACATTGGCGCGCCCATGGACGCCATCCTGGCGCGGCTGCTGGCGCTGCATCCCAAGCGCATCGATCTTTCGCTCGATCGCATGTGGCATGTGCTCGATCGGCTCGGCCATCCGGAAAAGAACCTGCCGCCGGTCATCCATGTGGGCGGCACCAACGGCAAGGGATCGACCATCGCATTTATGCGCGCCATGCTGGAGGCCGCCGGCGCGCGGGTGCATGTCTACACCTCGCCCAATCTGGTGCGGATGAACGAGCGCTTCCGGCTGGGGCAACCGGACGGCGGCGTTCTGGTGTCCGATGCGGACCTCGTGGCCGCCTTGGAGACCTGCGAGCGAGCCAACGGCGATGCGCCGATCACGGTGTTCGAGATCGAAACCGCCGCGGCCTTCGTTCTGTTCGCCAACAGCCCGGCGGACGTGCTGCTCCTCGAAGTCGGGCTCGGCGGCCGGCTCGATGCCACCAATGTGGTGCCGCAGCCGCTTGCGAGCGTCTTTACGCCGATATCCATAGATCATGTGGAATTCCTCGGCGACACCCTGGAAAGGATCGCCAGCGAGAAGGCCGCCATCATGCGGCGCGGGACTCCGGCCGTGATCGGTCGGCAAACCGAGGGTCCGCAATCGGTGCTGATCCGGCACGCGGACGAGATCGGCGCCGCGCTTCACGTGGCGGGCCAGGATTGGATGGCAGGCGAGGAGCGCGGCCGCCTCGTCTATCAGGATGGGCAGGGCCTGCTCGACCTGCCAAGCCCGCGCCTGTTCGGACGGCATCAGATTGACAACGCGGGTCTCGCGATTGCGGCGTCGCGCGCCGCCGGGTTTCGGCTGGCGACAACCGCCTACGAGCAAGGACTTCTGAAGGTGGATTGGCCGGCCCGCATGCAGCGCCTCACCACGGGGACTCTCGTCGCCCGGGCGCCCGCCGGCAGCGAAATCTGGCTCGATGGCGGCCACAACCCGGACGGTGGGCGGATCGTCGCCGCCGCATTGGCCGACCTCGAGGAGCGGGTGTCGCGCCCCGTGGTGCTGATCGTCGGCATGCTGGCAAGCAAGGATTCGGAGGGATTTTTGCTTAACTTCACCGGGTTGGCGCGACGGCTTATTGCGGTGCCGATCGCGTCCGAAAAGAGCCTGCCGGCCGAAACAATCGCGCAGACCGCACGGGCTATCGGCATCGCGGCCGAAGCCTCCACCGGCGTCACGATGGCACTCGCCACGGCCGCGGCGCTCGATCTCAGCCCGCCGCCGCGCATTCTCATTACCGGCTCGCTCTATCTCGCCGGCGAAGTGCTCGCGGCAAACGGGACGGCGCCGAATTGAAGCGGCGATCAATCAATGTAGGATGGGTTGCAATGTAGGATGGGTTGAGCGCAGCGAAACCCATCAACAGCCCTTCAGCGTGGCAAGTCCTTGATGGGTTTCGCAAGAGCTCAACCCATCCTACTCTCATCCTACTGCGAGGATCAGACGGTCGCAGTGATCCATTGCTCAAGCTTCGCCTTGGGGGCGGCCCCGACCTGGCGGGACGCCATTTCGCCGTTCTTGAAAACCATCAGAGTCGGGATCGACATCACATTATACTTCGCAGCGGTCTGGGGGTTCTCGTCGACATTGAGCTTGACGATCTTCACCTTGCCGGCAAGTGCCCCTGCGGCGATCTCTTCGAGCGCCGGCGCGATCATCCGGCATGGACCGCACCATTCGGCCCAGAAATCAACCACAACAGGCTCGGCGGATTTGAGCACCAGCGCCTCGAAATCAGCATCGGATACCTTGGAAACACCCACGGGACACCTCATCGTCCTTGCAATTTCGGGCGCGTCCGGCGCCCCCGGGCTTTGTATGCCAGAACGTAGGGAGGCGACCTGATGGCGTCAAGGCGGCTCACCGCGAGGTGATTCGAGCAGCCGCTTCATCGAGCATCGCGGCGGAAATTTCCATCAGATCGGGCATTTCGGTCCACACCAGCGCGGCGCGGATCGGTCGATCCGGATAGATCTTGCCAAGCACCGCACGATAGAGCGCGAGCTGCTGCACATAGGCTTGCGGCGCCGCGTCGACACTTTTCGGTGGATCGCGATTCGTCTTGTAGTCTGCGATCAACACGGCATGCGCCGTGATCGCAAGACGATCGATCTGACCCGACACGAAAATTTCAGGACCACCGGTGCGGGCGAGACGGCCCACGATCGGCACCTCGGCGCGGCTGCCCGGCGCAAACAACGGCGCGAAACGTGGATCAGCGAAAATCGCGAGCGCTTGGCTGACGAATCGGTTGCGATCGTCCGCGCTGAATTCGGCTCCGGCCCGTGCCAGGAAATTCTGTGCCGTGGCCTCACGCCGCGCCGGTTCGACATCGGGCAACGACTGCATCAGCCGATGAATGAGTGTCCCCCGCGCCATCGCCTGCGCCTGAGCGGCTTCCGGCCGCCGTGGCGACGCAACTCGCGGCGCTGCGGACTCGTCATAGGCGGTCGACGGCGACATCGCTACGGGACGACCGATGTCCGGGGGCGCCGGCATCGTCAGCCACGCAGGCACCTCGATCGTGCGCGCTTTCTGCTCCCCTCCCCCAACCGAAGTCGGCTGCTGCCGACTTCGGTCACTTTGTTGGGTGGCCGAACCTTCGCTATAACGAGGTTCGGCTGGGGAGGGAGAAGAGCCTGCGGGACCGCGGGCGACTCCCCTGCCTTGCGTCGCAAGCGGGAATGGGACCACCCTTGCCGGCTCCGCAGCCCTGCGGTAGCCCCACCGCTTGGTCTCGCCGTCACCTACCTCATAAAAGCCCGGCCGACCCACAAGGCCGTCGCGGACAAGGTCGTACCAGCAACCGGCCTTCGGCTTGATCTTGCCATGACAACCGCACACGATCAGCCGCTCGGCTGCGCGGGTCATCGCCACGTACAGCAGCCGGCGATGCTCGTGTTCGTTTTCATCCAGCACGGCTTCCCGCGCCCGCGCCACCGCGTGCGTGTCCTGATCTCGGCGCCCCGCCCAAACGATACAGGTTGGTGTGCCGGAAACCCCCTCCCTACCCTCCCCCGCAAGCGGGGGAGGGATTCTATTGATACCCTCCCCCGCTTGCGGGGGAGGGGAGGGAGGGGGCTCGATTTCAAGCAGCCTCGGCTGACGGGAACCTTTGGGCGGCGTGGTGGTATCGGCAAGGATCACCACCGGGGCTTCGAGGCCCTTGGCGCCGTGTACCGTCATCACCCGCACCTCGTCGCGGGTGATTTCCATGTCGCGCTTGACGACGGTGGTCGCCCCCCTCAGCCAAGCTACGAAACCCTGCAACGATGGGGCTTCGTGCCTTTCATATTCGAGCGCCAGCTCCAGGAACTCATCGAGCGCGTCCGCGGCTTCGAGGCCGAGCCGCGCAAAAATCTTCCGCCGTCCCTGCTCCGGCCCGAGCAACCAGGCAAAGAACGCGAACGGGCTCTCGTGGCGCGCCCGCGCGGCACAGCGGCGCAGCAGCGCATCGGCGGCAGCAAACTCCACCGTGTCCGTGGCACGCGCTGCGAGCGCGGCGCGCAGGCTTCCGCGGCGTTCCCAGGCAAGTTCGAACAAGAGATCATCGTCGAAGCCGAATAGCGGGCTCTTGAGCGCGACCGCCAGCGCAAGGTCGTCTTCCGTCAGCAACACCGCGTCCGCAAGGGCCATGAGGTCGATGATCGCGATATGCTCGGTCAGCACCAGCCGGTCGGCGCCCGCGACCGCGACGCCGGCATTCTTCAAGGCTCGGATAATCGCCCCGAACAGCGCGCTACGCTGGCGCACCAGAATCAACACGTCGCCGTATTGCATCGGACGGCCGTCGCGCCCGACCGGCGCGCCGCCGTCAACCCAGCCCCGCACCGTCGCGGCGATCTTGGACGCGAGCTTGACCTGCGGGCTCGTTTCCGAAATGGCGTCGAACGGTGCGTCCCAGCCCTCCATCTCGGGCAACGGGTCCGGCTCGATCAAGGGCCAGATTTCCACCACCCCGGGCGCGGCGTCGGGCAGCGCCAGGTGAACGAGCTTGCCGTCGCGGTCCGACGTGATGCTGCGATAGATGTCGGGGCGACGAAACACCTCGTCGACCGCGCCGAGCACGTTCTCGCCGGAGCGGAACGAATGGTCGAACCGCACAAAGCGCCAGCCGACGTCGGAGACCCGGAATATCTTCTCGAAATGTCGTCGCGCAGCATCGTATTCGCGCGGCGCGGCGCCTTGGAACGAAAAGATCGATTGCTTTTCGTCACCCACCGCAAAAACCGTACGTGCGAAAGACCCACGCGCGCCGGCACCGACGCCAAATTCCGACACCAGCCGCTTGATGATGTCCCACTGCTTTTCGCTGGTGTCCTGCGCCTCGTCGATCAGCACATGGTCGAGCCCAAGATCGAGCTTGTAGTGCACCCAGTTCGGATCGATTTCGGTCAGCAGGCGATGGGTCTTGTCGATCAGATCATCGTAATCGAGCAGGCCGCGGCGCTGCTTCTCGTCGACATAACGCCTGATCACCTCGATCGCGATGGTAACGAGCGCAGCGGTGCGGTCGCGACAGATGACCCCGTTGCGGCGCTCGACGAGGCCGATCACCCGCTGCTGCTCGGCGACAAGCCGTTCCGCAAGCTCCGGATACCGGTCGGCCAGCGCGCGCGTAATCAGCTTCTTTCGCGGCTCGTTATCGTCGTTCAGAAAGATGCTGATATAAAAGTCGATGCGCGCGTCGCCCGATGCCGCCAACGCCGCCGACAAGCGCTTGGCTTGGTCCTGATCGTTCTTGGAACCTTCTGCGAATACAGCCACAACGTCCGCCCAGTGCAACAACGGCAAGTACAGCCCGTCGATGACATCTTTTTCCACGCGCGCGAGATCATCGTTCACATCGATGCCGAGCACCGCCGGCAATTGCGCCATGGCGCACCCGAAGCCGCTCTCGATCCAGGCGATAAGTTTTTCGCGCTTGAGGGTCGCTTCGTTCAACGCGTCCACCAGCGTGGCGTCGGCGACAGCCGCGACCGCGACCTTAAGGGCACGCCCGAGGGGCTTCTCCGGCGCCGCGGCGGCTTCGAGCAGAACGGCCATCCTGGCCCGTTCCAGCATCTCGCTCTGTACGCGCTCCTCCAACACGGTGAAATGCGCCGCCACATCGGCTTCGAACGGAAACTGCTGCAAGACGCGGGTACAAAATGCGTGGATGGTCTGCACCTTGAGTCCGCCGGGGGTCTCCAGCGCTGCCGCGAACAGGCGGCGGGCGCGCTGGCGTTTGGCGGCATCGATATCGGTGACGCCGATCTCCCGCATGGCTTGATCAAGCGCATCATCATCGAGCGCGATCCAACCCCTGAGCCGGTCATAAACGCGCCCCGCCATGTTGGCGGCGGCCGCCTTCGTAAACGTGATGCACAGGATCTTCGACGGATCGACACCCTCTGGCCCGCCATCGAGCATGAGCCGGATAACGCGCTGCGCCAGCACATGGGTTTTGCCCGAACCGGCATTGGCGGAAACGAATACGGCCGCCGCCGGGTCAGATGCCTCGGCCTGCCTGCTGCGTACCGAATCCGGAATCATGCGGGCGGTCCTCATTCGTGGTGCTGGCCCCCTTTTGCCTTCGATGGCCCGTTTTGAAACGGGGCCGGTCTCGTGCAACTCACGCTTTGAATGTGCAGCGGTTCGTGTATACAGGCATTTAAGCAATCAAGGAATTTGGATCGTCCGATGAAAACGTATGAATTCACAATTATTGCATCCGGACTTGATTCGACCGCCCCTGACTTCGAAGATCGCTTTTTTGAGGCGAGTTGCGACGACGCAACCCTTGCGTTCGTGAATGGAAGAATTGTTGTCGAGTTTGAAAGAGAGGCTCGAAATTTCTCGCATGCGCTGGCATCTGCTATTCAGGACGTGATGCGAGCTGGCGCTACTATCGAACATATCGAGCCGGATTGTTCGCGACGCTAGAGCAGTTCCCGATATGATTGAATCTGCTCTCCACGTGTCATGCCCGCGCTTGTCGCGGGCATCCATGTCTTTCCGGCGGCGCCTCCGCGAAAAAGACGTGGATGGCCGGGACAAGCCCGGCCATGACTCCACAGAAGTGGTTCAACGTAACCGGGAACTGCTCTAATCGCGTGGTTGTTGAAACGAGCGGCCGCATCAAGCATTCACGATTCGGCAAGGCAACAGCCGAAATACTCGAAGTGGTATGGTAGCGTGAAGAAAAATCGTGGTCTGAAGGAATTGCAAGAAGTGATGCTCGTTATTTACGTAGCAATGGCGTCTTGTGACCAGCAGGGGTATTACCACCGCACGGAATATCTCGTAGAGCGGCTTTGCTGTTAAGACATGATGGTGGAGCGCGATTTCAATTAATCGGCCATGTTTGCGGTCTCGTTCAATGAGTGCGATGGTGCTCTCTCTGACTTCGTTGACCATCGCTTCAAAGGCTTCAACGAAGCGGCCAAGAGCCTCATACTGTTCTTTGGTATTTTTTTCATATGAACTGGGGCCTGTGCTCTCGTGCATGTGCCGTACTCAATGGCTAGAAAAAAGAAGAAGCCTGAATGTTCTAATTCCATGGTCGTCTGGAAAAGGAGTATGGTGTCCTCCTCTTATTAAACGGACCAGCACCTCACTCCTCTTCCCCCTCGGCGCCGCCCGAAAGCGACCACTCCTTGACACGCGCAAGGTCGTCATAGGTGCCATAGCGGTGTGTCCACATGGAGAGAATGAGCGGGCGGTAAGGCATGCCTTCGTCCTCGAAGCGGGTGACCAAAGTC
>Ga0257161_1000403_pt1 | contig 10968 bp, 6 predicted proteins | sample NR01A_FD_185954 | JGI IMG/M metagenome (GOLD analysis project Ga0257161, IMG submission 185954) | Soil microbial communities from H.J. Andrews Experimental Forest, Oregon, United States - NR-01-A | ecosystem: Environmental > Terrestrial > Soil > Temperate forest > Bulk soil | place: USA: Oregon... | reverse complement strand
CAGGGCTATTTCTTTGTCGTCATCCAGTTACCGGACGGGGCTTCCCTGCAGCGCACCGATGAGGTGGCCAAGCAGGTGCGCGACGTCTTGAAGAATACGCCTGGCGTCGACATCGTGGGCTCGATCAGCGGTCTCAACTTCCTCACCAGCGCGGCGCAGTCGAACTCGGCGGTGGAGTTCGCGATCCTCAAGCCGTGGGACCAGCGGCCGCCCGAGCAGGGCGCCTCGAACATCGTTGCCTCGGTGCGCCCGAAGCTCCTTGGGCTTCCTGGCGCCGTAGCGCTGAGCTTCGATCCGCCGTCGATTCCCGGCCTCGGCACCACCGGCGGCTTCGAGTTCCAGGTCGAAGACCTCAGCGGGCGCGGCAGCGTCGCGCTTGATGAGGTTGCCCAGGCGGTCATCGCCGAAGCGCGCAAACAGCCGGAGATCAATGCGCAGCAATTGTTTACGTCGTTCAGCACGTCGACGCCGCAGTTCAACTACGACCTCGATCGCAACAAGGCGAAGCTCCTCGGCCTCAATCTGCCCGACGTGTTCAACACCTTGCAGATCTATCTCGGCTCGCTTTACGTCAATGACTTCAACCTATTCGGCCGCACCTTCCGGGTGACCCTGCAGGCCGACAATGATGCGCGGGCGTCAGCGTCCGATCTATCCCGCCTCTACGTGCGCAACGCCCGCGGCGGCATGGTACCGCTGAGCACGCTCGGGAACCTCATGCCGATCGTCGGCCCGGAGACCGTGCCGCACTACAACAACTACGCGTCGGCCCTGATCAATGGCAGTGCCGCGGTGGGTTACAGCTCCGGCCAGGCGGTTGCCGCCATGGAGCGGGCCGCGGCGACGGCGTTGCCGCGGGACTTCGCCTTCGAATGGACCGGCATCACCTTCCAAGAGCTCAAGGCCGGCTCGATCGCGACGATCGTGTTCGCTCTGGCAATCCTCTTCGTTTTCCTCATCCTGGCGGCGCAATACGAGAGCTGGTCGATGCCGTTCATGGTCCTGCTCGCGGTGCCGCTCGCACTGTTCGGCGCGCTGCTCGCGCTGTGGTTGCGGGGCAGGCAGATCGACGTCTATTCGCAGATCGGCTTCGTGATGCTCATCGGGCTTGCCGCCAAGAACGCGATTCTGATCGTCGAGTTCGCCAGGCGGCGGCGCGAGGAGGGTCTCGACATCGTCGAGGCCGCGATGGAGGCCGCGCGCCTGCGGCTGCGGCCGATCCTCATGACCGCCTTCGCCTTCATTCTCGGCGTCGTGCCGCTGATGTTCGCGACCGGCGCCGGCGCCGCGAGCCGGCAATCGATCGGCACCACCGTTTTCGGCGGCATGCTCGCCGCCACCATGCTCACCCTCGCCTTCGTCCCCGTCTTCTACGCCGTCATCGAGCAGTTGCGGGAAGGTAGCTTGCGTGACGAACCTGCCGCGGCGCACGAGGCCCTGGAAGGCCACGTCGCGCCGGCGGAATAACATTGGAGTTCAGCATCATGCGCAGTTGGAAAATCGCCTTCGCCGTAACTGCCGTCGCGGTGATCATTGTTATCGCCTTCGCTGTTCTTCGGCGAGGCGACTCGCTGATTGGCAGCATGGCCGGGGCGGCGACACCCGGTCCCGCGTCGTTCGCCATGCCCGTCCCCGTGACCAAGATCGTCAAGCGGGATATCCCGGTCTACCTGGACTATTCGGCGCGCACGGAGTCGATCCGCAACATCGCCCTCCAGGCCAAGGTGCCCGGCTATATCCGACAGCAGCACGTCCCGGATGGCACCGACGTCAGGGAAGGTGATCTCCTTTACACGATCGATCCGCGCGACTTCCAGGCCGCGCTGGATCAAGCGAAGGCCCAGGTGCAACGCGACACGGCCGCCCTTGACTATGCACACTCCAATCTCGACCGGGGGTCGACGCTCGCCAAAAGCGGCTACCTCGCCAAGGACAGCTTCGACCAGCGCGCCAGCACCGCAGGCCAAGCAGAGGCGGCGCTCGCGATGGATCAGGCCGCCGTCCGGACGGCCGAGCTCAACCTCAGCTACACGGAAATCCGCGCGCCGTTCGCCGGGCGCCTCGGTCGGAACCAGGCTCCGGTCGGCGCTCTTATCAGCGTCGCCGGCGCGGCGTTGAACACGCTGGTGCAGCTCGATCCGATCTACGTCACATTCAATCCGAGCGAGACCGACCTCATCGAGATCCAGAGGGCGCGCGCCGCCGGGACGATCGCGGCCGACATCCTCCTGCCTGGCGAGACGCAGGCACGTCACAAGGGCGAGTTGACCTTCATAGACAATACGATCGATCGCTCCACCGGCACCGTGGTCGCGCGCGCAACCATCAGCAACGCCGATCTCAGCTTGCTTCCCGGCCAGTTCGTTCGCATTCGACTGCCCATCAGGATGGAGCCGGATGCGCTGATGGTGCCGCAGACGGCGTTGGGATCAAGTCAGCTTGGCAAATACGTCTACGTCGTTGGCGAAGGCAACAAGGCCGATCAGCGCCTTGTTTCGCTCGGTCCCACCGATGGCAGCCTCATCGCGGTGCTCAAAGGTGTCTCCGAGGGCGAGCACGTCATCAGCGGCAATCTCCAGAAGATCGGTCCTGGCGCGGCAATACAACCCTCGTTGCAATAGGCGGCGGCGAATCCGGCGTGCTGTGCTTCGCACGGTAAGGATCGCTGGCGCACGACGCTTGTGAACGCGCGCGGCCGTAGTTGGGAGCCCGCTGCGGTGGAGCAGGACAGGGAGACAGAGCGTTACCGCAGCGGATCGTCTTGAAGCAGAAAACCACCCTTTACGTTGTCTATGGTTCTCGGATCGGGACCACGTCCCTGCGCAAAGGCGAGCTCTTCCACGCGCCTTCCATGCAGCAACCCCGGGAGGCCGAAGTTTCCTTCGATACAGCGGGGCTCGTAATAAAGTCTGTTCTCCTGGTCGCTCTGCTTGGCGAACTCTTCCTTGACGGTCCATGGCTGAGTCCACACGGTCGGATCTTCCATCGTGACCTCGTATTCGAGCGTGGTCGGGCCGGTCCGCGTCCAGCGCTCGACCAGGTGCAAGTTCCCGCGTGAGCCCTCAAAATCGGTCTTCGGACTGAAGTTCGTCACGTCGATGACGAGGGTGTTGCCCTCCCAGTGGCCACGCGAGTCGCCATACCACTGGCGGATGTTGGCCGGCAGGTGCGGGCCCCCGTCCATGACAATGTTCCGCTGCCAGCCTTGCCCCTGGCCCACGTCGTAGAAGATCGAGATGCCGCCGGGTGTCTGCACGATCCGCCGGTAGCTGCCGGTCCGGCTTCCAAACTCGGGCAGCCCGCCGGTCAAGCAGCGGTTCGCCAAGTTGCCGTCCTCCGGACCATCATGGCGATTGATCGCTACCGTGTTGTAGCGGGGAGGCGGTCCCTCGTACTGCTGCGAGGGCGCCGGATCGTACTTCCCGCCGCTGCAGGCCGGCGATTTGTCCTTGCAGGTATCGGTCGCCTGCAACAGGGTGAGACGAAATTCCCGCTCGGCGGCGGCAATCTTCTGCGCCTGCGGCGTCAGTGGCGGAATCCGGCCATTGGGCGGATCGACAATCAGCGATGTGCGCGCGCCGGTGCGTTTGAAGGACACGAACTGCGAATTGTAGGCGCCGGCGACATCGCGCGCAGTCCCCTGCGCCGACCGTCGGCTGTCGGCATTGACGAGCACCGCCGTTCGCGCTTCATCCAGTTCGACTCGCTGTGCCGCGGTGAAAAATTCTTGGCCAGCATATTTGGCGGGCCGCTGCAAAGGCGTATCGGTTTCGTCGGTCCAAATGCCCTGCAGGTCGGGTTCGCCCCAGGGCGTTTTCAGCGCCGGAGCTGGGGCCGGCGCCGTGGCGTAACCCGCTGGAGCCTGAGCCGACGTCCGATCGATGGACACCGAAATGACGGCGCTGACAGCGGCCGCGGCAATGGCGACCGTTATCATCGAACCTGAGAACCTCTCGCGCATGATGGCCTCCCTTTGCCCTGCAGTGTTACTGCAACGCGATTCCCCCATCAGCCCCAAACTGGCGTGGATGGTAGCGTTTTTCGGCATTGGCCGATAGCCCGGATGCGACAGCCCGGATGCGAGGTGCTTCCTGGGGCCACGCATAGCGGTGCGTCGGCACGGCAGCTGATTTCAATGGAGACATCGCGGGGACCGATCTTGCAAGCGTGGGCCTCGCGGTGAAATAATCGCATTTGGCAGGAGGAAACGATGGCCAATCAAATCGACCGCGGTCGGTGGGCCGGTTGGCTCGCGTCAATCGCGAACATGGAATGGCTGCGATCTCGCGACCCACATGCGCGAGCAATGCGGCCATTTCGAATGGTCCGCTACCTGAACCCGCTATCGCTATGCCTAAACTCACCAGTGAGGCTGAAATGACCACGCATCTTCAATCCGAACACATCGAACAAGGCTTGAGCCGCCGCGGTTTGGTTCAGGCCCTGGCCGCAGGCGCGGCGGCGGCGAGCGTCGCCACGCCGTCATTGGCGCAGCAGACGAGCGTGCTGGCCGAAGCAACGTCAGCCGATTATGCCCGCGATCCGACGCGCTGGGGCAGCGCGGAAGTCGCGGCCCTGTTCCCGGAATTCAAGCATCTCGACATACGCACGAAGGGCGCCGTCATTCGCGTGCGCCATGGCGGTTCCGGCCCGCCCTTGCTGATGCTGCACGGCAATCCGAACAATCACGTGTTGTGGTACGCAGTCGCCGCGCGGCTTGCGGAACGCTATCACGTGGTTCTCGCCGATCTGCGCGGCTACGGCGACAGCTCGCTGCCCGAGCCCGGCCCCAGTCTCATCAACTACAGCTTTCGCGTCATGGCCGAGGACATGATCGAGGTCATGGAGAGCCTTGGCCACCCGCGTTTCTTCCTCGCCGGCCACGACCGCGGCGCGCGCTTGAGCCATCGCCTGTGCCTCGATCACCCGGATCGGGTCATGAAGCTCTGCCTCCTGGACATGCTGCCGAATTATCACGTGTGGACCAATGCAAACATGAAGTGGGGCCTCAACACCTGGCACTGGCTGTTCATGGCGCAACCGGAGCCGTTTCCCGAGACGCTGATGAGCGCCGTGCCGGCCGAATGGTTCCTGAAAAGCCGCGGCAGCAGCAGGAATCCGCCCAAGGCCGTGTTCGACGAATATATTCGCTGCTACACCAAGAAGACGATCATCGGCTCCTGCCGCGACTATCGGGCAGGCGCCACGATCGATTTCGAGATGGATACGGCCGACAAGGATCGCCAGATCGGGATGCCCCTCTTGATATTGTGGGGAACGCGAGGCGCACCGCCGACCCAGGAATTTCCTACGGTGTGGCGCAAGTTCGCGAGCAACCTCGTCGATGCGCAACCGCTCCCGACCGGCCACTACCTGCAGGAGGAAGCGCCCGACCGCGTCTACGATCATTTTGTCAAATTCTTCACGACGTGAACGGCGAAGCAAACTCCTTCACGCTGTTGTTTTAGCTGGCGGTCCGGAGGACCTACCGTAGGGCGCAATAAGCGTAGCGCATTGCGCCGCTCCATCTCAAACACGCTCGCCAAAGTCGCCCTCCGCCGAGACGTTGCCGGTCCAGCAGACGAACGGTGAAGAACCAGCATCCGCCGGGCACAAAGGCACGGTGATAATTCGGCATGGCGGCAACGATAGGCTGGCTTGGACACCGACAGCAAGATGGGGACTTTGACGGGGCACCAGCGTCACGCAGCTTTCGCACCGCTGCGGCGCAACGCGCTACGCTTATTGCGCCCTACGGGTCTGCTTGAAATAGCGCAGATCCGGCGGCGGCTGGTCCTTTTTGGTCGGCATCAGCAGACCTTCCGCGCTCAGGAAATAGGCCTCGTTGCCGATGTCCACATGGACGTTGGCTTCGGCACAAATGTCCTCATGCCACCAGATCGGCTGCTTGGATTGGGCGCGGCGGTAGTTCTTGGTGACGATCCAGGGCCGGGTCAGCGCATGGTCGATGATGGTAATTTCGTCGTGCAGGAGGTTCGGATCGGTCTTGTCCAGATAGATGCGCTCCCTGATGATGCTCTCATTGTCCCGGTGCAGCGGAATGCCGCTGACATCGTAATTGCGGGGGCCTTTCAGGCCGCGGGTCTCGACGAGGAGCGCGTCGTAGCGGCCGTCGCCGTCTTCGTCGACCCATTTGCCGATCGAATAGCCGGCGAACATCGGGTCCGCGGCCATGTCTTCCGGAAAGTCGCGCCCGTCGGTGTGGATGCGGCGATTGTCGTGAATGTGTTCCATCAGGATATACGTGGTGTCCGGCATGACGACGACTTCCATCGGCGCATAAGCGTGCATGATTCGTGGCATCCCGGGCGGCAGGCATTTGTAGGTCGGGTCGCTGCCCTGTCCGCCCGCCTCCTTGTTGGCGAGGTTGGCCTCGTAAATGGACTGATACTCCGCCGTCAGGGGCGCCCCCTGCAGTCGGCCGGGAGGCTTGGTCGGGTCGAATCGACCGGCGCCCGCGTTGCCTTCGGCGCGGTGCCACTGGCCTTTCAAATCAGGATACTTCGCGTCATCGAACGCCTGCGCGGCGGTTGCGGTCAGGAGCGCCGCCGTAAGCGCGGCCGCTCCGATCGAGCCTCGGAAAAGCATGTGGTCCTCCCTGCGCATAACCCGCGACGCGCGAACGCAGCGTCGTGAGAAATTTTGCTATTTTCGACAGAGCAGTTTAAGTTTTGGCGGAATCTGAAACCGCTCTCGTTTTTCACGTTTGACGGGTTTTTCTTAGCGCGAAGCGGCTCCCGCGTCCCACGACGGAAGCGGCGGCCAATTCGTCTTCACGCCCGCGCCCATTTATCGCCGCTCAGAAATCCTCCTTATCCGCCTGCGGGACCGCGGAGTTCTTTCCAGAGTACCATTGGATGTTCTCGGCGCAGATCACTTCGGTCCATGGGCCCAAGTTGGGCCGATAAGTGATGGTCGCCGTCCAAGGCACGGTGAAGACGCCGTCATCCTCGACCGTAAAGTGGAGTTGCAGCACCTTGCCGCGGTAGTTGGGATCGACCTCCACGACGCCCGTCGCGGCAGTGACGGCGATATAGGAGTTCTCTTTGGCGTTGCGCTCCAAGGCGTCTTTGACGTCGTCGTAATCGACGAGGCGGTAGCGCTCGACCACGTGCAGCGCCGGGCTGTGCGGGGTGCCATACATATCGACCATGGCGAACGGCCCGACCTTGATCCCCACGGTGTCGATCACCAGGGTGTCGCCTTCGTAATGGCCGACGGAATCCCCATACCAGGACGGCGTGACCTGCGCCGGATGAGGCTCGTTCATGCGCACATGGCGCAGTTCATGGCCCTGGCGGTAGATCATCAAAATGTGGTCCGGCCGCTGGAAGATTTGCAGCAAGAAATCCCAAAAGACGTAGGGCACGCCGCCGGGCCAACACTGGTTGCTTGGCGTCGGATAACCCTGGCCGGCCAAAGAAATCTCGCCGTGCTTCTTCACGACTTCGGCTGCCCAGGGCTGCAAGATCGGATTGGTGTAATCGCCGACCAGTTGCTGGAAGTTGGCGACACCATCGCGCCGGCGCGACCTGTTCCGCACCGGCCCAGGACCCGATGCTGGCGGCTCAAAGCCGGTAAGATAGGGATGGGCCCATATGCCTGAGAAATCCGGTATGGAGGCGGCGCTGCGCGTACTGCTGCCAGCTGGCCCGGCTGCTGGCGATACCGACTGTGCCCAGGCGGGTGTCGAAATCGCCGACAGCATTGTCACCAATAAAAGGAAATCCCGCCGCTGCATGCTTTCCCCCTTCATGGTTCCGCCGACAGCTCTCGGATAAAGTTGCACGTTGCGTGTATGCTTGGAAGAGGTGCGCGATGTCTGCACCTGGGGACATCTGCGTCGACGCGGGCAGTCGTCGTGTTCCGCCCGTGACCCCGAGCTGCCATTCAATACGCTAATCAATGTCAAATTCGATACGCACGTAGCGAGACAGTATCATGGCAAGATCGTCACTAGCCACTTTCTGGCAACAGCGTACGTTGCTTTGTAGCGCTTGCAATGCAATTCCTATTGCCAATCGATCGGCAATACCTTCGATGCGAACAGATCGGCATAGAGGTTGAGCTCCAAATGTAGAAACCTGGCGATATAGGACGTTAAGGACGAAGTGATCGGATCGGAAGTGATCGGAGTAACCTCGCTCGATCCAGCCAAGGTAATCGGTCTTTACATACGATCCCAGTCCTCGTAAATTTAGCGAGCATGTAGCAGTCCAGGGACAGAGATTCTCACCTTCAGGGGGGCGACCTAACCTGGAGGAAACAATGACGAAGATTTACTTCTTGGTTCTTGCTGCGATTGCTTCGCTCTTGCTGATCGAAGGTTCCTCTTGGGGAAAATTGCAAGTAGCGAGCTGTGGTAGGCATTCAGCGCATTCGGTTACTCGATGCCACGTTGCCCATCATAATAACCAGTACGGCATGGCCCTTCGTGGTAACATTTATGGACAGGCCGCTAACGAAAGTGCCGTGGGTTCTGCTTCATTTTACAATAGTATTTACTATGGTACTGATCCAGATGCTAGAATCGTCTTTGAATTGCACCGGGATCCAGGATGGTCGAGATCACAATAATAGATTCGCCAATAGATTCGCCGGCAGGGTCTCCAGCAGGCTGCCATAGCCCTTGATTGGCGGTCTTTTTCAGATGCTGGAGCGCCGAAGAAGCGGCGGCGCTGACAAGCCATTCGCGCGGGATCGGCGCGAATGGTCACTACTTGGCTTGCCGTGAAAAGCGCCCGCTTACGGCGCCAAACCGGGGACTCCAGCAAGCCATCCATGGGCGTGTTTCTGAGTTCTCCCCGTAGATCAAACCTTCAGACCGAACGATATGTAAGCATGACACCCGCCGCCTCGTCCTGCGCCTTGGACAAGGCAGCGGGCCGAGGTTGCTCGCATTAGGAGGATGCAATGAGCAAGAGAGGGGACGTGGCCGTGAAGCCGGAATACTATCCAAGGGGCATAGAGATCTTTTGTTCCGACTGCCGCCATGTCCTCTCCAAAGGCCATTGGACAATATGCGTGATGACTTTGAGTGAGCGCTATTGGGTCGGCCACTTTCCACCCATAAAGTGCTGCGGCAAAGAGAGGAAAGTTGCCGCCCTGTTCGATACCGAAGATACAGCAAACAAAGCTGTTGATCTGACGAATCGGATGATCGAGCGGGACGGCGATACTTCTGGTCTGCGCCTAGTCCGAGCGAAAATTGATCCCCCTCGGCGAACACGTCCTTACCACGTATAGCGCACCGTCGCGGTCCCGGCGTAAGTTTCGCTGCGGGCCGCGAATTCGCCGTCGAACTTGGCGCCCAGCGCGAGGCCGTTGGCGAAGCGCAGTTCGGCGGCAGCCGACGCAAGGCCGGAATCGTGGGCGGGCGTGGCACCGTTGACGATGAAGCTCGCGCCCGGCAGGGCCTGGAACACCGCGGCGAGCGAGGGATCGCTCACCCAATCGTGGGCGTAGCCGAGCTTCGCCCGCAGCATCAGTAGCGATGTTGGATCGAGCGCCATCGCGTGATCGAACCGTGCGCCGATCTCGCCGCGCGTGTCCGTCGCGGTGCGTGCCGCGAAGGTGAGGCCAAGGCCACCGCTACTCGGATCGTTCTCGCTGAACGCAGGTGTCGCGAAGGCCTGCGCCTGGATGGCCGCATAGGGCGTGACGGCGACGAACGGCGAGGCCAAGCGATAGCCGGTCTCGATGCGCCCGCCATAGCTCCGCGCGTTGAAATTCGCCGTGAGGTGGTCGGACGCGAACGCGACGCGGTCGGTCGACATCCAGTGCTCCGCATAGGCCAACGATGCCGCGACATACGCGGGCCCCGAGGCTGTCTTGCCGTAGACGCCGGCCTGGAACGCATCGCTCCTGCCGCCGCCGAGCCCCTGCGCGAGGCTCCAATTGGTGCCGCCGCCGGCGAGCGCGAAGCCCAGCAAGGTGAACGGCGAAACTTGATAGTCGGCGCCTGCCGCGAAGCCGCCCGCGCGCGCCGACAAATTCTGGCTGCCGGTCCCATTGGGATCGCCATTGGTGCGGTTGGCGCCGCCATAGGCCGAGCCCCACAGGCTCCAACGCTGCTCGAACGACGCCACTTTCAGGACCGGCGCCTTGAACACCGCCGCATAGGCGGAGGCGAGTTCCGGCGGCAACGGCTCGTCCTCAGCGGCGAAGTTGCTTGCACCCCCGGTGCCGCCGCGGCGTTCCAGGAACGGATCGGTCAGAATGCCGAGGAACTGGCTCATGAGTTCGAATGCGCTCTGCTGGGTGCCGGTCGCGGCTTCGCCGGAGAGCTGGGTGAGGGCATGCGCCAGATTGCCGCCGGTGAGGCCGAACAGGGTCACGAAACTGGGCGGCAGTGCGCCACCGTTGTTGAAGAACGAGTTGAGGCCGTTGGCGACGTTCTGCTGATTTCCGCTCAAGCCACCGGTTCCGATTGCGCCGGCGCCTAGCGTTGCGGTCAGGTTCAGCACCGCGTCGGTCGAGGTGTAGCTCAGGCTTTCGGTGAAGCCGATGGGAAGATTGCTGGCCATCAAACCGCTGAATGTACCGCTGCGACCGGCGGCGTGCAGGATCGTATAAGTGCGTGACACATAGCTTCCCGCCGCAAACGCCGCCTCCACGGTGCCGGCCAGCGCGGCCGTACCACTCGATGTCACATTGGAGCTCGAGGCGTTCGACGGATTGACCTGTACGAGGTAGAACGCGCCCGAATTGAAGACCAAATTGTTGGCGATGGTCATCGTACCGGGCGTACCAGGCGCGCCTGGCGCCAAGGTGCCGCCGCTGTTCACCGTCACCCCACCCACCACCGTGCCGGTGCCGGCGAGCGTGCCGCCCGACACCGTCGCGCCGTTATTGATCGTACCGGAGTTCGTCGTCGTCCCAGCTGTGTTGCTCAGGCCGCCATTGATCGTCCCGTTGTTCCCCAATGTCCCGCTGTTGCCAGCGCCA
>Ga0257161_1000402_pt1 | contig 10985 bp, 6 predicted proteins | sample NR01A_FD_185954 | JGI IMG/M metagenome (GOLD analysis project Ga0257161, IMG submission 185954) | Soil microbial communities from H.J. Andrews Experimental Forest, Oregon, United States - NR-01-A | ecosystem: Environmental > Terrestrial > Soil > Temperate forest > Bulk soil | place: USA: Oregon... | reverse complement strand
TGCCCACGTCGTCGCCATGGGGACCGGGTCGACTCGACGCATTCGGCATGATCTTCAATCGCGTCGCCGCGCGCGACCTGGGAGTGGTTGGGAATTTCAAGATCGCGGATGCACCGGTCAGCTATCCGTTCGTGTGGAATTCATCCCGGCAAGACCGCACCCAATGGAACGGTGGAGTGCCCAACGGGCTTTTTATCCAGGCGCTCGGGCGCAACACCGGTGAGGTACTCGGGGTGTTCGCCGATTTTGCGCCGCATCGTTTGGCCCCCCCTACGCCGCTAACTCCCGCGATGATCGATTATCGCGACAACACGGCGAAGTTTGCCGGACTACAGACGTTGGAAGAAAAGATCGTCACCTTGCGCCCGCCGCCGTGGCCGCGCGAGATATTCGGATTGAACGATTCACTGGTGGAGGCGGGCAAGCCCCTGTTCGACCAGCATTGCGGCGAGTGCCACGGGGTTCAGGTTTCACCCGATCTGCCTTGGCTATGGCGTACCCCGGTGAAGGCGGTGGGCACCGATCCCAAGATGTTCGCCCATTCCGTGCTCAAGTCCGACGCCGGGATGCTGACAGGCGCGTTGATGCCACCTCCCGCGATCGGCGCCCGGATTCCCACGCAGGCGAAGACCGCGGATATTCTTGCCAACGGGGTGGTCGGGATCCTCATCACAGAGGCCTTTATTCCGCCAGTTCCGTCGCCGGCAAAGCTGGCGCAAAGTGGGGTGTTTCGTGCAATCCGAAAGGACTTGACGGAGCATTTGCCCGACGAAAATCTCGATGCCTTGCTGGACCCGAAGCTCTCCGCAAAGACTAAGCTGGACGCGATGATCAAGATCAAGGCCTTTGTCGAAGCGCGACTGAGCAACATGTTCAATCCGCCGCTGGATCCCGGCGGTCCCGCCTATGAGTCCCGCGTACTCAGCGGCATTTGGGCGACGGCGCCCTTCCTCCATAACGGCTCCGTGCCGAACCTATGGGAACTGCTGAAGCCTGCCAAAGAGCGCAAGGTGATGTTCATGGTCGGCAGCCGCTTGTTCGATCCAAAGAATGTCGGCTACGCGACCGATGAGACGCCGTTCAAGGACGGCGCATTCGTGGCTGACCCGGCAAATGCCAATGGCAACGGCAATGGCGGGCACGAATACGGCGCCACACTCACCGAGGAGCAACGGTGGGCAATCATCGAATATCTGAAGACGCTGTAGACGTTGCCGGCGGCGCCAGGCTTGACGTGCCCACCATGGCCGGTTCAGTGTTCCATAGTAACGCTGGCGAACACCGGGGCGAGAAAGTGGATTTTCTTGATGGCGCGTGGGCTCAGCATATTGTCGCAAGTTATGGCTATGCGGCTGTTTTCATTGTTGTGATGCTGGAAAGCGCGGGTGTTCCGTTGCCGGGGGAGACGATCCTGGTCAGTGCGGCGGTCTACGCCGGGAGCAGACATTCGTTGGACATACGCTATGTCATTGCGTCGGCCGCCGGTGCAGCGATCCTTGGCGATAATATCGGTTTCTGGATCGGGCGGGAATTTGGTACGTTGCTTCTCTCGAGATGGGGATATCTGGTAGGGCTCGACGAGCGAAGGAGGAAGTTGGGACAATATCTATTCTTGCGTCACGGTGGGAAGATTGTCTTCTTCGGACGTTTCATTGCTTTGCTGCGCACTTTCGCAGCGCTGCTGGCTGGCGCGAATGGCCTTTCGCCGCTGCGGTTCTTCGTCTTTAACGCTGCTGGCGGAATTGTCTGGGCGACGGCTTTCGGGTTGGGCGGATACCTGCTTGGAGAAAGCATTCATCTCATCGCTGGCTCACTTGGATGGGCCGCGCTCATCGCAGCGCTTGTTTTTGTCGTTATTCTCTGGCGCTACTACAAAAAACACGAAGAACGATTCTTGACGGAGGCGGAAGCGGCAATGACTGGAGACATCCGAGCCGACCCATAGGCGACATGGCTGGAAGCTCCAGATGAGCGCTGGAACGGCGCAGTCGACAGCAGACGGTGATCCCTGTGAGCGACGGCGTCGGCGACGCACTATTCGCTTAGGATTGAACTGACAATCTTCCCGTTGCGCCCTCGCCATCCGTGCGCCTGCGTAGGAAGCGAGCGATTTGTCCCCTCAGGGTGGTTGTCCAACAACTCGCCCATTTACCCCGCACTATCGAAGAGTTCCTTTGGAGCTTTGCCGGCAACGTGTTCCACTGCATGATCAATGCCGCCCCTAGGCATCACAGGACGTGACGCTGAAATAAATTGTGTATAGGAAATCTGTTCGGTCGCCCTGGGGAGACCCGAATGTCGTAGGGGTTCGCGCAGGCGTAGCAAACGGTGATATTTGACGGAACTGGATGAGACGATCTCCTCCACATCGATAGCCCGCCGGTGCCGCATCCGAACATGAACGACAAGACCGTGCGGGTGATCGTCAGCTGGCGGCGGGACAAACCGTAAATGCCCGTGAAGGGTTTCGTTGAATTGCCGGAGTTTCCTATGGATCGATGGTTGCGCGCCACCGTGAACTCGTGGAATGGGCTTCTCGCTGCAATGCGCAGCGAGGCGGCCTTCCGCCAGGAACTGGTTGTACTCACGCTCGCCGTGCCGCTTGCCTTCGTGGTCGCGCCGGACATATGGAAACGCCTCGCGCTCATCGCCGTCGTCCTGTTTCTCGTCGTCGTTGAACTGCTCAACACTGCAATCGAAAAACTTGCCGACCATGTCACCCCGGCACTCCATCCCGGGATCGGCCGCATAAAGGACATGGGGTCGGCCGCGGTCGGCGTCGCGCTTCTCCTCGCCGCCGCAATCTGGCTGGTTGCGATCGGCGAACGCCTCGCCATTCTGTAGTCTCAAAGACTCAAACGAAATTGTGAAGAGTTAACCCCATCAGGTAGGCCGCGGCCCCCGCTTGCCGGACAAGCCGTCGAGCCCGCTTGCCCGGGAATATGTCTCTATGTCATATTTCCGTCATGTATTGTGTGGGGTGAGACGATGAGTTACGGAGGCCGCGAAGCAGCCAAGGCGGCTTCCTCCGAAGCGGTCAAGATCGCGGACCAAGTTGCGGATGGGGTGTGGGCGCGCATGGCCGAATGGCGGCGCGACCCGACCCGTTTGCTGTTCGCGCCCGACGGTACGCTGAGCCGAGGCCTCGTTATCGGCGTGGCCGCGCTTTTCACCCTGCCGACTGTCGACTATTTCTGGAAGTACGAAGGGGGCGCCGCCAACCTGTTTTTTGTTTCCTCGATCACCCTGACGTTGGCCGCGTGCGCGGTGCTGGCATTTTGCCGCGTGCTGGTTGCATCTGTCCTGGTCAACGCGATCGTTGGCATCGTGGCGACCGTCGCATGGGCAAAACATCAGGCCATGGACATGGCGCTCCACGCCTATGACGTTTTCTTCTACTTTAGCTCGTGGTCGACGATTGGCTTCCTGTGGCGGGATTTCCGCCTGCACATCATCGCGCTTATAGCCGCCTTGTCGGCGACCACCATTACGGCGGCCGTCGCCTACCGGTTCGATACCAACCGCGTGAGTCGCCGAACCGCATTGGCCGCGGTGGCGCTACTCACGATCGTGTCCATCGGTGCTGCCTTTGTGAAGGGAGAGCGACGGCACACCCAGTATTATTGGAACGATCTCCACATATCGTCGTTTTATTCGTCCTGGGCCGAGACGATCGAAACATTGTGGCGCGGCCAGTTGATCGAAGCGGCCGGTTCGGCGTCGGGTACTCATTTTGCCGTGCCGGCTGAATGTTTAACGACGACAAAACCTCCGCACATCATCCTCATCCATGAGGAATCGGTGGTGCCGCCTGGACACTTCCCGTCGCTTCGGTACGACCGTAGTGTCGACCGCTTATTCACCTCCCATGACGGCAAGGAGCACCGCCTGCGGGTCGAAACCTACGGAGGGGCATCCTGGCTGACTGAATTCTCGGTTCTGACCGGGCTCTCGACACATTCGTTTGGCGGCATGAGTCAATTCGTCCAGCCGCTGATGGCCGGGAAACTGCGCGACACCCTGCCGGAGACGCTCACCCGCTGCGGTTATCGGAACGTGGTGTTCTATCCGCTCATGCGCAATTTCGTGTCGAACGCCAAATTCTATGCATCGATCGGCCTAAAAGAAGTGTTCGATGCCGAGGACCAAGGCGCCAAAACCGACAACGAGCGCGACCGTTTCTATTTCGGGAATGCGCTGGACGAGATGACGCGACATTTGCAGAGGTCCCGCCAACCGCTCTTCACCATGATCTTCACGATGGCCACCCACAGCCCTTACGACTTCTCCTACATGCCGGAGGTTGATGTGCCGGGAGGCGGCCCGGGCACCGATCCGGAAATGAGCGAATATTTGAGACGACTCGCGATGGCGCGCATCGACTATGATGAGTTGCGCCGGGAGATTGCCCGGAGGTTCCCGGGCGAACGGTTTCTGATCGTGCAATACGGCGACCACCATCCGATCGCAACCCGAACCATGCTCGGACTCGACAACAAGCTAGATGCCGAGGACATATCGCTGCCGCTGGAGTCGCCGGGCTTTGTTACGTACTACGCCGTCGACGGCATCAACTACCAGCCGCCGACGTTACCCGCGGTCGAGACTTTGGACGTGCCCTACTTACCGTTGGTGATCCTCAACGCCGCACGATTGCCGATGTCGGATTCGTTTCGAGAGAGGCAGAGGATCCTGGCAACCTGCAACGGACGCTATTTTACGTGCGAACCGCGCGACACCATCCTGGCGTTCCATCGCCGGCTGATCGACTCCGGGCTCATCGACGCTCACTGATTCGTAACCATTCGATCGTATTGTATTACGTCGGATGCGTTGCGTATTGTCCGACTACTACAGCCCCCTGGCCCTTTGCGGCCAGGGGTTCTTAATGGTGAGATATCGGGAGGCGCCGCGCGCACAAGAGCGTGACGCGATTTCTCGCACAAGCCCTCGTTGTGACGTTGATTGCTGAAATGAAGGCAAGGCTGGAAAGGCTCGCACGCCTCATCCCGCCGAAATTCCCCAGCAAGGCCGGGGGATATCGCCCGCGATTTTCCGCCTCGGACATTTAAGGCGCCGTGACGGTGATTCGTATCGGAACCCGCATCAGCCGCCTGTCATAGGGACGATTATCTGGATTCATGCGCACGAAGTAGACGTACGGCCGGCTTCCTATGGTATCGAAGTTGCGGCTGTCGGACGTCGGGTCCAGCAAAGAAGGGTCGCGGTCGGTCGCTCGCGGGTCTCCTTCGTTCTTGCCCCCTGAAGGATCAGCCCATACCAGCACGGGATTTGACCAATCGACCAGATCATAGGAGGTGCGTGCCCAGATGCCGAGAACGGGGTCTTGTTGCGGTCGGCCGACGGCGCCTTTCGTGATCAGGACGAAGGCGCCGCTCGCCTTGTCACGGGCCATGCCGCCCATCGTTGCCAGATCTCCCTTCACAGGACTACAGAGATGTTGGCGCGGGTCATCGATCTTTGCCGTATAGGGATCGATAAACCGCACCGAGAAGTCAGATCCGTTCCATGCACGCCACGAGGCCGGATCAGCCAGATCCATCGTTCGCATCACGCAGACGCCATTGGGCTGGTCGAGATAGCGTGTGGCCCGGATCAAGGCGTAATAATAGCCGCTCAGCTCCACAATGTTGGAGGGCTGGAAATATCCAACCGGAAAGCCGATGTCGCCGACGTAGCGGTAGGGCAGCGCCGCGACGAGGTGTGCCGGCGGCGCGGGCTGCTCGTAGGACTGTCCGCCATTCCTCGAGATCATGAGCGTGAGCGCGTTGAACCAACAACGGATGTACTGCCGTGACGGACACAACGCCGGCCGCAGGTTGCCTTGGAACTCATTGTGGACCAGCGCGTAGATGACCCGTCCGTCCACCGTGTAGGGTGCAGCCAGCCATTGGTGATCGGCGTACATTTCGGGCCGATCGTCCTGGGTGCTGCGGCGGATGGCGCGGCAGTCGTAGCGAACATCATCGAGCGACCGCCCGAGGAATTGCCGCAGCGTATCGTGTGAGGCGTAGAGGTGGACGGTCCCGGAAGAATCCCGGAACGCCCGCGGCGGCGCGTCCACGGTTTCCCTCGGATCGCAGCGATTGCGCGTCCACTCGTAAATGGTCTCAGGTTGACCGGCAACCTCGATTCCCAGGCTCGGCGCGGGGCCAGCCGAGGCGGTGGCGGCGCCGAGCACACCAAGGCACAGGAGGGCAAAGGTCGAGAGCCCCGACGGGATCATCGCCGTCTTGCGCAAAAGACCGATCGCGCTTCCGCAAACCGTCTCGAATATCATGAATTGTTTCATGACGACCGCTTGCCTACCCGACAGCGTAAGACAACGACGGGCACCCATGGCACTTTGGCTCACCGCCGTTGCATCGCACCATCATCCACGCCGGGTTCCGACCTGAAGATGTTGTGGCGCGTCTCGATGTTTCGGCTGTTGTGGATCACCAGAGGCCGAGTGAAATCCTGCAGCAGTTGCGCTCGCGTTTGCGGATCGACGCCGAAAAGCGGCAGCTCCGGATGGCGGTTCCAGCCAACAATGACTCCCGCGCGGTCTCCTCGGCGCCGGGAAAAAGCGTCTTCACATCCGCCAAGCCGCATCCGGATTTTCTTCCGGCACGGCCGTGATCACGACCTCTATGGTGAGGTCGGCGTCGATGGCGATGGGGGTCGTTGGCGCCTCGTAACCGGATTTCCACACATCAAGATCGTAGGAGCCTTTGGGCAGCATAAGTTCCGCGAGTCCGGATCCGCCCGTCGCGGCCCGGTAGGCGCCTAGCCGCACTTGCGCGTTTTCGATCGGTGTCGCGGATTCCTGTTCGAGAACTTTCACGGTCAGCCTATGCTCGGGCGGCCGCACGATGGCGATGCTGAAACGGGATGATGCACCGCGGTGCGGGAGCGCCAGATCCGCGGCCGCAAACTTGACCGACCACGAAAACATCCCGGCCTCGGCCGGAGCGACCAATGTGAGCTCGCTCCAATACAAGGCGCTCGTGCCCGGCCACGGCGTGTCGCCGAGGACATCGCTCGCCAGCACGGCGCCGGCCTCGTCGCGCACCGCGATGCGCCCGCCCGTGAGCTTGCATCCGGCCGCGGATTTCGCCCCTACGTTGATCGTGAACGGTTGTCCCGTCACAACCGGCGACGGGATCGCCCATACGGCAAGGCTCGTCTCGAGCGGCAGCGTTCGAACCGCGACCCGCACCAGGCTTGCGTCGTGATGCCAGTTGCCGCTCTCGTGAGCCGCACAGGAAAGGCGCCAGACGTGCTCCCCGACCTGGAGGGGCGCCTTGAGCGTGATGTGGCGCGGCGGCGCCATGTCCGCATCGCCGGCGGCTGGCTCCGTTATGGACATACCATCCGGAGCCGTTACTTCGACCGGAACGCCTGAAAGATCGCAGCCGACCGGGCACGACACCAGGACGGTCAGCACGAAATCGGCGCCGACCGCGACCTCCGTCGGTTCGTCCACCGCGATGACGGTCGCGTGAGCTGCGGCCCCCGCCGTCATGTGCGCGGTCCGGTCTCGATGTGGCGCGGCACTGTCATGCCGTGCGTTTGGCGGCGTGCCGGCCGGCGACGCGGCCGAACACCAGGCATCGCGCGAGACCATGCTGGGCGAATCCGCCTTGCGACTCGCCGGCGCAATAGAGGCCAGGGATGACCTCGCCGTGGATATCGACCACCTCGGTGTTGGGGTTGGTGCGTAGACCCGTGAGCGTATCGTGCAGGATCGGCGTCGACCATGCCGCGTAGAATGGCGGCGTCTCGATCTTGTACATCGGGGTCGGCTTTTTGAAATCCTGGTCGACGCCGGCGGCGACGAAGCCATTGTAGCGGTTCACAGTCTCCTGCAGCACCGCGCCCGAAATTGGCTTCTTCTGATAGGGATTGCTGATCCTGCCGGCGAGTTCGCCGATCGTGTCGGCGCTGAAGAAGAAGCCGTCGGGATCGACATTCGGCGGCTTCGGGTTCCACTTCTCTCGTGCCGCCGCATCGGCGTCGAAGATCGCCCAGATCGGACCGCCGCCATTGAGCTTGGACGAATCGCCATTATACGCCATGGCAGCCGCGAAGAATTTGTACGAGCCGTCCGCCTCGTTCCAGAACCGCCGACCGGCCTGATTCACGAAGATGACGTCCTGCCAGTCCGCGACTGTCAGTCCGGTCGCCTTGGCGAGATGGAACATGGGGCTTTCGGGTTCATAGACCAGCGTGGCGTAGCCCCACCGGCAGCCGATGTGGCGAGTTTTGGTGATCGCAGAACCGGCCTCGGCGGTCTGATTGGCGGTCGCCCACAGCGATGCTCCGATCTCCATGGCGGCGAGCTCGCCATCGGCGCCCTGGTGGACATAGGGCATGCAGGCCTGCTGGTATTCCTCGGTGAGCCGGGGATCGAAAGTGCGGCGGAAGTTGACGTTACCGGTATGGCCGCCGGTCGCAATGATGACGCCCTTGCGGGCCTGGATATTCACGGTGGCGCCGTTGTGGTTTGCCGCGATACCGAGAACTTTGCCGGATCCGGCGCGCTCTCGGATGATGCTTTTCATTTCGTGCAGCAGCAGAATTTCCGCGCTCTTCTGTCGCGCCACCACCTCGAGCTGGCGTACGAGACCCGAACCGCTGCGAGCGCGGCCCGGCGCGATCAGCTGGCTCTCGATGGGCCATTCCACCGTCAAAAAAGTGCGCGGCACGGTCGAGGCGCGTTCCGGGCCGATCGGCCGCTCATTGAACTTGACACCGTTCTCAACCAAAAAATTGAAGGTCGGGACGTTCTCGTCGGCAAAGACCCGCACCAGATCGCGATCACTGTAACGCGCATCCAGGGTGTCGTGGCGCACCCAGTCGGCGAAAACTTGATCGGCCGAATCCTTGATGCCGGCCTTTTGCTGCAGGGCGTGGCCGCCACCGAGATGCACGCGCCCGCCGCTCAAGATGCCGCGGCCGCCAATGTCGAAGTTTTCATCGACCACGATGACGGATGCCCCGAGATCTCGCGCGGTGATGGCGGCCGGCAGTCCGGCGACGCCCGCCCCGATAACGACCACATCTGCCGACCGGTCCCAATTAAGCTGCGAAATGCTTTGGGCATTGGCCTCCCGCGCGTTCGCCCCGGCCAACGCGACGCCGGCCGCACCGGTTGACAGGAACGCACGCCGGCTTACCTCGCCCGAGGCCGCACCGCCGCGATCGGTCGCTTTCCTGGCCATTGTTCCCTCCCGGTCGGTTCAAAGCACGGTAATCTTGACTTTGCTCGTGGCTGGGTCAAGACGAACGAATCCACGGCCGTCCTAGGCGCGTGGCGAGGCGTTCTGCGATGTCACTAGACCAGGGCTAGACCGGCAATCTCTTGAAATCATTATTTCGGCTATGGTGTAAGCATTGGAGACCAAACAAGAATTTTTGTCTTAATCCCATGTGCCATCGGATTGTGACACCCGTTATGGCCCTCATTTTAGCACATCGCCGGCGGCAATTTTGCGAGCGTGTTTGCGCGGCGCTCCGTCATCGCCCTCCTTCCCGCGGAGCAAAGCCTCCAGGGTTTCAATCCGATCCGCATCGCGCGGGTGCTTATCCCAGCGCAGCCGGCTGATGCGCGGGAAGCGCATCGCAATGCCGGATTTGTGTCTGGTCGAACGCTGCAGGCCCTCGAACGCCACCTCGAACACGAGGCCGTGGTCGCTTGCATGCGCGATCTCCCGCACCGGGCCGAAGCGGTTGACGGTATTGGCGCGCACGAACTTGTCGATCTCGGCGAGTTCCGCATCGGTGAAGCCGAAATACGCCTTGCCAACCGGAACCAGTTCGTCGCCCGCCGGACCCGTGGTCCAGACTCCGAAAGTGTAATCGGAATAAAACGACGAGCGCTTGCCGTGGCCGCGTTGCGCATACATCAGCACGGCGTCGACCACGAAGGGATCGCGCTTCCATTTCCACCACAGGCCTTTCGGCCGGCCCGGCAGATACGGCGCGTCGCGGCGCTTGACCATCACGCCTTCGACGGCTTCCGCATCGCCGCCAGCGCCTCCGGCCGCGGGATCGGCCCGCGCCGCCGCGAGGTCGGCCCATGTGGCGAACCGCGCCAGCGGCGACAGGTCGATGCGCGCATGGTCGAGGGCCGTGACGACAGCCTCAAGCCGGGCACGCCGCGCCGCGAACGCTTGTCCGCGCAGGTCAACCTCGCCGTCCACCAGAAGATCGTAGGCGCGCAGATGCGCGGGGAATTCCGCCATGAGCTTGGGCGTCACGGTCTTGCGATTGAGCCGCTGCTGCAGCACGTTGAACGATTGCACGCGGCCGTCCCGCATGATCAGCAATTCGCCGTCAAGCGCGCCTTCGAACGCAAACGCCTCCACCAGATCCGGGAAGCTCGCCGAGATATCTTCCCCGGTGCGCGAGAACAGCCGCGACACGACACGGCCGTCCGGATGCCGGCCGGCGACGGCCTGGACCCGGATGCCGTCCCATTTCCACTCGGCCAGGAATTCCGCCGGATCGAGCGCGGCAAAGTCCGTCTCTTCGATGGCGTGGGACAGCATGGGCGGACGGAACGGCGCCGGATCGCCGCTCTCGGGCTTGGCGGCGCGCCCCTCCACCCAGGCGAACAAATCCCCATAAGGCGGCTTCAGGTTGGGCCAGATGATTTCGATTTCATCGGCCTCGCGGTTGCAGAGCGCAGCAACCGCGGTCTTGGCGAGCCGCGCCGACACGCCGATGCGCAGCGCGCCGGTGACGAGCTTCAACAAGGCCCATCGACCGACTTCATCGAGGCTATCGAGCCATTGGGCCAATTGTGCCGGCAGCTCGGCCTTGCCAAGCGAGGCGAGCGTGGTGACCACCTCGGACAGCGTCGGGGCGTGGGTCGCGTGATTGCTCATACCAGGCTTTGCTGGTCGTGACCCCTCCACATCGTCATGGCCGGGCTTGGCCCGGCCATCCACGTCTTTGCGCGGCATTGTAGGCGTGGA
>Ga0257161_1000401_pt1 | contig 10985 bp, 9 predicted proteins | sample NR01A_FD_185954 | JGI IMG/M metagenome (GOLD analysis project Ga0257161, IMG submission 185954) | Soil microbial communities from H.J. Andrews Experimental Forest, Oregon, United States - NR-01-A | ecosystem: Environmental > Terrestrial > Soil > Temperate forest > Bulk soil | place: USA: Oregon... | reverse complement strand
CGCCCTCTATGAGCCGTTCGGATTGACCGTCCTGGAGGCCGCGGCATCGGGATGTGCCCTGGTGCTGTCCGACCTGCCGAGCTTCCGCGAATTGTGGGACGACGCCGCGTTGTTCGTCGGTCCACGCGATCGCAATGCATTACGCACGGCATTGCAATCGGTCTGCCGGGACGAGGCTTGGCGGGCCCGGCTTCAAGCCAAGGCGCGAATGCGGGCCCGGCGCTATTCGCAGCGCGCCATGGCCGGCGCGTACCTGCGGCTCTATCGGGAGATGACGGCCTCGCCGACGCGAGTGCCGCCTCCCTACCCTCCCCCCTTCGCCCACCCTTCCCTCCCCCGCTTGCGGTGGAGGGTTAGGGAGGGGGCGGGCGCAGCGTTGGAGCTCGCGGTATGAAGGTCGTCCTGTTCTGCCAGTCGATCGTGTCGTGCTGGAACAATGGACACGCGCATTTCCTGCGCGGCATAACGCGCGAATTGCTTCGGCTCGGCGTCGAGGTGGTTGTCCATGAGCCGAAGGACGGCTGGAGCCGGATGAATGCCGTGAGTGACGGCGGCGCGGCAGCTCTCGCGGAAGCGTCCGCGCTCGTGTCCGGGGCTGCGGTGCACACCTATGATGTAAACCATATCGACCTCGATCAGGCCATGGACGGCGCCGACGTGGCGATCGTGCAAGAGTGGAACGCGCCGGCTTTGATCGCAGCGATCGGACGGCATCGCGTCGGCGGCGCTCGCTACACGCTTCTGTTCCACGACAGCCATCACCGCTCGGTCACCGCGCCCGGCGACCTCTACTCATTTGACCTTGAAGGCTACGACGGCGTTCTGGCGTTTGGCGAGGTGATCCGCCAAATCTATCTGAAGCGCGGCTGGACGAAGCGCGCCTTCACGTGGCATGAGGCGGCCGACACGACGCTGTTTCGGCCCGCCATAGCGGCGCAGCAAGACACCGACTTGATCTGGATCGGCAATTGGGGCGATGACGAGCGCAGCCGCGAGCTCGCCACATACCTGATCGAGCCCGCCGCGGCTCTCGGACTTCGCACCCGCATCCATGGCGTCCGCTATCCGGATGACGTCCGCACCATGCTGGCCGACCGCGGCATCGCCCATGCGGGCTGGTTACCCAACCACCGCGCGCCCGAAGCCTATGCCCGCGCGCGTGTGACCGTGCACATTCCGCGCCGGCCCTATTGCGACATCTTGCGCGGCATACCGACGATCCGCGTATTCGAGGCCATGGCGTGCGGCATCCCGCTGATCTCCTCGCCGTGGCGCGACGAGGAACGCCTGTTCCCGGAAGGCGCCTTTATCGGTGTCGCAACGCGATCCGAAATGTCCGACGCCCTTTCGCGGGTGTTGCGGGACAAGGATTTGGCGCAGGATCTTATCGCCACGGGCCTGCGGGCGATAAGAGCACGCCATACCTGTGCGCATCGCGTCCGGCAGCTCCTTTCGATCGTCGAGGAGCTCGGAGGAAGGACGGTGCGGAACACGCAGCCCGATGCAGCCTCCGCAATGCAGCCGGTGCCGCAATGAACATCGCATTCTTCGGATCGAGCCTTGTCTCCTCCTACTGGAATGGCGCCGCCACCTACTATCGCGGAGTGCTGAAGGCGCTTGCGGCCCTCGGCCACCGAATTGCTTTCTATGAGCCCGACGCCTTCGATCGCCAGCGGCACCGCGACATTCCCGATCCGCCTTGGGCAAGCGTCATCGTTTATCCGGCGAGTTCTGACGGCTGGCAAGGGGCTCTCGCAGATGCGGCCCGTAATTCCGATCTTCTGGTGAAGGCCAGCGGAGTTGGCGTCTTCGACGCGGAGCTCGAACAGGCGGTCCCGGCGATTTGCCCGACGCGCGCTTTTTGCATCTATTGGGACGTCGACGCCCCGGCGACCCTCGAAGCGATCGACGCCGATCCCGCCCATCATTTGCGACGCTCGGTTCCGCTCTACGATCTGGTTCTGACCTATGGCGGCGGTGACCTCGTCGTTGCAGGGTACGGCAGGATCGGGGCACGCATGTGCGTCCCGATCTACAATGCTCTCGACCCGACGACACATTATCCGGTCCCCGGCCGCCGCCGCTATCGCTGCGATCTCAGCTTTCTCGCAAACCGCCTGCCGGACCGCGAAGCCCGCGTCGATGCGTTCTTTCTCGGAGCGGCGACGATATTGCGCAATCACAGCTTCTTACTGGGCGGCGCCGGCTGGCACGACAAACTCGTCCCGGCAAACGTTCGCTGCACCGGCCATGTCGGGACCGCCGACCACAACGCTTTCTTCGGCTCGGCATTGGCCACGTTGAATGTCAATCGCGAGAGTATGGCGCGCTGCGGCTTTTCTCCGCCGACGCGCATCTTCGAAGCTGCGGGCGCCGGCGCTTGCCTGATCACCGACGCGTGGGACGGCATCGAGCAGTTTCTGGAACCCGGCCGCGAAGTGCTGGTCGCCGCCGACGGGGAAGAGGTGGCAGAGCTGCTGGCCCAACTCGTACCCGACGACGCCCGGCGCATCGCGGCCGCAGCAAGGGCTCGGATCCTTGCCCATCACACTTACGAACGTCGCGCCCATGAGGTCCATGAGTTGTTGGACGCGACGGCACGGAAAGGCGAGGCCGCAGCATGATTCTCGACATCGTCATGTTCGGATTGTCAATTACGTCATCCTGGGGAAACGGTCATGCCGTGACCTACCGGGCTCTCGCGAAGGCATTGCACCAGCGCGGACATAAGGTGACGTTCCTCGAGCGCGACGTTCCGTGGTATCGCGACAATCGCGACTTGACCGCCGCAGATTACTGCCGAATCGAGCTATATGACACCTTGCGCGAAGTTCCCAAGCGCTTTGGACAGCTCGTAGCGAATGCGAATCTCGTGATGATCGGGTCCTATGTGCCGGACGGGGTGAGACTCGCCGACTGGATCATGAGCCGTGCGCGCGGGATCAGGGCGTTCTACGATATCGATACCCCGGTCACGCTGGCGGGCCTCGATGCGGGCGAGACGCCCTACATCTCCGCCGCCCTCATTCCGCGCTTCGATCTCTATCTCTCGTTCACGGGCGGCCCGCTGCTGAACGTCATCGAGGACGTTTACGGCAGTCCCCGGGCGCGGGCTCTCCATTGCTCCGCCGACCTTTCCTCAAGCGCCGAGTCCGTTGCTCCATCGCGTTGGGCCCTGGGTTATCTCGGTACCTATGCCCCAGACCGCCAGGGCGCGCTGGAAGCGCTGCTCATCGAAACATCCCGTCATCTGAGCGACCTTGAGTTTGTCGTCGCCGGTCCGAAATATCCGGACGATGTCCGGTGGCCGGCAAACGTCGCCCGCATCGCGCATCTGCCGCCGACCAGACACCAGGAATTCTACGCGAGCCAGCGGTTTACCCTGAACATAACGCGCCACAATATGCGGCTGGCGGGATTTTCGCCGAGCGTGCGCCTGTTCGAGGCGGCCGCCGCCGGTGTCCCGATCGTGACCGACAAATGGGCTGGCCTCGAGGCCTTCTTCGCGCCCGGACGGGAGATCCTCGTCGTCGAGGGGACGCGCCAGGTCATTGAGGTCATCAATGAGTTGCCGGAGGAGCGCCGGCGGGACATCGCCGCTGCCTGCCGGCAACGGTTTTTGCGGAGCCATACGCCGCAAAGTCGCGCGCGGCAAATCGAAGACTATTACCTGGAAGCTATGGTGGAGCGGCGGACAACCAGGCGATTGGAGGTTGTCGCATGAGTCGTCAATTGCGCGGTACGGTGATTCCCATTCATCGGAGCGCCTGGAGCGCGTTGCGATGGTGGCCAAAGCACCTTCCGCCATGATCCCCATACCTCTCGTGGGATTCACGCTTTTTTGGCGAGATTCAGGCATTAACGTGAATCCTCGGACAAGCCGCCGTGACCCGAAAGAAAGTGCGAGTTGCTGCGTTGTCCGATCGACGACCGGAGCGTCTTGGTCCAATGGGCCCACTTTGACGCCCTGTTTTGTTTCTGTGCAAAACGCCCGCGAATACGGGGCGAACCTGTCTTCGGAGTGCTAGCTTTGCGTTTCTCTGCCGCAAAATCGAAGATGAAAGTCGACATTCAGACGCCTTCCCGTCGGTCCCGAGGCAAATCTCTGACCTTGGAGGAGCCTGTTGTGAACTCGCCCAATCGCCACGCGGACGTTTTTGGGGGGGCAATAGCCCCTGAGGTGTCGTTGTCACAATTAAGGATTCTTGTTGTCGAAGATGAGGGCCTCATCGCACTCAATCTAGAATTGATTCTTCGCCGTTTCGGATGCCAAGTTGTGGGACTTATTTCGGAAGTCGGCGACATCATGGATGCCGTCCGCAAGCTCCACCCCGACGGTATTTTTCTTGACGTCAACCTGCGAGGTCGCAAGGTCTTCGATGTGCTTCCGGAGCTGATCAGCTTCGGCATCCCGTGCGTACTTTCCTCCGGCTACGACGATCCCAATCAGTTTCCCGCGGCATTCCGCAATCTGCCAAGAATCGCCAAGCCGTTCGATGAATCGGCTCTTCGCCGCGTTTGCGTCGAATTCGGCTCGCTTGCTGAAGCCCGGCAGGCAGACCAAGGAGACGCCAGGGTGAGAAAGGCGAGGCGCGCCAACGTCTCCGTGCGGACCCCGCTTCGCCTTGCCCCGCGGTGCTGATTAATCCGCAATTCGCGCTCTCTGGACTGGATTCCGGTCAGGTTTGAGCACCCGCCCTCTCTCCGGGTCGTGGCCGGGCTTGTCCCGGCCACCTCGATTTTTCTGCTCCGTGCCTTCAAAAGGCGAGGTCGCCGGGACAAGCCCGGCGACGACGACGTAAGTTAAAGCGACCAAGACCCGCCCTAATGAACCGGCGAAGGCTCGGCGGCGGAGAGCGGCCGCGGCCCGTCCGTCCGCAGCTGAGGAACCGGAAAGGTCAGAGTGCAGCGAAATCCTTCGCGATCGAAGTCAAGACCCGCGGTGCCCACGAGATCGTAAGATACGACGCGCGAGATCAGTTTGCTCCCGAATCCCGCCTTGATCTCTCCCTCAACCGGGGGGCCGTCCGTTTCGATCCAAGTGAATCGCACTTTTCCGCCGTCGGTTCGCCAGGCGATATTAACCCTGCCATCTTCGACCGAAAATGCCCCGTACTTCGCCGCATTGGTGGACAGCTCGTGCAACACCATGCTCAGCGGAACCACCATGTTGGGGGGAAGCGACAATCGCGTGCCTGACCATTGTGCCCGCTTCCCGCGGTCCCCGCCGTGATATGGCGCGAGGCTCCGCTCCACCAGCTGCTCGAAGTCGACATGGCCCCAGCGGCCCTGGGTCAGGATATCGTGCGCGAGCGAAATGGCGCGCAACCGGCCATCGAACGCCCGCTTGAATTCCGCCGGCGACTGGTTGGCAGAAAGCGTCTGCCAGGCCACGGACTGCACGATCGCCAGAATGTTCTTCACGCGATGGTTGAGTTCCGCAATCAGCATCGCCTGCTGCGTCTCGGTCCGCTTGCGATCGGTGATCTCGGTCAGCGTGAATATGGCGCCGATGCAGCCGTTGAGTTTGTCGCTAAGCGGACCGGCGCTGAGCAGGAAATACTTGTCGTAGTGCGCCGGCAAGCAAATTTGCGCTTCCGCGCCATGAAGTGAATGTCGTTGGAACACGAGATCCAGAATTTGCCTTGACGACATGCGGACACCGGAAAGAAGCGCTTGGGCAGGCGGCGTCACTTCCATCGGCAAGGCATCGACCAGCAGTTTTCCCTCGAGGGATTTGCCCAGCAGGCGTTCCGCCACCCAACTCACCTTGCTGACTTGCCCGTCGGCATCGCAGACGACGACCGCATCGGTCGCCTGCTCGAGAATCGAGCGCGCGAACGTCTCCGCCGCCGCAATTTCCTCGGAATTCTTCTGAGCCGTGAGATCGGTGATGATCAACAGCAGCGCCGGGTTGTCGTCGAGAGCCAGAGAACCGACCGCAACCAGCGCCGGCATCACACTGCCGTCCCGGCGCCGGAATTTGAGTTCGCGGCTGGACGGCCGTTTTGCACCGGCATCGAGCAGACTTGCGAGGCGTGCCGCTTCTCCCGGCGCGACGAAGTTTCCCACCGGCTGGCCGACGAGTTGCCCGACCGGATAGCCGAGGAGATCGGCCAAATGGCGATTGCTGTAAAGGATCTGTCGATCTTCGTCGAGCGTCAGCGCACCCTCGTGCATCCGCTCGACGACGAGGCGATAGGGCTCCTCGGCTCCGGCCAGCGTTGAAATCTGAGGCCCCGTCGGGCCTCTGACGACCAGGGCATCGATCATTCCCTTGGAGATCGCCTGCAGGGCCTCCTCGGCCTCGCTCAGGCGCAAACGAAGCGTCTCAATCTCCGACGCGTCAACTTTTTTGACCATGCTCTTCACGTTTACTCCGCCGCGAGTCGCAAGCCAGTCAGCACTCGTGGTCGCTATGCCTTCGCACTGACATCGATACCAAGCCGCGTCAGCACGCGTTTGCTGTTCGAGAGATCGCCGATGACGCGTTTGATCGGCTCGGGCATGTGCCGTACCAGGGTCGGTATGGCGATGATCTGATCCCGTTGCGCCAGGTTCGGGTCCGCCATGAGATCGATCACATCGAGACGATACCGTCCTGACAGGTATTTCTCGCAGAGCCTGCGCAAATTGTAGACCGCTGCAATCGATTTTGGCGTCTGTCCTGCGACGTACAGACGAAGGTTATAACCCAGCGAATCCTCGGCTCTTTTGCTCATGTTGCTTGCTTTCCAAATTTGAAAGGCATCCCTGTTGAGGACTGCTTCCGACCGTGCCCGCGGCCACTGCCGGCCCGCGGCTGCCTGAAGGCTTCCTGGGCAACGCGTGCCGAACCGATCCGGATCCCTTCGGATCCGATATGGAACTCACGCAGCGAGAACGGTGCATTGCTTGGGACGAACTCGCGGACCGCACTTTGACCCGGCATGCGGCGCGATTTGAGGAAATAGGGCTGGCGGTTATGGTCGCTGTTGGTGATGGGGTCAAAACTCGTGGCCGCCGGTTCGTCCTGCACGCACCCTACATTCCCCACATTCCCCCCGCCGTTGCTCTCCCTTTTGACCTCAAGCCGGATGTCCGCCAGGCATGAGACGTCGACGTCGGTGGCTGCGCTCTCAGGTTTAGCGTGCGTCAGGCTGCAGAACATCGCCGTGATGCCCTTCACCTTGAAAAGATTGACCAGGATCATCGCCCTCGCGCCCCCAGCCTGCCCGCCGAAAACGCTCGATGTTAGATTAATCGCGGCAGATCCGGCCCTGGTCCGTTCGACCTCGCGGTCGCGCAGCGCTTCAGCGGCTCTATCGCGATCAGTCCCGCGCACGTCGCCCCATGTCGCGATCTCTCCTAGCACCGGACGAAAGCCTGTCAAAGCGGTTGTTGCCTGCAAGGCTATCGTGTTCAACAAATTGGTTCGCTTCAGTCTGATTTCCGACATAGAACTCTCATTCTCGGCAATGTCCCCTTATTATCCAGTTTCATCAGAAACGCAGTAAAAACCATTGTTAAGTTCGATATATGACATATGGTTTTGAGAACCCTTATAAACTCATTTTCAAGCGGTCTTTATTCGTATCCCTGCAACCCTTCGCCAAGCTGCAAATGGCCGGAGGCTTGATTGCAGGCCGTCCGTTGATGTTTCAATAAGGGACTGCCGCCGCAAGAGGCAGGCATTTTGGCGAGGATCAATCTGCGCGCCGATCAGGTTTGGACCGCAAATGCGGGCGCACGAATATGACGCGGCGCAGGTTAGCCAGCGGATTTCGATCGTTTCGAATCGCAAGCATCGCTGTCGTCGCCGGGCTTGTCCCGGCGACCCCGAACGTCAGAGCACAAGAGCAACCAGAATCAACGAAGGTGCTCGGGCAAGCCCGGCCACGACCCGGGAGAGATGGCGGATGATTCAATATGACGGAGAAGCGCCGTCGTGGAGCTGATTTCGAAATTCGAATCGTATCGATCAACCTCGTCCTGCGGGGCCGCGAAGCGTCTCGAAGGCCGGCCACAAGCAGAGGTGTCAGCGGTCATCCTTCGAGACGCCGCGCTGCGCACCGCTCCTCGAGAGGAGGTCGAGGGTTCTATTCTCTCCGCCCCGATCTGTTAGTTTCGTGGCATCGATCCATTCGTTTCCACGGCAGATTTCGATCGCGTTGATACACACCGCCGTTGTCGCCTGGTTTGTCCCGCTGATCTCGGACGTCGAGGCAAAGAGCAGGAATAACCGGGGCGACCGGGACAAGCCCGGCCACGACCAAAGAGAGGCCAAGTGCCTCACCTGACCGGAATCCGCCCGCTAACGCGCAGACCGGACGTTGCCGGCCGCCCGGCCCTTCCCGGGAGCGAGCGACTGCTCCGGTCTCGACAATCGAAGCAGCTGTTCGCGACGAAGCTTCAGCGCGGCTGCGGCACGATGCGCAGGTAAGGCCGCGGCGCCTTCCAGCCCTGCGGGTAGGTCTTCTTGGCATCGTCATCGCTCACCGAGCCGGCGATGATCACGTCCTCGCCCTGTTTCCAGTTCGCCGGCGTCGCCACCTTGTGCTTCGCGGTCAATTGCAGGGAATCGACCACGCGCAGCACCTCGTCGAAATTTCGTCCGGTGGTCATCGGATACACCAGGATCAATTTGATCTTTTTGTCGGGACCGACGATGAAGACGTTGCGCACGGTCTGGTTGTCCGCCGGCGTGCGTTGCGAAGCGTCACCCGATGCGGCTGCCGGCAGCATGTTCCAGGTTTTAGCAATCTTGAGATCAGTGTCGCCGATCATTGGGTAGTTCGGCGCGAAGCCGGTCGTGTCCTTGATGTCGACCGCCCACTTGCTGTGGTTGGCGACCGGATCGACTGAAAGTCCGATGATCTTGACATTGCGTTTGTCGAATTCCGGTTTGAGACGGGCCATGGTGCCGAGTTCGGTGGTGCAGACGGGCGTGAAGTCCTTCGGATGGGAGAACAGCACGGCCCACGAATCGCCGATCCAGTCATGAAAGCGGATGTGGCCTTCGGTCGTGTCGGCTTCGAAATCCGGGGCGGTATCGCCAATTTGAAGAGTCATTGCAAAGACCTCCGCATTTTAATGGGGGCTGGCCACCTTGGCGGCGACCGGCGGGCACATCATATAGACCTTCAAGAAAGACAATTAAATAACTTGTTGGCGGCCAAGAATGCCCGTTTCGCGCGTGCCCGGGCATGTGGAATGAAGTAGGCGCAACAGCGTGCTGGCGCATAAAAAAGTTTCAGGGCAGCCGGACGGCCCGAGGGTCGCTGCTTGATCCGCGCAGACGCCAGCGCTGACTGACGTGCGAGGCAATCGAACCGACACCGATGCCGGTGCGACTAATTTGCAAGTTGCACGTTAATCGATGCATTTTAAGCATCGCCAATGCGCGGGATGAGCATCATGGAACGAGCTTTGGCTAAAATCCTCGATCCGTCGCAGTTGCCGGCCCACCAGGATCGGAGCTTTCAGGGCCTCATTGGTGCTATCGAGCACTCAAAAATCGAGGTGCCGGAACTCTCGGCCGCAGCGCTCCGCGACGTGCTCAAGGGTGTTATTACGGGCGAAGGTCCGACCGTCACTGGCCGCGTGCATTTCTCTCGCACGCTCGATCCGGACGACGCGTCGCTGTGCGCCCGGATCCTGACGGCGGCGGGCGGCGAATCCGGTGCGCCGGTTACGCGGCTTGAGGCGAATGTGCTGCTCGATATCGACGCCGCCGCAGCCGAGCGCACCGATGAGGGCCGTTTCGACGACCTCTTGATTAAATCGGTTGCTCATTTCGCGCTGGCCGAGACCGGCCACACAGTGCCGCCGCGCCGACTTGCGCTTGATCCGGCGACGGAACTGTCCTCGTGGGCCAACCGCTCGACTGACATCGACAGCGAGATCCTGGCCTGGATCGCGTCCCAGGTCGGCAACAAAAAGCGCCTGAAGTCCACCTTGATGGAATTTTCGGCTTTCTTGACCGGCATCGGTGCGACGCTTTCGGTCGCGGCTCCTTCGATCACGGCGATGGGCGACCTGATCGTCTGATCGCTTCCCCCTCCCCTGCGCTGTAGGGGCGGCCCTTGTGGTCGCCCCATTCGTCGAGGGGCGACCACAAGGGTCGCCCCTACAAGTAGGGTTGGGCCAATGTCGAATTGACATTTGCCTCCGTTCCCCGCAAAGCCTAATGGCCGGGTTGCGGAGACGGTATGTTCAAGCGGATTCTGATCGCCAACCGCGGCGAGATTGCCTGTCGCATCATCAAGACGGCGCGCCGGCTGGGGATTGAGACCGTCGCGGTCTATTCCGATGCCGACAAGGACGCCCTTCATGTGGAGATGGCCGATACTGCCGTCCCTATCGGGCCCCCCCCGGCTGCCGAGAGCTACCTTGACATCGACAAGATCGTAGCGGCGTGCCGGACGAGCGGCGCCGAGGCCGTGCATCCGGGCTATGGGTTTCTGTCCGAGCGCCAAGCGTTTCCGCTCGCCCTCGCCAAGGCCGGCGTCGTCTTCATCGGTCCGAACCCAGCGGCCATTGCCGCCATGGGCGACAAGATCGAAAGCAAGAAAGCGGCCGCAGCAGCGAAAGTCTCGACTGTCCCGGGCCACCTCGGCGTCATCGAGGATGACCGGCAGGCGGTACGGATTGCCGACGAGATCGGCTATCCGGTGATGATCAAGGCCTCAGCAGGCGGCGGCGGCAAAGGCATGCGCATCGCGCGTTCTGCGGCCGAGGTCGCGGAAGGCTTTGCGCGCGCCCGGTCCGAGGCGAAATCGTCGTTCGGAGACGACCGCGTGTTCGTCGAGAAGTTCATCGTCGATCCCCGCCACATCGAAATCCAGGTGCTTGGCGACAAGCACGGCAATGTGATTCATCTCGGCGAGCGCGAGTGCTCGATTCAGCGCCGCAATCAGAAAGTGATCGAGGAGTCGCCGTCCCCGCTCATCGACGCCGCGACGCGTGAGCGGATGGGGGCCCAGGCGGTCGCGCTCGCCAAGGCG
>Ga0257161_1000400_pt1 | contig 10990 bp, 10 predicted proteins | sample NR01A_FD_185954 | JGI IMG/M metagenome (GOLD analysis project Ga0257161, IMG submission 185954) | Soil microbial communities from H.J. Andrews Experimental Forest, Oregon, United States - NR-01-A | ecosystem: Environmental > Terrestrial > Soil > Temperate forest > Bulk soil | place: USA: Oregon... | reverse complement strand
CTCGCGTTCGGTCGCCTCGAACAGCGAGCGGTGATCGGCGCCGATCAGGCGCAGGTAATTGGTTCGCCCGCGCTCGATGAAGCGCAGGTAACTCGCGTGGTAAACGATTCCGGTAAAATCCGTGTCCTCGTAATAGACCCGCACCGCCATCTCATGGCGGCCATGGCAGATGTGGCCATCAAGGTCTGACGCCGTCACTCAGCCTTCCTCCGGATTGCCGTCGCTCTGGCCGAACAGGCTGAATTGCGCCGGGTCGCGGCGCGGCGCGGCGAGACCGAGATGACGGAACGCATGATCGGTGAGCAGACGGCCGCGCGGGGTGCGCTGGATGAAGCCTTGCTGGATCAGGAACGGCTCGATGATCTCCTCGATGGCGTCGCGCGGTTCCGAAAGCGCCGCCGCAATGGTCTCGATGCCGACCGGACCGCCGCCGTAATTCACCGCGACGGTGGTGAGATAGCGCCGGTCCATGGCGTCGAGGCCGGTGGCATCGACCTCAAGCGCGAGCAGCGCGACATCCGCGACCTCGCGGTCGATCGCCGCCGCCTTTCCGACCAGCGCGAAATCCCGCACCCGGCGCAGCAGCCGGCCGGCGATGCGCGGCGTCCCGCGGGCGCGGCGGGCAATCTCGTTGCCGCCGTCTTGTGTCATGCCGATGCCGAGCACGCGGGCGCCGCGATTGACGATCAGCTCGAGCTCGGCCTCGGTATAAAAATTGAGCCGGATCGGGATACCGAAGCGGTCGCGCAACGGGTTGGTGAGAAGGCCTGCCCGGGTGGTGGCGCCGACCAGAGTGAACTTCGCCAGATCGATCTTGACGGAGCGCGCCGCCGGTCCTTCGCCGATGATGAGATCGAGCTGGAAATCCTCCATGGCGGGATAGAGAATTTCCTCGACCGCCGGATTGAGCCGGTGGATCTCGTCGATGAAGAGCACGTCGCGCTCTTCCAGGTTGGTGAGCAGCGCCGCAAGATCGCCGGCCTTGGCGATCACCGGGCCCGAGGTGGAGCGGAAGTTGACGCCAAGCTCGCGTGCCACGATCTGGGCGAGCGTGGTTTTACCGAGGCCGGGCGGCCCCACCAGCAGCACGTGATCGAGCGCCTCACCCCGGGTGCGCGCGGCTTCGATGAAGACGCGGAGATTCGCACGCGCCTGCTCCTGGCCGATGAACTCGCCGAGCCGTTGCGGGCGCAGCGAGGCTTCCACGACGTCCTCGTCGCGGCGCTCGGCGGTGACCAGGCGGCGGGGCGGCGTGCTCACTTCGACAGCTCCTTGAGGCCAAGCCGGATGAGTCGCGCCGTGTCGGCGCCTTCGCCGGCCTCACGCACCGCCGCCGCGATGGCGGCTGCCGCCTGGGGCGGGCCGTAACCCAGATTGACCAACGCCGAGACGGCGTCAGCGACCGTACGCGGGGCGCTCTTCTCCTCGACCGCCCCAATGAGGCGAACCAGCGCGCGATCGACCGCCGAGAATTCCGGCGTCTTGTCCCTGAGCTCGTTGCAGATGCGCTCGGCGACCTTCGGGCCGACACCAGGGGCACGCGCGATCATCGCCTTGTCGCGCATCGCGATCGCCGAGGCGAGTTCGTTGTGGTTGAGCGTGCCGAGCACCGACAGCGCCATCTTGGCGCCGACACCCTGCACCGTCTGGAGCAGGCGGAACCATTCGCGCTCGATGTCGGCGAGAAAGCCGAACAGGCGGATCTGGTCCTCCCGCACATAGGTTTCGATCGCCAGCACGACCGCCTCGCCCACCGCCGGCAGCTCCTGCAGGGTGCGGGCCGAACAGTGCACGAGGTAGCCGACGCCATGGACGTCGAGGATCACGAAATCCTCGCCCACGCTGTCGATCGTTCCGGTGAGCTTGCCGATCATCGCAAGCGCCCCTTCTCCCTTCCCCCTAGTAGACCGATTCGATGAAACCGATCATATGCGCGGCGGCGCCCAAAAATGTCAGTCATTCCGGGGCGCCACCGCAAGGTGGCGAGCCCGGAATCCATGGCCCTCGGCCGGTGGTTATGGATTCCGGGCCGCGCCTGAAGTCGGGCCTGCCCGACTTCAGCATCAAAGGTGGTCGAAATCGGCAACAGCCGATTTCGATCGAGCGCGCCCAGGAATGACGCTGCATATGATTCGAAATTCGAAATCGCTCTACCAGAGGCCCACGGGCTTCACATATTTTGCTCGGCGATCGCAACAGCATAACCTTCGGCGGGGGCGGCAAGTTTATTCCATCCGGTTCGCATGGTCTTTGGACTTGATGGCTTGTGATAGCAAGCCTTGCCGCACATACTGCTGAGAATGGCTTTGAACACGAAATTACAGCCCACTTCGACCATCGACGCCAGCCCCGTCCGCGACGAGGAACTCCTCGCCGACGTGATCACGCGCGTGATCGGCGACGTGCGCCATATCGCGGTCGGCAATGCCTCGCCGATTCCGGCCATGGCCGCGTTGCTGGCGCGCGAGCGCGGGCACGGCATGCCTTATGTATCGCTGTTGCAAAGCCGCAAGCACAATTTTTTCACCGATGGCGGGCGCGAGCTGTTCGACTGCGCCGGCCAGGGCCGCATCGACGTGTTCTTCTTGTCCGGCGGCGAGATCGATGGGGCCGGCAATATCAACCTTGTCGGCATCGGAGATCATGAGAAGCCACGTGTGCGCTTCCCGGGCTCGTTCGGATCGGCGTATCTCTATTATGTGGTGCCCAAGGTGGTGTTGTTCCGCACCGAGCATTCACCGTGCACCCTCGTGCCCCGGGTCTCCTTCATCAGCGCGCCGGGCGGGAGCGCACCCAACGTCTATCGCCCCGGCGGACCGATCGCGCTGGTGACCAATCGCTGCCTGTTCGGCTTCGATCGCGAGCGGAGGCGGTTTCGGCTGGAAAGCGTCCACCCGGGACACAGCATTGCGGAAGTCGCAGAGCAGACCGGCTTTGAGTACGATTGCCCGGAAATTGTCCAAACCACGCCCGCTCCCAGCCACGACACGCTGCGCCTGCTGCGACAGGTCGTGGCGCCGCAATTGGCTGAAGTCTATCCGCAATTCGCTGCCGCCGTGTTTGGCGTAACAGGGCATTAAACTTCTTGCGACGTAATCACGCGACCGTGAACAACCCTGCCAAAGACCAATACGCGAGGTCATTTTGGAGTCGTTCGAAACAAGCTATGGTGCCCGCCAATTCGTGACCTGGGGCTGGTGAACTTGGGGCACGAAAATTCGGTTTCGTATCGTTGGACATAGGAGGACTGCGAATGGCTCGTCTCAACGTGAATGGAAAAGCCTATGATGTGGATGTCGGCCCCGACACGCCCCTGTTATGGGCGATTCGGGAAAATATTGGCCTGACCGGCACGAAGTATGGCTGCGGCATCGCGCAATGCGGCGCCTGCACGGTGCATATCGACGGCGTCCCGACGCGGTCGTGCTCGTTCCCGGCCAGCGCCGCCGAGGGCAAGCAGATCACCACCATCGAAGGGCTCGCCAACAACGGCAACCTCACCAAAGTCCAGCAAGCCTGGATCAACAACGACGTGCCGCAATGCGGCTACTGCCAGAGCGGCATGATCATGGCCGTGACGGCGCTGCTCAAGGACAAGCCAAAGCCGACCGACGCCGATATCGATGCGGCGATCACCAATATCTGTCGTTGTGGCACCTATCAGCAGGTGCGCACCGCGATCCACGAAGCCGCAAGCGCGTAAGGGAGGCAGCGATGAACTATATGCCGAAGCTCGATCGCCGCACCTTCCTGGTCGGATCGACCGCCGCCGGGCTTTCGCTCGGATTTCACATCCCGTTCGCCGGTGAAGCCGCTGCCCAAGCAACCGCGCCGGAGGTGAATGCGTGGGTGGTCATCCACCCCGACGAAAGTGTCGTTATTCGCGTCGCGCGCTCCGAAATGGGCCAAGGCACCCTTACGGGCCTGTGCCAAATGGTCGCCGAAGAACTCGAATGCGAATGGTCGAAGGTCGGTTACGAGTTCCCGACCGCGGGTCAGAACGTGGCGCGCAAGCGCGTCTGGGCCGATTTCTTCACCGCCGGGAGCCGCGGCATAAGGGCTTCCGAGCAGGTCGTCCGCAAGGGCGGCGCTGCGGCCCGCATGATGCTGATCGCGGCCGCCGCCAACGAGTGGAAAGTGCCGGCGGCGGAATGTACCGCCGCAAATGGTGTCATCACCCACACGGCATCCGGCCGCAAGACGACGTTCGGCAAGGTGGCCGACGCCGCATCCAAGATCGAGCCGCCGGCCGACATCAAGCTCAAGGATCCGAAGGACTGGAAGATCATCGGCAAAGGCGTCAAGCGCCTCGATACGCCCGACAAGGTGACTGGCAAGGCAGTTTACGGAATCGACGTCAAGCTGCCCGGCATGCTCAGCGCCGCCATCAAGGCGGCCCCGGTATTCGGCGCCAAGTTGAAGAGCTTCGACGCCGCCAAGGTCGCGTCCATGAAGGGCGTGAAGAAGGTCGTGAAGGTCGACGACAATGCCGTCGCCGTCGTTGCCGACACATGGTGGAACGCCAAGACGGCGCTGGAAGCTCTGCCGATCGCGTGGGAAGCGAGCCCGAACGACAAGGTCTCGAGTGCTTCGATCGCCGAGTTCCTCAAGGCCGGACTCGACGCCGAGCAGGCGTTCGTCGGCAACCAGGGCGGCGACGTCAAAGCGGCGCTCGCCGGCGCCGCCAAGAAGGTCGAGGCCGTCTACGGCTATCCGTATCAGCACCACGTCACCTTGGAGCCGCAGAACGCCACCGCGCTTTACACCCCGGAAAAGTGCGAGGTGTGGTCCTCGGTCCAGGATGGCGAGCAGGGATTGGCGGCGACGTCGGAGGCGTGCGGATTGCCGGTCGCAAAGTGCGAGTTCTACAAGACATTCCTGGGCGGCGGATTCGGCCGCCGCTCGACCTCGGTCGACTATGTCCACCAAGCCGTCCTCGTCGCCAAGGAAATGCCGGGCACACCGGTGAAGCTCCTGTGGTCGCGCGAAGAGGATATGACCCACGGCTGGTATCACCCGATCACCCAGTGCAAAATGACGGCCGGGTTCGACGACAAGAAGAACCTGACCGCATTACATATCCGCATTTCGGGTCAATCGATCCTGGCGACCGTCGCGCCCGGGCGCATGCAGAACGGCATGGACCCGGCAACGTTTCAGGGTTTCGTCAAAGGCGGACCCGAAACGGCGTTCGGCTACGATGTGCCCAACCTCCTGATCGATCATGCCATGCGCAACCCGCACGTGCCGCCCGGATTCTGGCGGGGCGTGAACATCAATCAGAACGCCATCTACATCGAAAGCTTCATGGACGAACTTGCCAAGGAAGCGGGCGTCGATCCGCTGGAGTTCCGCCGCAAGCTCATGGCCACCTATCCCAAGCATCTCGCCGTGCTCAATGCGGCGGCGGAAAAGACCGGCTGGGGCAAGCCGGCGCCCCAGGGCGTTTATCGCGGACTGGCGCAGATGATGGCGTTCGGGAGCTATGTGGCGGCCTGCGCCGAAGTTTCCGTCGACGGTAACAAGGTCAAAGTCCACCGCATCGTCGGCGCGACCGATCCGGGCTACGCGGTCAATCCGGCCCAGATCGAGCGGCAGATTGCCGGCTCGTTCGTCTACGGCTTGACCGGGCTGTTCTATGGCGAATGTACCGTCAAGGACGGCGCCATCGAACAAACGAACTTCGACAGCTACGACATGATGCGCCTCGCCCAGATGCCGAAAGTGGAAACGATCGTGATGCCCTCCGGCAGCGGCGTGTGGGCGGCGTCGGCGAACCGACCATCTGTGTGGCGGCGCCCGCGGTGCTCAACGCCATCACGGCCGCAACCGGCAAGCGCTATCGCAGCTTCCCACTGAAGAACCAGGGCCTGACCCTTGTTTGAATGCGCCAGAGCGGCGGCCTCTCAGGCGGCCGCTCACATTCTTGAGAAAGTGTTCGGGAATTGCCGGCAATGAAAGCGCGTCTCGCTTTCGTTGCGGGCATGGTGCTTTGCGGCGGCGCGGGGCCCGCGCTTGCCGCCGAAGCACCGCCCGGCGCTGCATCGTGCTCCGGATGTCATGCCGCGAAGGCCGGCGTTGCCACGCCGGTGCCGCGGCTTGCCGGCCAGGATGCAGCCGCCATGGTGGCCGCCATGCAAGCTTACCGGAGCGGCCAGCGGCCAGCGACCGTGATGGACCGGATCGCCAAGGGCTTCTCCGATGACGAGGTCAAGGCCATCGCGGCCTGGTTCGGCGCGCAGCCCTGATCGGACGCCACCATGACCGGACCACATCCCAGCCGTCGCCAATTCGTCGCTGCCACCATTGCGGGCACATGCGGATCGGTGTTGCCCCGCCCGCTCATCGCTCAAGGCGCGCAGCCGCGCATCGTCGTGATCGGCGGCGGGTTCGCGGGCGCGACCGCGGCGCGCTTTTTGAAACGGACGGATCCGCGGCTCGACGTCACCCTGGTCGAGCCAAATCCAATTTTCTCGGCCTGCCCGTTCAGCAACGAAGTGATCGCGGGGCTGCGCGACATGCGTGCCCAGTTCTTCGCCTATGAGCGTATCGCAGGCGACGGCGTCGTCGTGGTGCACCAGGCCGCGACCGCGATCGATGGCCAAGCTCGCAGCGTAACGCTCGGCAACGGCGTGAAGCTCAACTACGATCGGCTGGTGCTGGCGCCCGGCTCCGACCCTCGTTTCGATGCGCTGCCGGGTTATGACGAGGCCGCAGCCGAGCGGATGCCCCATGCCTGGAAGGCCGGCGCCCAGACCATGTTGCTGCGGCGCCAGCTTGAGGCCATGGAGGACGGCGGGACTGTGGTGATGACGCTTCCGGCGTTGCCTTATCGTTGCCCGCCGGCGTCCTATGAACGGGCGAGCCTGATCGCGTACTACCTCAAGACCAAGAAACCGCGCTCCAAGCTCGTGGTCCTCGACGCCAAGGATACATTCTCCATGCAGCGCCTGTTCGAAAACGCATGGAAAGAATTCTACCCCAATCTCGAATGGATGCCGGCATCGTCGGGCGGCAATCCCACCGGCGTGGACGTGATGGCGATGACGGTCTCATCGGATTTCGACACCTACAAGGCGAATGTCGCCAATGTCATTCCGCCCCAAAAGGCCGGCCGCATCGCGGAACTGGCCGGGACGGCCGATCGCACCGGCTGGTGCCCGGTCGAGCCAGTCACCTTCGAGTCCCGCCTCGTTCCCGGCGTCCACGTTCTGGGCGATGCCGCAATTGCCGGCGCGGTGCCTAAATCAGCCTTCGCAGCCAATGCGGCCGCTAAGATTTGCGCCGCGGCGGTGGCCAAATTGGTCCGCGGCGAAATGCCGGCCGCGCCGAAATTCGTCAACACATGTTACAGCATGGCGGCGCCGGACTACGGCTTTTCGATTGCCGGCGTTTATCAGCCCGTGAACGGCCAGTGGCTCGAGGTCGAAGGCGCCGGCGGTATCAGCCCGGTGGATGCGCCGCGCGCGTTCCGAAGCCAGGAAGCGAAGTTTGCCAATGGTTGGTTCAACACGATCACGTCCGAGATTTTCGGTTGAACCCGGCCTCTTGTTGCCCTTCCACCGCAAGCGGGGGAGGGGGAAGTACGCGGATTTCACCGCCGCCGGGACGATGACGGCGAGTCCGCCCGTTTCGGTTCGGGCGGCTCGTCGATGAAGCCAAGCCTTCTCAGCGCCGCGCCGGCCGCGCGCTCGCCCGATGCCCAGGCGCCGCCGACCGTACCCCACAGGGCTTCGTGGGTTGCCTCGCCGGCGAAAAAGATGCGGTCGCGCACCGGTTCGGCCAGCGTGGCGTGCGCCCATTGACCGCCCGGTGCGGCGGCCGAAAAGGCGCCGAGCATCCACGGCTCGTGGTTCCACCGGGTCGCGCTGGTGCGCCCGAGGGCCTTGCGGATATCCGCGCCATAGAGGCCGGTGAGCCAGTCCAACGCGAACGAAACCATGGCCGGTTCGCCCGAAGCCGAGAGATCGCCGCCGAATTTTCCGCCGACTTCGACCGTGCACAACGTCGTGCCGGATATGTTGGCCAGAATGGCGGCGGTGCGGGCCGATTCGGATTTCTCGAAGATAATTTCGTCGCGCTGCAGCCCAAGCGGATTGCCGGGCAATTCGAGTGCGATGTGATCGTAACTGCCGAGCCGGAGTTTCTCGATGGCGTCGAGATGGCGCCTTGGCAGCTCCGGATCGAATTTCAGCTTGTCGCTCATCAGCACGCCGGTCGATACCGTCACGATGACTGTGCGGCAATACACGCGGCCCTTGGCGGTACGGATTTCGATGTTGTTGCGCTCGCTCCAATCGATCCGCGAGGCCGGATTCGACAATTGCACCGGCAGATCCTCGGCGAGCTTGGTGATCAAGGCACCGAAACCCTGCCGGCAGAACGCATCGGCATCGCGCTCCGCGTACCGGGCGAAATCCACCGCCGACACATCGACGAGATCCTTGGCGCAACCGAACGGGCCCAATACGAATTCGACGGTTTGTCGCCAATCCGCGAGGTCCTTCGGGAGCACCTGCGCGGACGAGACATCCAGCCTGCCGCGACCGGCGTCCCCGATGGCGCGATTGGTCCGCACCATCGCGGTGAGATAGTCTTCCATTTCCCCTGCGCGTGCATAGCGGCGACCGATTCGCATCCGCTGTTGGGGCGGGGCCGGATAAATGTCGAAGCCGGATTTCATGGCGAGCGGCGTGACCGGATTGGTCTCCGGCATGCGGATCCAGTGAGCGCCGCGGTCAAACGGTACCCCGAAGGTCGAGGTATCGGTGAAGCAGCGCCCCCCGACTCGGTCGGATGCTTCAATGAACGTGACCCTGGCCCTGGTGCGAGCGATCCGCCGCGCCGCCGCGATGCCGGCGGCGCCGGCCCCGATGATCGCGATATCGACTTGGCCCTTGATCGGCGCGGCGGCTCGGGCGCCCACGGACGCCGCCGAGGCGGCGGATGCGGCAAGAAACCGGCGGCGGCTGAGCACAGGCATGATCAATCGTTGGCTAACGCATCGTTACCATGTCGCAACAGAATATGACTCGCAAATTGCGACACAAATTCGTGTCTGTCCGTGAACCAAATTGCAATGACTGTCGTGATAAATTTGCCACAATATGTCACGCGCGGGTGCGACCGTGCGCCCAGGCGCGAGAAACATCATGAGTTGGGCTCAAGACCGCATCGGGCGGATGCTGGCCCGATATCTGGAAACGCCGGCGACCGGCTACGAACCATTCACGCCCAGTGATCCCGATGCCCTCGCCCGATCGCTCCAGCCGGGTGATGTGCTCCTGGTGGAGGGCAACAGCCACATTGCCGGAGTCATCAAATATCTCACCCAATCCACGTGGTCCCACGCGGCGCTCTATGTCGGGCCGCTGCCGGACAAGTTCGCGGGGAACGAACCCCACGTGCTGATCGAAGCCGAGATCGGCCAGGGCGTGATCTCGGCGCCGCTGTCGAAGCACGTCAAGTTTCACACGCGAGTATGCCGTCCGGTCGGCCTCACGGCCGAGGACCTCGACAAGGTGTGCCGCTACGCCATCGACCGCATCGGCTTCGATTACGATCTCAAGAACATCATCGATCTCATGCGCTATCTGATGCCGCTGCCGATCCCGCAGCGTTGGCGCCGGCGCATGATGGCGCTCGGCTCGGGCGACCCCACGCGGATCATCTGCTCGGCCCTGATCGCCCAGGCCTTCGAATCCGTGCGATACCCGATCCTGCCGCGGGTGACCCAGATGGAGAGCCGGCAGGCGCGGCGCGACATCCTGGAAATCCGCCATTCCTCGCTTTACGCCCCACGCGATTTCGACATTTCGCCGTATTTCGAGGTGGTGAAGCCCACGATTATTGGCGGGTTCAACTACAAGGCCATGCACTGGGCCGACCTGCCGCTGCCCCCGGCCGAAGAAGAGGCGCCCGTCCGGGCGCGTTCGCTGGCCTCCGGAAAGACCCACAGGGCCAAACGCCACAGTGAGCGCCGCAGCGGGTTGGTGAAGCGTGTAACGATGTACCGTCGGCGAATGCGCGCCGGCGACCCGCCGATCGAAGGCTCACCACGTCCGGCGCCTTAAAGCATTTTTCGATTAGGTTGACCCTGTGGGTGTCATTGCCCGGCTTGACCGGGCAATCCAGTATCCATGGTCGGTGGTTACTTGATCGCCCGGTCAAGCCGGGCGATGACAGCGGATTGGGTGTGCCAAACGGGAGATGCTCTAATGGCCCACGACGGCATCCTTGACACTGTCCGGACCACGCCAGTAAATGGCGGCCTCTTTGCCACCAAAGCCCCGCAAATGCGTCTGCCGGGCCGGCAGGGGCCGTAGCTCAGTTGGGAGAGCGCCGCAATCGCACTGCGGAGGTCAGGGGTTCAAATCCCCTCGGCTCCACCAAGGAACTTCAGTCTTTCCTTGGGTTTGGCGACGCGGCTCTCAACGACGAAAACACCGAAACGTCAGTCTGGCACAACGCTGGCACAGCGAGTGACGGATATGGCTACAATTCGCCGACGGGGACGCTCATGGCACGTTCAGGTTCGACGCCAGAGACTACCAGCACTCACCCGTAGCTTCTCACGGAGATCAGACGCAGAACTGTGGGCACGACAAAGAGAGACGGAAATCGACCGTGGCGACTTGCCGGTGAACCCACGAGAGCTTCTCACACGCTCCGACACGTTCGCCCGCTTGAGCCGTCAAGGATCACCAACAATTGCCCCAACCATATCGGCCACAGGGAGCACCATAATATCCAGAGTAATAGGGCGCGCGCGGATAACTAAAAAATCGCGGATAATACGAATGCAGGGCGCGGGAAGGGCCGCCATTACGCCATCCACCCCATTCTCCGTTATCCCATCCGCCTCCACGCCACCATCTCGCCTCAACAGGGTTCGACATACTCCCCAGCGTCAGGGCTGCGAGCAATCCGAGAAGTGCAACGCGCTTCGACATGATTGTTTCCTTGTGCCGAACCCGAAAGCCCCATCTTG
>Ga0257161_1000399_pt1 | contig 10990 bp, 10 predicted proteins | sample NR01A_FD_185954 | JGI IMG/M metagenome (GOLD analysis project Ga0257161, IMG submission 185954) | Soil microbial communities from H.J. Andrews Experimental Forest, Oregon, United States - NR-01-A | ecosystem: Environmental > Terrestrial > Soil > Temperate forest > Bulk soil | place: USA: Oregon... | reverse complement strand
CCGGCTTGCCCGGATATGAGGCGGCGACATGGTACGGCTTTGTGGTGCGCAGCGGAACGCCGCCGGCCGTCATTGGTCAGATCAACCATGCGTTCAATCAGGCCATCGAAGATCCGGCCGTGCGCGAGCGCACAGACGCGCTCGGCATCAAGCTCCTGGGCGGCACACCCGACGAATTCGCCAACCGCATCCGCACCGACATGGAGAAGTGGGGCGGGGTCCTGCACAAGGCCGGAATCAAGCCGGAGATGCGGCGCTAGTGCATGTCTGGGCGACTTACCAGAGTCGGGTTCAGTCGAGAAGGGGCGCGACAGAACATGACGCACCAAGAGGAGGCTGGCCTATGACGACATCACCCTTGACGACGCATCGCGCGTCGGCGGCGCCCCGTCTGCTCGCGGCGGCATGCCTGCTTGCAGCCCCGGCGATCGCGCTTGCGGCTGGCGCCAGTACGGTGCGGGCGCAAGGCGTGACGCCGATCCCAGGAGACCCCGTGGCAACCCAGAGCGGCAGCGTTGCCGGCAAGCTTTTGCCCTCGGGCGTCAGGGCCTATCTCGGGATTCCCTATGCGGCTCAATCTGCCGGTTGCCCGCCTCGGCGCGGCACATCTTTTCCACGTCCGCAAGCGTCGTTGTCCCATAGATGTGCGGCTCGCGCCTGCCCAGTCGATTGAGGTTCGGCCCATTAAGAATGTAGATCGGTTTGCTCATGCGCTTGTTTCTTTCCTGCGTAAAAATCTCAGCCCTTATTGCTGACAAAGCTAGAGGGGCGAGCGAGGGAGCTTACGGAGCGGGAGGTCTCCAAGACCAGAAGTGCGAAACATTGATTTGCTAACGTTCGAAACGTGCTCGGATCTCGGTTGAAATGGGACGGAGCGGCGAATACCCTTGAGTCAATAGACGGGCAGCATGAAGCGCCCAACAGCAGATGGGTCGGCGGGCCGGCGAGGAGGGATGCGCCAATGCGAATCGGAAAATGCTTGCTTGGCATGTCGGCCGGGATGGCCGTTGGCTTCCTTCAAGCTGGGGCTGAGATTGCGCAAGCTGGCGCTGAGATTGCGCAGGCGCAAAGCACAGCGATCCTGACTGGGCGCGTTTCCTCGGCCGAGGAGGGGCCCATGGAAGGAGTCGTGGTGAGCGCCAGGAAGGATGGCGCGACCTTCACCGTCTCAGTGGTTGCGGGCATGGAGGGAAGATACAGCTTCCCTGCGGCCAAATTGGAGCCCGGCCACTACAAACTCTCGATCCGTGCCGCCGGCTATGAACTCGATTCTCCGAATACTGTCGACCTGTCGGCCACGCAGCCCATGACGGCCGAGATCAAGCTGCGTGCCACCAAGAATGTCGCATCGCAGCTCACCGATGCGGAATGGCTCGCCAGCATGCCGGGCACGGACAGCCAAAAGCGAATCCTGCTTGGCTGCAACAGTTGCCACACGTTGCAACGCATCGTGCGCTCGTCCCATGACGCTGCCGAATTTCTGCAGGTCTTCAAGCGCATGGCCGGCTATTACCCAGGCAGCACGCCGCTTCATCCGCAACGGCTGGTCGGTGACATCGAGCGCAACCTGACGCGGGGCGCCAACCTGGACGCGGCGGCGCAGTACCTCGCCGGCGTCAATCTGAGCGACAGCACCGGCTGGGAATATCCGCTGAAGTTCTTCCCGCGTCCGACCGGCCGGGCGACGCACGTCATCTTCACGGAGTACGACCTGCCGCGCGCTGCCATTGAGCCGCATGACGTAATCCTCGATGCTGGCATGGTGTGGTTCGCCGAATTCGGCGAGCAATTCCTCGGCAAGATGGATCCCAAGACCGGCAAGGTCACCGAGTATCCGATCCCCGAACTGAAGAAGGGCTTCCCGACCGGCACGCTCGATCTCGAATCCGGCGCGGACGGCAAGAGCCTGTGGATCGGCCTGATGTATCAGGCCGGCATCGCCAGGTTCGACAAGAAAAGCGAGACCTTCCAGCTGTTCGCGCTGCCGGCGGAATGGCAGTCCAACTCCGCCCAGATGGGGATGGTGACGCCGACGCACTCGAATGTCGACGGCAAGGTATGGACGAAGAACAACGCCCAGAACGCATTGATCCGGATCGACCTTGCGTCCGGCAAGCTTGAGTCGCTTGGCACCCCGAAAGACCCGGCGACCAACCGTACCATCTTCCCATATGGCATACCGGCAGACCACCAGAACAACCTTTATCTTCTGGATTTCGCCGGCGAGCAGATCGCCAAAGTCGATGCCAAGACCGGCGCGGTCACGGCCTACAAGACACCGACCGCGAACTCTCGGCCGCGGCGCGGCCGGGTCGACGCCCAGGACCGGCTGTGGTTTGCCGAATATGGTGGTAATGCGATCGGCCTGTTTGATCCCAAGACCGAGAGGATCACGGAATGGCAGCTGGCGACACCGTGGAGCGCGCCTTACGATGTCGTGCCTGACGATCACGGTGAGGTCTGGGCCGGCGGGATGTTCACCGATCGCGTGGCACGACTCGATCCGAAGACGGGCCAGATCACCGAGTATCTGCTGCCACGCTCGACCAACATCCGACGCGTCTATGTCGACAGCTCGATGACTCCACCCACTTTCTGGACCGGAAGCAATCACGGCGCCTCGATCGTAAAGATGGAACCGCTGGACTGAATCTAATCAGAGGCGGTTGGATTGGGCGCGGCCGCAGATCTGTGTCACGCGCCAAATACCAGCCGTCCTTCGGCGCGGGCGGACGTGCGATCGCTTTGTCACTGAGGAGCATGCGGATGTCGGCCATGAGCCGCGTCCCAGGTGAACCCGCCAAGCCGCTTGCGACCTTCCTGGCGGATGGCGGCTACCACCGGGATGTGCCGCTCACTTGAAATCCTTACACTTTCTCCCCCCAATTCCGAACGCATGGCGATCAAGACCCGTGCATGTAAAAATGTTCCGCCTCCAAATCGACTTGGAATTATTCCAATTATAGACTAGAATAATTCCAAAGGTGCCGTAGTGCACCGGGGAAGTCGTTCGGGGGGTGGCGATGGTAGCGTGGTTGAACCTTGGGCGTGGTTTCGGATTATTGGTGCTCGCTACTTTAGCTGCCTTGCCGCTGCATACGCGTCCAGCCCGCGCTGTCGACGAGATTCAGCTCTATAACGCCGAAATTGCCGATGTCGGCCAATTCACCATTCAGCATCATTTCAACTACGCCTTCAGCGGGCGCAAGGAGCCGGACTTTCCGGGCGGGCTGACCCCGAACCATGCCCTCAATGCCACACCGGAATTTGCCTGGGGCATCACCGAGTGGTTCGAACTCGGTCTCTACATTCCATGGGCGATCGATTCCGAAGGCCGCTTCCTTTCAAACGCCGCAAAGCTCCGCACGCTGTTCGTGACGCCCAATGCCGACAAGAAGAATTTCTTCTACGGCCTTAATTTCGAGTACGACTATACGACGCCGCGGTTCTCGGAGACCCGCTTCGCCATGGAGATCCGGCCGATCATCGGTTGGCGCAACCCGCAGTGGGAATTCATCGTCAATCCGATCGTCGATCTCGGATTCGGAAGCCGCGGCGACATCGATTTCGTGCCGGCCGCGCGGCTTGCCCGCACTTTCAGCAAAGACCTCGCCTTCGGGCTGGAGTACTACACCGATCTTGGCCGGCCCGGCAGCTTTCTCCCCTTCCAAGAGCAGGCGCACCAGTTGTTCGCCGTGGTCGATTTCAAGATCGGCGATGTCGATGTCGACTTCGGGCTCGGCTACGGGCTGACGCCGGGCTCGGACCGGTTCATGGCAAAGACCATCCTGACCTACGCGCTACCGGTCGGCGGCAAGCAGGAGGACACGAGAGGAATGAAAACGCCGCCCACCATGAAAGCGGCCATCCAACAGAGCTCGCCGGTCCAAATGCTGAGCGATCCGTTCGCCGGGATGCGGTGACCGTCGCCGCCCACGCCGTTCAACTGCGCATGGCGTCGCGGGGCTCCCGCAACGGGCAGGAACAAGCGAGAAGGGTCGGCCAGGTCGCCAGGTCATTTGTCCGGGCATGAGGGGCATGAGCACACTTGCCCCCGCGAAAGCGGGGCATCCAGTAACCCCTGCACGATCGAGGGAACCATGCCGTGCCTAAAACGAAGGCTTGTGGTTACTGGATCGCCCGCTTTCGCGGACGATGACACAATGAGGTTCAAACGTTTGAAATGGAACACCAGAAGATTCAAAGCCATATTGTTGGCTTGCTGGGAGCGCAATGCTGAAACGCGATCAATGATTTGAGATAAGGCCGATTTCGATTTGAACCGCGGCCACGCTTGCTTACACTATGGGTCATCGCTTCGCGGTCTCAGAAATTGTAACGCACGCGCTTCCTGGCTCGTGTAGCTTACCCGGGGATGACCAAGCCAATCAGGATGTTCCGCAAGACCACCCCAAAGGACGCCGCGAAGGACGCGCAATCCCCGCAAACCGTAGCCGGTCAGGCCTTGCGCATCCGCGCGCTTCCCGCAATCAGCGACATCGCCGCGGCCGCGTGGGACGCTTGCGCTGGCGGCGACGGCGCCAATCCGTTCACCCGGCATGCCTTCCTCGCCGCCCTCGAAACCTCGAAGTCGGCGACGGCACGCACCGGCTGGCAGCCGCAGCATCTCGTCGCCGAGACCGCCGACGGGGCCATCATCGGTGTCGCGCCGTGCTATCTCAAATCCCATTCGCGCGGCGAATACGTGTTCGACCGCGGCTGGGCGGAGGCCTACGAGCACGCCGGCGGCAGCTACTATCCGAAGCTTCAGGTCGCGGTGCCGTTCACGCCGGCAACCGGCCGCCGCCTGATGGTGGCGCCGGGCGCCGACGTCGACGCCACACAGTCCGCGCTCGCCCGCGGGCTTATCGAGCTCACAAGACTGCGCAATGCCTCCTCGGTCCACATCACCTTCATGACGCAGGCGGAATGCCGTGCGCTTGACGAACGCGGCTTCCTCATGCGCACCGACCAGCAATTCCATTGGGAAAATGCCGGCTTCGCCACCTTCGACGATTTCCTCGCCGCCCTGTCGTCGCGCAAGCGCAAGACCATCAGGCGCGAACGCCGCGACGCGCTTAGCCCTGGCATCGAGGTGGTGCGGCTGACCGGCGCTGACCTCACCGAAGCCGCGTGGGACGCCTTCTTCGCGTTCTACATGGAGACCGGCTCGCGAAAGTGGGGACGCCCCTATTTGACGCGCGAATTCTATGCCCTGATCGGGCAGACCATGGCGAACGAGACCCTCCTTATCATGGCGAAGCGCGGGCAGCGCTTCATCGCCGGCGCGATCAACTTCATCGGCGACGGCACGCTGTTCGGCCGCCATTGGGGCGCGATCGAGCATCATCCGTTCCTGCATTTCGAGATCTGCTATTACCAGGCGATCGAATATGCGATCGACCACCGGCTCAACCGCGTCGAGGCCGGCGCCCAGGGCGAGCATAAGCTCGCGCGCGGCTATTTGCCGAACACCACCCATTCGGCGCACTACATTGCGGATCCCGGCTTGCGGCGGGCGATCGACGACTATCTCAAGCGCGAGCGCGCCTATGTGGAGGCCGCCGGACGGGAACTCCGGGAAGCAAGCCCGTTCCGCAAATGCTCAGGCGGTGAAGATCGGGAGGCGGAGGAATTGGCGGACGAGGACGCGGGGTTTTAGAGTTTTGCCCGGCGGGTCGGCTTACGATTTCGCCGCGGCAGGTCCTTCGCGGCGATGGGCGCCGACATCAGGAGCCGGCCGAATGAGGGAACGTGAGTGAGCCGTTCCCATTCCTCGAATCCCACTACGACGGCCTCCGGTTTGCCGTGTCGCGTGATGATCGAAGGTTCACCGCGCGTGGCGTCGTCAACCAAAGACGACAGCGAAGCCTTGGCGTCCTTCAGCTGAATTTCACGCATCGCTGAGTCCTAAACATGACTGCTCTGATCATATCCCCTTGAGCTGCACGCTCGCAAGCTGCGGGAACATCGGCTGCGAGAATCGGCTGTCCTGGAACACCCGCTATTGCGGCTATCCTCCAGTCGATATAGGTCATCCATACTTGGCCGTCGCAGAAACTGAATCACAGGCTCCTCGACGCTTGCGGCCAACCCGGAGACCACCGATGGCGAGCTACGACCCGACCAACGTGTTCGCGAAAATTCTGCGCGGCGAGTTGCCGAGCTACAAGGTCTATGAGGACGATCACGCCTTTGCGTTCCTCGACATCATGCCGCGTGCGTCCGGACACACACTGGTGATCCCCAAGGCGCCGGCCCGCAACATTCTCGACGTTGCGCCCGACGAGCTCGCCCATGTGATGAAGGTGGTCCAGAAGGTCGCCCGCGCCGGCATGACGGTGTTCGGCGCGGACGGCGTGACTGTACAGCAGTTCTCCGAACCGGCGGGCGGGCAGGTGGTGTTCCACCTGCATGTCCATGTCATGCCGCGCCAGGCGGGCGTCGCGCTCAAGCCCCCGGCGAGCTTCAAGGAAGATCCCGCAGTGTTGTCGGATCACGCGAGCAAGCTCGCCGCGGCACTGACGGAGGGGTGAACTCGGCGTAGGATGGGTTGAGCGAAAGCGAAACCCATGCTGCATTGCGCAGCGAGTCACGCCACCAAGTTCTCCACCGCCCCATCCTTGCCGCGCCCTTGCGCCCGGTATTGCCCGATCTTCTCCATCAGCGGCGCGTCGGAGACCGCGTAGAGCACGGCGTCGTCGTCGCGAGTGTTGATGTGGCGCCGCCACAGGAAATTTGGCACCACGAAAATGTCGTTGCGCTCCCAGGCGAAGCGGTTGCCGGCGATTTCGGTCGCACCGCGGCCTTCGATCACCACGTACATGGTGCTCGCGGTCTCGCGCTTGAGGCGCGTCTCCTCACCGGGCCGCAACAATTGCGCCGCATAGGACAGCGTCGGGAACACCGGATCGCCGTTCACCGGATTGACGAAGGCGAGGATGATGCCCTCGTAGGGGTCGCCCGCCTCGCCGGCGAGACCGGCGAGCGCGCTGCGAACCTCGGCGCCGCGGTAGTGGATCATGGGCGTCGCATGGCGGGAGATGCCGCGCTGATGCGACCCGAAGCCGGGCAGCAAGCCGCCGGCGCCGTAGCGCCTCTGCGAGTAACCGTCCGCAAGCTTTGCCGCCTGGGCGCGGCTGTTGCCGGCGCGCTCGCCGCGAAATTCGTCGTCGAGCCACACGCAATCGAGGAACTCCATCAACGGGAAATCGAGCACGTCGATCCACACCACCGGCGTCGCACCATCGTTGCCGTGGTCGTGCCAGGTGCCGTGCGGCGTGAGGATGAGGTCGCCGCGCTCGGCCTCGCAGCGCTCTCCCTCGACGACGGTGTAGCCGCCGTTCTCGGACAGGATGGTGCGGCTCGCATTGGGTGTGTGAATGTGGACCGGCGCCACGTCGCCCGGATTGTAGATCGAGACCGCGCAGCGGATCGTGTTCGTGACCTGCAGCCGGCCCCCTAAACCCGGATTGGTGAGCAGGAATTGCTGGCGCTCCGCGAACTCGATCGGTGGCACGTCGCAGTCGCGCGCAATCGCGGCGATGCGGTCGAGATAGGGGCCGATCTCGCTCCACCGCCAGCGGTGCGGCTCAGCCTTGATCTGATTGGCGCCGACCCGGCCACTCGCAAGCTTGCCGCCCGCCTCGATGCCGGTGTCGCGGAACCACGGCCGCTGAGCCGGCGCATTCGCCTGGGTCCGCAACCAGATATTGAACTTGCCGGCCTCGGCGTTGAGCGATTCCATGGCCTCGCGCGCGTTGAGACGTGCGGGTGGGACGGGGGCAACGGACGGACTTGCGAGCGTGGACAAGAGGTTTCCTCCGAGCGAGAACTCTCCCCGCCGCAGTTATGGGCAAGGGAGTTGCACGTGCCGCAGCTTTCACCTCGCCCCGCTTGCGGGGAGAGGGAGCAGAGGCGCCGTGCCAAGGGCCACTGTGCGCCGATTTGGCGGAAATTCAACAGGTGCTATGGTGATGGCAGGATCACGCCCGCGCGAACGGAGATAGAGAATGATCATCCGCACCCAGGAAGACGTGACGGGCGCCGTGCTGAGCGAGATCGCCCGCGCGGGAGACCCGCGCTTCCGGGAAATCATGTCGTCGCTGGTGCGCCACCTGCATGCCTTCGCCCGCGAGGTGAAGCTGACCGAGGCCGAGTTCCAGGCGGCCGCAAGCTACATCGCGGCGATCGGCCAGAAATCCAGCGAGACCCATAACGAGGCAGTGCTGATGGCGGGTTCGCTTGGTCTCTCGACCCTTGTCTGCCTCCTCAACAATGGCAACCACGGCGCCACCGAGACCACCGCAAACCTGCTCGGCCCGTTCTGGCGCGCGGATTCGCCCGCAACGGAGAACGGCGCTTCGATCGTGCGTTCGCCAACGCCGGGCGAGCCGATTTTCGTCGATGCCTGGATCAAGGACCCGCAGGGCCAGCCGGTTGCTGGCGCCGAGGTCGACGTCTGGCATTCCTCGACCGAAGGATATTACGAGAATCAGGATCCGGTGCAGGCCGACATGAACCTGCGCGGCAAGTTCACCGCCGATGCCGACGGACACATCGCGTTCCGCAGCATCAAGCCGGCCGGCTATCCGATCCCGGTCGACGGGCCGGTGGGCGATCTCCTGCGCGCCCAGGGCCGCGCCAACATGCGCCCGGCGCATCTGCATTTCCTGATCTACAAGCCCGGATTCAAGACGCACATTTCGCAGGTCTATACCGACGACGACCCGCACCTTGAGACCGATTCCCAGTTCGGCGTGACGCGCGCCCTGATCGGGCACTACGTCCGCCATGACAAAGCGCCGGCGCCCGCGCCGGATGTTACCGGCCCATGGTATTCGCTCGACTACACCTTCGGCATCGAGCCCGGCATCGCCAAATGGCCGCGCCCGCCCATCAGCGGCAAGGCGAGCGGCGAGCGGCCGGCGATCGAACGATTGAAGCGGGCGTGAAGGAGATGCGTAGAGTGGGCAAAGGTGCGTCGCGCAGAGGAGGGATGTGGGCACGGATTATCATGCGCCTTTGCCCACGCTGTCCGACCTCGCTCGGTTGACCGCGTGGGCAAAGTCGCGCGAGGCAAGTACGATATGGCATCGGCTGCGGCGGGCGACTTTGCCCACCCTACGCGCTAAGACGTATGATCGAGCAAGTGCGCATGATCGCACAAGAGTGTGGGGAGAAAACACATGTTGCAAAGATCGATATTGCAAAGCTCAATCGCAATCGCCGGATTGGCCCTCGCCTTATCTGTGGGCGCCGCCGCGGCCCAGGAGCCGCTCAAGATCGGGCTCATCCAGTCGATGACCGGCGCGTTCAACACCGTCGGCAAGGCGGCGGTGAATGGCGCACGCCTCTACGTTCAGCAGCACGGCGACATCGTCGCAGGGCGTAAAATCCAGCTCATCGTCAAGGACGACGCCACCTCGCCCGAAGCCGCAAAGCGGCTGGCGCAGGAACTCATCGTCAATGACAAGGTCGCCATCATCGGCGCCGGCATCACCCCGTCCGCGCTGACCATCGCGCCCTTGGTGACCGAGGCCAAAATCCCGACCGTGGTGATGGTGTCGGGAGCATCGATCACGGTCGATCGCTCGCCCTACATGGTGCGCACGAGCTTCACGCTCGGGCAATCCTCCGCGGTCATTGCCGACTGGGCGACCCAGAACGGCGCCAAGAAAATCGTGACGATCGTCAACGACTGGGCGCCCGGACTGGAGGCCGAAGCGGCGTTCAAGGACCGTATTTCAAAAGGCGGCGTACAGATCTTGGAGTCGATGCGGGTTCCGCTCGCCAATCCGGATTTTGCGCCGTTCCTGCAGCGCGCGCGCGACCTTGGTCCCGACACCATATTCGCCTATTTCCCGGGCAACCAATCCGGCATCTTCGCCAAGCAATTCGTTGAACGCGGCATGGATAAATCAGGCATCCGGCTGATTGGTCCAGGCGATCTGACCGACGACGACGAATTGCCCGGCATGAGCGACGCCATGCTCGGCATCATCACAGCGCTGCATTACTCGGCACTGCACGACTCAGCCCTGAACAAGGCCTATGTCAAGGATTTCGAGGCCGCCTATGGCAAGCGCCCGAACTTCGTCTCGCTCGGCGGCTACGACGGCATGCACGTGATCTACGAGGCGCTGAAGAAGACCGGCGGCAAGACCGACGGCGACGCCATGCTGGCGGCGATGAAAGGCATGAAGTGGGAGAGCCCGCGCGGGCCGATGTCGATCGACCCGGAGACGCGCGACGTCGTGCATAACGAATACATTCGCAAGGTCGAGAAGGTGAACGGGCAGCTCTATAATGTGGAATTATCCACCATAGAGGCCGTCAAAGATCCGGTGAGGGGGGCGAAGAAATAGCAGTCGGCTCGCCAACACGAGCCGGATAAATCGCTTAAGACGGTTATCGAGAGCAAGTAGCCAACCGCCGGGAAGTTGGCTACTGCTTCGGTTACCGGTTGGAGACGGCCGTCGGCAGTGGCGCGTGATGACGGCGAGAAATGGACCCCGAAGCGGTCATCGGCGTTGAACAGTCACAACCGCCGGAATATATTTTCACAGCAAGCGACATAGTTTATTGTACCACATTCGCCATCTCCACGGCGAATTATGCTGACCCGAAACTCGTGTCGGTGGAACACCAAGCCGAGACGCTTCAGCCGCTTGGTGATCTCGCGATAACGGAAACCCGCCAGTACGCCCATCAGGTACCGACGATCAGTGGATAGTCGAAGACCTCGCGGACCGGCGGCAGGGAAACGGCACGAGACTCGGACTGTACCTCAATCAGCTTCTTAGCCACGTCGCGCGCAATCTCGATGGTTTCCTGGATCGTGCGGCCTTGCGCCACCAGGCCCTGCACCTCATCGCTGGTGGCAAGGTATCCACCTTCCGGCAGCCGTTCGACGTGCAGCTGGATCATGTGTTCCACGGTTAACACTCCCAATGAGCTGGAAAAACTGCGGGTGCGAGTTAATAACACG
>Ga0257161_1000398_pt1 | contig 11002 bp, 5 predicted proteins | sample NR01A_FD_185954 | JGI IMG/M metagenome (GOLD analysis project Ga0257161, IMG submission 185954) | Soil microbial communities from H.J. Andrews Experimental Forest, Oregon, United States - NR-01-A | ecosystem: Environmental > Terrestrial > Soil > Temperate forest > Bulk soil | place: USA: Oregon... | reverse complement strand
CGACCAAGGCCGGACGGGTCACCGCGCTGGCCGCCGATGCCGCAACGGCGCAATCAAGCTGGTGGGTGACCACCTCGCCCTTCATCACGAAGGATGATTTCCAAAGGTAAAGCTAAGCTGTCCGCTAGGGCAACGTGGGCCGTCGCCCCCCGAGAAGCGTTGCCGGATCGATTCGCATCTCGTGGATCGCCAAGTCGCCGGCAATCGGCCCCTGGCTGGTTCCTTCGACGATCGTGTCGCGGCGAATGACAATAGGACCGGGGACGCACAAACATGGCGCGCCATTGGATAGTGACATGTCGGACGTGACGGCCTGACGACGGCGAATCACAGAATCGAAACCCCGGTCCCATGATGCGGCGTCAATGGGACCGGGGTCCACGCGCGAAGCGGGGAGGGGGATGCTCGCGCGCATTTCACAACTCATCGAAAGTAGATCGCGTTCCCAGCGACACGGGGTTAGCGTTAACCGCACAAAGTACCCCGGCGCATTGAGGCCAAGTGCGCCGGGGTAACTGCGCCGGGGTAAGTGCGTGGCGGAAGGAGAATGGAGCACGCCGCCGACGCTGCACAGCATAAGCGCATTCCGTCCGTTTAAACCCGGCAAATTCGTCCCGCGACAACGTGCGAAAGGAACCGCCCTAGAGTATCGCCAGTGCGCCGCCCATTGCCTGTGCCGCACCTTGGCCTAAGTCGTTCCCATGGATTGGCTACCGATAACTTTTGCGGAAGCTGTAGACGTCGCCGCTGCGCTTGCCTCCGTGAGCATCTTTGCGGTCGCTTGGTGGAAGTGGGGCAGGGATTGACGCGACTTGCTTGCTTGCGCCGCGGTGCGTAGGCGCTGCTATTTCTCACAGTAGCTTCCGGGCACGTCTTTGCAGTCCACTGGTTATCAGCTTGGGGGCGATGTCCCACAAGCCGGCGACCCTTACCTAACGACATGCCCCGTCGCTCGGGTTTGGGTCGCCATCAATACCGGCGCAGCCAAAGAAGGGCTAAGCAGAGATTCCCGGGCTGCCCAACGGATCGAGGTTCCGGATCACGTCGGCGACAGCTGTTTTGGTTCTGTTTTGGTTGCCCATCCGTTGGCCAGCCGGCCGAATCCTGCTTCGCATCAAGCGGATGCCTCGAGTGGCAAGCCGTTTGAGCGAAGTAGGATGCTTAACTTGGAAGCGCTTACCGAGAAACAACTGCCGTCGGAACGTCTGCCCGAAGTGATCGCCGTCGCCGGACGTGTCGGCGCAGCGTTGCTACCGGGCGCCTTCCTCAAGCGTCGGCTTGTCCAAGCCGACCTTGGGCGCGGCCATCTGTAGCAGCGCGACCAGCTCCTCGCTGTCGGCGCGCAGCTTGTCGGCATCAAGATTGCGGAGGTCGGGAATCTTGACGGCCGCTTGCAGTCGCTCGATGGCGGCGCGCACGGCGGCGGCCAGCTTTGGATCGCTGGCCTCCACGGCGTCGGCGAAGATCACCCGGTAAGCGAGCGCGATGCCGTCGGCGTTGCTCCGCATGTCGTTGAGCGAGGTGCCGCTCAGCCGCGATTCGCCGCCGTCCGCCTTGTTGCCGCCGATCTCGAAGGCGAGCCGCGCGACGCCGTTGAGCAGGCGCTGCGGCGCGAGGTCGATATGGGCGAGCTGCCCGTGCAGGTCGGCCAAGTGGGCGATCAGCGCATCGGTCTCGGCGCCGGCATCGGTGCGGCTCGCGCCGAACAGCGTGGCCTCGATGCCGTGGAAGCCGTGGCCGGCGTTCGGCCACGCGTCGATCTGCTGATCGAGTTCGGGGACGAAGCCGCTGGTGAACACCTCGGAACGCTCCCAGCCGGCCCGCGCCGCGATCCAGGCCTTGCGGGCGCCGTCGAGATCGTGGGCGGCGAGGCGCTCGCGCAGGGCGCGGGCGCCGGCGAGCGCCTCGCCGATGTCATCGACGAGATAGTGCCGATAGCTCTCGGCGGCGGCCTCGAGCGGCGCCGCGCCGGCCTGCGGCGCGCCGGCCAGCGCCACCATCGCGCCCAGCAAAAGCAGGCGCATCCAGGATTCGGCGGCTTTCATCGTGGCGCCTCCGAGACTCATCGCTGGGCCTGCGTCGGCGCGGGCGCGCGAAGCAGCCGCTGCCGCTCGGCGTCGTGGGCCGCCCGTACGGCGGGATTGAACAGCGACCACGGCTCGGCGCCGCGCAGCAGCGGCATCGCCTTGGAGAAGGTCAGGTCGTAGTAGGTCTTGTACTCGGCGGCGGCGGCAGCGAGATCGTCGGCCGAGACCGCCATGGCGATGCGGCGCAGGCTGATGACCACGTCCTTCGCGGCGGCGCGGGCCATACGGCGCTCGATCAGGGCGCCGGTCACCGCGGTGTCGCGGTGGTCGGGAAACTGCTCGGCAAGGCCGCGGAACTCGCTGCCCAGAGTGTCGACCGCGAGATCGATCGCGTCGCGGTCGTGGGCCGCGATCGCCTGGGCGAGCAGCAGCGAGAAACTGCCGATGTCCTTGAAGCGGGTCGACACGCCGTCGCTGTCGAAAGGCTGGCGCGCGTCGCCGACCGCGCGAAGATAGGCGACGACGTCTCTGCGGTCCTGCGCCGACAGCCCGAGCTCGTATACGCGGTCGAAATGGTCAACGACCTGATCGAAGCTGTCGTAGCGGCCGTCGTGGAAATAGGGCGCGTTGAAGTTCGCATTGAGTAGGGTCGGGGTCTTGTGGAGGCCGCCCGAGCCGACGTCGTGCTTCTGATTGTCGACGAACGCGCCCGCCGGCGGGTGACAGCTGGCGCAGCTGAGATTCGGATCATGCGGAAACGGCTTTGCGAACAGCGCTTCGCCGCGGCGCTCCGCCTCGCTTGCGGTGTCGTTGAGCCGGCCGCGGGCGCCGAGCTTGAGATTGGGCAGGAAGTCGATCTCCTGGACGTAAGCCACGATGGCGTCGAGCAGCGCGGGTGACGGCTCCGGCCCGGCGAACTCGCCGACGATGACGTTGCGCACGAAGTCGCGCAGCGACGCCATGCGGCCGTCGTGGCCGTAGGGCGCGAGATAGCGCGCGCCGCGCAGACTCGGGATCCGCACCGGATCGAACACGTGATTGTCAGCCTTGGGATTGAACAGCGCACCGCTGGTGTCGAACGTGCCGGGGCGGGTCGACAGGCCTGGAATGAACAGCTTGGCGTTGTTGGCGCCGCCGACGTGGCAGGTGCCGCAGCTGATGCCGGCGCGGCGCGCGACGTCGCCGAGGATCGATGGCGAGTTGAAGGCGAGGTCGCCGAGCGCGACCACATAGGAGGTGCGGTCGCCGCGGTATTCCGAGCGCAGGATCTCGTGCGGCACGTAGACCGCGTCTTCGTTGAGCTCGCTGCCCGCCGGCAGCACCGCCTGATCCCCGTCGATCGGAAACGAGGTCGCGTATTGCGGCAGCCCCAGCAGCAGGACAACCGCTGCTGCGGCGGCAACGCGCCGCCGCCAGGTCTCAGGCCAAGGTTTGGCGTATTCGGTCATGAGATCCTCATGAACGCAATTGCAAGGGCCAGGAAGGCGCCCCGGCCCGTGCACTTATCTTAGTACGCGGCGTTCTCAGTGGCGATCGTGGTCGTGATCGTCGCCATCATGATCGTCATCGTCGTCACGATGGCTGGCGAACACGATCGCGCCGGTCGACGGATCCAGGATCAGCTTGTTGTCGTCGTTGTCGACGCGGCGGTCGAAGTCGAACATGTGCTCGATCGTTCCCGCGATGGTGTCGAACGAGCCGCCCGGCTGGATGCGCTCGCCGCCCAGCCAGTTGTCCTCGATGAACTTGAGGACCGAGGCCTGGTCGGTCAGCGTGTGGTCGATGTGGTTGCGCTTGGCGAACGGCGAGACCACCAGCAGCGGCTGGCGGGTGCCGTAGCCGCAACGGCCCCACGCCGGCTGGCCGAAGGCGCCGTTGAGCGGCGTCGTCCGCGTCGACCGACCCTGCTGCAGACCGAGATTGCAGGTGCCGATGGCGTTGAGCACATCGACGGCCGGGTTGAACGACGGGTTCACGATCGGCGGCATCTGGTGATCGTACCAGCCGTCCGAGTCGTCATACAGGATGACGATCGCGGTGCTGGCCCAGAACTTGCTCTCCTGAACGGCGTTGACCGTCTTCACGATGAAGGCCTGCTCGTCGATCGGGTTGGAGTAGCCGGCATGGCCGTCCTGGAACGCCGGCGCCTTTAGGAAGGTCACCGACGGCAGGTTGCCGGCGTTGAGCGCCGCAAAGAAGTCGTCACTGTCGTACTGGTGGTTCGCCGGATCGGGCGTATGGGTGCCCGGGATGTTGGTGTGCCCGATCGCCGCGATCGAGCTCGGCCGCGCGTGGGTCGCGTTGCGCGTCGACGCGTAGTACTGGAACGGCTGGTGATGCGGGATGTAGTCGGTCGACGAGAACGGGAAGTGCGGCTGGGTCGGCAGCGTGAAGCGGGCGCAGCCGGTGCTGCCGTTCGGGTTGACTGTCTGCCGGTTGAAGCCGCCCTCGAACCAGCCCCAGGTGATGTTGCGCTTGTTAAGCAGGTCGCCGACGTTGCGGCCCGCCATGGTGACCAGGTCGATGGCTGGGTTCGAGCACACATCCTGCTCCGGATCGGCGTCGCCGATCATGGTGATGTTGCTCGACGTGTGAGCTGCGTCGCCGAACGCCTCATGGGTCGGATGCAGCAGATTGCCGCTGCCGTCCTGCACGTTGGTGGTATGGGCGAAGCCGTTGGCCTGGCCGGCGATCAGGTTGATGGCGCCCGGCGTCGACGGACCGAACTGGGTCCCGTAGCTGTTGTCGTTCATCGCGTAGTGCTGGGCGTAATTCCACAGCGCCGTGACGGTGTTGCCGTCGAAGTAACCCATCACCAGGCCCTTGGTGGCGACGGCGGCCGGCGGCGGCAGCGGGCCGTTGGTGGCGGTGCCGCCGGCGGTGCCGACCCACGCCGGGAAGCCGTCCATGTTGAAGTTGTTGTAGGCGGCCTGCTCGGGCATGTCGTTGTGGCCCTGGTCGGCGGTCGACGCCTGGCTCGGCGACAGCCGGAACGGATTGGCCGCGTTGGCGCCGTTCTGCCGCGAATTGTTGGGTGCGACCGGCGCGTTCGGGTTGGCGTTCGGGTTGTTGGTGAGGAGGTTCGGCCCGCCGAGCGGCTTGAACCGGTGATTGACGTCGAGCGGCGTCACCAGGTTGTTGTTGAGCGGGGTTTGACGCTTCGCTTTGAACGGCGTCTCGCCGGGCAGGTTCATCGCATTCGGGTACGTCCCGAAATAGTGGTCGTACGAGATGTTCTCCTGGAAAATGACCACGAGATGCTTAACGGGGGTTTTGGCGGGGACGCCGCGGTCGCGGGCGTCATCCCTGTCGGCGGAGGCTGTCGCGGCAGACAGCGCCAGCGCGGCCGTCATGCAACCGCAAATGATCGGGTGCTTCATACAAGGCTCCAGTAGATTTTGAAAGAATTGCCCCAGGCGCGGCGCGGTTCGCCGCAACGCGTTGGGAAATTAGTGCGGCTGTGTGACAGTAGTGCTACGCGACGCGCCATTGCCGACGGCGACGTCGGCTCGAGCGCTTGTTATTCGCTCGCTCGCGTGGGTTTGGTCGTATGCAGCCGAGCGGATTTGGCGGGGTCCTCTCATCCATTGAATCTGTCGGCGGGACGCTGCCGCGCCCCGCCGAGCACCTACGGACCTCCGGGAAGCGTTGCGGATCAGTCGTCGTTGTCCACTTTATTACGCTGGTCAAGTGCCATCTTCGGATATGGCTTGGATCCCATCAGGCCTTTCCAAAGCACCTTGTTGTACTTGGCTGGCGGAACGCGATCCGCATCCGAGAAGTCGAAACTGGCCGTGACTCTCGCCCAGTACGCTGCGCTGTGCTTTGGCTTGATGATCGGCCCTTGTGCAAACTTCACGGCCTCCTGCCCTTGCGCAAGCTTCAGCGACGTCGTCAGGAGAACGGTAGACGCGGTCGCTGTATAGCTCCAGGCGCCAAACGACCTGATGTCGAACACTTTTGACATCGGCCGCTGAAAGGCCGTGTTCAGGTTGATGTGCTGCGTACCCAGCAGGTCTTCAATGGTACGGAGCACGTTGACCTGGCTGTAGTGGGTACTTACAACCGCACGCTTCTTCACATAGGGACCGACCACATAGGTTGTGGTGCGGTGCGAATCGACGTGGTCCGGACCATCCTGGCTGTCATCTTCCGTGATGAAGATCAGAGTATCGGCTGCATATGGGCTGTGGGCGACGGCCTCGACCAGGCGGCCGACAGCGAAGTCGTCGTCGGCCTGCTGGGTTTCCGGCGTATTGACGCCGGCAAGCGCCGTGCCGAAGGATCCCGTGTGGTCGTGACTGACGCGAACCAGCGACAGGTTCGGCAGGTTGCGGTTGGCGACGAAAAGGTCGAACTCCCGCTTCCACTCGTTATAGCGCCACAAATCCGGATAGTTTTGGTCGTAGCCGCGGAAGAAGAGGTCGGTCAGCGGGGCCAGGGAGGGCTTGAGCGGCGCGACCTGAATGATGTTGGCTGAGAAGGGATCGGAGACCGGCGCTGCCTTTGTGCCGATGCTGCCGATGTTGTTTACGAGGGTTCCGTAATTGCGAACGGTCTTCCCGGCCTGCAGCACGGCATCGAAGATATAGCCTTCCTGTTCACCGAACGGCGCGTCGGAGGAGGCGTGGTTACCGGTGCCAGGCAACAAGTTGGCAGTACCGCCTGGCAGACCCGCCGACGCATTGCTGTAATTGGTGGTTCCGGCCGTCCCGGCCGCGGCATCGCGCTGAGCGACGGTAGCCCAGTTCACCGGTACATTGCGGTTCGTTCCCTCGGACTCATAGGACAAACCACGGTTGACGAATGCGTAATTGATCTGTTGCGTAATCGTTTCCGTGTTGGTGACGCGGCCTTGCAACGCCCAAGACCATCCGTCCATGCTGCCGTCGCCGGCGTCCGTGAAATTATCCAGCGTAACGAAATTCTTCGCCAGGCTGTGAAAGTTCGGCGTGATGGCCGCGCCGAATACGGTCAGTCCCGGGTCGCCGTTCGAACCGTTGTTCAGGTCGCCCAGAACCTGGTCGAACGTGCGATTTTCCTTGATGATGTAGATGACATGCTTGATGCGCTGACGCAGAAAGTGCATGACCTCTGCGTCGTCCTCGGCCGGTTCGGCGCTGTAGAAGTTGTTCTGGGCGACCTTCGCCGTCAGTACCGGCAAGTCGTTCCAGGTCGGCACTGGCGCACTGACCAGGGAGGCGCGTTCCAATTGGAACTGATACTGGTTCGACCCGGCGGCGGCGGCGGCGGCCGCAGCGTTACCCTGCGGATAGGTGATGCCTGTGAGCAGAGCCGTATTCCCATACAGGTGACCGGGATTCGGACCGGTGACACTCTTCCCGTTGACGACGTAGATCCAGGTCCCATCGGCACTGAACGTGACGTCGTGCGGCTCGTAGGCCGTCGGGATGAGCCCGGCGACTTTGTGGGCGTGCGGGCCGATGAGCGGTATCACGGCGACGGAGTTCGCGCCGGCATTGACGGCGTAGAGCAATGTGCCATCTGGTGAGATCGTCACCGAAAAGGTCGCTGCGCCGGTGTAATGGGGCTGTTCACGACCAAATTCACGGCCAAAACCCACTTCATGACGATCCTCGTCACCATGACGATCCTCGTCACCACGTCCGGCCAGCATACCGGCCGGAGCCCGCGCGTCGATCTTGCGAGTGACCGCGTTGGTCGAGGTGTCAATAACCGCGACCTGGTCCGCGTTATCTTGCGCCACGTAGAGCTTTGACTGCGATCGGTCGAGCGTCATCCCGAGGGCATTGCCGTCGAGCTCTATCCGCTTGATCAAATGGCCCGCGGTGGGGAGGGAAATGTCGATAGCGATGACTTCGCGGTCGCGATCGGACGACACATAGGCCGTACCATTGCCCTTTACGACGACCCCAAACGGGAAGGTGCCGCCGACGCCGCCGGCCGTGCCCTCATTATTGGCAAAATACGGGCGCAGATCGTGCTCGTAGCGGACGGTGTTTGTTGCGGTGTCGATGACGCTGATCGAATCGTTGTAGTTGTTGACGACGACAAGCGTCTTTCCGTCGGTGGAAATGCCCAGGCCGCTGGCGTTGGGCCGGACATTGCTGAGACCGACGCCCTTGTTGCCATGGCCCAGGGGGATCTTCGTCGCAAGCGACCAGGTGCGGCCCGTCACTGTGTACGCGTACACGACGTCGTCCGCGCCTCCCGCAGCGTAAAGCGTTTTCCCGTCAGGCGAAAAGACGAGGCCCACATGGGAGTTAGTCTGCTTGATCACCTGCGAGAGCAGGGGCTGGGTCTTGTTCGCGCCCGCCACGTTGTAGATGAAGATGTACTGGGTCGAGTTGGCCGTGTCAGTGGTACCGTCCGGTTTGTCCAGCGAGTTATGGCCGGCAGTGATGACCGCCAGCGTCGTGCCGTCCGGGCTGAGCTGCGATCGCACCGCCTCGCCAGCAACGAAATTGGGGTAAGCGGGCAAGCCGGGGTTAAGAAACTGTTGAACCGCGCCGCGGATGAACGTCGGCGTGATGAACTGGCCGGTCGGCAGCCGCACCGCTCTGCTCTGCTCGTGTTCGGCGTGCGCCGGAATGACGATCTGAGCCGCTGAGGCGAGGATGGCTACCTTGAGTAAAGCTTGAAACTTTTGTCTCTTCATCGTGGCTTCTCCGAGCGTTCCTAATCACCCCCTCGCCGGATTCAGATCTGCACGACCTGAGTTTCCGTGATCTTCGAGCCACGACTGCGCTGCGCGCCGGCCCCAAGACGCGAAGGTTTTGCAATGCACATCGCACTTTCCCATAAGTCGATGACAACGAGATGTAGCCGCGATGTCGGAGCGGTTCGATGAAGCCGCGTGAGCGTGCTCGTCTGCAATGGAGGCGCGAAACCGATCTGAGTCGCAGCCCTTGTCAGCGCGCAGGTCTTCGAAGGAAAAACCGCTGATCAGGCCCTCTGCCTGGTAGATATTCGGCGACGTGGCCTGCAGTCAGGATGAAGCGGGCCGGGGCCGCCGAGGGCGTCGACGGCAATGCTGATCTTCGTGCTCAGGCCGCCGCGCGAACGCCCGATCGCCTCATCTTCACTTCCCCCTTTTTGGCGCCGGCTGCATGTTGGTGTGCCCGCACAATGGTGGAATCGATGATCAGGTGTTCGAGATCAGGATTTTCACAGCTCTGCGAAAGCCGCTTGCAGACGCCTTTTTTGCCCATCGCCGGAGACGACAAAATCAGCGAAGCGTGTCGCACAATCGCCACAGCCGGAACTTTTTTGGCAACGGCGGCCTAAGCTGCGTCACAAAGCCTTCGGAAGTCATCCACCGTACACAATCTGCTTGGTAGGCTCGCCGTCGAAACCGAGGCCGTACTTCATGAGGTAGTTCAGGTCGAAGCGGACGACATAGCGCGGCTGAAGTGTTTTGCGTTGGCCTTGCAGCTTTTTGTTGGCTTCGTTCATCACAGCAAATTCAGCGGCTGTTGAATTGCGTTGGTGCCCGTCGGACAGTGCTGATCTGGGGGGGTAACGTGTTGAGGTCAGTTCGAAGCGAGTTGAGCCTCGGTGGCTCCGTATGTGCGATCGTCGCAGCGGTCGGCGCCACGTCGGCACAGAACGCAGGTCCTCCGGTGGCGCCTCCCGGCGCCACGCCGCCGCAGCAGACACGCTCGGAGCCGCCGCCCGCCGCCGTGCCTCCGGGCGGCACGCAGCTCCCGCACATCAACGTGCAGGCGCAGAAGCCAGCAGCCGCACGGCCGGCGCGGCGCCCGGCCACGCCCGTCACGACGGCAGCGCCGCCGCCCACCCCCGCGCAGATCCAGGCCGAGGCGAATCGCGAGGTCGTCCAGCGGACCCAGACGCTCGACCAGCGCCGGGATAACGTCATCCTGCCGAAGACTGGAGCAAATACCTATGAGCTGAGCCAGAGGGACATCGAAAACATCCCACAAGCAAACGCCCTTCAGCTCAGCGACCTGGTGCTGCAGTATCCGGGCGTATACCAAGACTCGACGAGCCAGGGCATTTTTCACGTTCGCAACGAGGACGGCAATGTTCAATTTCGGATCAACGGAATTCTGCTGCCCGACGGGGTTTCGGGTTTCTCGCAGATGCTCGAAAGTTCCTTCATCGGCAGCATGAGGCTGATCACCGGCGCGCTCCCGGCGCAATATGGCCTGCATACTTCCGGCATCATCGACATCACGACCAAAAGCGGGTCGGCGCTGGCAGGCGGCAGCGTCGGTGTCTATGGCGGCAGCCGGCAGACCATCTCGCCGTACTTTGAATATGGCGGGGTCGAGGGACAGACCGAATATTACGTCACCGGCCGCTATCTCAGCACCGGCCTGGGGCTGCAGGCTCCCACTCCGACCCTCAACGGCATTCACGACTACTCGCAACAGGGCCGGCTCTTCGGCTACACCTCCACGCTGCTGGATCCGACGTCCCGGATCGTCACCATTACCGGCGTGGCCGAGAGCCGATACCAGATCCCCAACAATGTCGGCCAGCCGCTCATCAACGATCCGGACGGCGCTTTCCCTGGGCTGAAAGCGTTCGGTAAAGACACCTTCGACTCGACCAACATCAATCAGAGGCAATACGAGAAGAACGCGTACGGGGTGGTTGCCTGGCAGAAATCCGAAGGCGATCTCGATGCGCAGCTTGCGTATTATTCCCGCTACAACGATCTCCACTTCGTGCCTGATTCTGTCGGCGACCTGCTCTTCAACGGCGTCGCGTCCGATGTCTTCCGAAGCACGTTTCTCAACGGCATTTCGGGCGATGTTTCGTACCGCTTGAACGACGCCCACACCCTTCGCGGCGGTTTCTTCGTGCAAGGCGAGCAGACCCAGATCAAGACCATAAGCACGGTGCAAAATCTCGATGCGACCGGCGCCGCGATCGATCAGCCGTTCAACATCCCCGATGGCAGCAACTTGTTCGGCTGGCAGCTCGGCGGCTATGTCCAGGACGAGTGGAAGCTGACCGACAAGCTC
>Ga0257161_1000397_pt1 | contig 11088 bp, 9 predicted proteins | sample NR01A_FD_185954 | JGI IMG/M metagenome (GOLD analysis project Ga0257161, IMG submission 185954) | Soil microbial communities from H.J. Andrews Experimental Forest, Oregon, United States - NR-01-A | ecosystem: Environmental > Terrestrial > Soil > Temperate forest > Bulk soil | place: USA: Oregon... | reverse complement strand
TACACGAAGGTCTCAATCAGGGTCCAGACGCTGAACACGAGTGCGCCGACGGCGAGCAGGGTGCCAAGCAGGCTCGCAAGTCGCAGCGGCGCCACCGAGAAGGAAGTCAAGCCCTCGACCGACAGGCCGATCAGCGAGCCCAGGCTCCAGCTGGTGCGACCATGGCTACGGGCGGCGGGCTCGTAATCGACACGGAACTGGCGGAACCCGATCCAGCTGGCGAGGCCCTTGAAGAAGCGATTGCGCTCCGGCATCTGGCGTAGCGCCGTGGCGGCGCGCGGCGACAGCAGGCGGAAATCGCCGGCATCCTCCGGAATTTTCTGGCGCGCGCCCCAGTTGATGAGCGAATAGAACCCCTTGACGGCGAGGCGCAGCAGCGTCGGCTCATTTTCCCGGTTTGCCTTAGCGGTGTAGACGACATCACAACCGCCATCGAGCCAATGCCCGACCAGCGTTTCGATCAGCGCCGGCGGATGCTGGCCGTCGGCGTCCATGAACAGCACGGCGCCGCGGCGGGCGTGCTCCAGCCCGGCGAGCAGCCCCGCCTCCTTGCCGAAATTGCGCGACAGCGACACCACCTGAATGTCGGCGGCTTTGGCCGGCAAGCCGCGCGCTATATCGAGCGATGCGTCGCGGCTGCCGTCGTCCACATACACGATTTCGCAGGCGAGCCCCCGGCTGGCCTGCAACTTGGCGGCGACCGCGCTGATCCGCGCATGAAGCTGCGCCAGTCCGGCGGCCTCGTTATATACTGGCACCACAATCGACAACCCAGCGCCGGCGCTCCCCGCCGGGTCGCGGTGCGTCCCAGTTCCCACGTTATCTCGCCCCGGGGGCGCGAATTGATCGGGCGCCATTGCTTTCACGTCGTCTCGCGGCCTATCGATGAGCCATCATAACCCATGGGCCGGCCGATGTCGTGGCACCCGTTGGGCGACGCCCTCAAGGCCGGGCTCGGCGGGCCCAGCCAGATGTGCTAAGCGAACCTCATGATTCCGAGATCGAAGCTTCCGATTGATCGCCTCAGGACCAATTTCCCGCGCGCCACCGCAATGGTCGAGCCGCACTTCGATATGCTGCGCAAGGCAATCAGCTTCGCGTTGATCGGCGTCGTCAACGTCCTCATCGATACCAGTGTTTTTCTGCTTGCCTATGCGTACCTGAAATCGCACGCAGTCGCGCTGCGTCCGCTCGACGCATTGGCGCAATGGTGTGCCTGCGCGAACCTCGACACGCTCGTTTTGGTTACCGCCAATGTCATTGCGTGGGTGGTGGCGGTGTCCGGCTCCTATATGATGAATTCGTTCATCACCTTTGCGGTCGAGTCGGGCCGCCGGCTGCGCTGGCGGGATTACGGAACGTTTGTAGCGTCGGGGATTCTCGGTGCCATCGCAAGCACCACAGCGCTGGTCGTTGCGGCGCATTTCATGCCGGTGCTGCCGGCGAAAGGTTGCGCCATTCTGACGGCCTTCGTGGTCAATTTCTCGATGTCGCACTTCGTGGTGTTCCGCCCGCGACGCAAGGCGGTCGGAGACGCCCCAGGAGCGTTACGGCCAACCGATTTGCGTTAGCGGAACGACCAAATCACAGCGCCGCCGCCAGCTTGGCGAACAGCGGGTTGTCGCGGGTGAACACATAGTCGATCGGCGCCACGATGACGGTGTCGGCGCCGTGCTCGCGCATAAAGCTCGCAAGCCCGTGAACCGCGTCGGGCGGGCAGTGCAACGTGAGCAATTCGGATGAAGTCGGCCCGCCGAATGGCGTTGTCACGCCGAACTTTTCCTTGGCGAGGTCGAGCAGAGCGTTGTTCCAGCCCGAAAACCGCATCCGCACCTCCCGGAACAACCGCGCTCGCGCCTGCGCGGCGATGCGGTCGAGGATGAGACGCGCGGTTTCAAGCTCCATCTTGCCCCACGCGGCGCCGCGCGCCGCCACAAGGTTCGCCTGCGATCGCAATATCACACCATCCTCGATCACCTTGAGGCCGTTGGCCGCTAGCGTCGTGCCGGTGGTGGTGATGTCGACGATCAGCTCGGCGGTGCCGGCCGCCGGTGCGCCTTCGGTCGCCCCCGTGCTCTCGACGATGCGATAGTCGATGATGCCGTGGTGGGAAAAAAAGCCGCGCGTGAGATTGATGTATTTGGTGGCGACGCGTAGGCGACGGTCGTGCTTGCCGCGGAACGAAATGGCCACGTCGTCGAGGTCCGCCATGTCGCGCACGTCGATCCAGGCTTCGGGCACCGCCACCACCACGTTGGCATGGCCAAAGCCCAACCCCTCCAGCAGCACCACCTTGTCATCGGCGGCGGGGATCATTTCCCGCACCAAATCCTCGCCTGTGATGCCGAAATGCACCGCGCCGGCGGCGAGCTGTTCGGTGATTTCCGACGCCGAGAGAAACGCCACCTCGACGCCGTCGAGGCGCGCGATGGCGCCGCGATAGTCGCGCGCCCCGCGCGGCTTGACAAGCTCCAGCCCGGCGCGATCGAAAAACGCCTCCGCGTTTTCCTGCAAGCGCCCCTTGGCCGGCACTGCGAGAATGAGCACGCTCATGGCTTTTCCCCGCTATGCGTGGAGAGCGCCTCCAGCCGTTCGATCCACGCCGCAAACCCGACCGCTGCAACCGGCAGAGGGCTGCCGAGCCTGGAGAGCAGCACGTCGTAGCGACCCCCGGCCACCAATTGGCCATCGACCCGGCCGTCCGGATCGTGCAGTTCGAACACGAAGCCGCTGTAGTAATCGACCCCGCGTCCGAACGCTGTGGCGAACTGGATGCGGTCCACGTCGACGCCGCGCGCGGCCAGGAGGTTGATCAGGAGCCCGATGCGGTTTTCGAACAGGTCGAGAGCGGGACCGAGCGAGATGCGCGCCTCGGCCGCCAGGGCGCGCAGCGCCGCCGCCGCATCGGACGGCGTGTCCGCGATGGCGAGAAATCGCGCAATCAGCGCGCGGGTTTCCGATGGCAGCGCGTTCGATGCGCCAAGCTCGGCCTGCTCGACAAAGCGGTCAGCGATTTCCCCGATGCTGCGTCCCCCGACCGCGCTCTTGCCGGCGATCGACAACAGGTCCGTCACCAGCAATTGAGCGGCCTTCGGATTGGCATTGGCGAGCGCCGCGAGCACGCCTTGGTATTCGCTGCGCTTTTGGCCGCTGGCCAGCGTTAACCGTTCGAGGTCCTGCGCCAGTGTTGCCTTGCGATTGAAATCCTTGAGCAGGCGGCGTTTCCAGGCGGGCGCGAGATCGAGCGCCGCGATCAGCGCCGCAAACAATGCAACATCCCCCATCACGATCCGGGGGGCGGCCAGGCCGTAATGGGCGGTAGCCGCGATGCCCAGGGCCAGCGCTTCCGCGTCGGCGGCGGCCTTGTCAGCACGGCCGAAGGATTCGATGCCGGCCTGAAGAAACTCGCCCGAGGCCGCGCCGCGGTCGCGAAACACCGGCCCCAGATAGCAAAAGCCCGCCGGCTGCGCGGCCGCCGCGGAGGCGAGGTAATCCCGCGCCACCGGGATGGTGAGGTCCGGCCGCAGGCAGAGCTCGCGTCCCGCCGCGTCGGTGACAAGAAACATCCGCCGCCGCATGTCCTCGCCCGAAAGATCGAGAAATGGCTCCGCCGGCTGCAGGATTGCGGGCGACACCCGCGAATAGCCGGCGCGCGCGAAGGCGGCGACCAGACTGTCGGCCCGGGTGTGGATTTCAATGAATGGCGCACTGGTCATGGGCTTCGGTGGGGCTCTTAGCATCGTAGGGTGGGCAAAGCCAACGGGTCCGGCCTTCGGCCGGCCCGATGACAGGCTCCGCGTGCCCACCGTTTGCCGCATCCGCGTGGGCACGGCGCGAAGAACGCGCCTCTGCCCACCCTACAATCTGGCAATGGGTTTCCGCGGGCTCTTAGCACGGCTGAGTTGAGGTTGCGATGGCTGGTCGCGGATTAACGGAACGGCGACCCAACGACAGATTGAGCTGTCGCCACACCGCAAACACGATATCGTGAAGCCCGGGCAAGTTTGCCCCAATTGATGCGAATGCATATTTGAATTGAAATGCAACGATCGGGGATTGGGTCGAAAGCGATGGGTAGAGGTTTCGCGTGCTCCCCATCACCAGCGAGGTAAGACACCATGTTGTGGTTCCGTAAAGTTGTCACCGGGGCGGCGGTGGGCGCCGCCTTTTTCATGCTCGGCCTCGATTCGGGGCATACCCAGATAGGGCCGAACGGGACCACGACGCCCAGCGTCGAAATCAACCGGCAGCTCGAACTGCTCGGCAAGGTGCTGGGCATCGTGCGTTCCGACTATGTGGACAAGCCTGACGATCAGAAGCTTGTCACCGCGGCTATCGACGGCATTGTCAAGTCGCTTGATCCGCATTCGAGCTATATGGATGCAAAGAGTTACCGCGACATGCAGGTGACGACCAGCGGCCAGTTCGGCGGTCTCGGCATGCAGGTCAACATGGAAGACGGTCTCCTCAAGGTAGCGTCCCCGATCGATGACACGCCGGCCGCCCGGGCCGGTATTCTGGCGGGCGACATCATCACCCAGGTGGACGGCGCGCCGATCAAAGGTTTGACCCTCGCCCAGGCGGTAGAAAAGATGCGCGGTACGCCCGGCAGCGAGGTGCGGCTGGAGATCATGCGGAAGGATCGGTCCGAACCGCTGAATCTCACGCTGACCCGCGAAATCATCAAGGTCAGCTCGGTGCGACAGCAGCTCGAGGGGGATGATGTCGGATACGTTCGGATCAGCCAGTTCAACAGCCGTGTGGCGGACGAACTCAAGCAAGCGGTCCAGACCCTTACTACGAAAGTTCCGCCGGAGCAGGTCAAGGGCTACATTCTCGACCTCCGCAACAATCCGGGCGGCCTGCTGGATCAGGCGGTTCGGGTAGCGGGCGCGTTTCTGATCAGCGGCGAAATCGTCTCGATCCAGGGCCGCGATCCCGATCAGGTCCAGCGGTTCAACGCCGTGCCGGGCGACCTCATCGACGGCAAGCCGCTCATCGTGCTGATCAACGGCGGCTCGGCCTCGGCTTCGGAAATCGTCGCCGGCGCCCTCCAGGACCAAAAGCGTGCGACCATCATCGGCTCGCGAACATTCGGCAAGGCGTCAGTGCAGACCATTATTCCGCTGGGCCAGGGCAACGGTGCACTGCGCCTGACCACGGCGCGCTATTACACCCCGTCGGGACACTCGCTCCAGGCGCAGGGCATCGCACCGGACATCGAGGTGCTCCAGGACGTGCCGAAGGAAGTGGCGGAACAGGCGCAAACGCGCAGCGAATCGAACCTGCCCGGACACCTCAAGGCGGAAGGCGACGAGCAGACCGGCTCGCAGTCCTTCGTCCCGAGGGACGCGAAGGACGACAAGGCGCTGCAGACCGCCCTGGCGCTGATCCGTGGCACCGAAACCAATCCGGCGTTCCCGCCCAACCCGAAGCAGGCCGCCTCGGTGCATTGAAAATCAAAAAGAAAAGGGGGGCGCCTGCGTACGCGTCAGGCGCCCGGTCGTCGCGGCTGCAACGCCGCCGCGGCCGATTGCGTCCAGCGCGACGAATATGCTTTCAAACACGTTGCGCCGCGTCCCTTCGGGCTTCCAATAGATCTGCCATGGCGTCGACCGCCAGCGGATAGCCGTTCACGCCGAGGCCGCATATCAGGGCCGTCGCCGCGAAGGTGATGTAGGAGTGGTGGCGGAACGCCTCACGCTTGTGCGGGTTCGAGATGTGCAGCTCGATGATCGGATGTTCGACCATTTTCAGCGCGTCGAGGATCGCGATCGAGGTATGCGTGAAGGCGGCCGGGTTGATGATGATGCCGTCGGCGCCGTTGATGCCGCCGTGGATCCAGTCGATGATCGTCGCTTCGCTGTTCGACTGATGGAATGCGATGGTGAGCCCGCGTTTCTCCGCACGGCGCCGGCACATGTCTTCGACCTGAGCGAGCGTCGTCGAGCCATAGATGTGCGGCTCGCGCGTGCCGAGCAAATTGAGATTGGGGCCATTCAGGATCAGGATGGGCTTGCTCATCGGGTCCTCTGTTTCAGAAATTCGCGGGTCGTGCTGACGAACAGCGCCAAGCGTGCGGCAGGTGTTTACGCGATTGCCCGATCAAGGCTTTGACTCGTGCTCAGCCGGACGATGATTGCAAAGTGGGCGTCAGCCTAATCGAAACACGCGCCAAGATCATACTTCCTTGATACGAACAATGACTTCACGGCAAGTTAAAGCGGTCGCGTCACCGCGCGACGCAGCCTTGCATGTGAGCCCATCAAGGCTCGATAAAACGCGCCGATCACCTCCGCTCGCCGTTATCATGCGACCCGCCGGCGCCCTCGCCGCTCGGAGCAATGCTCCGCTCGTCCAGCGCCACCGTCTTGATCAGTGCGAACACCGGATCGCCGGGCTTGAGCGCAAGCTCGTCGATCGCCATTCGGGTCGTCATGGCGACCAGATGTCCGTGGCCGTTGAGATCGACCGTGACGGCGGCGAGCGGGCCGTCGTCTTTTTCGATTCCCCCCACCGTGCCGGCCAGGATGGTCCGCACGCTGATATCTTGCGGCCGCGTGGTCGCAAGCGTCACGTCGGTCGCCCGGACCACGATGTGGACCTCGCGGCCGACCGCGCCGGCCGGGCCGGCGAGCCAGATGGCGCCGCTCGGGTGGTCGATCTCGGTGAGGCCGTAGCCGGCCCGCATTCCGGCGACGCGTCCGGTCAGCACCGAGGAGCGGCCGAACCGGTTTTCCCCAGCATGAACTTGGCTCGGACCGAACACCTCGTCCACTGGGCCGGCCGCGACGACGCGTCCGCTGTCCATGACGACGACCCGCGAGGCGAGGCGGGCGACCTCGTCGACAGCATGGGAGACATACACGATCGGCACCTTGAACGCATCGCGCAGCCGCTCGATGAGGGAGAGCACCTCGCGCTTGCGTTCGTCGTCGAGCGCGGCCAGTGGCTCGTCCATCAGCAGCAGGCGCGGCGAGGACAACAGCGCACGCCCGATCGCCACCCGCTGCCGCTCGCCGCCCGACAGCCGTCCCGGCCGCCGGGACAGCAGATGGCCGATGCCCAGCGTCTCCACCACGGCGCCAAAGTCGACCGACTGTTCAGCCCTGCCGGCGAACCAGCGGCCGAACATCAGATTTTGCCGCACCGTGAGATGGGGAAACAGCCGGGCGTCCTGATAGACGACGCCAATCCGGCGCGCATGTTTCGGCACGAAGATGTTCTTCTCGGTGTCGACCAGCACACGGCCGTCGACCACGATGGCGCCCCGGTCGGGGCGCAACAGTCCGGCGATCAGCGCAATCGTCACCGACTTGCCGGCACCCGAGCGGCCGAACAGGGCGACGACCCCAGAATCGCCCTCGAATGCGGCGTCGAGCCGGAAAGCGCCGAGCGTAATGGCGGCGTTGAAGCGAATCATTCGAATTGCGCTAGCCGGCGGCTTGCCTTGCGCTGGACGATCTCCGACGCGACGAGGGCGAGGAGCGCGATGACAATGGCGACGGCGGTCAGCCGCCACGCATTGGCGTCGCCGCCCGGAACTTGGGTATAGGTGTAGATCGCGGCCGACAGGGTTTGGGTTTCGCCCGGGATGTTCGACACGAACGTGATGGTCGCGCCGAATTCGCCAAGCGCCTTGGCGAAGCACAGGATCGACCCGACCAGCAAACCCGGCAGGGCGAGCGGCAGTGTGACGAGCACGAAGGTCCAAGGCCCGTTCGCGCCCAGCGTACCGGCGGCATCCTCGAGCCGCCGGTCGATTGCCTCGATCGACAGCCGGATCGGCCGTACCATCAGGGGAAATCCCATCACGCCGCAGGAGAGCGCCGCTCCGGTCCAGCGGAACGAGAAGATGATGCCGAGATAATCGGCGAGAAAAGCGCCCAGCACGCCGCGCCGTCCGAGCAGCACGAGCAGGATATATCCGGTCACGACCGGCGGCAGCACCAGCGGCAGATGGATGAGGCCGTCGAGCAGCATCTTGCCGGGGAACCGCCAGCGCGCCAGCGCGTAGCCGGCCAGCAGGCCGATCGGCAGACTGAATGCCGTGGCCGTCAACGCGATCTGCAGAGACAGGCGGACGGCCGTCCATTCGTCGGGAGAAAGTTCAAACACCACAGCGTCCATATCTCATGCAAAACGAGCGCTTTGGCTCTTTAGCGATATTCCTGTTTGTATATAACGAAAAACGCAGCGACCTGTCACGATGTTCCCCAAATGGGCGCCTCGCGCCGCTTAGGGCACGATGAGGAGCGTGGTGGACATGGGATGGGGATCAGCGTGGCTTCCTATGTGACCCGGAGTGGCGTCGTGCAATCGTGATCGCGATGTACGGTGAGCGGCGGGCAGCGCGATTTTCGCAATGGGGTCCTTTCGGCTTTCGGCACTCTCGACTCCAGTAATTCTTGCCGCTAAGCAAGCAGCGTAAATGGCGGGAGCAAGCCATGAATGTTATTCCCATTGCGGCGGCCTTACTGGCAATCACCTTACTGTTTGGGGCTTGCCGTTCACGACTACGGACTCTCTTATTCAAGGACTGTATCTGGGCGTGGCCTCGGCATCTCTTGCTGTGTTTTTGGGCTTGGTGACCGTAAACCTTGTCTTGAACTCACGCGACAGAAGGATGGCCGCTGCTCCCCTATTGTCGTTGATCGCAAATCTGCATGAGAAGTTGCATAACGAGCTATTCATCCGGGCCGGATGGGATAAATTTGGGTCGGCTAGATTTGGCCAACTAATAGACATGTATACAGAAAGTAAAGGATCACCAGAAGCGTTTGCTCCAGAAGAGTTAGAGTCTTTGTACCAGATGATAATTAGTAAGAAGGCTGAACTAATCGATGTTTATTCCAAGATCGAGGCTAATGCCCGCGACATGGCTGCCATACTTGGATGGGGATACGATGCACGCATCTTAGGAGCAATCTTGTCCGTACGGTCAAACATATTGAGCTTCATGAATCTGCTGGCGCTCCCCGCTCACGATCAGCCATCTAAGAAGAAGATTGTCGAGCACTACCTGGACATTGAAGGCTCGATGAGCGCGTGGGGGATGGGACTCGCGAAAAAGCTCGGATCAGGAGTCAAGTTCGGAGACTGAGGCGGTCTGCCACAATCAAATTGAGACACGACCGAAGGTCGGCGTTACTTGATCACGCGCACCGGCTTGCCGTCGATGAAGGCGCGGATGTTCTCGACGATGTCAGGGAAATAGTGCCGGTAATTCTGCTGGCTCACGTAACCGAGGTGGGGCGTGATCACAACATTGTCCATGCGCCGGAACGGATGGTCGAGCGGCAGCGGCTCGACGTCGAATACATCGAGGCCGGCGGCCGCGATGCGGCGCTCGTTGAGGGCGGCGATCAGCGCCTTTTCCTCGATGATCGGTCCGCGCGCCGTGTTGATGATATAGGCAGTCGGCTTCATCAGGCCGAATTCCTTCGCCGTCACCGTGCCGCGCGAGCGGTCGCTGAGCTGCAGGTGAATGGTCACGATATCCGCATTGCGGAACAAGTCTTCCTTGGTGGCGTATTCGACGCCGGCCTCCCGGCACCTTTCCGGCGTTAGGTTCGGGCTCCAGGCGATCACCTTCATGCCGAACGCCTTGGCGACGCCGGCGACGCGCGAGCCGAGCTTGCCGAGCCCGATGACGCCGAGCGTCTTGCCCTCGATGTCCGGCCCAAGCGTGACCTGCCAAAGCTCGCCGGACTTCAGCCGCGCGTGCTCGTAGCCGATCCGTCGGGTCAGCTCCAGGATGAGGCCGAACGTGATGCCGGTGGTCGGATTTCCGAACGAGCCGGTGCCGCACACCGTGATGCCGCGCTCGGCGGCAGCCGCCATGTCGATCGAGGCGTTGCGGGCCCCGGTGGTGATAAACAGCTTGAGATTGGGCAGCGCCTCGATGGTGTTGCGGCGGAACGGCGTGCGCTCGCGCATCATGCAGACGATGTGGAAATCCTTGAGGGCGTGATGGACCTCATCGGGCCCGTTCATGGGCTTGTTGAATACCGTCACGTCGACATCGCCGGCGATCTTTCCCCAATCGGCAAGCTTCAGGGCGACATTCTGGTAATCGTCGAGAACCGCACAGCGATAACGCATCCGCAACCCCTCATCTTGACGGCCGGCCGGCAGGACGCCGGAGCGGCTCTCGGTCGTGCCGGTGAGCTTTGGCACAAATGCCGTGATGCGGACAAGCGGGCGAAGCGGATGGCAAGACTAAGAGCCGGCCGGAATCGGAGCGCATCGGAGCAATGCTGCAGCGGCGCGTGTCAGTGTCCGGCCCCGGCTTCGGCAGGTGCGCCGGGCCGCTTCATTAAGAGACCGAGCGCGGCAAGGCCGAGGAACAGTACCGTCATCATCAGAAACACGTCGGCGTAGCTCATGACGGCCGCCTGCAGCCTTACCAGCCCCATCATCTGCTTGAGCGCCATCACTTGAGCGTCAGATCCCTGAAAGCGTGCCGTCAGATTCGAAAGCATCTCGGTTGCCGCCCCGTTCGCCCAATTCGTCGCGTCGTGGAGACGCGCGAGGTGCAAATCCATCCGGTCATTGAACACCGTATTGATGGTGGCGAGCCCGATGGCGCCGCCGAGGTTGCGCATGAGATTGAACAGGCCGGAAGCGTTCTTCACAAGCTCCGGCGCGAGGGTGCCAAGCGCCGCATTCGTTACCGGCACGATGGCGAACATCAATCCGATGCCGCGGAACACCTGGGGCCACAACAGCTCCCAAAAATCCCAATCCGACGTGACATAGGTCATCTGCCAAGTGCCGAGCGCGAAGAGAACAAAGCCGGCCATCAGCACGAAACGCGGATCAAAGCGCTCGGTGAGCTGTCCCGCTAAAGGGGCGCTCGCAAACATGACGAGACCGGACACGAACATCGTCTCGCCGATCATCAGCGCATTGTAGCCACGCACCTGCGCGAGATAGACCGGATAAAGGTAGGTCAGGCCGTACAGGCCGACACCGAGCACGAAGCCGAACAGGCTGCCGACCGCGAAATTGCGGTTGGCGAAGGCGCGCAGATCGACAATCGGCGCCCGCGCGGTGAGTACCCGGGCAAAGAACAGGACGGCGGAG
>Ga0257161_1000396_pt1 | contig 11089 bp, 9 predicted proteins | sample NR01A_FD_185954 | JGI IMG/M metagenome (GOLD analysis project Ga0257161, IMG submission 185954) | Soil microbial communities from H.J. Andrews Experimental Forest, Oregon, United States - NR-01-A | ecosystem: Environmental > Terrestrial > Soil > Temperate forest > Bulk soil | place: USA: Oregon... | reverse complement strand
AGTCTCTAGCGTCGGAGCGACCGCTCGGGCAGTCAGCTCGACGCTCCCAGTCGCAAGAGCATCCATTTCCTTGAGGCTCATGCGGCTGACGTGAGTAGCCAGCGTGCGCAGGCATGCACCGATCAAGGCCCCCGCTGGCGAATTGCCCTTGACGACGAGACCGTGAAGCTCATGGTCATCACCGATTGAAGCCAGTAAATGCGTACGGGGGACCCAGAGGGTGATATCAGACGTCATTCCGCCGCGTCCCGATAGTAGAAGATTGAGGGATTGCGACAGATCAATGAACAGAACGTCCCCGCTTTCGACATTGACGTCCTTCGAGCCGGCCAGCCCCGCAATGTCTCCCGAAACGGCGAGCCTAATGGCAAAGTGATCGAATCGACTGCGAGCATCTACATCCGGCGATCTAAGAAGGTGAATGCGCGAGGACTTGGCTTCGCTCAGCACGAACCGCCCGCTGCACCAAGCGACGAAATCTCCTTCAAACGAACTGATCTCCTGCGCTCTCGCCCCGACGTCGAAGACCGTCGCAATCATGCTGCGCCAGGCCGCGAAACTTCCCACCCTGGCGCGATCGAATTCGGCAATACCGAAGCAATGTGGGCTGACGAATGGCGATGGTGCGGTCACGTTTCGGCCAATCAATGGTCTCAGTTTGGTACAATTGACTTGACGGTTCGTATGCGATTGTATGCGAATTGTCCAATTCATTTGCAATAACAGCCTATTTATGTGCATCTTGTAGCTAATCCACAGGCTGTGTATTGCCTTACCAGTGTCTGCAACCTACAAGCGATCCAGCCTTAATTGTGAAGAGGATATTGTCATGACTGTGACGAAATTTTGGACGGGCGGAGATACGAGTGGGCAGCCGCTTAGCGGGGATTGGAACACACCCGGTAATTGGAGTCCCAGCGGCGTTCCGGCGGACGGTGATAAGGTCGTCCTTGGCGGGGATATGACTTCAAGCGCTTATACGGTGACACTGAATACCAGTTCAGCCGATATTAAGTCCGTGACCGTTGGCGGCAGCGGTGGGTTCCCTACCCTGGATGTCCAGGCTCTTGGCTTTCTCAATGTTACGAACGCCGTGACAGTGGGTAATGCATTTATCACCATGGAGGGTGGTGAAATAGCCGCCAATGCCATGCATCTTGCGCAGCCGGACAGCATTCTGACCGGCTTCGGCATACTGAACATCAGCGACAAATATACCGGCACTGGCACAATCGATGCTAAAGGCGGCACCCTTGAGGTAGAGGGGACGGTTGGTGGCCGTATCAACCTACAGATCGATAGTGCGGCAGGATCTGATCTGAAGCTCGATGACAAAGTGGGCACTTCGGGCCATCATTCCGGGACAGTCACGTTTGCCGCCGGTGCACACGGCACGCTGGATCTTACCGGAGAGGGAAGGGGCCCTGGTGGTGAGATGGCGAAATTCCGAGATACGGTGGTAGGATTTGCCGCCGGCGACGAAATTTTGGTGAAGGGCCAGAGCGGCGACAAGGTGTTGTTCGACTCGGGCAATGATGTACTTACCGTAAAACATGGCAATCACGTTGAAGAGAAGATCCAGCTAAGCGGGGATTATACGGAGAGCGCCTTTCATATCGCCTCCGGCAACAACGTCGACCGGATCACCGTCACCATATGCTTCATGGCCGGGACTATGATCGCTACTCCCGGCGGCAGCATGCCCGTCGAAGCGCTCAAGCGCGGCGATTTGGTTCTGACGACCGACCGACGTGCGGTTCCGCTGAGCTGGCTCGGACGCCAGACCGCCTCGACGGTGTTCGGTGATCCGTTACGGGTTTTGCCCATCCGCATAAGAGCTGGTGCAATCGGCGAGAACGTTCCTTCGCGCGATTTGCTGCTTTCACCTGATCACGCAATCCTTTTCGACGGTACGCTCATTCAGGCCGGTGCCCTCGTCAATGGCACTTCAATCGTCCGCGAGAGCAACGTGCCGCAGACCTTTACGTATTACCACGTCGAACTCGACGACCACGCATTGATACTGGCGGAGAACACTCCGGCCGAAACCTTCGTCGACAATGTGGAACGTTTGGCGTTCGACAACTGGGCAGAGCACGAAGTTTTGTATCCGGAAGGCAAACCGATCGCTGAATTGCCCTATCCTCGCGCCAAAGCGCATCGGCAGGTTCCGGTAAATATCCGTGTGAAGCTCGCCGAGAGGGTCCAAGCAATAGGGGCAGCGGCCGCCTGATCTCAGCCCAAATCGACGCAAGCAGTAAAAATGCTACGCTTCTAAAGCAAGTTGCCTGCTTAATGGGTAAGAGGGGCAAAAGTCGTGGCGGTATGATTATAAGATTCCCAAGGCGGCGCGAGTCGGATTCTTTGTGGGGATGTCGCCGCCCGAAAACCTCGATAGCCTTTCAAACGCCGATCTGAAGAGCTTGGTGCTGAAGCTGTTGGAGGAGGTGGCCGATCTGCGGCGTACGGTGGCGGCGCAACGCGACGAGATCGCCCGGCTCAAAGGTGGGCCGCGCCGGCCGAACATCAAACCAAGCGGCATGGACAAGGCGACGGAGCCGAAGCCGTCGTCAAGCGCTGGAAGCGAGCCGCGGCCGACGGGCGGCAAGAGATCGAAACTTTCGATCCACGAGGAGCGGACCGTCAAGGTCACGGCCCCGCCGGAGGGCTCACGCTTCAAGGGCTACACGAGCTACATCGTACAGGACCTGGTGATCCGTTCGCATGTGGTGAATTTCCGTCGCGAGCGCTGGCAGGGGCTGGACGGCGAAGTGATGACGGCGCCGCTGCCGGCCGGCATCAGCGGACATTTTGGGCCGGAACTGCGCCGCTTCGTGCTCGCCCAATATCATCAGGGGCAAATCACGATGCCGCGGCTGCTGGCGCTGTTGCGGTCATTCGGCATCCTGATCTCCAAGCGACAACTCGTGCGTCTGCTGAACGCCGGCCAGGACGACTTCCTCGCCGAGGCCCGCGATGTGCTCCGCGCCGGGCTTACGAGCGCCGCCTGGATCACGGTGGACGACACCGGCGCGCGCCACCAAGCTGCGAACGGCTTCTGCACCCAGATCGGCAATGCGTATTTTGCCTGGTTTGGAACCACGTCATCGAAGAACCGCGGCAACTTCCTCGACCTGCTGCGCGCCGGCCATGGCGATTATGTCATCAATGCCGAGGCGCTGGCCTATATGCGCCAACGCGCCCTCGCCGGCCCGGTGATCGCCCGCTTGGCCGAACACCCGGACCGGTTCTTCGCCAATCGGGCGGCCTGGACCGCCCATCTCGATCGGCTCGGCATCTCGGCCCTCATGGTCAACCCCGACCCCGTCATGATCGCCACCGAGGGCGCCTTGTGGGGCAGCATCAAGGCACATGGCTTTCTGCCCAACACCGTCATCGTCAGTGACGACGCCGGTCAGTTCAATGTCGGCCAACACGGCCTGTGCTGGGTTCATGCCGAGCGCCTCGTTCACAAGCTCGACACCTTCACGGATGAGCACCGCATCGCCCAGCGCCGTATCCGCTCGCTGATCTGGCGCTTCTATCGCGATCTCAAAGCCTATCGTCAGCATCCGACCAAGCACCGCAAGACCGCCCTATCGGCACGCTTCGATCGCATCTTCACGCGCAAGACAGGCTTCGTCACTCTCGATCGGCTGCTCGCCCGGCTCCATGCCAACAAAGGCGAATTGCTGATGGTGCTCGATCGGCCCGAGATTCCCCTCCACACCAACGGCTCGGAGAACGACATCCGCTGCCAAGTGACGAAACGCAAGATCAGCGGAGGTACCAGAAGCAACACCGGACGCGACTGCCGCGACGCCTTCCTCGGCCTCGCCAAAACCTGCGCAAAGCTCAAAATCGCCTTCTGGGACTATCTCGGCTCACGCCTCCAAACGCCAAATCGCCCCGATATCCCGTACCTGCCGCAACTCATCAAGCACCGCTGCGCCACTGCATGACGGCCACAAGTTTTGCCCCTCTTACATCACTCAAAGATAGGCTCCAGCTTACGCATTGAATTCCTTACATTTTAAGTTCGAATCCAGTCCGACACCATCCCATTTCGTACGATCCGTTCCGCGCATAAATGGGAACGCGAATACATCACGGGGTTTCTCTGCCCCGCCCCAAGACTATTGTTTAAAGCGAGATGATTGGCCAAGGCAGCCAGGCGCGAGACGAAGGCGTAGGGGCTGCCCGGCGGAGTCGGTGTTGACCCGGCTTCTCAGGGTCAATCAGACGCCCGGCACCGGGCTGCTGAACCTTATTCGTCCGGCGAATATATCAATGACAATATAGAATTGGACGCCCGAGAGATTCCTGTTTCTAATTCGCAATTGTTGTCGCTGAAGCGGATTGGAAAAGCGGGTACCAAATGTCGATCTACCGGCGCTGCATTCTGAGTGTGCTATCAGCAGTACTCATGGAGGGCGCTGTTCCGAACTCAGAAGTAGTCGCTCAAACCTTTCCAAGCCGTCCGATTCGACTCGTCGTACCTTTTGCAGCGGGCGGCTCGACGGATGTCGTCGCCCGTATTGTAGCTGCCGAAATGTCCAAGGTGCTCGGCCAGCAAGTGGTGGTCGACAACAAGCCTGGCGGAGGCGGGAGGATCGGCTCGGCCGAGGTCGCGAAGTCGACGCCGGACGGCTACACAATACTCGCCGCAACCGTGTCGACCCATGCCATCAACCCGAGCCTCTACACCAAGCTCGCATTTGACGCCGCGAAAGACTTCCAGCCCCTCGTCCACTTAGTCAACGTTCCGAACGTGCTCGTTGTTCACCCGTCCGTCCCCGTCAAGACAGTTTCCGATTTGCGCGACTACGCGAAGGCCAACCCTGACAAACTCAACTATGCATCGCCAGGCAACGGCAGCATCGGCCACCTTCAGGCGCATTGGTTCGGCCGCCTCATCAATGCTGAGATGACCCACATCCCGTATCGCGGTGCGGGCCCGGCCCTGAACGATCTCGTCGCTGGCCAAGTTCAGCTTATGGTGGACAACGTTCCGACTTCCCTGGGGCACATCAGGGATGGCGCCATCCGCGCTATAGTCGTCTTGAGCGAGACGCGAATTCCGCAATTGCCGGACACACCGTCTTCGCCCGAGGCTGGCATTCCCGATTTCATTGGCTATAGCTGGGTCGCGCTGCTCACGCCAAAAGGGACGCTCCGCTTGGTGGTCGACACTTTGAGCCAAGCCGCCGTGAAGGCCCTGGAGAACCCTCAAGTGCGGGAGCGGCTGACCGAGCTGAGCGCGACGGTCGTCGCGGCTGGGCAGGAAACCACGGCCGCCTTTCTCGAGAACGAGCGCGCCAAATGGGCTCCGATCGTGAAGGCGAGCGGCGTCACCCTGGATTGAGCAAGTCGCGCCTGGAGATTAGTGGGGCCTTTATGGCAACAAATCGTTTGACGCGCCGCCAATTTGTCGTTGCCTTGACGCTCCCCGCGTTGCTGCGAACGAGCGGGGTTGGGGCACAGACCGGGCGAACCACCCTCAGCCTGGCGACAGCCGGGCCGGGGTTGAAGCTAACCGTCGTCACCGGCTCGCCCGCCGACCTCGTGCAGAAGCTGCTCGCTCGCGAGATCGACGCGTTCTGGTACGGCGCCGGACTGCCAAGCCCGCCGTTCGTGGAGATCGCCTCCACCGCGTCGCGGCCCGGGAGGGCCAGCGAAAGTCAGCAACATAGCTTTCTGGTCCGACAGGGCCGATGGGACGGCGTAGCAAATCATACCGGGAGAATTCTTTCAGGCCAGCGCGATGCGTGAGGCCTATGGGTGTCGGTCATGACCAAAGGAGGATGAAAATGGCACGTTCTTTTTCCGCAGTGCTGATTAGCGCTATAGCAATTGTCCTCGGCAGCGGGCCATCATCTGCGCAGAACGCCTACATTACGAACTCCGGCTCGAACACTGTGTCGGTGATTGACACCGCGACCAACACGGTGGTCAGCACGATCCCGGTCGGCATCTCCCCCGCCGGCGTGGCGGTCACCCCGGACGGCAGCAAGGTCTATGTCACGAACTTCAGCTCCAACACCGTGTCGGTGATCGACACCGCGACCAACACTGTGGTCAGCACGATCCCGGTCGGCACCACCCCCTTTGGCGTGGCGGTCACCCCGGACGGCAGCAAGGTCTATGTCGCGAACTTGTTCTCGAACACGGTATCGGTGATCGACACCGCGACCAACACTGTGGTCAGCACGATCCCGGTGGGCACCACCCCCGCCGGCGTGGCGGTCACCCCAGACAGCAGCAAGGTCTATGTCACGAACGTAAACTCGAACACCGTGTCAGTGATCGACACCGCGACTAACACGGTGGTTGGATTTCCGATCTCGGTCGGCATCAACCCCGAAGGCGTGGCCGTCACTCCGGACGGCAGCAAGGTCTATGTCGTGAACGAGTTCTCGGACATATCGGTGATCGCCACCGCGACCAACACGGTGGTCAGCACGATCCCGGGCCTCTTCCAAGTCGCCGTGGCGGTCACCCCGGACGGCAGCAAGGCCTATGTCACGAACTTCGGCTTCAACATCGTGTCGGTGATCGACATCGCGACCAACACGGTGGTCAGCACGATCCCGGTCGGCGGTTCCCCAAATGGCGTGGCGATCACCCCGGACGGCAGCAAGGTCTATATCGCGAACGCGACCTCGAACACCGTGTCGGTGATTGACACCGCGACCAACGCGGTGGTCAGCACGATCCCGGTCGGCAGCGGGCCCGATGCGTTCGGCATTTTCATTCAGCCGCCGAGCGCAAATTTAGGGAAGGACTCCTGCAAAAACGGGGGATGGCAAAAATTTACCTCGCCGCCCGGTCCTTTTGCGAACGAAGGACTATGCGTGAGCTTTTTTGCGAGACAGCGTTAATCCGAACGGCGACGCTGACTACAGCCACGCAGCCCAAGGTCATGGAACGCACCCTCGACATTCTCACGCAGCTCGTGCGCTTCGACACGACGAGCCGCAAATCGAACCTCGACTTGGTCGATTGGGTGGAGACCTATTTGCGAGGATACGGGTTCGCGACGGAGCGACTTCTCGACGCGACCAGAACCAAGGCCAACCTGCTGGCCAGCATTGGGCCTGCGAGCGAGTTCGGCTACGTTCTTTCCGGACACACGGACGTGGTTCCCGCCGACGGGCAAATCTGGGCGAGTGATCCGTTCAAGTTGCGCGTCGAGGGTGGTCGCGCCTACGGCCGCGGTGCTTGCGATATGAAGGGGTTCTTGGCGGTCTGCCTCGCTCATGCGCCAGCGATGGCGGCGGCCCAGTTGAATCGCCCATTGCATTTGGCGCTGACCTACGATGAGGAGGTCGGCTGCATCGGCGCAAGGGAGCTTTGCCGCCTCATGGGTAGCCGGAACTGGCGCGCCACAGGCTGCTTCGTCGGCGAGCCGACGCTCATGAGCGTAGTCATCGGCCACAAAAGCAAGCGCAACATTCGGGTGCGGGTGAACGGGCTCACATGCCACTCGTCATTGGCTCCGAACGGCGTAAACGCGATCACATGGGGTGCGCGTCTGATCTCAGAGATCACGCGCATGTCGGACGCGTTGGCAGCAACCGGCGCTCGCGACTATCTCTACGACATCCCGCACTCGACCGGACATGTCGGCCTGTTCAAGGGCGGCACGGCGCTGAACGTGGTCCCGTCCCATGCGGAGTTTCTTTTCGAATTTCGAACATTAGCGGAGGACGATCCCGACCTACTGGTCAGCGCCGTCGAGCAATTCGCACACGATGTTCTGGAGCCGCGGATGCGCTGCGTCGATCCGCTCGCAGGCTTCGAGTTCGAGACGTACGCTAACACGCCTGGTCTCGATACCCCTGAGGATGCCGACCTGGTCGGGCTCGCCAAGGCTCTGGCTGGCCGCCAACATCATCAGAAGGTGTCATTCATGACAGAAGGTGGCCTTTTCCAGTATATTGCGAGTATTCCCACCGTTGTGATCGGTCCAGGTTCTATCAACCAAGCTCACAAGGCTGATGAATGGGTTGCTATCGCTGAACTCGATCAGTGCAGCGCCTTCGTCCAGCGGCTGATTGCGCATTGCCGACGATAGGGGCCGAAGATAGGGGCTGGAGTGCCCGAGAGGGCCGAGCTCGCTTGGAGAAGACAAAGCTACGAAATCGCGCTTGAAGCATCAAAATTAAGCAGACTCGCGACGGCAAGACCGGGACGAAAGGTAATGATCAATCTTCGCGAGCTGAAGGTGTTTCGCGCCGTCATGAGTTCCGGGACGACGGTTGGTGCGGCTCGCGCCCTCAACCTCTCGCAGCCATCTGTGAGCCGTCTTTTGTCAGAGCTCGAGAGCCGCATCATGGTGCCTCTTTTCCGGCGGGAGGGTGGACGTCTAATTCCTACCCACGATGCTCACCTCTTGCTCGAGGAGGTGGAAAGGGCATTCGAAAGCTTGGAGGTATTATCCGACTACACTGGGCGCCTCTCAAGAGTCGTGACGCGCCCGATCCGCCTGGTCGTTTCGCCGGGACTCGCTTACCGACTCGTGCCCCACGCCATTGGTCTTTTCGAGAAGGATTTTCCGAAGATCCCAATTATCATCGACATGAGGACCACGGAGGCGGCAGCCGAGTTCGTGGCAAATGCGCATGCGGATCTCGCTGTGTCTCTGCTACCAGTCAATCACCCCGGCATCAGAGTTATCCCTCTCATTGACGTAGCGATCGTTGCTGCCATGGTATCGAGCCACTCGCTTGCGGCCAGCCAAGCCCTCGCGCCCAAGAACCTTGCCGGCCATCCGCTAATCCTGATTTCACGTCGTTACCCTGCGCGCATCCTGATCGATGAAGCATTCGAGCAGGCAGGTGTGGCCATGCAGGTGCGCATAGAAAGCGGAACGAGCGCGGCAGCTTGCGGCAGCGCGCAGGCAGGCTTGGGGGTGGCGCTGGTCAACGCTCTCATGGCTAACGAATTTGGCTCAGCAAGCCTTGCGACCGTGCCTTTCCGGCCCGTGATACGTACCGCCTTCGGCATGCTGCTCTCGCGCTCCGCGACCCCTCTACGGGCCACTTTAGCATTGGTGGACTGCCTACGCGAAGTGGCGCTTGAGCAAGCGGGTGTTTCGGCGATAGCGCCCCCTGCGGTAGTCGCCACGTAGGACTGGTCTCCGGCCCCCGGCACCTACTGATCTTGCTGTGCAGGCAATCGGGTGGCGCGGCCTGTTTGCCGTGCTCGCTGGCTTATCAAGGCCGAAATGAGCGCGGTATGTGCGTGGATCGGCGCGCGCCGCCCTACCGGACGGCTGATCGAGGAGCCACATCACGTCCTTGAGGAGCGGTCGCGCAAGCCACCCCACTCCGAGTGCGCGGAAGCGATCGCCCCATGTACTTACGGCCTTTGGCGTAGTGTTGAACTGGCGGGCTGCGATACTCATCACATCATCCACCCACAACACGAACCATGGCCTCTCGACCTTTAGTGTCCGTCCGGAAACTTGTTGAATCGAATGAATCATATAAACACCTAGTCTTGCTCTCAGCTCCGGGAGGCGGCTCATCCTACAATGATACGTATCCGATGCGGAAAAACGTCCTAACCGACCTATACTACAGCCTCCCTAATCAAAGCTGGGGAAGCCCCTTCCAGTTCAAATCGCGAAGACGCAGCCGGTCCTCAGTTCCTCGAACACCGACTGAATTTTGCCTTTTGAATCAAGGCAGTGAGTTCTAAAAGCGTCCAGGAACCCCAGCCAGTTGATTTTGCTTCGCTTTCCTCCAATTCCATAAGAATACCTTAGCTCAGTCTCAGTCGGGCGTTTTTATTCTCATTTCGAGCTTGCCCCGGGTCTCGCGAAGGCGTTCGAGCGTCGCCGAGAATTAAATTACTGTCATGCCGGCTGAATGAATTCTTGACCCAAGCCCGGGAGCAACAATCAACAGTTTTGCTGCTCGATAAGGTCTTCGAATATTTTGGCGGCCAAGCTATTGTTAGGCTGCCCCAATTGTTGCTGGACCAAATCCGGCGGGGGGAGAGTTTTGCAGATGAAGCAATGAAAGCCGCGAGCGATCAGACCCACATTCTCGTCGTTGATGACGAGCCGGAGCTTCGTGAGGTCCTGCGACAAGGCCTGGAGGCCGAAGGTTTTGTCGTTGTCGAAGCCGCCAACAAGGCCGCGCTGTTCCGCTGCCTAAACGCCCATCCCATCAAGCTTATCACCCTCGATCTGGGGCTCGGCCGGCAGGATGGGCTCGAATTGGCGCTCGCGATCAGAGCCGCGCATAACGTGCCGATCATCATGATCACCGGGCGGGACGCGCCTCTCGATCGCGTGGCTGGGCTCGAACGTGGGGCGGATGATTATATCACGAAGCCGTTCCATATCCGCGAAGTGTCGATACGCGTGCGCAGCGTGCTCGTCCGCTACGGGATTTTGGATGGCGACTCAATTCCCAGCCGGATCCTAAAGAGCGGCGCGGCCCAGAAGTACGCGTTTGATTCCGGTGTTCTTGACGTCCACAAGCGTGAACTCAAGAAGACCGATGGCGCGTTCGTCGAACTGACCGAGACCGAGTTTCGGGTTCTGGAGCTGTTTCTGAAGCATCCGGGCCGTGTTCTGTCTCGTGATGAAATCACGCAGATGCTAAAGGGCCACGATTGGGCGCCACTCGATCGTATGATTGACGGGCATGTGGCGCGACTGCGGCGCAAGATCGAGACTGCGAGCGAGGAATCGCGGATGATCAAGAGCGTGCGCGGCGTCGGATATGTCTTCACCGGCAACGTGCAACCAGTCTAGGCGAGCTGATCGAGAAGGGCGCTGCGCGTGGTCTGCGCCAATGTTTTCCGGGTATAGCCTCGATGCGAAGCGGCAGGCCAAATTGGAACAGAAAGGGAACACGTCAGCGCCTTTTGCGTTGGGTTCCAGATAAATCGGCGGTCGCAACGCCGTTGCCACCATATGGCGCCATTGCTACCCGTGTCAAAAAGCGAACAATTCCGCACAAATCTTCTTCTTCACAATCGTTCGCAACTGTCGTACGTAATCGACAAGCGGTAGCTCTTGGTTCAGTATGTAGCAACTGCTTCAGTAGGAAGCAATTGGTTCAGTAGGAAA
>Ga0257161_1000395_pt1 | contig 11109 bp, 14 predicted proteins | sample NR01A_FD_185954 | JGI IMG/M metagenome (GOLD analysis project Ga0257161, IMG submission 185954) | Soil microbial communities from H.J. Andrews Experimental Forest, Oregon, United States - NR-01-A | ecosystem: Environmental > Terrestrial > Soil > Temperate forest > Bulk soil | place: USA: Oregon... | reverse complement strand
GCATTTTTGGATTTCGGCCGGGACATGAGCCAGTCAAAGTAAGAGCCAATCCCTGGTTCGTCCTCGACCGTCGTGATCTCCTTGCAACTGAAGCATTGATAGGTACTGAGGTTCGGATGGCCGCCTGCGCCGGCAAGCTTCATCGTTCCGTGACAGAATGGGCACATGCGGGACTCCAAATCGTCTTCTGACGACATTGCACGTCCTACCGCTAGCCGTTCGTACCTGATTGGCCGCAATCAAACAGCGCGATTCTCTGGGCAGAAAAGTGGCCGCCACACGAATATTGTGGACCGTTGCAATTAGGACACTTGGACCCGCCGCCTTTCCGGCAATCACACGCTGTGCTTGGACTCAACCTTGGATCCAAACTCCCCTGGACTGGCGATAGCCTCCCCGCGCCGCGACCTGCCGCAACCTTCGCCTAGGAGCCTGTCTGAGTAATAGGCGGATTTTGCTGGCCAAGGAAGTGCGAGTCAGATTCTGTCTGTGGGCATGAGCAAAACATTCCGCCCCTGGAAGATCGATGAGCCGTTGTTGCTGCCTGCGATAGTGGGGGACTTCGTGGCGGCGGACCATCTCGCCCGCTTCGTGCTGAGCGTGGTGAGGGACGAAGTCGACCTCGCCAAGATCACAGGCACCTACGGCAGTGAGCGCGGTCAGCCGCCATTTGATCCGACCATGATGACGACGCTGCTGCTGTATTCGTGCTGCTGCGGCATCTACTCCTCGCGCCGGATCGCCAAGGCGTGCCGGGAGCGGGTCGATTTCATGAGCATCGTGGGGCTCGATGCGCCGGATTTCCGCACCATCTCGGATTTCCGCAAGCGGCACTTGAAGGCGCTCGGCGAATTGTTCGGGCAAATCTTGCACTTGTGCGAGAAGGCCGGCCTCGTAAAACTGGGGCATGTGGCGCTCGATGGCACCAAGATCAAAGCCAACGCATCGAAGCACAAGGCGATGAGCTACGAACGTATGGAGGGTCGCGCTGCTGAGCTGGAAGCCGAGGTTGCCAAGTGGCTCAGCACGGCCGAGGCGGCGGACGCTGAAGAGGACAAGCTGTATGGCCGTGACAAGACCGGCGAGGAGATGCCGGATTGGGTTGCCGACAAGCAGCGGCGCGCCGAGAAGATCCGCCAGGCCAAGGCCGAACTGGAGGCGGAGGCGAAGGCTGCGGCCGAAGCCAAGCTCAAAGCGCAGGCCGCGGCGGCCGAGAAGCGAGAGGCCGAGGGACAACAGAAAGGCGGACGGCAAGCCGCCCCGCCCTCCACTGCGCCGGATGCCAAAGCCCAGAAGAACTTCACCGATCCGCAGAGCCGGATCATGAAGAGCAAGGACGGGTTCGTGCAGGCCTACAATGCCCAGGCCGCCGTAGACGCACAAGCCCAGATCATCGTGGCGCAGGATGTGACGCAGAGCGGCAGCGATTGCGCTCAACTGGTGCCGATGACCGATGCGATCGAGAGCAACCTCGGCCGCAGGCCCGCACAGCTGTCGGCAGACGCCGGCTACTGCTCGGAGGCCAATCTCGCGTCGCTGGAGGTCCGCAACATCGATGCCTATGTGGCGACCGGCCGGGCCAGGGACGCCGTTGCCGGCACGGCCAAAGGCGAGACCACCCCCGCTCCATCCCCACCGCAGCCGGCCGGAACACCGACGCGCGTCGAGGCCATGCGCGCGAAGATCAAGGCCGGCGGCCATACCAGCCCCTACCGGCTGCGCAAGCAACTGCCCGAGCCGGTGTTCGGGCAAATCAAACAGGCGCGCGGCTTCCGACAGTTCCTGCTGCGCGGCATCGAAAAGGTGTGCGCCGAGTGGGCCATCGTCTGCACCGCCCACAATCTTCTCAAGCTGGCACACGGGCGGACTCTGTCCGCAGCGCTGCCGATGGCCGCTGCGGCAGGCTGACAGAGCCAAACGGGCGTGACAAACCAAGTCACGCCCCAGCCAATCCATAACGAGCCTGGGCTACGTGCATTCGCAACGATAATCTGGACGGGCTCCTAGCCCTTCCCCTCCGGCACTGCCCGCTCAATCACCCCGTGGAGTTGTGTCGGAAGCCCGACTCTATCTCCACGGAACGGCCACGATTTCATTGCAAAAACGGCCCCGATCTCTGGGGCTGGGGGGCTGGGAAGAGATCGAGGCCGTGCTCATTTGAGGGACGAGCGCGATTAGCTTACCACTCTCCGGCACAAACGAAAAATGATCATTTGGTGAGAACGAGGCTGCCCTAATCGGCGGCCTTGTTTGCTTTCGCTGCCGCCGACGTTAGTCAATTCCCTGTCAGGAAAAATACCGTAACGTGCGTCCCCTGGGGAGCTGCACGGCGACGATCGCATGACTAAGCGACCACGTGTTGTGTCCGCAAATCTGGTGACGTGGGACATCTACCAAGCCCCGCCCGGCCCCGGCCAAATGGCTGGGAACCGTCGAAGCCGCTGACGCTAAGGCGGCAATCAAAGAGGCAACCAAGCAGTTTGAGGTCAAGGACCCGAAACGGCTATTCGCTATTCGACGGCGATAGCGGCGGGGTGGACCCCAGGCGGAGCGGGGCTGTGGGGGCTGGGTTGGTGCTCCGCCTTCCGCAGATGAAGTCTATCGTGTGGAGAATGGGGTGACGCATTTACTTAGTGTTCGATGGCCGGTCGAACACCACAAACGCGCCGATATCCCCAATGTCGGGCTCTAGCGCGCAGGGGCAGTGGCTTGAGTTGTTCTGGCGTCGGACGGGAAGCGAGGGACGTTGCATCGGCCGACTGGATAATGGCGCTGCGGGGGCGCGCTGTCTGGGCCTGCCCTGTCGTCCACGCGGATGAGTTCATAACTCCAAGGCTATTTTGCCGGCGAAGGAACAGTTGCGAGGTGAAACGCTTATCCCATGCCAAGACGAACTGGGGCTATTGGTGCGAGCAGGCGCTGCGGGCGCGTTTTTTAGTTTGAAGAGTCGCAGGCGTAAAGCGACAGGAATCATAATGCCGACTAATCCTTGGGTTCGCACTGGCATTGATGCCTGGTCATTGGGCATTGAAGCATCATCAGTTATCGCTCTTCGCATACTCAAGTTCGCAGCCGGAGGGACGGCAGCCGGGGCAGAGGCGCGCCAGATGATAAGCGAAAAGATCGAGAGCGGCTTGACGCTTCAGACGCTGGCGCTGACCGCCGGACTTGGTCTTACGGCGCATGGCGCTACTAGGAAAACGGTGGCGCATTACCGACGAAAAGTGCGCGCGAACAGGCGACGGCTGGCAAAGGGATAAAAACCCCGCGCGATGCAAAAAATGAAAAGCGCCACAGCGAACGGGAAAATCCACCGCCCTGAGAATTTCCTTTCGAACAGTGATTTCTATTTTAATTGCATTTTTTGCTTTGTCCGCGATCGACCGTTTTTTTGGTTCTTCAATTGTTCGATTTGAAAGTTTGCGATCCCGCTTTTTCGCGACCAATGTTTGAGCGCGCCGCGCCTTGCGCCCCACCGTACGCGCCGCCCTTAAGGTTGCTTGCGCGCTTCACAACGAATTATTCTTTCGTCTCGATGGAAGCAGCTTTCCGGTAGAGTACCGGGTCGGCCCGATCTTGCGCGACGGCCAACTACAGGGTGCGGTTTGCACTTTCGTCGACATCAGCGAACCCAGAGACGCGCAAGAACAGCAGAGCCTGTTGCTGCGGGAGTTGAACAATCGGGTCAAGAACCTGTTCGCCGTCACCAGCAGCATGATCGCGCTGAGCGCACGCTCCGCCAAAACACCCAAGGAGCTAGCCAGCAATATTCGCGGCAGGCTCGATGCCCTTGCCCGTGCTCATGAGTTGGTTCTCCTGCGCGCGAGCGGCCAGACGGACTCCAATGATGAATCCACCAGCTTGGATATCCTGCTGCAGAAGATTCTCTCGCCGTATCTTGGCTCGCTCGAGGAACCTGGTCGCCTCGTCATGAGCGGCCCGCCGGTGCTCATCGGCACAAACGCCGTCACACGCTTTGCCCTGATTCTGCACGAGCTTGCGACGAATGCCGCAAAATATGGGGTTTTGTCGGTCCCCGAGGGAAGCGTTCATATCCGCTGGTCCAGCCAGGACGATGTGTTGGTGATGAATTGGGAGCAACGCGGAGGCCCAACGCTCATCGGAGCGCCGATGGCGGAGGGATTTGGAACCGTGCTGTGCAAGCACAGTATCCATGGGCAATTCACGGCACCTTTTCCCACAACTCGGCCGGCCTTGTTGTGGACCTTACGGTACCGGGGGAACGATTGCGTGTCTGAGCGCTTGCCCCCAGCACGTTCGGCGGCCGGAGCACATTTTGTTCAATCGCTCGCCCATTCTTATTGTCGAAGATGAGCCATTCGTCGCGCTTGAGCTCGCGGCGGCGGTTGAGGAAGCCGGGGGTGTGGTCGTGGGACCGGTCGGAAGCGCCCGGGCGGCTCTGACCCTGGTACAGTCATGCCCGATCGCGGTGGCTATCCTCGACGTCCACCTGACGGGTCGAGACGTGACGCCGGTCTTAAAACGATCGCACGAGATTGATCGCTCGGCAGTTGCCGGTCGATCTGATGCGTAGTCAGCGGGAGAATTTGAAGCGCACCAGTCGAGCGAAGGTTATTGAATTTTTTCGCGTTCCGCCGCGGTGTCGCCGCCGCCCCGACAAGAAGTGTTGATCACCAAGCAGCGCACGAACACCGCGCGGAGCTACAGCACCCCTATTTGGCGTGCGCTCTATGCAGGAAAACCGGGATGCGGCCCAATATTTGACTTGAATGACACGTTCAATTGGCGCTTTCAGAGATGGGGCACTGGATGAGTTGCGATGGCCGGTGGCACCTACTTACGGCTTTTTACAGCCACCGCCCTGTTCACTGCAGAAGCAGCTCTGGCAATGACGTTGCTGGCGCTCGCTCCGGCCCCCTCCGGTGCCCAGTTTTTCTTTGACGATCGCTTTCCTTTCCAGAACCGCCGGCAGCGTGGATCGTTCGACGGGTTCGAACCAGACCCGCAGTCGCAGCAACAGCAGCACCAGCCGGAGCGACCGCCTCCGCCGGTTGATTATTCCAAGGCGCCCGCGCCGAAGAAAGCCGATCCCAAGGCCGAAACGGTGGTGACCACCCCGATCATGGTGCTCGGCGATTCGATGGCGGACTGGCTCGCTTATGGGCTCGAGCTTGCCTATGCGGACTCGCCCGAGATCGGCATCCTGCGGCGGCATCGCACGAATTCCGGCTTGATCCGCACCGAGGTTCGCAGCGACCCGCGCGGCGAATATCCCGATTGGCCGCAGGCCGCGCGCGAGATGATAGCGGGACAGAAGCCGAAATTCGTGCTGATGATGGTTGGCATCAACGACCGGCGGCAGATCCGTGAGACCGCGCAAGTTGCGCAAGCTGTGAAGCCGACTCCACCGCCAGCCGAGGACCCCGCGGCGCTCGAACTCGACAAGTCCGCCGCCACACCCGATAAGCCCGTCGAAACGCCGGCCATCACGGCGCCGGCGACACCCGGCGGCAACAGGACTTTGGAATTCCGCACCGATGCGTGGAGCGAAGCCTATATCCGGCGTATCGACGATACGATCACGGCCCTAAAGACGTCCGCGGTACCGGTGTTCTGGGTGGGACTGCCGCCGTTGCGCGGGCAGAAATCCGCTGCCGACATCTCGTTTCTCAACGATCTCTACCGCAGCCGGGCCGACAAGGCTGGCATCATTTACATCGATATATGGGACGGCTTCGTCGACGAGGGCGGCCGCTATGCCGAGTCCGGCCCGGACGTTGAGGGTCAGACTCGGCGGCTGCGCACCGGCGACGGTGCATACTTCACCCATGCCGGAGCCCGAAAGCTCGCCCATTATGTCGAGCGCGAGGTGCAGCGGTGGTTGAGCGCGCGGGCCGCTCCGGTGGCTTTGACGATCCCGGAAGAGCCGAAAGTCGAGGCGCCTGCCCCCGCTGGCCGGTCTGGCCCGCGGGCACGACCGCTATCCGGGCCGGCGGTGCCGTTGATCGCGAAGCGGGGAAGCGAATCCGAGGAACTCCTGGGCGGCAATACCCGCCAGCCGGCGGCCGATGCGATGGTGACGAAGGTGCTGGTGAGGGGCGAGGCAGTAACCGCGCCGGCCGGACGCGCGGACGACTTCGTTTGGCCGCGGCGTGGCGTTGCCCCGGTTGGAAGCGACCCTGTTGTGGCGACCACCGATCTGCCGATGACGCCGATGGTTGCCGAACGCAACAGCACGACAGCCACAACGGGCGCAGCGACGCCATCAAGGGAAGTCGCAACCGCGGCAGCGCTGCCGGCGAGGCCATCAGCCCCCCATCGCGTGAGGCCGCGGCCGCCGGCTTATGCAAGTGCGCAGTCGATGTATCGGCCTGACTACCGAAGGCCGCCTGTGCAGCCGCAATTCAACTTCCAATCCCTGTTTGGCGGTCGATGGTGAGCGCCGCGTGAGCGGCCGCGCGTAGTAGCAATTTATCGGCATATAGCCCGAGGCACGTCCGGAATTGCATTCTTGGCGACGCAAACGATTCGGAGGGCATTTTTTTGGGTCTCGAGAGTTGTCTCCCGGCGGGTGATGACCAAGAGGATGAAACAGATGAAGTTGCTCGTCATAGTAACCGCGAGTGCCGCCGTTCTCGCGAGCACTGCATATGCGCAGAATTCCCAGCCGCGAGTTCCGGAACCGGAGGCCCGGATTCCGGGACAGCCGACGATTGGAGCGCCGCAAACCACTGATCCCAGAACCGAAACGACCGGCCAAGCGCCTATCCGTGTTCCTGGTGCAGGGAACCCTTATGGAGCGAAGGGCGGAGCGATTCCGGGCGTGCCGAATCCAGATCGCGTGCCACCTGGCACTCCGGGTGGGCAGACCGAGCCTCCGGGCTGATTGGGTGCTGAGAAGCGGCGATGTTCGCCGATGCTGCCTTCACCTTGGGCGTTGTACGCTCGTCACAAAAAAAGCGAACGGCAGTTGGCGCTGCGATCTGATCACAACATAAATTGAGACGGAGGACCGCTGAAAGGCGGTCCTTTGTTTGCGGCCGCCTGCTCGTTGACATTGACCGCCTTGATGAAGGAGCTGTCGATCTTGATCTTATCGAATGGAAAGGCTCGCAGATTCGACAGCGACGAGTAGCCGGTACCGAAATCGTCGACTCTCACGCCCCAAAACTGGCGCGGCGTCGTGAGATGCGATACCCGCCGTTGCGCATGGTGCGCGGGACATGGACTGAGAGCAGCGCCATCGAGCGAGCGACGCATCTCGACGGCGTCGTCCGCAACCTCGGCATTAATGCCCGTATTCGACGATCGGTTTGGCATCAAGTACACAATCGTATCAAAATCGAAATTCAAGTTCACTCACGCCCTCGGACGAGTTTTCTGAGCAGCGTCCGCAATTGCCCGGCCTACCTGTTGCTGTACTTTCCTTTCGAAGAACGGGTCGTCGAGGTCGTGAGGTTTCGACGAAGCCGGATCGTGAACGATGACTCCAGGCCGCGAGGAACGTGACCCGATAATGGCAGACCACAATTTCTTAAAGACCGATGTTTGCAGCCACATTGAAAATCTCCAATTGCCTTTCACCTCAACCAATAGCAGTGTCGTTTGTTCCTAGCAGCTGTTTGCGTGCGAGAACGTGAATTGCACAGCGTAACGCGGCACCAAGAGCTTTAGAAACCAGTCCGCTGCCGAGCCCGCATCTATGACGGTGTCGAGCATGTCCTTCTGTTTGGGGGTCAGTGCCACCGCCGGATCATCGCAGACTACCTGCTGGTCGCCGGCGAGCCGGCGTATCATATTCTTGGTCCGGACGCTGTGGCGCCGGCGAGCCTGACGAAGGCTGCCACGCCGCAGCCTGGTAACTGATCTCGATCGCCGGATCGCCCAGATCGATACCGCCATCGACAAGGCCACCATCAGCGGACGCACCACCTCGGCCATGAGGTTGGCCGATGACCAGCGCAGGACCCGTACAGATCTGGTTGCCCAGCGCACCAACGAGGCCAAGGTGCTCGCTGGCTGGAAGGTCGACAAGGCCACGACCGATGGGGAACGGCGGAAGGTGGAAGCTGAATTGGGGCCAATCTGATATCTCGCCACCCTGCTCGGCGCCAACGATCAGGACGTGCTGCGGTGGTTCATCCTAGTCGTAGCGCTGTTGCTGGACCCTGCCGCGGTCTTGCTCCTGTTGGCGGCATCGCGGCAATCGTGACCGGCGAGCGTTAGAATTCGTGGACGCTAGACGCTCAAGAAACTACGCAAGCCAGATAAGCTGCTGAGGCAATTTGCATGGATCACCACAAGAAATCAGTGAATAAGTTCACTGCCGACGACAGGTTCTTTAGTGCCATTGGACGCTTCTTTTTGAGTTTTCATAACTCGAATATACCCTCAAGCACCACGTCGCCGAGCAGGTCAACCTAAAAGACGAACATTTCACTGCGGTCATGACGCATGATTTCGCAGTACTGTGCACTATTGCCGAATCCGTACTCGTTCATCCCGCGATCGCCGAGGACCGAGCCATCAGGCTCAAAGAATTGATTAAAAAGTGCCGCTGCTTAAACGACCACAGAGTGCGCATCGTGCATGGCCTGTGGTTTGTTGGTCCCAAAGAGGGCAGATTGTTTCGCGCACCGAAAGGGAAAATTGAAACAAAGGTGTATTACGAAAAAGCCGATGAGGTCGCAAACCTTGCTGATCAGGCGAACAGCTTGCGCGATGAACTGCCGAACATTTTGTACGCGCTGTAGCAGCACGCTTCGCGAAGTCCGCGCGCCTGACCCTGCCGATACAGAGCTCTAACCGGAGCCCCAATTCTGGGATGCGGACCGGGTCGGGACTGTTTCCGCTCACCAATTCTGGCGAGCAGCCTGCTCGCCAATTTTGGAGAGCGGGTAATTGTGCCCCAGATTTTGCACTCCCCGAAACGGGGAACCTCACGTACAGCGCGGCGCCGTGGCAGGAGTTCTGGCTCGGGCGCCCGGAATGGGGCGGTGCGGCTTCCCGGCTCAACGTGTGAATTCCCCAGGTTGCAGGCTGGGGTCGTTCAAATCTTAGGACATCTGATCGAAAACTTCGGTGTTGATATTGCGCGGTTTTTTCTTTGCAGATGTCCGGTGCGAAATCACAGGGGGTCGACCTCGCTGAATTCTGACCATTGTTCGGACAGTGCAGAGTCAAGCGGGGTTGAAAGTCATGGCGAATTTACCGGCTGTTTCACCGTCACCAACCACTGAAAATCGGACAGTTCCGCTACGGCGTCCGAATGCCGAGCTTCGCACCCGTGAGCACCTGACGCCGGCCGAAGTCGGCTCGCTTATCGAGGCGGCCAAGCGGAATCGCTGTTTTTTTATATGCCGTTAGCTCCGCCCACAGCCCCTTTCCGGCAAGGATAGCCATTGGTTCTCTACTGCGCGGAAAGCTCAGCCTCGCCTAGCGCGGCCGGCCGCGCGCCGGGCTGAGTAGAATGACAGGGAGGCAAAGGACAGCCGAGCGGTGTTAGGGGTGGCCCTCGGCATCACCGCTGGCCCCCCGGAAAAGTTGCGCGCATTTCTGAGACACGGCGTTCGTTTTCTCGGTCGTACTTGGCGGAAACGTGTGATGCTGGGCTATGTACGCGAGTTCGGTCCTCGTGGTCACGTCGGCTAACGAGTTGCCGTAACATGAGCAAACCGCATCTATGGCCGCTGCGGATGCCTTATTTCTGTTGATGGTCCGCGCGCAAAAGGACGATGTGTCTATCACAAACGAGTCCCGATCAGCGCCGGCACCTCTCAAAGGAAGTTCTTTCTTTGATTGAGTTATCGCAACAGCGACCGCCGCACAACTGATAACGAGCGAAACACCAACGACTGCGCCAAGACCGGTGAGGATCGAATTGCGCAATCCCGCCTTGCGAGCGGTCGCGCCAATTGCGATCGCAATGCAGATCAGTGGCAACACGCCCAAAACCCCGACCCAATAGCCGAGGATGCGCAGGTTGAAGGGGTTGAAGATATCAAGCGGCGGGATGTGGCCAATAGGTATTACACTTGACGATTGGCTCAAGACTGCGACCGTCAAGCCCGCCAAGGCGGCAATTATTACAGCATTTATTTGGGAGTTCATTGTTTTATCCTGCGCTACGGCGCCTAAGACGAACGTGACCCAAGAGGTAAGGATACAACCCACAATTCGACTTGGCCACATAGCAGGCAGACGGCCGGCATCAATCGGCCCGCCTTGGCCCGGATAGAGGCGAGAAATGCCCCGCCAAGCTCAGTAGGAGGCCGCTGGCGTTTTGCCGCTCCTCGGGTGGCGGGCAGTTCGTTTTTTCAAATGGGCGCCCCATTTCCCGAGCGATGCCGCCATCCCGCGATCGATCGACTCTTGCGGTTCCGATCCCGCTCGGCAGCTATCTGAGGTACAGCGGTCGTGGTGCCGACGTATTCGCAACGGCAGCCTTTGTGAAGGGTTTCGGATGCCGGCCCTCACGGATGGTGCCACGCGCACGGGGGCCGGCGTCCGAAAGCCTCCAAGGGAGGAAACCGCGGGTTGGGCCGCCGCAGTGGTGCGGCAGACGCGCGACGGCGCTATGGGGATTTGAACGGGACGGCGTGGGTATGCGGACAGTCGCGCGGCTCCCGATGGCAGGTGTTGTGAGCATCGAGCGTGGCCAGCGACGGAGATTTTGAGTTTGGCAGTGGCGCAAGCGGCGTCGATTGGTGCGCGCGAGGCGCCATCGCGGCGGTGCGGGCACGAGCGTCATCGCGGCTGGTCGAGAGCCAGCGCAACGCACGTTCAGTTTTGCGGCGAGATGGCTCGAACGTGTTGATCATGAGGAATCGATGCTGAATGCGGAGCGCGGTGGCGGACGGTATGTGGGCTGTTGCCCGCGTTTGAAGGTCTCGATGATGATCATGCGGCCGCCGCAGCAGGGGCAAGGATGCTCCGGTGTCTTTGGCTCTTCTGGCTTGGTGTTGGCAGCCTTGATGGCATCGATTGGGATGAGTGGCACTGCGAGCAACTCGCGGGCGCGTGCGATGTTGCGGGCTCGGGCGGCATTGTTGAGCAGCCCGTAGTGTCGGATGCGGTGGAAGCCCTGCGGCAAGACGTGCATCAGGAACCGGCGGATGAACTCGTGGG
>Ga0257161_1000393_pt1 | contig 11132 bp, 15 predicted proteins | sample NR01A_FD_185954 | JGI IMG/M metagenome (GOLD analysis project Ga0257161, IMG submission 185954) | Soil microbial communities from H.J. Andrews Experimental Forest, Oregon, United States - NR-01-A | ecosystem: Environmental > Terrestrial > Soil > Temperate forest > Bulk soil | place: USA: Oregon... | reverse complement strand
CCGGGCGTGCTGGACAAACCGGACGACAATAGATGCGCGTGGTTCGTACGCCGACAAAGAATAGCCCGTCGTAGGCGGCATCGCGTGCAAGCCGCGCGCGATCACAGGTCTCACGATCAAGTTCCGCCGGCATCTCGGTCAGCATCGGCCAAAGCTACTCCGCGTCGTTTTGCGTTGATGGCCGAAATCGGACTCGGTCGGAGGACGATGTCCGAAAACGGCCGGCAATGCACAAGCCCTCTTATCATTTTCAAGCGCCGAAGCTGGGGGCAGAGGCCCGATGAGCGAAGGTGGCACATGAACGTGTTGAGCAGGATCAAAACCACGGCACCGTCCGCGCGGACCGGCATTTATCACGGCTGGCTGGTGGTCGGCGCGGCATTCTTGATCGCCTTCTTCGGATGGGGAATCGGATTCTATGGCCCCGGCATCTATCTGGTCGCGCTTCAGCAGCGCCACGGATGGCCCACAGCCGACATCTCCTCCGCCATCACCACATACTATCTCTTGGGCGCGACGCTGATCATTTTTGTCGGAGGCGTATTCGAGCGCCTCGGAGCACGGCACACTGTCTCGGCCGGGGTAACCGCAATGGCTTGCGGCGCCGTGTTGCTCACGCTCGTCTCGCGCCCCTGGCATGTCTATGCGGCATTCGCCGTGATGTCATGCGGTTGGGCTGCGATGAGCGGCGCCGCGATCAATGTCATCATTGCGCCCTGGTTCGACAAGCGGCGCGGCCTCGCCATCAGCCTGGCACTCAACGGCGCAAGCCTCGGCGGCGTCGTCATCGCACCGCTTCTGATATTCTTGATCGGACGCCTGAATTTCGCCGTAGCGCTGTCTGGCGTCGCGGCTCTCATGCTTGCGATCATCCTACCCACGGCAGCGTTCGTGCTGCGACACAAGCGTCGCAATGAACACGATGCCGCTGATGAGGGTTCCGACTCAACGCAAACCCAGACGTCGGTGCCGGCGACCGCCGCACAGGCGCTGCCCTGGCAGCTATCAGCTGTGCTGCGCAGCTGGGATTTCCAAACGGTTTCCATTTCGTTTGCCCTGGGACTGATGATGCAGGTCGGATTCCTGACCCATCAGGTCGCCTATCTCTCGCCGATCCTGGGACCGACCGCGACAGCCTGGGCTGTGAGCTTGACGACGTCCTCGGCGGTAGTGGGCCGCCTGCTCATTGGCCTGTTCGTCGACAAGCTCGACCGGCGGGTGGTCGCATGCGGGAACTTCCTGGTCCAGTCCGCCGGAACAGCACTGCTCGCCGCCAACCTATCCGCGCTGATGCTCTATCTCGGATGCACTCTGTTCGGCCTCGGCCTTGGGAATCTGATCTCGCTCCCAGGGCTCATTGTCCAGCAGGAGTTCCCTCAGCAGCACTTTTCTCGGATCGTGGGCCTGATCGTTGCCATCAATCAGTTCGCCTTCGCATTTGGACCCGGACTTCTCGGTCATCTGCAGCAGGCCCATGGCGACTACACCGGCGCACTCATGGCCTGTGTCATCGTCGAGGTGACAGCCGCGGTGATGGTCATTTTCCCTCGGCTTTGGCCATTTCTTCGGTCGAACGCCGGCAAAAAATGAACTGTGACGCGAAGGCGATCCGCGGCGCCGCTTTTAGCGGTAAGTTAATACTTGAGGCCTATCCCGATCCAATGATCACATCGTCATCAGTCGCCCGAGTGGCGGCATGGCGACTTCATCGCCAAGCCGCCCACGCAGCCGCTTCACCGCACCCCACAGCACCGCCTGGTTGCTGCTGACGACCGGCTTGCCGAGCACGCCCTCCAGTTCCTCGATGGCTTCGATCTGGGTGGTGTTGGTGCAGCTGAGGAAATAGCCGTCGGCCTCGTCGCGCGCATTGTCGAGCGTGGTCTGCACCCAGCGTTCGGGCGGCGCGCCCGAGGATTCGTGGCCCGGCAGGCGCAATGCCACGTCATGAACCACCGTGAAACCGCAGGATTGCAGATAAGCGATGATAACGTCGTTGTCCTGATAAGGACTGACGATGACGAGCTTCTTGATGCCGAGCGCGTTCAGAGCCTCGACCACGAGGGCGCTCGTGGATACGGCCTCGATCCCGGCCTCGCGCCGCACGATATCGAGAATGCGCCGTTCGCCGTCGAGGCCCTCGCGCATCGAGGAGTCGGTGCAATGATAAACGATGAGATCGGGGCTTGAATCCGCAAGCGCGCCGGCCGCCTGGGCAATGATGGGGGCAAGCTCGGACACGGGCTTGCGCCATTTGCCGGCAATCCGGGCCCGTGTCACGTGGATGCCGAGTCCAGGGGGGGCGAAATGGGTGAACTGGGGCTCACTCAGCCGGTTGACCGACGGAATGATCAGGCCGATCCGGGCTGCCGGGACCTCGATATGGTCCTCGCCGGCGTTTTTGATCGCGACGGCATCCATGTTCGCCTCCTTGGTGCGTACGGAGCAATTTAGCAGATTTCGCTGGGCGGTACCTCTGGCGCAAGCCCAGCCCTTCAACCGTGGACCATTCAAACAAGGCGCGAGACCCGCTAATGCGGAAAGCGGTTGGCATCACACATTGCCAAGGAAGTCGGCCTGATCCAACAGGCAATCCACAGGATCAAACGCGGTCCTGCGGGTGCGGAGGTTGCTCTGGTAGACTGGGAATTTTGACGCGAGCAGCGTCATGCCCTCTAAGGCCAAAATGCACCACAAGCGAAGTAATGAGTTGATCTGCGGTGTAAGGCTTCGACAAAAAAAACGAGTTCTCCGCGAAAAGTTCTTTCATCCCATCGGTGACCGCCTGGCTTGACGTATATAAGACAGCAAGATCGGGCCGCTGTTTCCGTGCTTCCTGGGCCAACCTTAACCCTGCCTCAACATCACCCGACAATCCGATTTCGGTAAACAGCACGTTGATGTTCTTTTCGCTCTCGATGAGTGCTGTTGCTTGATCGATGGTGCTTGCAGACAGCGTGGCGTAGCCATTTGTTTGCAGAATGGACTCCGCCAGTGTTCGGACCGTGTCATCGTCCTCAACGCACAAAACGTCTACCACCGGCACCATCCTTCCGCATTTCCCCCGCAAGAATGGAAAAGCCACCGCAAATGGGGCGTCTCTAAGGCAACGTGCATCAACTACGTCCAAAGAATGGGCCTAACCTCAGCCTCTACGAGGTCACATCGGGTGCTTGATAAAGCGCCGAGCTAAATCGTCAGGAAAGGCTTCACAGCCTACCGATCCCCAAGGCAATCACTAAAAGCCCGTATCAATACGGGCACCAACCGCCCCCGAGGTGTTTGAACAACCTATCTGGCGTGCTCAAAGCGTTGGGAGATGCGTCTGGCGCCCTGCAATCGAGCCTGGAAGCGGTGCAGCTATACCGGTCTCTGGTAGCCGCAGATCCGCGTACTTCCCGCACAAACTTCGCTCGGGCCGACTTCGCCCGTGCTTGGGAGACCGAGATCGTCACCGGGCTGCTGTTGCCGATCCGGAAACGGCTGCCGAACGCCTCCATGCGGGTTTATCGGCTCCAGACCGACGATGGGGAGCGGATCATCGGCCGCCTGGTCTCGCCGGCCTGGGTCGTACAGGCGGTCGAGAGCGAGCCGCCAACGCTCGGCCCGGCCGACGCCTTCACGTCCGTGCTGGACGGACTGACGATCCTGCAGCTCCAGGACGGCCTTGAGTTGCGTCGCGTCAAGGTCATGGGAGACTTCCGCATCGAGGTCTCCGGGTTCACGGACGGATGGTCGCACGGCTCAAGGCGATGGGCCTCGTCTCCGAGATCATCGCCTGGAAGCTACGACTGTTCGTGCCGCTCAGCGCCACTGGCCAACGATCCTTGGCGCCGTCATGGAACGCTATCCGCTGGTGCGGATCGCCGATCGGCCGGCAGCGTGAGGGAGCAACAGCCATGTCCTCCCAAGCCGCCGAACTCGCCCACCGTCTCGCGCGCAATGCCGAGGCCGTGTGCCGTTACTATCTCTCCAATGGTCATCGCGAGGGCCGCTACTGGATCGTCGGCGATGTCGCAAACACGCCGGGCCGCAGCCTCTATGTCCGTCCAGGCCAAAGGCGTCCGCATCGTCCCGGAGACCAACCGGACCAGCGACAACGCGCCGAGTCACCGGGTCTTTGTCGGCCGCGCCGAGGTCGGCGCCGCGTGGTCGAAGCGCTCCAACGAGGGTCGCGATTATCTCTCGGTCAAACTGGACGATCCGAGCTTCAACACACCGATCTACGCCAACCTGTTCGACGACGAAGGCGGCGAGACCTTCAGCCTGATTTGGTCTCGCGGCCGCAGGTCCAACGGCGACTGATCGCACCGCCAACAGCGCCCCGCCCGGAGCAATCCGGGCGGGGTTTTCGCGCGCCCATCTCACCTTGTGCTGTCGGCTCTGTCAGGGCGCCGAAACCACGGACGGCAACGATGCGGGTACCCTCGCGACCGCTGACCTTTGAACCCGCAATCGACGATGGCGCACCGCCGTTTCGTGCATCGGAATGGCCCCAGCGGAAGGTGAAAACATTGCTGCTCTAAGCAGCAAATGCCCCTTGCGGGCATCGAGCCCGCAAGGGGCATGGGGGGCATCTTCGCCTGGTTTGCCAAGGTTCGTCTCTTCGGATGTCCCATGAAACGTGCCGGGTCGCACCGGCTCAAGGAGACGCGGCGCATCCAATTTTGCCGAGCGTAATGAGCGCGCTGGCGCGCGCCAGGTTATCGCCGGCGCTCGACAAAATCGGTTCCTCCGCGCCCCGCTTCGCGGCGCCTTCGGCGTCCTTGACCCGGCCCGACCCGGCACGTGCGCCCGTCCCCGTCTTCGAAACAGAAGGAGGGGACGATGATCGCGCTCTACGACCATATCCAGGAACTGCGAGCTGAGTTGCGAGGCTGCATCATGACGCGTCGCGAACGCGCGGCCGTCGAGGCCGAGCTCACAGCCGCCATTGCGGCACAGAAGGAACACGACGGCGCCGTCGAGGCGCTTCACCACGGTGAAGGGAGGTGATCATGTGCAAGGTCCTCAATGCCAGACAGGTCGGCAAGCGACCGGCGTCAGATCGCATCTATGTCGGACGGCCCAGTAAATGGGGCAATCCGTTCGTGATCGGGCGCGACGGTTCGCGCGACGAGGTGATCGCGAAATACCGCGCATGGATCGCGCAATGCTTAGAGCAGACCCGGACAATCTCACACCGCACGATCTTGTGAAGGTTTCAGCGAACGGCATCGGCTCCAGAGCGCTTCCCCTTCACAGCTTGTGGGATACGCAGTTCGTCGACGCGATTGCGAGATCACCGGCCGCCCTTGCACAGTTCCTTCTGATGCAAATCACACCTGAACAGGCCGCAAGCTGGGCCACCGGAACGCCGGAGGATTGGGCCTGGGAAGCATTCGCCATGGCCCAGGAAGATGCCTATGGCGATCCGCCACTATCAACGGGCGGGGCGCAGCATGTTGACGCCGCCTATGTGGATCAAGCCAAAACCGATGTCGCGCTGCAGCTGAGCCGAGCAGGTGTCCGACTTGCGCATGTGCTCAATGAAGCGCTGAAGTAGCGTCACATCTACCATTCCGGGAGCCCAGGCGCACAACAGGACGACTCGATGACACCTCCGGAGGGGCCACGGCTGGCGCTACACTGCTTCGGTCGATCGTCTTGCCGCCTCGCCCATGACGTCGATCATGTTAGCCTCGACCTGTGGATTGTAGGTGTCATTCGCGTTCCAATGGTTGAGCCAATGTTGGTAAGCGCTTTCGAACTGTTCTGGATCCAGGATGGTGGCGATGATTGCCAGCGCCTGTGCTCGTGGTCAGGCAAAGTAACCGTCAGACCCTATGTGCGGACGCTTCACCCAACGCTACACGTGGCGCGAGATCCATGATCTCTACAATCTCACGGACGCCGCTCGTAACCTGCAGGCCCACTACAACATCGCTCCCACCGACCCCGTCGATGTCGTGAAGTTCGCCAATGGTGGCACCACGGAATTGGTGCCAATGCGCTGGGGTCTCATTCCTTACTGGTGGAAAAAGCCCCTGAAGCAATTGCCGGCGACCTTCAATGCGCGAGCCGAAGGCGTCGCCAGCAAGCCCATGTTCCAGGACGCATTCAAGCGCCATCGGTGCATCATTCCGGCCAGCGGCTATTACGAGTGGATCAAGAGGCCGGACGGCAAGCAGCCGTACTAAATCAGCGGATGGCGGCGTGTTGAGTTCGCGGGCCTGTGGGACAGGTGGAAGAACCCCGAGACCCGCGAGCCTGTGGCATCGTGCACGATCATCGTGACGGATGCCAATGCGCTTACCAGACCTATTCACGACCGCATGCCGGTACTGCTCGACAAAGCGGATATCGAATCCTGGCTGAACGGCACCGGCGGGACCGAACTGCTTCGTCGGGCTGCCGATGATCGCCTTCGCATGTGGCCGGTGTCGCGGCGCGTCAACAAGACCGGCACCGGTAATGACGATCCAGGCCGACCTGGCCCTGCAGCGGCAATAAACAGATCACCTTGCCGCACGCTGCTCATCCAGCCACGCATACATGCGGCGAACGCCGCGGATTTCGGCGCCGGGTCCGGTGATTTGCGCAAAGTCCTTGGCATGCGCGGTGAGATCGACGCGCTTTGCGGCGTCGTCCGGCGAAACCCCGTCGTTTTTGAGCTTGGTGACCTGATTGATCAGATCGGCCAGATAAGCCTGGTAGGCCGTGATCAGGCTCTTATTGGTGAAGGGCACGCCATGCCCCGGCAGGTCCACCGCAAAGTCGAGCTTCTTCAGCTCTTCCAGCGTGGTGATCCATTCGCTGAAGAAGGCATCGCCCATGTAAGCGAGCCGGCTTTCCATCAGATCGCCCGTGCAGACGATGCGCTCTTTCGGAAGATAGACGACCGTGTCGCCACCCGTGTGGCCGCGGCCTAAAAACATCAGGTCGATCTCCCGGCCGCCCCTGTTGAGCACCATCTTCGTGGAATAATGGATGTTCGGAGGTGTCACCTTGATCTCGCCGTTCTGCTGCTGAAGGCGTTGGGCATCGGCCAAATCCTTCTGCAGGGCCGCCTTCTGCTGCGCATTTCCCTCTGCCACGATCTGCTTGTTCAGGCTATCGATCCGCGCCGACAATCCGGTCACCTGTGACGTTAAGAACGGCTCGCTATGAAGCACGTCGGCCGTTGCAAGCATTTGATACAGATGATCGGTCGCGATGATCTGCACTTCAGGCCCGAAGATCTGATTGCCGGCAGTGTGATCGTAATGCCAATGCGTGTTGACGACGTACCGTATCGGCTTGTCGGTGAGCTTCTTGATATCTTCGACGAAGGCACGCGCCGCGGCTGGCGAGGTGCCGGAATCGACCATCAGAACGTCCGTATCGTTGACGACGACAACGTTGTTGCTGCCAAGCCCAGGCCTGGTTACGGTCGCATAATAGATGTCATCGGCGATCCTCTCAAACTTGTACGCGTTCCCTTGCACCACGGGATAGCTTTGTGTCACGGGTTGTGCCTGCGCTGTTAGACAGGGCGCAGCGCAAAGCCCCGCGATCGATGCCCAAATGCGTAGCCTCATGACAACCTCCCTCGTCTGCTGCATGCCGCCTTCGTGGATCCCAACCGGCAATTTATCGTAGACGATACCGAGAGGTGGGCCAAGGCGCCACCGGCGCTTCGCAACCGATCTGACGCAAACGTGGCGGTAAGAGCACTGCGTAAAGATCAGCGATCCTCCTTCCCGAAACTATTTCCAGCGGTTCGTCGCCTGGGCGTGAAGCGAGTCCGGTGGTAGCTGAAGCAATTCCATTCGGACGCCATTCGGATCGTAGATGTTAGATAATATAGCCTTGGTGCCGCTGCTCGGGGTGATCTCACGCACGTCCGCGCCGCGCGATTTCCACATGGCCGTAGCCTGGGCCATGTCCTCGACCACCACACCGAAATGGTAGATACCGGCAGGGCGCTGGGCATTAATTGTCTGCAGCTCAATGAACGTGTCCTTGCTGACCTGGATGTAAACCAATTGGACCTCGCCTTGGGGAGTCCGGACTCGGAACGCCTCAGGGAAGCCCATCACCTTTGTGTAGTGCTCGACCGCCTTGTCGATGTCGGGTACTGCTAACGCTACATGATTGATTCCGACCACCCCTCGGTTGGGGCCCTGGTTCTGGGCTGCGGACGTTGCTGCTATGCCGACCAACGTGCCTGCAACAAATAAAGCAACGCCGCGCATGTGATTCTCCTGTCCCTAGTCGTTTAGTCCTAAATTGGGATGCTCAGATTAGCGCTTTTGTGCCCGCTTGTCCCACAATACCGGGAGCAAACGCAGACTTCGGGGAAGGTCCTTGAGGGTCATGCACAGAAGCTGACCCGAGAAATCAATCGCCGACTTCAACGGTCGATCATCTGCTCTAAAAGGTTGAACGTGAGTCTTGGCAACATTCTTCCCGACATAGAAGCCGGAGCGCGCCTCTCCGGCATTGCGAGCACCATTATTTGAAAAAAAGGCGCTGCATCGGGATCAGCGTCGATTGTCGTCTGATGGGCGCCCCGCAAGCACCTCGCCACTGGATCCGATTTCGGTATAACGCCAGAGATCACGGCGAACTTGGTTGAGGTGGTCGAAATTGGTTCGAAGAACCTTACCCTTCATGGCTGATGACCGTTTGCCTGCGCGCCGCGTCTCTCCTCGAACAGGATGTCGATGTTCTTGCCTCCGGCAATCTGCGGGTTGGAAGAAACCAAGCCGTAACGCATCTCGCGCAGGCTGATCAGCGTGCGCGCCGCGGCAAACGCGTTTCTTAGATCAGCGGCATGGCGGAGCGCCGTGTTGAAGAAGGCGTCGCCGAAATAGGTCCATTTGGCCTTGTCACGGCAGCCGAACGACGAGTGATCGGAATCGGCCGCTGTGATCACCAGCGTGTCGTCGTTGGCAAGCGGACCAAGAAAAACGCCTGAATAGCAGGCCGAGATAATCACGATGCGGTGCCGCACGCCAGCGCGGTTCAGCATGCCGGCGAGATCGACTGGCGACAGGGTTTCCACGCGCCTGCCAGCCTGAACCGCAACTCCGGCCCGTGAACCGTGCGAGGTCAGGATCAGGAACATGACATCGCTTTCGCGATCCATTCGTTCGGCGACGGATTGCAATGCGTTCTCGATCGACGCGATGGTCACGTCTCTGCGGGTTTTCGTATTGGCAAGTACAACGACTGGGTTCGCCCCCAGGCGCTGCGCGACGATGCTGGCCGCCCCCTTCGCTTCGCTCTCGAACACGCTCTGTGCTCCGAACAATCCAAAGGCCAGCACCGCGACGTTCGGGTTCGCTCCCGCCGACAACGACGCCGAAGCAAAGAACACGACCGAAGCAAGAAGCCCCGCGGTCACGAGTTTGATGAGCTTGCTGAAGATCATGGCCATTCATCCCTCGATCGCCAGGAACGAAATTACCAAATCCGCACAACATTGATAGCAAAGTCTCGGCCGCGCCGGCGAGGCGATCGAGTAGCGGCTTGCGGCATGATGGCTCGGGTCAATCGCGCCATTTCACGCGCATCGTGGGCACGGCCGCGTGACCCCAAAGACCGGACCAATCAGCCGAGGATCGGCGCTTCCGAGTCGGGTCATGGGCTGCCGTTGCGACTCTGTGGCATCACGAGCGCTGTGCTTCCGATAGCTGCCGTTTGTTGCACCGCCCATAGCCAGCTAAGTCGGGCCGATGATGCTGATCGCCAGTTTCCTGATGACCCGTCGGCTGCTCTGTTGGCGACTGCGCGGTCCACAAGGATCGTTTGACGCTTTCGGATTCGGCCTGAGGCTTGAACTGCTTGCCTCCCGGTGAGGCCCCGTCGTGGTCCCCCGAGTCCGAAGCGTCGTGCTCACACCATCTTGGCCTACGCTCCGGGCGGCGCCCGCTGGCAGTGGAGCAAACGTTATTAAACCGGTTAGCTCGAGGTCAGCTGGGTTAAAATCGCTGGGGTTGGGCGAGATGAAGCCGGCGCCCTACGCCACCGCTTACACCATAGCCGATGTTGCAATGTCGGTAGGCCGGCCGTGAAGGGCCAAACAAGAGGCGCCTCATCTCCCTTTGGAATGTAACTCGGAAGTCGAAAATCGCGAGAGTTTAACGAGCTCGGCTTGCAAAATCCTCCGTTCGTCTGCGACCTTGGTGCGCAGAAGGGTCGCGAGCTTCGACAGCTTGTCGATCGACATTGATTTCAGGTTCACTTTAGACCCTCCAGATCGAATCGCACTCCGGGCCACCTCATCGAGTTCGATATCGCCTGCCGCTCCAAGAGCTTCCACCTCCACTGCGCCAGCAGCTTCGGCCAGCGTTGCCGTCACCGGGCATCCGCGAGCAACAGCGCTTCAGTGGTTTCGACAGGCGCACCGCCGCCATGACCATTTCCCGGTAGGTTCGTCCTCCGCGCGGGGGCCTTCTAATGTGTCCCCTTTGCCACACCGCCGATGCAATAATCATCGTACCCAACTGTGGCCCTATTCGAACCGATTTGACGTCGCAATCGTCCCTAAAATGTCCCACGGGGTATTGGTTGCTGCGATAGCACAAGGGGAGGCGGCAATGGCACTTCACGCTCCGGCAATGTGGGTGTTCATCTTTCACTCGTTGTGTTGGCGGTCGTCAGCATTTTCGTAGAGATACCGTATTTATCTATGTACGGATTCTGGGTTGATGTTTGGCCTATGTGGTAGCGGCGCTCGGCAACGTTTTAACTCAACTGAAGAGCGCGTGAATCCCGCTCGACGCGGCGGGCATAGGACCAAAGATTTTTGGTTTGGGATCGGCAACCTTGTCACGTTGAGCCGTGGCATTGGGCCGCGTTGCGCGCACGGTGGGACATTTTCTTTGGGCGCGCGCTTCGAGATTTGTCCCGGCGCGAAACTCTTGAAAAACCGAGTGGAAAGCGGAGGTGTGTTGATGTTAAGTCCGGACGAAAGCGATGCGATGAAAAAAGCGTGGACCTACGCGGTCTTGGATGCCGTCAAGGCGGCTGATGAAAATACAAGGCTAGAGATCGCGCGCATACTGTGCCCTGCCGGATTTGAAATTGTCAAGACTGCGGCCCGGAAACACTAGGCCTCTCTTTCGGAGGTTCCTATGACTTAGCCTCGCCGAGCCGCCGCCCGGCCA
>Ga0257161_1000392_pt1 | contig 11165 bp, 9 predicted proteins | sample NR01A_FD_185954 | JGI IMG/M metagenome (GOLD analysis project Ga0257161, IMG submission 185954) | Soil microbial communities from H.J. Andrews Experimental Forest, Oregon, United States - NR-01-A | ecosystem: Environmental > Terrestrial > Soil > Temperate forest > Bulk soil | place: USA: Oregon... | reverse complement strand
TTTTGATCAAAGGCGACGAGGGATCGGCTTAAATCGTTCCGTTCCATGGGACACTCCATCAGTTGATGCTCACAGCAACGATGGTGCCACACCCTCGCCGCCTGCCCCATAGAATCTCTCCCCGCAATCGAAATCGGCTACAGCCGATTTCGAACATGTTTGGTGCCGAAGTCGGGTAAACCCGACTTCGGATGCGGGGCGAGGGAGCAGAAAGCTCGCGGACACCTTATGTTAGCGCATATGGGGGCGGCCCTTGTGGCCCGCCCTCTGCAACGTCGCCCCACAACATGCCCTACGTCATTGCGGCAGCAGGGCGACCACAAGGGTCGCCCCTACAAACCATCCACTGCGTTTGTCGGCAACAGGGCGACCACAAGGGGCGCCCCTACAGAATCGCTCTTGTCGAACCGGCATTTCCCTTCGGTGCACTTTCCGCGAAAGACATATCGTGATAGAGGGGGTGCCGAAATTTCCTCACCGTTAATCCGCACAGGGGCTAAGTATCCATGCGTTATCCGATCGAGTTTCCGGCCACATGGGCGCTGGTTACGGCGCTTACTGCCGGCGTCATGGCAGGACCGGCGATGCAAGGCCAATCGGAGCAGTCCGTTGCCGGCGCCGTTCGCCTTGCCGAAGCGCAATTGCAGTCAGATCCCGCCGCCGTTGCCCAGGCGGAAACGCCATCTGCTCCGAGCGCGCCCGCGCCCGGCACCACTTTCCGCGACTGCTCCCAATGCCCCGAGATGGTGGTGGTGCCGGCCGGAAAATTCATGATGGGATCGGACGATGGCGACGAGGATGAGAAGCCGGCTCACGAGGTCGTCATCGCCAAGCCGTTTGCGGTCGGCAAGTTCGAGGTGACGTTTGACGAATTCGACGCCTGCGTGGCGGACGGCGGCTGCTTGAAGCACCCGCAGCCGTCCGATGCGGGCTGGGGCAGGGGTCGGCATCCCGTCATCGCTATGCCGTGGATCTGGGTCGACGGATATCTGGAGTGGCTCTCCCGGAAGACCGGCAAACACTATCGGCTTTTGACCGAGGCCGAATGGGAATATGCGGCGCGCGCCGGCACCACCACCAAATATGCATTTGGGGATACCATTACCCACGATCAGGCTAACTTTTCGACCGGAAAGCAGGGGAAAGGCCGAACCGTCGAAGTCGGGTCGTATCCGCCCAATGCATGGGGCCTCCACGACATGCACGGCAATGTATGGGAGTGGGTCGAGGACTGCTATGAGGCAAGTTATGACTTCAATGGCAAAAAAGCGCCCGCCGACGGTTCCGCTTCCGTCTATCAGGGATGCCCCACCCGCGTTGCGCGCGGCGGTTCCTGGGATTACGAAGCCAACGACCTCCGCTCGTCCCTTCGCTACGCCGTGAAGCCTGACTACGGCCTCGATGAAATCGGGTTTCGGGTGGCGAGATCGCTTGATGAGTAGGGGCGACCCTTGTGGTCGCCCTGTTGCAGCGATGACGTAGGGCAATGTTGTAGGGCGGCGTTGCAGAGGGCGGCCACAAGGGCCGCCCCTACAGCCGGCAAGGTTGTGCCGCAATGGTGTAGGGGCGACCCTTGTGGTCGCCCTGTTTCCGGTGCGCAAATAGGGGCCACCACAAGGGTCGCCCCTACGTTTGTCGTCACTTCACTTCCCGGGCGAACACAATCGTAACCGGGCTCGCGTTCTGGATGATCTTCCCGCTCGGCCTCGGCGAGCCGGTATTCTGGTCGATCCTCAGCGCCACCACGGTGTCGCTCTGTTCATTTGCCGCATAGAGATTGTGCCCGGCAGGATCGATGCCGATGAAGCGCGGGGTTTTGCCCAGGGTCGACTGCCAGCCGAAGATCTTCAGTTTCCCATCCGGAAAGACTTTGAACCAGGCAACGTTGTCTTGGCCGCGGTTGGAGGCGTAGACTTGGCCATTGGGCGATACCGCGATCTCGGCCGCCGTGCTGTAGCCGGTGAACTCGTCTGACAAGGTCGACATGACCTGGAGCGGCTGGAGGGCGCCGCTCTCGGTGTCGAAGCTGTAGGTCGCGATCGTGCTGTCGAGCTCGTTGAGCACCCATACGATCGGACGCCTCAGATGGAACACGAGGTGGCGGGGGCCGGCGCCCGGCCGCGATTTCACCGAACCTTGCTCGGTCGGAGCGAGCCTGCCGGTGGCCGCGTCGAAGCGGAATACGAAGACCCGATCGAGCCCCTTGTCCGGCACCAGCACGAAGCGGCCGGAATGATCGAAGACGATGTCGTGCGGATGCGAACTCGTCTGCTCGACCTTATGCGGGCCGGGCTCGCCCGGCAGCTGCACGACTTGTTGTTGGTCCTTGAGCGACCCGTCCGGTGCGATCGGCAGCACCGCGACGCTGCCGCTCGCATAGTTGGCCACCACCAGGAATTTGCCCGACGGGTCGACGGCCTCGCGGACGCCGTTCTTGCCGCCGGTCGCGGCGCGATTGAGGAGCTTGGCCTGGCCGGTCGCGGGATCGAGCGCAAAAGCAGTCGCGTAGTCCTCGTCGCCGTGCACCGAATAGAGAAATCGCTGGTCAGGGCTCAACGCCAGATAGGACGGGTTGACCAGATCGCCGATGTGCTGGACGTGGGTCCAGTCGCCGGTGTCCGGGGAGACGCGATAGACATCAATTCCGTCGCCGCGCGCGTTGCGCTGGGCGGTCGTGAACGATCCCACATAGGCGTACAGGGCGCTGGTTTCCGCGGGCGCTTGCGCAGCGGCTGGCCCGGTCTGCGCGCCAAGGAAGGCCGCGGCCAACATGGCAGCGGCGGATGCGAGCAACTTGTGAAATTTGCGATTGGTCATGGTGTTCTCTCACCTTGTTTACCGCGCTAGTCGGCCAGACCGGAAGCGGCCGACTATCGCCTGAGCCGGCAATGTTGTGCCGCAATGATGTAGGGGCGACCCTTGTGGTCGCCCCCTTGTGGCACCGCCTGTGGGCGGCCACAAGGGCCGCCCCTACAGCCGGCAATGTTGTGCCGCAATTGAGCCGATAGCCCGTCTTGAAAATCCACCATACCACCGCGAGGCAGATGGCAAGAAAGATCGTCGTCGCGATGCCGTAGAAGCTTCAGCGGAAGCCGCTGATCAAATAAACCACCGGATTGACGAGGGCAACGCCCTGCCAAACCGGCGGCATGACCTTGATGGAGTAGAAGCTGCCGCCCACAAAGCTCAGTGACCGGGCAATCCAGTATCCTCGGTCGGTGGGTTATACCCAGTGAAGTACGTCAACTAAATTGACGGGTCTGCAAAGACATTTGCCTTCGTAGGGGCGGCCCTTGTGGCCGCCCTGTGGGCCGCAGCCCCCGGCAGTGCGGGCGGGCACAAGGCCCGCCCCTACGAAGGCGAACGTCTTGCCACCCCTTCAATTTGGTTGACGCGCTCCACTAGGAGACGCGGCCGCCGGCACTTTTCGCAAACGACATATCGTGATAGCGTGATTGCCAAAATTTCTTCGCAGCTAATCCGCACAGGAGCTAAATCATCCATGCGTTATCCGACCGCGTGTCCGACCACATGGGCCCTCGCCGCCGTGCTCGCAGCGGCGCTGGCCGGCGGCGTTGCCGCGGGACCGACCGTGCAAGGTCAATCGGATCAGTCCGGCGACGGCGCCATTCGCACTGCCGAAGCGCCATCGCATTCCGATTCCGCCGCTGCGCGAGCTGCCGAGCCACAAGCTCCGCCCGGCGCGCCCGCGCCCGGCACCACTTTCCGCGATTGCTCCGATTGCCCCGAGATGGTGGTGGTGCCGGCAGGCAAATTCATGATGGGATGGGACGGTGGCGACGCCGACGAGAAGCCGGTACATGAGGTCGTCATCGCGAAGCCGTTCGCGGTCGGCAAGTTCGAGGTGACGTATGACGAATTCGGCGCCTGCGAGGCCGACGGCGGCTGCAAGAGGTTCAAAGATGCTCACATTGGGGGCGAAAAGGGTCGGCGTCCCATCGTCGATATAACCTGGGGCGAAGCCCGGAGCTATACTGCGTGGCTCTCGAAAAAGACCGGCAAACCCTATCGGCTTTTGAGCGAAGCCGAGTGGGAATATGCGGCGCGCGCCGGCACGACCACCAAATATGCCTTCGGGGATACCATCACTCACGATCAGGCCAACTTTTCGTACGGAAAGCAAGGTGAAGGCCGGACCAAGGAAGTCGGCTCGTACGCACCCAATGCATGGGGCCTCTACGACGTGCATGGCAATGTGTGGGAGTGGGTCGAGGATTGCTATATTGGCACCTACCAAGGAGCGCCGGCCGACGGAACCGCTCGAATCTTTCCGAACTGCCCTGCCCGCGTCGCGCGCGGCGGTTCCTGGGACTACGAAGCTGGCGACATCCGCTCGTCCATTCGCTACGCGTTGAAACCAGACTGGTGGCCCATCGACGAAGCGGGCTTTCGCCTGGCGAGATCGCTTGAGTAGATTGTAGGCATGCTTGAGACGATCAGACCATTTTTTTATGCCCGCGCGGGCGTCGCAATTGTTGTTTTGTCGGCGATAGTTGTGTCTGAAATCGGTTGGGCGCGTCACCCGCTGGATCTGAATCATGCCGATCTGTCAGGTCAATCGCTCGCTGGGGAGGATCTACAGGGCGTCGACCTGACCTTCGCCGACCTGACCGGCGCCAATCTAGCCGGCGCCAATCTTGCCTCCGCCAACCTGACCGGCTCCCATCTCACCTTCGCCAACCTGACCGGCGCCAAATTGGATGAGGCCTGCGGCGACGCGAACACAAAAGTGCCCGACGGCCTCGCATTATTGAAGCCGTGCCGCGTTCCATAATTGCGAGTCGGTAAATGGCTGAGAGCACAGGCCGGGGAAGCGGCAAGCCGCTCGCTCGCTACAGCGCTACTTGAGGGCGCGCTCGCGAGCCGCTTGCCTCCCACACGCCCTCAACAATGCGAGCGGAACCGCCGGCTCAAGCCGCTGTCGTATCGTTTTGGAAGATACAGTTGCGTGACCCAGGAGGCACGATCGTCTTCGTCCGGACGCCCCGCTAAAGCGGGGTCGCTTCTGCGCCGCCGCGATGGCGGCGGCGCAAAGTATTGGTGTCCTGCGCTTACGGAATGTCCTCGCACAGCGGCATTTTGGCGATGACCTCTTGATCCAGAGTGCCGGCGGCCGATGGATCGGTGAAGACCATGAGCGACCCGAGATCGTCGGCGACACCAAGGCCCGTAATAAGTGGCACGCTCCCTGAGAGATAGGTGCGGAACTTATATACTGAAGTCCCCAAGGCCGGATTGACGGTCACCTTGAACTGCACCACGCCGCCGCCCGGCCCCAGCGAAGAGTATATGTACGATCCGTGGCTTATGAGGGCTTGCGACTGGGTGATTGCGGCCGCCGCAAAGGCGCCGTTGGGCAAGGCGCTGCCGCAGTGGTTGGCGCTGTTCGCGTTAAAGACGGCCTGCAGCTTGCCCATCAGCGTGGTCGGTACCGGAGGCGGGAAGCCGAAGCCGTTGAAAATGCATTGCGGCCACGCCGCCGCAGCCGAACCGCCCGGAGTCGAGTTGAAGCTGTTGACGGCCCTCTGTCCGTCGAAATAGGGCTGATTGTCAGGGCCGAATGCGGTGGCGAAATCGGCGTTGAGACCGTTGTTGCCGACCGACATGCATTTGACCAGGTTCCCGGCAGCGACCGAGAAGTTAGGATTGATCGGCAGGCTCGGATCGCCGGGATTGCCCAGCGGATTGAGGCAGGCAAAGACGGAGGTCTGGTGTTTCGACGATGTCGCAACCGCGAACATGCCATCGAGGCTGACCGCACCGCTGGTGAGTTTCTGTCCCAGAGGTATACCGGTATAGAAAGTCAAGGACGAAATCACCTTGCCGGCAGTGCCCCCAACGACCGGATTTGGGGCATTCGTAAGTTGCACCGAGAACAGGCCGCCCTTGATGCCGGTCACAAACAGAAAGGTGGTGGCGGTCTGCGGTGTGGTGGCCGCTCCATGCGAGATCGAGCAGCCAAGTTGATTGAAATAAGTGTTGGCCGGATTAGGAACCAGGGCCGTGCTCAGCAAGGTCGGATCGCAGGTCGGCGTGATGGCCGCCCCTTGAAACGGAACATCGGTGATGGCCCCGAGAATCGGAACGGGTGGATTGCCAGTGGTCCCCGTGACGACCGGCAGCAAGAGGCAAGTCGTCGTGTTGCTCGCTGGAATTGCCCATGCTGTTGGCGTTCCGCCGCCAGGTCCGGTGTCGGTCTCCTTGCAGGTGGTCGTGCCCTGATCGAATGCCCAGTTGTGCCCTCCGCCGGTCACCGGTTGCGTGGGATCGTTGTTCTCGAAGACCGAATTATCAGGAACGAAGATCGATCCGGCAGTGCCGGTAAAGATGCCTGGCGACCAACTAGCCACCGGCGGCTGACCATTGACGAAGCCGCCGGGCGGAAACGCCGTTCCGTCCGCGCAGACGGCCCATGCGAAATTCTGAGAAACGAGAGTGATGGCAGACGCGGCCGCGATCACTCGCCGTGCGCGCCTGTTAAGGTCGGCACAGCCTTGCTTTCGTACCATGATGTACTCCCTCGGTGAAAAACACAGGAAAAAACATTCCCAAAGCATTCCCGAAGAGCACTAGCTAAACTAGCTCGACGAGATTCGCGGAGAACTGATGACGTCACCGAACCACTGGTAGCAGCCAAAGGCTGTCAATTGCCTTTTAATCAGGTTTTTCTTGAATGCCTGGAAGTCGCATATCAGGCGGCACTTTGGTTCTGGTACTTTTGTCTATCTATTCGGGTCGAACGTCTTCAGCGCTTTTACATTCCTTCCCCAAAAATTCGCACGAAAACTTACGCACCCACCGGCTGCGTTTCCGCCTCCAGCATTCCGGAACGTCAGCGGCGCGGGCGATATTCTCCTTGAAAAATTACCGGTGATGTTTTGTTGACATGTTGAACGTTGGTTTGGACCTTCGGCCGCCTCTGCGTCAGCCCTACAGGGAACGCAAAGCAGATGTGGCGCCGAGCGACCCCGCACGGAAAAGAAGTTCACTAACATCTTCTCGCAGAGGACAGCCTAGTATGTCCGTAATTACCCTCGCTCATACGGAGCGGGGCGGGACGCAGATGCGTCCCGCCCCGAAAATCCTCCGCTTACATGTCCTCGCAAAGCAGTACCTTGACGATGACGGGGCGTGTAGGACACAAGGGTCGCCCCTACGGAACTCGTACTTTGGTCCGCATCTGACGAACTGAATTGCACTTGTCCCACAACCGGGCGCGCGCTAATTTCGCGCCCGGGATAATTCCATGCAGCGCAATCCCAAACGCAACAAGCCCTTATGGCGCGGCCTTATCGGCTGCGTGGTTGCGTATGCGCTGATCATCAACGCAGTACTGTCCGGTGTCCTGGGAGCCGAATGGGTCGCGCAAGCCGCGGCCGGTTTGGCTGGTCAGCACTGCCTGACGGATGCGCGGGCGGCTGTGCCGGATCCGGCACCTGCTGGGCTGCCGGACGATTCCTCTCATTGCGCGTTCTGCACCCTGGCGGCGGGGCCCGCCGTATTGCCGGCGGAGCCGTGCTCGGCGAGGATCGTTTTGCCTCGCGCCAGCACACCCGCCGGTGCGAGCGATCACGGCCTGACGCTTTGGCCGGGCCATCCTAGCAAGCTGCCCCGAGGACCTCCGCAGCGGGCGTAGAGGCCGTTTCGCGGCCGTCTTCGGTCACGTCCAAAGTCACGTCCAGGTTCTCGGGAGTAACGCATGTTGATTCGTGTTCTTAGCCCGGTCTTGCCGGGTCACAGTTCCATATGGCACAGCGCCTCTTTTCCCTCTCCCCGCTTGCGGGGAGAGGGTCGGGGTGAGGGGGCCTTTCCCCAAGCTCAGACTCGCGGAGAAGCCCCCTCACCCGGCGCGCAAGGGCGCGCCGACCTCTCCCCGCAAGCGGGGAGAGGTGAAGGCCTCGGCCTCATGCGCTTGCTTTGGCTCTTGGCGGGTATTGCCCTCACAGGGATGCCCCTCGCAGACGCTGCGGCGCATGAGATCGCCGGGAACCGGTTCTTTCCCGCAACGCTCTCGATCGACGATCCCGGCGTCAACGACGAGCTTGCAGTGCCGACCATCTCCATGACGAAAAGCGGCGACGAGCCGCCGGTGAAGCAGCTTGATTTTTCCGCCGAGTACGCCAAGCGCATAACCGAGGCCTTGGCGATCTCGGTGGGGCCGACCTGGACGCATCTCTTTGCCCCCGGCGGACCGACCGGGACCGGCGCCAGCGGCTTCCAGAACCTGGATACGAGCATCAAGTACCGCTTCTTCAAGGATCCCGTGCACGAACTCATCATGTCGGTCGGGCTCTCCGTCGAATGGGGCGGCAGCGGCGCGGCGGGGGTCGGGGCCGAAAAGTTCAGCACCTACACGCCGACCTTCTTTTTCGGCAAAGGTTTCGGCGATCTGCCCGACCAGATCTGGTGGGCGCGCCCCATCGCGCTGACCGGCACCGCCGGCTATTCGATTCCTGGCAGCGCCCGCACTGTCACGACGACCGTCGATCCGGATACCGGCGACGTCAGCACCGACGTCGCGCTTCACCCGCAATTCCTCAAATGGGGCCTGTCGCTTCAATACAGCATGCCGTATCTCAAATCGGCGGTGTATGACTACGGGCTGCCGGATTTCGTCAACCGGCTGATTCCGATCGTCGAGGCTTCGTTCCAGACGCCGGCGGCGAATTTCGCCGGCACCGGACTGAAGACAACCGGGACCATCAATCCGGGGGTGATCTACGTCAGCAACTACTACCAGGTCGGGCTCGAGGCGATCATTCCGATCAACCGCGACAGCGGACGCAATGTCGGTGCGATTGCGCAATTGCACCTTTATCTCGACGATCTGTTCCCCACCACGATCGGCAGGCCGATTTTCGGCGGCCCCGTCGCTCCCGCAAAACCGTTCTGAGGTTCACCATGCACGATCTAAATGTTCCGACGAAATCCGCTCCCCGTAGGGTGGGCAAAGGCGCGCTCTTGCGCGCCGTGCCCACCTCGTGGCAACGGTGGGCACGCGGAGCCTGTCATCGGGCCGGCCGAAGGCCGGACCCGTTGGCTTTGCCCACCCTACAGTGGCTGCTGCTATGGCTTCCCCTCAGCATCGGCACGGCGCACGCACACGCCTTGCTGGACCACACCGACCCGCGCGTCGGCAACACCGTGAAAAGCCCGCGCATCATATCGCTGTGGTTCACGCAAAATCTGGAGAGCACGTTCAGCACCATCGAGGTGCTCGATGCCAACGGCGCGCGGATGAATGTCGGCAACGCGTTGGTAGATACGAAAGATCGCAAGCTGCTTCGCGTGCCTGTGAGAGTACTGCCGGCCGGGACCTACACGGTGAAATGGCATGTGCTATCGGTGGATACTCATACGACCGATGGCAATTTCACCTTTCATGTCGGGCCGTGAGGTCATGCATTGAACGAACCGCTGGTCGTTGCGCGCGCGTTTCATCTGGCATCGACGCTGTTGCTGGTGGGAACGATCTTGTTCCGTTGCTTCGTGGCGGCGCCGGCCTTCCGGGCGAAAGCCGGCGGTCCGCTCGATGATGGGCTGCGCATCCGGCTGACCCGAATCGTCTGGGGCGCACTCGTCGTGGCGACGATATCGGGCGCGGCTTGGCTCGTGTTCCTTGCCGGCGAAATCGGCGAGTTGCCGGTTGCCGACGCGTGGTCGAAAGGCCTGGTATGGACCGTGCTGACGCAGACCCAGTTCGGTGACGACTGGATGCTGCGGCTGGAGATGGCATCGCTGCTGGCGGTTCTTCTGCTGCTGCCGGCGATCAACTCCGGTTTTGCGACCGCCACCGACATGATCTGCGCGATGCTGGCTGCCGGCTTGGCGGGAAGTCTCGCCTGGGCCGGGCACGCGACGGCGACGGAAGGATTCGACGGTACGGTTCACCTCGCCAGCGACGCGCTGCACCTCGTCGCGGCGGGTGCGTGGCTCGGCGCGCTTTGGCCGCTGGCCATTCTGCTCGACCGCGCTCGCCGGGCCGGCGATCCGGTGTCGGTCGCCATCGCGCATCAGGCGACGCGGCGGTTCTCCATCGTGGGCATCATCAGCGTCGCCGTCATTTTGGCGACCGGTATGATCAACACATACGAGATATTGGGAGCGTTGGCGTTCTCGATCGGTACGGATTACAATCGTCTGCTGCTGGTGAAAATCGGCCTTTTCATCGTGATGGTCTGCATCGCGGCCGTCAACCGCCAGCGCCTCACGCCGCGCCTGTCAGGAGCGAGCGATCGCGTACACGCCATTCGACAATTGGAACGGAACAGTCTGATCGAGGCCGGATTGGGCCTTCTGATATTGGGGATAGTCGCCGTGCTCGGGCGCATTCCGCCGCATGTGCACGATGGCTGATCCTATCCAGTGTCATTGCCGGACAAAACATCAAGCCCGGCAAGGACGTTGGATGACTATCCGCGGGACGCGCTCAGGTGCGACGATCTTGAATGCATCCGCTCCGGCACCATCGCTCACTGTGGCAACGTCGATTTCATCGGATACGCCGAGCTGTCCGATGAATTGATATGCGAAAGCGGTCTGGATGAACGCTGCCGCTTTTGGCCCATCAATACGGCCTCGAGGCGATTGCGCACGCCAAGCTTTTGCATAATGTTGGTCATATAGTGCTTGACGGTTTTTTCCCTCAGATTGAGCCCCCTTGCGATCTCCTTGTTGGTCAGGCCCTTGCTGACCTGGGCAAGGATGATTTCCTCGCGACTGGACAGCTCCTCGGAACCTTCGTCCACCTTCGGCGCCGGCGTGCTCATTTGCGTCAGCACGCGCGCGGCCAGCGATGGAGTCACATAGAACTCGCCCCCGTAGACGCGTTGCACGGCACGAACGATCTCCTGTCCGGTGCAACCCTTCAGGACGTAGCCGTGGACGCCTAGCTGCAGCATCGTGGCCACGTCACCATCGCATTCGGAGGCGGTCAATATGATGAGACGAACGGCCGGATACTCGCGCGCAATCGTCGATGCCGCGCCGGCTCCATCATCTGGCAGGTTGAGATCGAGCAGCATGACGTCCGGCAAAAGCCGCTGAGCGATGTTGACGGCATCAATTGCCGTGCTGCCGTCAGCTACGATTTCGACGCCGGGCGTTCTTGCAAGCAATTTGGCTACGCCCTCACGAAACAACGG
>Ga0257161_1000391_pt1 | contig 11219 bp, 6 predicted proteins | sample NR01A_FD_185954 | JGI IMG/M metagenome (GOLD analysis project Ga0257161, IMG submission 185954) | Soil microbial communities from H.J. Andrews Experimental Forest, Oregon, United States - NR-01-A | ecosystem: Environmental > Terrestrial > Soil > Temperate forest > Bulk soil | place: USA: Oregon... | reverse complement strand
GCGTCGAGCAGCTGCTCCAGCGCCGCCGCATCCATTGCATTGGCTGACGATATCGCCCCGGTTGCATCGGCGCTCAACGTTCTCCTTACCGACATCCCGCCCTCTTCATGCCGCGCTTCGCCGCCGCGTGCCGATCAACCCGGAAGTATAGCGGACAACCAGGTCGGCCAGGAACAGGGCGAACGCCGCCAAAACCCAAACCTGCCATACGGCGCGCGCGACCCATCGTGACTGGCCACCCGTAAAGATCTGCTCCTCGGACGCAAGCACCCGACCGCCGGTCGCCGCCGCGAGCGCTGCCAGGCGCCTAGGATCGGCGCGTGTGAATTCATAGAGCGCCGGGTAGGCCACGAAAAGCGGCGCCTCGGCGGTGATCTGATCGGCGGCCACGCGCAGATTGAATTCGCCCGGCCGATCTAATGTCAACTTTCCTTGATATCGTCCCGGGGACACCTCGGAGAGCGGGAGCGGCGCTGCAGCCTCCGACTTCGTCCCGTGGCCGGCCAGCGACGCCGTGATCTTGAGCCCTTCGCGCGGCAAACCCTCCGGGTTCAGCGCATCCACATCGGCCTCGATTTCATCGCCGTACCGCGCGAGCCGCGGAAACAGCCCCTCGCCCGGGCCGGAAAGGATGTGGCGCACGATTTGCGACCATAAGAGCGGATATTCCGCCAGGGCCTGCCACTCCGTGGTCCATGCCCCGGCGCCTTGGGTCGTCAACGCGACGACACGGCCGTTGCCGTAGCGCCATGAGGCGAGCAACGGCACGGGCTCCTGCTTTTCGTCGGGAACCACGAGGTGAAGATCGGCCGCCGGTTTGCGGGTCGTCAACACGTAGCCGCCGAGCGGCGGCAGTTTGTCCGGCACACCGGCAAAGAATTCCGCGTTCCGCCCGACCCAGAGAGGCGTTGCCGACCGCTCTTCGACCGGCCTTCCGGACAACAGGAGCGCCTCTTGGGAGAGGATGCTCGGCAGCGCCTTGAAGTCTTGCGTGGCGTGAAACGCGCCCTTGCCGATGCGCGCAATTTCCTCAAGCCGAACCGGGTCCGCGCCGTCCCCGATGGCGACTGTGGACACCGAGATCCCCTGGTCGGAAATAGCCTTCAGTATGCCGGGAAAGTCACCGGGCTGCGTCAGTCCGTCCGACATCACGACGATGTGCTTCGCCATGGCGTCGATGCCTTGAAGCTGATGCAGCGCCTCCACCAGCCCCGGATAGATGGCAGTGCCGCCGCCGGGCTCCAGCGCCCGCAACGCCTGCGCCACACCGGCTGAATCTTTTGCCGGGCGAAGCGGCAGCAACACCTTCGCTTCGGAATCGAAGACCACGATGGCGACCAGGCTTTCCGGATGCAGGAGGCCGATCGCGCTGACGGTCGCCTGCTTGGCAATGTCGAGGCGGGTGGCGCCGCCTTCGTTGCGCTGCATGCTGCCGGAGCGGTCGAGCACGAACGCGAGCGCCACCCGCGGCGCATCGCGCGGCACGCGGCTCGACAAGGGCGATACCCGTTCAAGCGGCGTCTCGTAATATCCGCCCGGGCCGAAGCTGTTTTCGCCCCCGAGCAGCAGCAGGCCGCGACCGTGCTCAGCCACGGCCTTCTCGATCAATTCCTGCTGCAGCGTGGCAAGATCGATGGCCGGCACATTCATCAGGACGACGGCCGAATAGGCGAGCCAATCCTTAAGATAGAAAGGCGCGCGTTTCGGCTCGACGATCCTGGTCTTGATGTCTTGCACTGCCAAGGCCTTGGCGAATACCTCGGCCCACGCGGGCTGAGCCGCGACGATCAGGACTTGCGGCGCCGGCGCCACGTCGATGGCGACCCCGTTGCGATTGTTCTGCGCAAACGTGTCGCCGGATGCGCTGACGACGACCTCGTAGCGCGCCCGGCCCGGTGTCGCGGCCGGCACGATAGTCTCGATCCTGCTGCGACCGCCGACGAGCTCCAGCGGTCGCTCGACGATTACTTCGCCGTCCTTGAGGACCTCAATCGTCGCCGCGGAGGGACCATAGCTGTAAATCACTGCTTCGAGCGGAAATGTATCGCCGGCAAAGACCCGCTCAGGCGCCGTGACTTTCTCAACCAGAACCTCTCCTGCAGCAAGCGGGGTCATCGGCAAGACGTCGACCCTTATGCCACGCCCGATGATGGCCGGCAGCAGGCGAGCCGCATTTCCGCGGGTCTCGTTGCCGTCAGAAGCGACCACGATTTGCCCGGGCGCATCGGCCGGCAGCATGGCAGCGGCGACCGCCAGTGCATTTTCAAGGTCGGCCGCAAGCGGGGGCGATGACTGCCCTGCCACTGGATTGTGGTTCGACGAGTCACCCAGATCGGCCGCGACATGGCCGTTTGCATCTATCGTCACGATGCCCAGGCGGGCATCTCCCCCGCTCGCCTTGTCGCGTTTGGCGGCGCCATAGATCCGGCCGGTCAGTTCCGTTCCGTGATCGCCAGCTCCAAGATCTGGCCCCGCAACGACCGCGATATTCTGGCTTCTATCCAGCATCGGGAGCGGCGCGTCGGTGATGGCCAAAACGATGAACGACAACGCCGCCAGACGTGCCGCGAGCAGGCAACGCCGGCGCGCCGCCAACGGATTGCCGCGCGCCAGTGCGGTGCGCCGCAAGAACCTCTCCGCTCCACGTCCGGCGAGCCAGGCCTCGGCCAACAGCACGCCCAACAGCGCGACGAGCAGCCACCACCGCACCAAAGGACGGTCAGTAACGCCAGTCGCGGCAGCCGGCATAATGTTGGCCGGCGGCGGCACGGCCGCGCTCCCGCTCGCATTCACCGCCACGAATCGCGTCAAACCGTCGCGTCGAAGACGGTAGATGCCGGCACGATCCGGAACGAATTGGGCATCATAGCCGGGCGGCAGGAAACCGGTTCCGCGGCGGACCGCCGGTAAGACTGGCGTTGGCCGTCCCGCGGCTCCAGAGGCATTGGCCGAATCTATTCCCACGACGATGGGAACGACCTCGGCGCCCAGCAGGCGGGGATCGAGCACGCAACTTGTCCCCACAATGCAAGGCGGCTCAACGGTCCGGCCGAGGTCCGGCGCGATCCAGTGGAGGAGGTTCGATACGAAGACCGGGAAGCCCGGCTCATCGGGCCAATTCGAACGGCTGATGTCAAACGCGAGGCGCACCTCCCGCCCGGTGAGTGTGGTGCGCGCTTCGATCAAGGGTACATCGCCTGCCTCGATAATCGTTTCGGCGCCTTGCAGATGCGAAAATCTGTAAGCGGCTCCGATCGTGATCCCGCTCCACAAAATCGATCGCGAAAGCGGATGGTCGGATTCCCACTGCGTCGGTTGCGCCGCTCCCCGCGGCTGGCCCCCGGATTCGCCGGCGGCGCCCGCCGCTCCGAGCCACAGGACATTTGTTTCGGGATGCCGCGCGATCTCGATTCCATTCACCACAACGAGATCGAAGGCGCCGACATCAGCCGGCAGCGTATCGGCGGCAAATAGCTCGATCTCGGCCGCAGCTTTAAGCGCCCTCGTGAGCGGCTCGCTCACTGCGCCAAGTTGGAGAATCTTGAGCGCACGGGGTTTGGGACGCGCCACGAAGTTAACGGCGTTGTCGTGCGGGCCTGAGTCATCCGGCAGCCGCAGCACCACGACGCTTGGGACCTTGACATCGAGGTCGAGCGCAAACGTCGCCGCGCTCGACCGGCCGGGAGCGGCCGCAACGCCGCCCGGCGGCCCGACTTCGATGCTGCCCCACTGGAGGAAGCCCTCACTGCCGTCGGGCTGCACCAGAGCCGTGACAGTGGTGGAGCCGGCAAAACCCGGGGAAAACGCGACGCTGCCTTCGGCCCGCCATTTGCCCGCCGGCGCATCGATGGCGCGCAAACCGGCGTGAAGCGCGGCATTGGGGGCGGCCGTGCCGCCCACCCTCCGCACCTCGACGGTCACGCCCGGAAGCGCCGCGGAAAGCCGGGCAGGGTCTGCGCGGTCGGTGATGAGAGTGAGCCGTGTCGGCTCGTTGTCCTTGATGAGGCTCGATAGCAAACGGATGACGGCGGCCCAGTCGGCCTCGCCATCGCCCGCTCGCAGTCCCTGGAGTCGGAGTCCTCCGGGATCGGCCAGCCGGGCCGCAACAATCTGCGGGCGCGCGCCGGCCAGAATCACCGACACGCGCGCACCGGTTTCCCGGATGGGGCCTGCCGCCATTGCGGCAAGACGGGTGACGGCAGCATCGAAGCGGCTCGGCGCCACATCGGTGCTTCGCATGCTGCCCGAAGCGTCCAGCACCACGATCTCATGGACAAAGCTGACGTCTGGGCCGAGCACCGGCCGCGCGAGCGCCAGCGCCGCCAGCGCCACGATGAGGAGCTGAAGCAGCAGCAGCAGGTTCGGCGAAGGCAAGCGCATGCGGCGCCTGGACAATGCGCCGCTGTCGACGAGCCGCCACAGCTGGATGCTGGGAACCTCGAAGGTCCGGCGTCGCCGGACGTGAAGAATCAGCACGAGTATCCCGAAAACAGCAAGCGACAACCAGGCCGGTGCAATCAGGTTCATGGACCGCGGCCTTCACCAGGACGCAAGAAGTAGCGCCCGATCACCTTGCGATCCTCCGGGCCGGGCATTGCGCGCGTGATCGCCTGCTCCCGGGCTCGCTGCCATTCGCCGCCGGTTCCCGCCGTTGGGGGCGCAACAGCGGTGAGCGCCACTTCCGGCGGAAGCTCGATGCGGATACGGCCGCCATTGGCAGCAGCCTGATCGGGCAGCAACATCTCAACGCCGGGTGCGAGTTCGGTCGCGGCGGCAGCCGCGCCATTTCCGAGCGGACGCGTACCATCGCCGGCCCGGTCGCCGTCGCCTTGCCCGGCACCCTGGGCCGCGCCGGCCGATTGGCTTGCGGCTCTGGCGCGCCGTTGCTGATCGGCGAAAGCGCGCTCTTTCTCGACTCGAGGGTCGACAGGATCGTAATCGTCAAGGTCCTTGAGAAGATCGTCCAAAGTCTGTTGCCGGCCCGGCATCGCTGTCTGCGGCAGCATTCCGACGCTGGCCGTCTTGCGCTCCGACGGTTGAGCTGGCCGACCCGTCGGGCCTCGCTCCGCCGCTGCAACGTTGCCGGCGCCGTCGCGACCATCTGCCTCGCGCGGCGCTGCCGCTCCTGCTTGGCGCTTGCCGGCGATGTCGTCCAGCGCCGCCTGGAGCTGTTGCACCACATCGCGCGGTGCCTGCTCGTGCGCCGAGTTGGTCGCCTGGCCATAGGCCCGGCGGGTGTGGGCCACGAGCTGGTCGAGCGCGCCCGCAATCACGCGCCGGTCGACGCCCGGGCGTTCCGCGTCGGCACTTAGACGCTCCAAAGTCCGCGCAATCGTGCGCAGATAGGGATCGGAGCGTTCCTGCGCATCCTTGCCGAGAAGCCCGGCGATGCGACGCAAATTGGCGGCGGCTTCCACACCTTGCTGGCCGGTGAAACCGGCTTCACTCCGCTGCGCGTCCGCGATCGACCCGCGCGAGACCGCAAGCGCATCGGGCGGCACCAGTTGTATAAGCGTGGCCGCCGCGATCAAACCCGGCACTGCCCAAATGGCGCGCGGCAGGTCGAGCCTGACGATCTGCCGCGGATCGATCATGGCGGCGTGCCGTTCCGCATCGGCGAGCAGCGCGGACGGCACCGGGCCCAATGCCGTATCCAGTGGCAAGCTCCGGTCAACTTCCAGCGCGGTGCTCAGCCGCTCCTGAAGCGCGAGCGCACGATCAGCTTTGCGTGCGAGCGCCGCTGCATCAGGTGTCCGAAAGAACGCCAGAAAAGTTGCCAGCGTGAACGCGCACGCGAATGCCGCGGCGCTGAAGGCAAGCCAGGAGAGCGGATGTTCCGAGAGCAGCGCGAGCGAAGCGGCAGGCGCCGCCATATCGACGTAGAGCCCGGCGATTTCGAGCCCGCAAAGCAACGCAAGCGTTGCCACAAGGCTGAAAACCGCGCCCCGGACCATGGATTTGATGCGCGTGCGCACTCGCACCGCCTTGAGGCAAGCGCCTAAAGTCGGAAGCCTGGTGCCGGGATTCCCTGGGATCGGCATCTATCGTTTCTCAGCCGACGCGGACTTGGGCGCAAGGACGTGCTCGACCAGCAGCCGGTCGATCGTTCCGTCCGCACGCAGCGAGTCGATTGCTTGCCCCAACGTCGTTGCAAGGTAGGCATCGTTCGACCGCAAGCCAATACCGAGTTCCGTTTGCGACAGCTCGAACGGAGTCGGTATCACATGAATGCCCTTGCTCTCCGGATCGCCGTCAGTGGCGCGGTAGAGCGCTGGTTCCCACACGAAGGCGGCCGCGACCGTGCGGTCGAGCAGCCGGTCGAGCAGCATCTTGTTGTTGAAATAGGGCAGCCGCTGCCAGCGGCTCTTCTCCGGCAGCGATTGGAGATACACGATCAATTGATTATCGACCCCGCCCAGCATGCGCGTGCCGATCGGGCGGTTCACCGGGATGTCGGCGAGCTTGCGGAATTCCTGTGCCGTTGCGGCGAGGACCACGCGGGTGCTGAGATAAGGTCGCGTGATGATCAGCCACGACGGATAGCCTTGCGCGAGCGTGAAGCCCATGAAGCCGTCGCACCGTTCCGCGAACTCGATATAAATCTCCTCGAATGACAGCGGTATACGGTAGTCGAGCGGCTCCGTCGGATGCCATGTCTTGATTTCGATGACGTTCGGGGTCAGCAGCAGGCGGGATGCGATTTGCTCGCCAAGCGCTTTCTCGAACGACGCCATCATGGCGGCGCTGCTTACGCACAGCGCGATTTGGTTACCGCGGGTCCGGCCTCTCTCGCGGTACACGTCGCGCGGCGGCATGTCTTCAAACTGCGCGAGGGCGACGCTGACGTTGGTGATGAACAGCGCCGCGAGCGACGCCACCGCGAGAGCGGTCATCACGGTTCGTCGCCACGACAGGTTGGCCGTTGGTTTGGCAATGGGCATGGTCGCGGATTTCCTCGTCCACGGTCTTCACCTCTCCCCGCGTGCCATCAGGGCGTTTACGCCCGTCTTCGACGGGCTACGGAGAGGTCGGGATTTGCGCGCTCTTTGCGCAAATTCCAGGTGAGGGGGCCTCTCCACGAGTCTGAGCTTCGCGTCTGAGCCTGTGGAGAGGCCCCCTCACCCCGACCCTCTCCCCGCAAGCGGGGAGAGGGAGCAGAAGCGCCGCAGCAAAGGCCTACTGGGGCAGCGCGAACACGTACACGGCGTTGCCGCCCGTAACGGTATCCGCCTCGGGCGTCACGCGCAGGGCGGCTACATTGGACCCGCCGCCGGCAGCGATGGCGATGTATTGGCGGCCATTCACCGAATACGTGACCGTGAAGCCCAAGGCCTGCGACGCCAGCCGGGTTTGCCACAGGATCTTGCCGTCGTCGACGTCATGCGCCCGCAGGTATCGGTCCATCCCGCCGTTGAACAGGAGCCCGCTGCCGGTCGCGAGAACTGGCGAGAAGTTCGCCACGCGGGTCTCATAGCTCCATAGCGTCTTGCCGGTCTCGACCGAGATCGCGTCGACACGGCCTGCCTTGTCCTTGCCGGATGCGAACTTCGCCACGTTGTTGACGTTGTAGACGAACTGCGGCGCGGCATCGCGATCGGCCCGCGGCGTGGTGTCGTAGCAGAGGTTCTGCAGCGGCATGAACATGACGTTGGTCTTGGGGTTATAGGCCCCGCTCGGCCAATCGCGGCCGCCCGTGAAGGTCGGGCACATGTGGTAGGTCTTGCCGACCTCCTTGAGCACCACGTTCTCATTGACGGTGACGAACCCCTTGCCGTCGATCTTGTCGACGAGATTCTGCTCCACCGTCGACTTCGCCCACAGGAACTCCCCGTTCGCCGCATCGAAGCTCCACGCGATGCCGGTCTTGCAGGGCACGCCGGTCAACGTCTTGCGCGGTCCGCGGCGGGCGTCCGGGTTGATCGACATCATGCCGGTGGCGCCGGCATCGGGATTGACCGGCGTGTTGATGACCATCATTTCGAACGTGCATTCCTGGTCCCAGTTGTCGCGCGGCAGGACCTGGTGCTTCCACACGACTTCGCCGGTCTTTGGCTTGACCGCAAAGCGCGTGTCGGTGCCCGCCATAGTCGCGCCCGGCATGTTGCGCTGGGTTTCGGAGGCCGGTCCGACCGCGGACGTGCCGTAGAAGACGAGGTCGAGTTCGGGGTCATAGGTGAGCTGTCCCCACACCCCGGTCATCCAGCGCGATTCGAACGGCGAACCGGCCCAGGTCTCGTCGCCCGGCTGGCCCGGGCGCGGGATGAAGCTGTTGCGCCACAGTTCCTCGCCGGTTTTCATATCGTGAGACGTGACATAGCAGCCAAAGCCCGCGTACTGGCAGGTGCTGCCTGCGATGACCATGCCGTTGACCACGATCGGCCCCGTGGAATTGCTGACGAACAGATCGCCGCCGCGATTGGTCTGCCAGGCAAGTTTTCCGGTCCGTGCGTCGAGCGCGACGACAAAGTTGTCCCAAGTCACGAAATAGACGTTGTCGCCATAGACCGCGACGCTGCGCTTGCGCTGCCCCAGCATGCCGTGAAACGCCGATGCTTCAGGCAGCGGATGGCGGTATTCCCACAACAGGTCGCCGTTGGTGGCATCGATCGCCTGGACAACGTCGTTCGAGTTGCCCAGATACATCACGCCGTTATAGACGATCGGCGTCGACTCGTTGATGCCCGGCTCCATCACGCGGGCCCACACCAACTGCAGGTTCTTGACGTTGGTCTTGTTGATCTGCTCGAGCGGACTGTAGCCCCAGCCCTGATAATTGCCGCGCAGCATCAGCCAGTTCTCGGGCTTGGGCGCGCGCAACATCTCGTCGGTCACCGGAACAAAGCTCTGGACGGTGCGCGGCGTTGCGGCGGGTGTTGGCTGCGCGGGGTTGTTCTGAGCCCCCGGCGGAAGCACACCCGGCAGGTTCTGGGCATGCCCGATCGAGCCGAGGGTGCACAACAGAGCAATACTGAGCAGGCACGGCTTGAGCCGGTGTGTCATCATTTCCTCCCTTGGATTGAACGCTTGTTTGGTTGCGTTCTGGCAAGTCGTTCTCGCGTGTCTCACTCTCTCCCGTGAGCTGTGCCCCCTCCCTACCCTCGCTTGCGGGGGTGGGTAGGGAGGGGGCTGCTGCGCGGGCAGCGCCGGCTGGTGCTTGGCCGCTCCGATCGGGGTTGCGGCTGGGCACGTTCGCGCGGCGGTGTTTCGGCACTGCCGCACGTCGCCATGGCGGCAATCGTGCCCTATTGCCGGATTGAGCACAATCCGGGACGACCAAAAAACGCAGAGCCGGGAGGAGGGTCGGATATGCGCAACAGGAAAGAGGCCATGCGCCGGCCTGCCGATTGATTGCGGACGGGAGGAAGCCCGCCTAGGGTAGGAGGTCTGCGGCTTGGCCGAGCCGCTATGCGGGGGTCGACGTTGTTGAAGAATTCAATTGCCCGTCTGGTTGCCGTCGCGAGTTGCATCGTCTGCGCGCCATTTCCGGGAGCGCCGCCGCATGCAGCTGAAGACGCGACATCGGTGTGGGAAGGGGTTTATACGAAGGAGCAGGCGGCGCGGGGTAAGACGCGTTATTTTGCAGCTTGCGCGGTTTGCCACGGCTCTGCGCTGCAGGGCGATAGCGACAGTCCGGAGCTTGCGGGAAGGTCCTTCATGAAGCGCTGGGGCGATCAATCGGTCGGCACCCTGTTCGCGTTTGCATCGAGTCAAATGCCGGTCGGCCGCCCGGGCAGCCTCGGCGTGCAGGGCTATGCCGACGTCATCGCTCATATCCTTGCGACCAACGGCTTTCCCGATGGTCAACGGGAACTGCCGCCGAACCCACAAGCTCTCGAGCGCATCATCATCGAAGGCAGGAAGTGAGCTGGTATTAGGCCGGCCGTGGTCGCCCAACCTCGCCCAGGGCGCATTCCAATAGAGCCCGATCCCAGCGACCGAGGTCGGCCGCCGCTTCATACGTGCTTCGTAGGAATTCCATCAGCGCGCCCTCGGGGTCCGGCGCGGTGCGCACCGCATCGTAGGGCAGGATGAATTCGCCCAAGTCCTTGGAAAAGAAGGCCCGGGCCGGGCGCACCACGGCAGAAGCAAAGCCGCCGGGCGCCGGGTAGGCATAGGAATAGAACGCCGCATCGGCCACCGGTCCGCCGCCGCCAGGCCAGAATCCGGCGCTCGATACCTCGTGCGAATAAGCTTCGCGGGCGACGGCGTCCGGAAGGTGCGGCACGCCGCCCGGATGAGGCGGCGCCTTTCTGCCGGAAAAGCGCGTCACCGCCAGATCAAAACTGCCCCAGAAAAAATGCACCGGGCTCACTTTGCCGAGGAAGCCAGTGCGGAAATGCGCAAGCACGTTGTGGGCCGAGAGCAAGACGCGCCAGAAACGGTTGGCATAGTCGCGGTCGTAGGCGGCGTGGGCGAAGTCCTGATCGAATGGGATGCAATCGGCGATCTCGCACGGCATTGTCGAGATGGGGATCTCGATGCCGAGTTCGGCAAGCGCCGCGAGGAGCTCGCTGAAGAACTCCGCGACCGGCTTGGGCGCGAGCATGAGTTGACGGACGTGCCCGTCGCTGGTTCGCACCCACAGCACATGGTCGACAAAGTCGAAATCGAGCTGGAAAGAGCGGGCACCGCACGGGATCGGCGAGGTCGTCAGGCCACGCGCCGTCAGGTACAGCGCCACGTGCCAGGAATGGTTGAGCCACGGCGTCTGCGCCAGGCGGATCTTGCCGACGATCTGCGTCCACAGGTGCAGCGTCTCGCAGGTCTCCTTCCACGCCGCATAAGGCAACTCAGGCCACCGATCGGCGTCCGGGGTTGACGGCATCGCTTTCTCCTTCCGCGGCGTCCCCGATGAAAGCTCCTCACGGGCCTGATAAGCTAAACAGCTTGTGGCGTACGAACACGGTCGCGGCGAACCAGCCGACGTCGGTGTCTATTCCTTCGACTGCATCCATTCGGGAGGGTCGCCAGCGATTTCGCCGTCCTCCTCGTTTGTCTATATACGGGCTTGGTGGAGCCAATCGGAATCGAACCGACGACCTCTTGAATGCCATTCAAGCGCTCTCCCAACTGAGCTATGGCCCCATTTCGCACGGCTTTGGGAACTCCGTGCAGCACGGGAACCCGATCGTGTCGGGAGCCCTGCACATCTTAGAGCGGATTCCGGTGAGGTTGAAGTGCTTGGCGCCTCTACCGGATCGTGGCCGGGCTCGTCCCCT
>Ga0257161_1000390_pt1 | contig 11228 bp, 13 predicted proteins | sample NR01A_FD_185954 | JGI IMG/M metagenome (GOLD analysis project Ga0257161, IMG submission 185954) | Soil microbial communities from H.J. Andrews Experimental Forest, Oregon, United States - NR-01-A | ecosystem: Environmental > Terrestrial > Soil > Temperate forest > Bulk soil | place: USA: Oregon... | reverse complement strand
GCTCTATCAGGCGGAACGGCCACGGGCGGTGATTGTTGGCTGGGATACGTTGGACGCACCCACCGAGCGGCACCGGCAATTTCCCGCCTACCAGAGTGGACGTGAGTTTGACGATGCCGTGCTGGATCAGCTTGCGGTTCTGCCTGAATTCGTGGCCGCGTGCGGCTTTGCAAATGCGAAAGCACCCGGTTACGAGGCGGATGACTTTCTCGCGGCCGCGGTTGCCGCCGAGGAGCGGTGCGGCGGGACGACGCTGGTCGCGAGCGGTGATCGGGACGCATTTCAACTTGCCTCAGAAATGACCACGATCCTGCATCCGCTGCGCGGCGGCAAGATCGCGCGCATCGACCCGGCCGAAGTCCGGGAGCGTTACGGCGTCGATCCGAAGCAGGTGCCGGATTTCATCGCGCTTCGCGGCGATCCTTCCGACAAGTTGCCCGGCGCTCGCGGCGTTGGCCCCAAGGGCGCCGCTGACCTGCTGCGCCGTTACGGCACGCTCGAAGACATCCTCGCCGCAGGCCGGTTTCACGCGGAAGCCGAGATGCTCCGCCTCTATCGATCAATCGCGACGATGAATGCTGCAGCGCCTCTGCCTTCTCTCGGCAGCCAAACGCCAACCTGGGCGACGGCATCTGCCCTTGCGCACACTTGGGGGCTCAAGCAGTTGGCCAACCGTCTTGTCGAAGCCGCAACGCATTCGGCCCCCGATCAATCATCGCCATAGATGTCCGCTAACAGAGGCAGACCCGGCGGTCGACGGCGCGATTGATGACGGCCCGCCGTGGCTCCGTGGCCAAGATGACGCCAGTACGGAAGCTATCGGATGCTCAAGATACCCACTGCAAACCCGCTTCCAGCTTAAATTCATTTTTCGGGCATCCGACTGCGCAACCTCTGCGCGAAATAGGGAGAGTCAAAGCCGAGCTGTTTCATTCCGTGCTGAATTTCCGGAATGTTCATGAATATCTTCCATAGTAACCCAGATCGGTAGTTTTCGATCATGACGACGATCGGACCTTGGTCAATGGCCAGATGCGACCTCGCATACCACTCGAACTGTTCGCTGAATCCGTCCAGGAAGCCGTAATTGGTCCAAAGTTTTTCACCCTTTTCCTCATAAAAATAGCGCAGGGCCTGCATCGAAAATGAAGGCGTGTACGGCATCGACGACAAAGCCGCAGTCGGCTGTATGACCCCCCTGTCGTCCTCAGGCGAATGTGCGACATATCCTTTCACGCTGTCCCCGGCAGTCAAACCCCAGGCTTTCTCGCCATAGCCTTTGTACTTCTTGGGATTGTCAATACTGTAGGCGCGATTGATGAGCGTGTGGTTCCTGGTTTGCTCGGCATAATCAATTCCATGATCATCGGTTAGGTTGTTGGGATCGACGCCCATGAAAGTATATTGCGAAAAAAACAAGGGACCGCCGCCGTTTGAGTTTCCAAGCGGCAGGTTGTACCCATAATATGATTTCCCATTTCTCCAGTTGCGGGTACCAACCCACGTCTTTTCGTAAACTCCTCTCGTGATCGGATGCAGGCTTGAGGAAGCTGATATGATGTAGGTAATCAATGCTTCATTCCAGCCCTTCACCGGAAAGTTCCTGTCAAACCCGTTTCTCGGGCTCCAATGCCACAAAAGCCTGTTGTCGTTGTTTACATGCCAACTCCAATTGGCGGCATTCCACATTTCGTTTATCCTTCTAACCAAATATCTTTCCTTCACAGTGTTTTCATTGAAATAGGCCCGAGCCGACAACAGTCCCATCATCAAATAAGAGGTTTCGACCACGTCAGCGCCATCGTCCAGCCTGTCGAACGCAATGGCCTTTCCGGTATCGCCGTTGATAAAATGAGGGTAAATTCCATGATAGGAGTCGGCTTTGGCGAGAAAGTCTACGATCTGAATCAAACGCTCCAACGCTGCTTCACGACTGATCCACCGTCTTTCCACCGCTACAATGGTAGCCAGTAACCCAAATCCGGTACCTCCGACCGCACATGCCTCCGGGCCAAACGTTCCTCTGCTGAGATTTGGCTCGTCATCCGCCTCGTTGATAAAATCCAAATAGAAATCCGCTTTAACCGTATTGCTCCGTTCTCTCGTCATGCCACTGTTCGGATGTGCATAATGCCAGAAATACCTGAATGTCTGGCGCTGGACGGCCTCCAGCAGGTCCTCATCCGAAAGATTCTTGATAATTCCGACTGTTTTGATCGAGTTGTCATGCGCGACATTATATTCGTTGAGTGCGGATTGAGTGAGAGACTGCGGCGCATTTACGGTAAACGCAGATGAGCAGAGATAAAGGGCCGCAATGACGAAAGTCATCAGCAATCTTTTCATTTGATCGAAGCCCTTTCCCGATTCAAAGCTGTCTAAGAGTAGTCAATCGACTTGTTCCTAGTCAAATTGGCACCTATCCTCCGCGTTGGTGGTAATGCGGTGGGCACTCCGGCCCAACGGCGATGGACAAAATCAGCGTCGACGGCGCGATTTTCATCTCCGCCTTTTCCTTGTGCGCTACTACGCCAAGCTGTGCGGTGGAAGTGCAACGGGGCCATTCCGAACGGTTCGCCATCGTTAAGCCGGTCGACCCAGCCGATCCGGCGGTGGCCGATGTCGTCGCCGATCGGAAGAAAACGCTGCGTCGGCGTCCACATCATCCTGATGAAGGAGGCGAAGCGCGAGTCGAACTTGCGACGCAATGCCCCATCGTCATGGGTTACGCCCCGGAGAGCGGAGAGGCTGCTGCCGCAATGCACGAGTCTGCAAATGGCCCGACTCTTCCGTCACGGCGATCCATCGGGCATGGAAGTTATCGTGGATAAGCTGCCGTCCACGCCGATGGAGCACTCGGGCGAATCTGACCCGAAGGCCATCGCCGATGACAATCAGTCCTACGCCCAATGCTCCGCCCGTTCGCGGTCCAGCCACTACCCTGCATCGTCCGCAGGCGCTCTGGCACGTCTGCTTCCACGGCGGACGCGAAGAAAATGGGCGCGATTCATCAGTTGTGAAAATTGATTGTACGTCGTGCCATTCCTAATGGGTCGTCGATTTGCCAACCCCGCGATGGCGCAAGATAGGGGTCGCTGACCGGGACTTATGAATTGAAATGTCCGACGCTCGCTTTTTGATATGCCGTCGATCTCTGCTTTGTGGGACCGGCGAGCGCTCTCGGCGCCTGCCGGTCCTGCGGAAAAGCATCCCTACGCGACATTGGTCAATTCGTGGGGCGGCACACGCGTACGCTCCGCTCGCCGAAAGCTTAAGCCTACTGACTCAGCGGCGCCCGTTGGACCAGTTCGATGCGAGCGCCCCACGGGTCGGTGATGTAGGTGATCGTGGAGCCGGTCGCGGGGTTCTTGCGCGGCGGTTCGTCAAGCTTGATGCCCTCCGCTTCGATCTTCTTGACGAAGGCCGCGTGGTCCTTCACGTCGAAGCCGTAGTGGTCGAGCACACGGCCCTTGGTCGGCGCCTGCGCCGTGTCGGCCTTGGCAAACCGGATTTGGACGCCTGGGATATCCACGACCGGCTGGTTATTGCGGGTGCCCGCCTTGCCGCCGAAGGTCTTCGCGTACCAAGCCTGCGCCTTCGCGATCTCGGCCTCTGGTAGGAACAGATGCACGTGTTCGTCGCGGACCGGCATCGCCTGGTTCTTGTCTTCAAGGATTTCGATGCGCAGGCCGTCCGGCGTCTCAACATAGGCTTGATCAAGCCGGCCATTGCTACCGGGCAGCACCGCGATGCCGTTGGCCTTCCACTTGGTCACCTGGTCCTGGACGTTATTGACGATGAAGCCGACGTGGTTAACCACCGAGCCTTGAGAGCCGCCGTTCCCCGCCGCATTCCCTAGCGTCAAATTGATCAGAACCCCGGGGAACCTGACAGACTCGGCGTCGCCACGCTTGATCAGTTCGCCGCCCATGCCAAGAAAGATTTTTTTGTTGGCTTCTGCATTTTGCGAGGCAAGATGCCAGTGGCCCATGGTCACGCCTGCCTCATTGAACGGGAACGGTTGGGCGTAAGCCGTCCCAGCCGCGAGTGTCGAGGCGAGCAACAAGGCTGGAAACAGTGCTTTCATGGATACCTCCCTGTGTTGAACTGACCTTCGCTTGTTGACCAGCGATCGGTACGCACGCTACCACTTTGCCAAAGCGCGCGGAAGCGCATGCTGGCTCTGCCCGTTTCGTGACACGTGAACACATAAGGCCTCCAGCCGGGAACCACGCCATGAGATCGGGCCGGGCACAGCGCGTCAATTCGGCCGTGCAATTGTCGCCACCAGCGGCGTCACCCGCTCAGCATCCGTTCGAATGTAAAGATCAAACTCGCCGATACCGATGCCACGCGGCTTCACCCCGTGCACATGCATGGTGGTGCGAAGCTCGGAATCCTTGCCCAGGTCAGCGAGTGCATCGTGAAGTGTCGCTAGAACTGTGGTGGGTGTTTTTGTCGGAGCCAGAAAGGACCAGCAGACCTCCGTCGCGGCGACGCGCCGCTGCCGGCGGAATTTCCCCACCCCGTTCCAAGTTAATCCGGATCAATCCGACCGTCTTGTGGTCGGCCTTCGCCGTAGACGCGATCAAGCGATCACTAAACTCCGGGTGTGCCTGCGGCAAGTTCTCGATTAAACTCGCGCCTCTGCTCCTGCGCGAGATGCCGACGATGAACATTCACGCTGACGGCATAAATAACAGGATCGACTTTCGGGCGACTACTTCAAAGAACTTATTATTGAGTGATTTTCCCCAGCATATATTCGCCATCGACGATGATCAGTTTAGCCCTCTCTAGAAGACCGTGGACGCGGATGCCGTTGTGGACCGCGGTCGGATGATACGACAGCTCCTCTCGTCCGCGGTCATGTGGCAACCGCAACATCCTCGCGTGCGGCTAGCCTCGCGGCGAGGCGCAAGGCAGCGATCAAACTGGATGGATCGGCCCTGTCGGTGCCGGCAAGATCGAACGCAGTGCCGTGATCGGGCGATGTCCGCACGAACGGCAGGCCGAGCGTGAGATTGACGGCATGATGGAAGGCCAGCGTCTTGATCGGGATCAGCGCCTGATCGTGATACATGCACAGCGCCGCGTCATAGGTGGCGCGCGCCGCCGGGTGAAACAGGGTGTCGGCGGGAAGCGGTCCGCGCGCCGCGATGCCGAGCCGTTTGAGGATGTCCACGGCCGGCCGCACGATGGCCCGGTCCTCGTCTCCCATGGCGCCGTCCTCGCCCGCATGGGGGTTGAGGCCGGCTACCGCGATGCGCGGATCGGCGATCCGAAACCGGCGTGCGAGATCGTGGGCCGTAATCCGCCCGGTTTCGACGATGAGGTCGGTGTCGAGCGCGCCCGGCACCTGGGCCAGAGGCAGGTGGATCGTCACCGGCACGACGGCAAGCTCCGGCGACCATAGCATCATCACCGGCCGCCGCGGCTCCCCGGTCGTCTCGGCCGCGAGCCGCGCCAGATATTCGGTGTGGCCTGGCTCGGTGAAACCCGACCGATAGAGGACATTCTTGGCGACCGGATTGGTGACGATGGCGGCGGCCTCGCCGGTGAGCACATGGCGCACGCCGAGCCGGATCGAGGCAATCGCCGCAGGCGCGCTCGTCGCATCGGGATGACCGGGCTTGGCCGTCACGGCCATTCCGATGTCGACGATCGGCAGCGCGGTGGCAAACATCGCGGACGCTTCGGCCGGTTCGCTGGCTTGAAGCGCAATCGGGGGGCCCGTCAGCTTGGCGCGCTGGGCGAAGAACTCCAGATCGGCGAGGACGTAGAATGGCGGCAGGTCCAGCGTGAAGCGCCGCCGCCAAACAGCAATTGCAAGGTCAGGCCCTATTCCCGCCGGCTCGCCGAGGGTCAGCACAATCGGACGCCGCATCGCTATTTGTGTATCCATACTGTTTTCATTGGATAATTTACCGCCATGTTGCGTCTCTGTCGCGTCAACCGATTAGGCGTAGCTCCGCCTCCGCCAATTCCTTCCCATCGTCGCCGCGCGGGAATAGGTGACCGTAAGTGTCGAGCGTCATCGCGATGTTGGCATGGCCAAGCCGTTCCTGGACCATCTTCGCCGGCAATTCTAAGCCACCATCGACCTTTCGGTTGATACACCACGACGCGTAGAAGTGCCGCAGCGCGTGAAGCCCGGTGTACTTCGCCTTCGCTGCCGGGGAGCCGTCCTTGGCAATCACCGGTTTGCCGTCGCCATCCAACACGGGTGCGGTGACGTTAGCCGCGATTTGCGTCGGCCATAGCACTGCGATGATGATATTGGACCGGCTCGCGATTCGTCCTGTACGAGTCGGGAAAACAAGGTGCTGCTCCTTGATGGGGTTCTCCTCCGCGTCCTTCTTGCCGGTGTCCCGTCCCGGGCATTTCAGCTTCCACTCGCGCAGCGTGTTGACGACGAAGGGGCCGATCGGGATCGTGCGGGTGCTCAACCGCGATTTGGGACGGCCAATAGCGTTATAACGGTCGGCGCGCTGACGGACCTGGAGCTCTCCCTTCGCGAGGTCGACGTCCGTCCACCGCAACCCGCGTAGCTCGCTTGATCGCAGCCCAGTGAATACCGCGGTGACTAGCAACGCGCGTTTCCAGCCGGGGGCCGCGGCTGCCAGGATCTTCGATATCTCCGTCGGCGTAGGGATGTCGATTCCGACTTCAAGCCTGCCATCGCCGCGCTTGTCGGCCGCGATCGTCACACCGTCGGCGACGTTCTGGGCGACGTTTCCGCGACGCTGCGCATCCCGGAGGATCGATTTAAGGTTGGTGAGCACCCTCTTTGCGAGCCTCCGGGAACAGGTCCGTAGGAGCTCGTCGCGGAACGCGTTGATGCGCGGGTTAGTTAGCTTGGCGAGCTTCTCTTTGCCGATCCGCGGAACAATGTGCTGCTCCACAACCTGCCGGTAGAGCGCTAGAGTCGATCGTTCTCGCTCCTCAAGCTCGATGAAATTGAGCCAGTCGTTGGCCGCCTGGCTTACCGTGATGCTGCGACTCGATGGGGTGTGGATGCCCTTGCTGACCTCTACCTTGATGGCGGCGTGGCGCTCGTCCGCCTCCTTCTTGCGGGCGAAGGTCTCAATGTGCCGCAGTCCCTGCTGATCGACGTAGTCAACGACCCAGGCGTCCTTGGTCTCGCCCTTCGCGTTGGTCCAGGTGCGCTTGCGGACGGACATGCTGCCGGGCCCCCTATCGCTTCGGTTTGCCGATTGCCTTGCTGGCCAGCCGGCGCAGCGCTTCCGGGCGCGTCGGCTTGGGATCTTCTTGCGCAGCGATCCACGTGTCCAGCGCTTCCAGCTCGGCCGGCGGAATGCGCACGCCAACGAAGGTTGAGCCGACCGGCGGCCGACCGATGCGCTTTTTGTTATCTGAAACGTTTGACTTCTTCATGAGATTTGGATAACAGAAAGATATTGAGACGGCAAGAGATGGAGACGGGAATGAACGAAGCGCAGAAGACCTTGGTCCTCGAACTCGTACAGCAAGCGATCGACGGCATGTTCTACGACAGCGAGCTGGTTGAGAAGATTGAGAAAGTGACCGGCGGCAAGATCGAGCGCTTCGCCAACGCGGCCTGATGGAAAGCCTTTGCGCCGGGTGCAACGGCGCAAAGGCGTTTCACCAAGGGAGATCAAAACGGATTCCGGCATGAGCCGGGATAAGCGGCCGCGCACGGTGGTTCGAAGCACCGCACGCGGCCTACCACAGCGGAAAGGACCACTTTCCACCATGGGTACCAACGAGACTACCAACACTACCCCTTTGCCTCAAATGGGGCCGGAGGAAATGCGCGGGCTCGCGAAGCGCTTGCGGGCCCGCGCTGAGAGCGTCCTCCTCCGGCACCAGCCGGAACAACACCGCGATTTGACGACCGCGGCCAACCTCATCGAGCAGCTCGCCGACCTTGCTGCCGAGGTCTTGTCCTCGGCGGCGGTGATCGACCGCCTGGCGCGCCTCCTCCGAATTGCGGGGGGCGCCTAGATGCCCGTCCATATCCGAACCAACCTCGGTGACCTGCGCCTCACGCTGTCAAACGGCGATGACGTGCTCGACAGCCAGGTGGCAGCGAGCCCCCAAGAGGCAAACCGCATCGGCATCATGATGCTGGCGAGCCGGGATGCGTTCGACGCCGGCGACACCTTGACGTGCCGACATGAGACGCAATCCGCAACTGTGCTGCGGGGACCGGGAGGCGGACAATGACGCACATCCCGGACACCAGAATCCACTATGCGAGCGCCGGCGCGGTCCGCCGGCCTCGCCCCGCCAATCCGGCCCGACCGACCGGCATCCAACTCAACTATGCCAATCTCCTCGACAACCTTGCCCAGGTCGGCGCCCCGCACCTCATCGGGCTTCGGGCAAGCGGGGCTGACATCGGGGAGCGGGCCGAGCATCTGCGAAAGGTCCTCGGCGCCGTCACGTCCTACGTCAAGGCCGTCGTGGGCGACACCCGCTACCACGCCGCCTGCACCGTTCACGACGAGACCGGCTTCCTCGTGAATGCCGCGAGCGACATCGTGGCCGCTCTGCGTAACGCAGGCGATCGGCAGGCGGCGGACGATACCGATCCGGCCGCTTGGACGCGGCGCTACTACGCCGAAACGGCACGGTGAGGGAGGGCCCATGAACGCCATCACCCCCGCCGAAGTCGTCACCACGCTGCCGGCCGTCCCCTCTGGGGGCGGCTTGGTTGCCGCGATCGCGGCTGTCATGACCGAGGTGCACGTCGTCGCCAAGCGCGGCGAGAACGAGTTCCACCGCTACCGCTACGCCACCATGGGCGACATCCTCAAGGAGATCACGCCCCTGCTTGGCCGGCATGGCATCGTAATCTTCCAGTCCGAAACCGGCCGCGCCATGTTCGACGACGACAACGTAATCGCCGTCGAATATTCCTTCACCGTCGCTCACGCGTCAGGCGAGACCTGGCCGCATGTCATCAAGCAAACAGGCGTGTCGACCTGCCGCAACTCCAAGGGCGGCTGGGACGACAAGAGCCTCAACAAGTGCCACACCGCAGCGCGGAAATACTTCCTGTTGGCACTGTTCCAGATCCCGACCGACGACGAAGAGGACGACGCTGATCGGGGCAAGGACGATCGCCGGCCGGTGCCCGCCCAGGTGCCCGCCGTCGTCCACAGGGTGCGGAGCATCGCGCCGGAGTACGTCGTACCACCGCCCTCGCGCGCTCTCAAGCAAGGCGGCATTGCGGAGCGCGCCGTCACGAAGCGCTACGAGCAGGCGGTACGATCGGTAGGGCCGTCGCAGCCATTCCCGGCGTCGGAAGCGGGCAGAGCGTTCTCGCCCCGCTTCCGCGCGCAGGCGGCTGGCTACGACGAGCGCAATCCGCCGCCTCATGACACCGCACCGGAAGGGCGTGAGGCCGCCAGGGCGCTCAACCGCTGCCTCCACCCCATGAATGACGAGTTACCCGGCGACCTCGCGCCGCCGAAGACCATCGACACCTCCGAACGCGACGGTGTGCCGGCGTTCCTCGATCGGCGCAGGACCAACGGCAGCGCCGATGATGCGGCCGAGGCGTCGTACGTCGACCTGGTGGAGGGGTGACCATGGAGATCACCCTCATCACTGTCGCTGTGATTGTCGCGTTTGTGGTCGGCGTGCTGGTTGGCTTCTTCGCAGGCTTCCGGTTCGCTGATTACCTGAACGATCGACAAAAGTTGAAGGCGTACTTCAGGGAGCGCGAGGCGGCATACCGGGAGCGCGACCAAGATCGGGGAGGCGGCCGATGATCAGGATTACGGTCGACCTTCTCGAACACGAAGCGATGGCCCTAGCCCAACTCTGCAAGCGGTTCTGCTACGAGGACGCGGTTCGCTTCGCCAATCCACATGATGGCGGGGCTGAGCGAGATGCGATCCTCGACGGCACCTCGACCCTGCAACGGGCGTTGGCCGAGGCCGGCTTTGCGCCGCGATGACATCAGGCCGACCCTCGTTCGGGCCGGCTTTTCTTCACGGTTAGACACGCCATACACAGTGCCATGCACCCCCGAATCAACCGGCGCCGCACACCGTTCGACTGGCGCACGTCCGGGAGAGGATGAACATGTCTCAGGCAACTGATGACGACACCACGACGGCAGACAACGTGCGGCCAATCCGGCCCGATTTGATGCCGGAACCGTCACGCACAAAGGTGCGTCCAAGGGATCGTCGCGCGGCGGCGCGCAAAGCGAAATCCCGTAACAAAATCAAAGTTGATCGTGACACAAGCCCCGTCACTGGTGCGCTCGTCCATACACCTCCGATCGCACCTATCGTAACGCAAGCGGATGGCGACCGCGTCACGCTTCCCGCACACGCGACAGCGCCCAGGTGGCGCAACGCGCCGGCGTCCCGGCAGGCGGCAGAGCATCACCGTATCGACCGCCTGACGTTGCTGGCGGCCCTGGCCCTGGCAACCGTATCGGCCGGCTTCTCCATCTATGGGTTCACCAGCATCTTCGTGGGCGCGTTCTGGCCCGTCATCGGAATGGGGATCGCGCTCGAGTTCGGCAAGCTCAGGGCGGTCACCTGGATCGGCCGCAACGGTTCGGCACCATGGCAGGGGCTCAAGGGTGCGCTCACCGTGCTCGTCCTGGTCCTGATGGGGCTGAACGTGGTCGGGGCGTTCGGTTTCCTCGCCAAGGCGCATATCGGGCACCAGGTCGAGGGCGAGACCGCGATCGGCGGTCGCATGGCGGAAATCCAGGGGCGGATATCGCTGCAGAAGGGCATCGTAGCCGGCCTCGATCGCCAGATTGCGCAGATAGACCTCGCTGTGGAGAAATCAACCTCGAAGGGGCGCACCAATGCCGCCATGCAGCTTGCCGCCGACCAGAAGCGCAACAGGGCCGACCTCGTGACCGAGCGGGTGCGCCAGGGCAAGATGCTCGCCGATCTTCAAGTCGAGAAGGCCAGTGTCGAAGGGCAGCGGAAGGTGGCCGAGGCCGATCTGGGCCCGGTCCGCTATCTGGCGACGCTGCTGGGCGCCGGCGATCAGGACGTCCTGCGCTGGTTCATTCTGGTCGTAGCGATACTGCTCGATCCTGCCGCGGTGCTCCTCCTACTGGCTGCGACAAGACGGTGATCCTGGCCTTATGCGCCATCGTCATTCTGGCGGCGCAGCGGCGGATCGGCCGCTGATAGGAGAGTGACCGGCAACGTAATGGATTTCACGGCCTACAAAGCCAAGGCGGCTAAAGCGGTTCCCAA
>Ga0257161_1000389_pt1 | contig 11241 bp, 6 predicted proteins | sample NR01A_FD_185954 | JGI IMG/M metagenome (GOLD analysis project Ga0257161, IMG submission 185954) | Soil microbial communities from H.J. Andrews Experimental Forest, Oregon, United States - NR-01-A | ecosystem: Environmental > Terrestrial > Soil > Temperate forest > Bulk soil | place: USA: Oregon... | reverse complement strand
AACACGCCGGCCTTGATCTGCCGCTCGAGGAAATAGGCGGTCGGCACGACCACGTCGTAGCCCGACTTGCCGGCCAACAGCTTGGTTTCCAGCGTGTCGTTGGAGTCGAACGTATCGTAACGCACCCGAATGCCGGTTTCCTTGGTGAAGGCATCGAGCACGGTCGGCTCGACGTAATCCGACCAGTTGTAGACATTGACGACGCGCTCGCGCTGTGCTGGCGCATCGCCGCTGGCGCACGTCATGGCCGCGAACGCCAGCACGGCTACGAGGTAAGGTCCACGCATTCGCCCTTCTCCACGATTCGGCGGTGACCGGCCCTCAGCAATAGCTTTAAGATGCGCGTCGCGATTTCACCCGATGCGGCTGATCCACATAAGGCGGAGGGGGTGATGGGTACAGAATATTCTGTGTGCAGTGGCCGCCGACCCCGCTGACGGACGCCATGCATTGCCCGAAGCTTGTGAATGAGCAGGCTATGACGTTGCTGTCGTAGTAGTTCGCGCACCATGGAAGATTATAGCCGGCCACCGCAGGCCGGGGCGCGACCGCCGCCGCGGTCAGTATCAAGGCGACGAAGGCCGATGTCCGCATTGCACTTTCCTCTGGCTGTAGCCCGGATTGAGCCACCGGGTCCGGCCTCCGGCCGGCCCGATGATAAACTCCGGAAATCCGGGATCAACTTATCGATGCGGCAATGCTGCCCCTGGGTTTCGCTGCGCTCGACCCGGGCTACCAGCCTTTAGGTCTCAACGGGCAATCCCGCAGCCTTCCAGGACTTGATGCCGCCGGCGAGATGAGCGTCATAGGCTAAACCGGCCGCCTGGGCAATCTCAGCGGCCTTGATGGAACGAACGCCCGACGCGCAGGTGAACACCACCAGGCGGCCTTGTGGGTCCGGCAGATCGATCGGGTCGAACTGCGACAGCGGCGCCAGCAATGCGCCGCCAATGCGCTCGCGCGCGGTCTCATTGGGCTCGCGCACATCGATCAGCATGATCTTGCCGGCGGCGAGACCTTCGGCCACCTCTTCCGGCGTCAAGTCCCGGATCGCACCCCGACCGAACAATCCGTACATCAGACGACCCCTTGCCTCATGACTGGGCCTCTCTCCCGGGTCGTGGCCGGGCTCGTCCCGGCCACCCCAATTATTCCTGCTCTGTGCCTCAACTTTCGGAGTCGCCGGGACAAACCCGGTGACGACGCGGATCCGTGCTTCAAGCAATCGACATCCGCTCTAAATCGTCACCTGCGTACCCACCTCGACCACGCGACCCGTCGGGATCTGGAAATAATCCGTGGCGTCGTTGGCGGCGCGCGCCAGCGAAATGAACAGGCGGTCCTGCCACAGCGGCATGCTTGAACGCGCGGCCGGGCGCAGTTTGCGGCGCGACACGAAGAACGAGGTCGACATGATGTCGAACTGCCAGCCGAGCTTGCGGGCGATGCCGAGGGCCTGTGGCACATTCGGCCGCTCCATATAGCCGAACCGCAGCGTCACCCGGGAAAAAGTCTGCCCGACCGGCTCGATGCGTACCCGTTCCTCCTGCGGCACGCGCGGCCTGTGGTCCGTCTCGATGGAGAGAATGACGTTCTTCTCGTGAAGCACCTTGTAATGCTTGAGGCTGTGCATCAGGGCGGTCGGCGCGCTGACGGGATCGCTGGTGAGGAACACGGCGGTGCCGGTCACGCGCTGGGGCGGCTTCTTCTCCAGCATGGCGACGAGGTCGTCCAGCGGCGTCTCCTGCCGGCGAGTCTTATCGAACAGGAGCTTGCTGCCCCGCCGCCACGTGTACATGATCACCATAACGACGGCGGCAAGCGCCAGCGGCACCCAGCCGCCTTCGATGATCTTGGACAGGTTCGCCGCCAGGAAGGTCGCGTCGACAAGCACGATGGGCGCGATCAACGCGACGGTGGCGAGGAGCGACCAGCGCCACACCTTGTGCACCACGACAAAGGCCATGATGGCGGTCGCCACCATCGTCCCGGTCACGGCAATTCCGTAGGCGGAAGCAAGCGCGCTCGAGGAACGGAACAGCGCGACCAGCAACAGCACGCCCATGAGCAGGCTCATATTGATCCGAGGCATGTAGATCTGGCCCTCGTGCTCTTCAGACGTGTGCCTGATCTCGAGGCGCGGCAGCAGACCGAGTGCGATCGCCTGCCGGGTCAACGAATAGGCGCCAGTGATGACCGCCTGGCTGGCAATGATCGTCGCCACCGTAGCAAGGACGACCATCGGCAGCTGCGCCCAATCCGGGTAGAGCAGAAAGAACGGGTTCTCCAGCGCCTTGGGATCGGCGAGCACCAGCGCGCCCTGGCCCAGGTAATTCAACGCCAGGGCAGGAAAAACAAAGCTCAGCCATGCGCCCTGAATCGGCAGCCGGCCGAAATGACCGAGATCGGCGTAAAGGGCTTCGGCGCCGGTCACCGCAAGAAACACCGCTCCCAGCGTGACAAACCCGATCATGCCATGTCCGACCAGGAACGAAATTCCGTAAGCCGGATTAAGTGCCAGGATAATGCCCGGATGAGTCGCCATCCAATAGGCTCCCGGCAACGCGATCGCGACGAACCAGACCAGCATGATCGGACCGAACAAGCTCGCCACCCGCGCGGTCCCCCGCCATTGGACCGCGAACAGTGCCACCAAGATCGTAATCGTCACCGGCACAATGTAGGGGTCAAATCCGGGAGCTACGACCTTCAATCCTTCGACCGCGGAGAGCACGGAAATCGCCGGGGTGATCAGCGCGTCGCCAAAGAACAGCGCCGCCCCGATGATGCCCAGCATCACCACGGCGGCGATATTGTCGCCGGTCGCCTTGCGGGCTAACGCCATCAGGGTGAGGGTGCCCCCCTCGCCGTTGTTGTCGGCGCGCAAGAGGACGAGGACGTATTTGAACGTGACGATGAAGATCAGGGCCCAAAGGATGAGCGAGAGCACACCGAACACCGCCGCCGATGTTGCCGCCTGCTCCGCCCCGGTCGCCCGTATCGCCTCACGAAACGCATAAAGTGGACTTGTGCCGATGTCACCGTAGACAACACCGATGCTGCCGATAGCAAGCCCAACTAAGCCGGCCGGGGTTTGGCCCGCACCGGGACTTGCCGCCCTCTCCCCCTCAGCGCCTCCACGTGGAGCCGCAACCCTTTCAGACATGTATGGTAACCGATATTGCGCCGCACAAAAGCGGGCCGCGGTTTGTAGCACCTGGCCGGCCGAGCCGTCTATGCCTAAGCCATTACCGACGGATGCGGGAAGAGTTGCATTGTCGTCTCTACCTTCCCATTCAATGCGCGAGTCCCGACCTATCTAGCGTCCCGACCCCGCATTTCAATGTTGACTGCGCCATTGTCGAAACGCCGCAGGTACGAGCGCCGGTGTCGCAGCGAAGCCGCGTCAAATCAAAGCAGACAGAGCATCGAGTTCGGAGCGGACGCCCAAAAGGGGCGTTACCGCGTTGGTGTGGGGTTGGACGGGCCCGGCATCACGGGCGGTCATGCGCGACGTTCGCATCGGTGTTGAAGCAGACCGGTTCGCGGTAGCCGCGCGATACTGTGACGAGGTTCGGGTTGTCGTCCTTGAGCGCCTGGAACAGCGGCTCGGTGGCGCGCCACAGCGAGCGGCGGCCGCTGATCGGCGCATCGTGATGCGCCGGCATGTAGACCGCGGGCTTATAGAGCCGCATGTGCTCCAGCCCCTGCCGCGCCGTCAGCGGCATCAGGTATTCCGCCGCGACCGCGACCAGGGCAAGATCGACACTGCCGACGCGCGCCATCACGGCTTTTTCCCGATCGGTGACACGGCCACCGCTATCGCGATACATGATGCGGAAACCGCTATCGAGCGTGATCAGATACGCGACCGTGCCCTCGGCGATCACCCGCGGATCTGAAACGCCACGGGCGCGGATCGCCCGTTCCTCCGCCTCCTGGGCGGCGCCGGGCTCGGTGCTGAGCGCGGAAAGCGCGCCTTCCATGCCTGTCGTGACTTGCGGGTCCGGCTGGCCATGGCGCGCCAGAATGGGTTCCACGGAGAAACCGTCGAACTTGATGAGCTCGCCGCCACGTCCCGTGACGGTGCGAATCTGGCCGGCCGGCACGTCTTGGGCGGCCAGCTTGTCGGTGGTGAGCGGGGCGCCGACGATGGTGGCGCCGGTGCGGATGCTCACCGATGCGGCGTCCGACATGTGGTCGAAATGCCCGTGGCCGATCAGGATAACGTCGGCGCGCGTCACGTCGCGGGCGTTAAAGCCGAGCGGCGGATAGTTGGAGCCGCGATCGAAATAGGCATCGAGCAGGATGATCTTGCCGCCATAGGCAAGTTCGAAATTGGAGTAGCCAGCCCAGCGCACCGCCAGCGTATGCGGATCACCCGGCGCAAGCCCGCCGGTCGAGACGAGCTGCGCCGCATGGCAGGCTGGATCCCATGTCCGCGCAGAGAAGGCGGGGTCGGCGTCAATGGCATCGCGCTTTTCGCTGCGCGGATCGAAGAACGGGCGTGACAGCGCCGCGGTTGCCGCCAGGATGGCGGCAACCGCGACGAACCATTGGAACGTGCCGCGGGCCATGGTTTCTTCGCCCGTGTCTCACTGCACGATCTTGAACTTGTGCACTCGCTTGCCTCGATTTTCCGCGACATAGACGTTGCCCTTGGAGTCCACCGCAATGCCATGCGCCTGATCGAATTGGCCGGGCTGCTTTCCGATGCTGCCGAAGCTCGACACGGGCCTGCCGGCCTTGCGGTCGACGATGTCGATCTGGGCGTTGTTTTGGTTGACCACAAACATGTAGGTCTGCTCGGCATCGGGCGAGAAATCGATCGCCACGGTGGCGCCGCCGAACTGCTTGATCTTGCCGTCCGCCGGCATGGTGACGGGCGTCCACGGCAGCTCGATGGTGCGTTTGAGGCTGCCCTGCTTGTCATAGACCTGGATGCGGGCGTTGTCGCGGTTGCAAACGTAGACGAGGCCGTCATGGCCGATCGTCAGGCAGTGCACGGTCTCCATGCCTTCCGGTAGCCATTGACGCAAGAACCGGCCGTCGTGGTCCATCACGGCGACGCGATGGTTGCTGTTGCGGCCTTCGCCGTCCGAGACATAGACGTCGCCGTTGTCGCGATCGACAAAAATGCTGGACGGCATGTGGAACTGGGCGAACGAAGAATTGAGCGGCTTACCCTTGGTGGTGCCGTCCGAGGAATCAAGCACGCCCTTCTTGCCGATCCGCAGCAGCAGCTTGCTGCCGTCGTGGGTGAACTTCTGGACGACGCCCGACGGAGCCGAAGCGACCCAGAAATTGTTCTCTTTGTCGAAATGGCAGCTATGGAGCCGCGGATCGAGCAAATCGGGGTTGCTCCAGGAATGCACGACGTTGCCGGCCGGATCGAACTCGATGATCGAAGGCGCCATGCGCCCGGCGTCCAATTCGCCTTCCAGGATGTCCTGGCGGTTGAGAATGACCACATGGTCCTGCGCATCGACGCAGACGCCGCCCAGTCCGCCGAGCACCCAACGGTCCGGCAAGGGCTTTGGCCAGGATGCATCGACCTCGTAGTGTGGCGCGCCACTCTGCGCCCATGATCGGGATGCCCCAACCACTTGCGCGACCACCGCCAAGGCGGCGCATGCTCCGACCATCACCAGAAAGCTTGTTTTCATGACCCGCGTCTCCTCCGCTCGGCAACAGGCCGGATATGCGCTCGCCGGATATGCGCCCGATGGCCTATCATGCCTTGCTTTCAGGCTCACTCGCAATACGCGCCGCGCCAGCGGTCCCGGATCGGCTGTAGCCCGGGTTGAGCGCAAGCGAAACCTGGGGCGGCTTTGCCGTGCTGATGAGGCGTTTCCGGATTTCGCTTCGCTCAATCCGGGCTACAGTCCTGACATCCTGACTCCTGATTCCCGCGGAGCTCACGCCTCTACGCTCAAGGCCTTGCTGGCGGAGCATTTCAGCCGCCAGACAACGCCGGTCGACGCATAGTCAAGTTCGACCTCGCCGCCGACACTAGCCTCGGCCACCGCCGAAATTATCGTGCTGCCGAAACCGCGTCGCTTGGGCGGCTTCACGTGCGGACCGTCGTGTTCGATCCAGCCGATGCTGAATTGGCCGTCCTCGAGCCGCCAATCGATGGTGACGCCGCCATGATCGTCCGACAACGAGCCATACTTGCCGGCATTCGTCGCAAGCTCGTGCAAGGCCATGCCGATGCTCTGCGCCGCGGAAGGCGTCACGCTCAAATGCGGCCCCTCGATCATGATGCGCTCGCCGATCAGATCGGCAAAGTGCGCGAGTTGGGCGCGGACAAGGTCCTCGATCTCGACGCCTCGCCATTCGCTGCGGACCAAGAGGTCCTGGTTGGCGGACAACGCCTGGATCCGCCGGGAGAAGCGTTCCGCGAAATCGGAGGGACTCGATGCGACGGTCTGGTTCGCGATCGACTGCACCACGCTGAGCAAGTTTTTGGTGCGGTGATTCAACTCGCGCATCAGCAGGAGCTGACGCTCTTCGGCGCGTTTACGCTCCGTTATATCGGCGGCAGTTCCGACCATGAGGACGGCGCGGCGAGCCTCGCCGCTCCCTTCGAACGTGGCCATGCCGTAAACCTCTATCCAGCGGATTTCTCCATTGGCTCGCTGCATGCGATATTCGCCAACAAAAGGCTTTGGATCGACCGGATTGAGTGCCGCCGCAGCAGTCGCACAGACGCGCGAGGCGTCCTCGGGCGGCACGCGCGCCATTATGCTGGCGACGTCGGTTTGGGGGGCGGCGATATCGAAGATCGCCTTGAAGCGCTCGTCCCATGACGCCGTACCCTGGAGCGGGTCGTAAAGCCACCAACCGAGCCGAGCGGCGTCGAGGGCCAACTGCAGGCGGATTTTGCTGGTTTGGATGGTCGCTTCCGAGGCCTTGCGCCTGGAGATGTCCCGCACCAGACCGATGAGCCGGCGTTGCCCGCCTGTCTCACGAAGCTTCGCCTGCGAGTCCAACCAACGCACGGAACCGTCTGATTGCTGGAACCGGTACTCGACATGGAACGGTGCGCCGGTTTCGAGCGTGTCACGCAAGGCCTGTTCGACTTTCGGCCGGTCGTCCGGATGGACGGTCGCCAGCGCCTTGTCTTGTGTCATTGGGCTTCCGGGCGGAAGCCCATGCATGGCGAACGCGCGGTCCGTGGCGATAATTTCCCCTCTCTCGAGCGAGCTCTCCCACATTCCGGCGCCCCCGGCATCGAGCGCAAATTGAAGTCGCGCCTCGCTCTCCCGCAGCAATTCCTCCTTCTGCTTGCGCTCGCTGATGTCGATGGCAAGGGCGAAAAACTGCGAGGGCTTGCCGGTTTCGTCCGGCAGTGTCGATATGATCTTGCGGACCCAGACCGGCCGGCCGTTCTTGTGAACGTATCGGTTCTCAATCTCGATAGCACTCACTTCGCCAGTGCGCAGGCCCCTGTCACTATAGGGATCGAGATCATCGGGATGAACGAGTGCACTGAAGTGCACACCGCGCAGCTCGTTTTCGGAATAGCCGACGAGGGCGCAGAAAGCTGGGTTGCATTGCCGGAGCCGCCCATCCCAATCCGATACGGCAATCCCGGCCAATGCATGTTCGTAGAGATTGCGAAATCGCGCCTCGCTCTGCCGCAGCAATTCGTCCTGCCGCTTGCGCTCGCTGATATCGATGGCGAGGACGAGAACTTGCGCTCGCTTGCCGGTTTCGTCTGGTAGGGGCGACATGATCTTACGGACCCAGACCGGCTGGCCGTTCTTGTGAACGTATCGGTTCTCAATCTCGATGGCGTTCACTTCGCCGTTACGCAGGCGGCGATCTTCGTTAACGTTGTCATCCCGATCATCGGGATGAATGAGGGAAGCGAAGTGCACACCGCGCAGCTCGTTTTCGGAATAGCCGATGAGGGCGCAGAAAGCGGGGTTGCATTGCTGGAACCGCCCGTCCCCATCCGATAAAGTAATGCCGGCGAAGGCATGTTCGTAGAGATTACGAAATCGCGCCTCGCTCTTGTGCAGAGCATCCTCCGCCCGCTTGCGATCGGTTATATCGTAGCCCGAGGGGACGACGCCATCGATTCCGCCGTCCGGCGCGCGCAATGGTGTGACTTGAAAATCGATCCATCGCATCTCGCCGCCGCGACCGGCGTATTGCAGATCCAGTCGGATGGTCTCGCCCGCGAGGCACCGCGCAGTCAACTCGTACATCGGCGAATAGGTCCAGCAAGGCGCATCGGCGAACGGCTGGCCGATCACGGCCTCACGGGGAGCACCGATGGCCTGCAGCATCTGCACATTGGCTTCCTCTACCCGTCCATTTTTGTCGAGTAGCCCGACATAGCCGTTGTAGGTGTTGATAATCTGACTGAGGCGCTTCTCGCTCTTTCGCAGCATCGCGTCGCTGCGGAACCGGTTGGCAGCGGCCCTCTTGAGCGTCGCCCACAGCTCACAGAGCTCCGGTACGCCCGATTCAAACGGCACCTGAGGGTCCGTCAACAGCGCGCCGGCCTTCTCCCGCAGTTCGGCGAGAGGGCGGGTGATGCGCCTTGCTATCCAGAGGGCGAACCCGAGCGACAAGAGGGAAATAATTCCCCCCAGCGCTATGGCCCAGCCGACGGTGCCAAGGACGGCCGCTTGCAGATCCGCAGTTTTTGCCCCAATGCCGGTTGTCCAACCGCTCACATTCGAGCGGGCGTTGGCCAGGATGATCGGATCGCCCTCGTTCGTCACGATGTCGAACAAGCCGTCTTGATCCTTGATCGCACGCACGGGCCCGTAGACGAGCTGCCCGACCCGGCGGTCATGGTTGGGCAGACGGACAACCAGTCGACCTTGTGTGTCGCGTATCGCGACCAGCCAACTCTTTGGCATGTCCTGGAAGGCGACCAGGTCCAGGAAACGACGCGTGTGCACCGTGATGGCGAGTGCGCGGAAGGGCTGGCCGCTCTTGAAGATGGGAATATTAGCTGTTGCCGCCCATCTCTGGTCGGGCCCCATGAAAACGTCGGAGACGACAACCGAACGGGTTTCAAACGCCTCGTTCTGCGCAGCCATTCCCTCTTTGCTTCTGGTCGGAGACAGCAGTGGCTGACCTCGCGGCCGTGTTGTGTTTACAATTAGCCGGCCGCTAACGTCAGCGACGACAGCCCAGAGGTCCGGGTCGGCGGAAAGACCCCGGCGCAGCTCGCCTTCGAAGGCGTCGATACTGTCTTCCAACAACGCCGGGGAGTGCGACAGCACCTGAGCCAGAGCGATGTACTTGCCAAGTTCGGCATCAACCGCGGCGGCTACGGAACGGGCGGAATAGAGCAGGCTGGCGCGCTGCGTTTCGTTGGCGGCACTGACCAGGCTCCAGATCACCGCGACAACAACGATGTTGAGCGGCACCGCAAGCGTGAGCACGATTGCGATCAGGCGCGCGTTGATGGTCGCGTACGGGAAAGGCGGTGTCGCGTCACCTGTGGTAAGGGCATTCAGGTCTTGTTGTACTTCGCCGGATTCCGGAGGGCTCAGCATCACACGACACCCAGTTTACTCAAGCGGGAGATCGGCAGCGTCGGAAAGCAGGTCGGGTAGCAGGCAGAAAGGTGCGACACCGCGCAGGGTAGCATTTTTGCGTGATACGCGTCCCGTTACAATGCCGGCTGCACCGCCGCCTTCCGGCGCCGGGGAGTTATGCCAGAGCGACGGCACAGCGTCCGCAGGACCTTTCTCAGGGAGACTACCAATGCGTGAAATTGGCCATTTTGTTGGCGGCAAGGAGGCCAAAGGCAACTCCGGCCGCTTTGGCGACATCTTTGATCCCAATACCGGCGAGGTCCAGGCCAAGGTGGCGCTCGCAAGACACGCCGAAGTTGAGCACGCCATCGCGGTGGCGGCGTCGGCCCAGCCGGCCTGGGCGGCGACCAATCCGCAGCGGCGCGCCCGCATTATGTTCCGGTTTCTCGAACTGGTGAACCGAGACTATGACAAGCTCGCGGCCCTGTTGTCGTCCGAACACGGCAAGACCGTCGCGGACGCCCGCGGCGACATCCAGCGCGGCCTCGAAGTGGTCGAGTTCGCCTGCGGCATCCCACACCTGATGAAGGGCGAGTATTCGGCCAGTGCGGGGCCGGGCATCGACCTCTATTCCCTGCGCCAGCCGCTCGGGGTCGTCGCCGGCATCACGCCGTTCAATTTTCCCGCCATGATCCCGCTGTGGAAATTTGCGCCTGCGATTGCCTGCGGCAACGCTTTCGTCCTCAAGCCGTCAGAGCGCGACCCGTCGGTACCGATGCGGCTTGCGGCCCTGATGACCGAGGCGGGACTGCCGCCCGGCGTCCTAAACGTCATCAACGGCGACAAAGAGGCCGTCGACACCCTGCTCACCGACCCGCGGGTGATGGCAGTCGGTTTCGTAGGCTCTTCCGCGATCGCCGAATATATCTATTCAACCGGCTGCGCCAACGGCAAGCGCGTGCAGTGCTTCGGCGGCGCCAAGAACCACATGATCGTGATGCCGGATGCCGACCTGGACCAGGCCGTCGACGCCCTGGTCGGTGCGGGCTATGGCTCGGCCGGCGAACGCTGCATGGCGGTTTCGGTCGCGGTACCGGTCGGCAGGACGACCGCAGACGCTCTCATGCGCAAGCTGATCCCGCGGGTGGAAGGCCTCAAAATCGGCCCGTCATCCGACCCGCATGCCGACTTCGGTCCACTGGTCACGCGCGCCCACCTCGACAAGGTCAAAGATTATGTCGACATCGGCGTGAAGGAAGGCGCCAAGCTCGTCGTCGATGGCCGCGGATTCAAGCTGCAGGGCTATGAGAACGGCAACTTCATGGGCGGCTGCCTGTTCGACGAGGTGACGCCGGACATGCGCATCTACAAGGAAGAGATTTTCGGCCCGGTGCTCTGCGTGGTGCGAGCCAAGGACTACGAGGAGGCCGTGCGGCTGCCATCCGAGCACGCCTACGGCAATGGCGTCGCCATCTTCACCCGCGACGGCGACACCGCGCGGGATTTCACCGAGCGCGTCAATGTCGGCATGGTGGGAGTGAATTTCGCCATTCCGGTGCCGCTGTCGTACTACACGTTCGGCGGATGGAAGCGCTCGGGCTTCGGTGACCTCAACCAACACGGCCCGGACTCGATCCGTTTCTATACGAAGACCAAAACCGTCACGTCGCGCTGGCCCTCCGGCACCAAAGAGGGTGCGGAGTTTGTCATTCCGACGATGAGATGATGGTTA
>Ga0257161_1000388_pt1 | contig 11311 bp, 7 predicted proteins | sample NR01A_FD_185954 | JGI IMG/M metagenome (GOLD analysis project Ga0257161, IMG submission 185954) | Soil microbial communities from H.J. Andrews Experimental Forest, Oregon, United States - NR-01-A | ecosystem: Environmental > Terrestrial > Soil > Temperate forest > Bulk soil | place: USA: Oregon... | reverse complement strand
GTCTTGACGTCGACAAGGGCCGCGACGCCGCGCAGGTGAGGTTCGGCACGCACCTCGACGCGCTCGGCGAAGCGGCGCAGTTTCGGATCGTCGTAACGTTTGGGCTCGAACTGGGCGAGCGTGAGTGCGCGATCGTGGAGGATCGCGGCGGCGACGTAGTGGGCGGACAAGAGCGCTTCGAATTTCGCTTTGTATTTCGCGAAATTTCCATGCAGGTCAAAGACCGGCTGGCTCAGCGCGACGCGTAACGTCTTCACCTGCGCGGGATCGACCTTGTGCTTTTCTACGATATCGAACATTGCCGTCATCATGCCCTGGATCGAGGACGCCGCGGGCCACAAGCGCAATGCAATTTGCTCGAGTTCCCAGCGCTTGCCGAGATCCAAGATGGCTGTTTGCGGATGTCCGCTGCTCACATAGCTGTTGTAAAGCCCGCCGTCGCGCGCTGTGAGGAACTCGCGGGTGGCGACAAATTTCTCGCTTGCGAGCAGCGCCGCCATCAGACCGGACAAGGCGCCTCGGCACTGATGAAATTTCACCGTCGGCGTCCCCCAGGCCGCGAAGGTGCCGGCCGCCTGGCTGCCGGCAAGGCCGAACGCCCGCGCCATGGCGTCCGCATCGAAACGCAAAAGGCGGCCGACCGCCGCTGCGGCGCCGAACGGGCCGAAGATGCCCGGGCCATGCCAACCGCGGGCGCGGAACTCGGCAAAATCGACCCCGACCCCGATCCGCGTCGTCACCTCAAACCCGGCCGCAAGCGCGACCAGCAGGTCGCGGCCGGACATTGCGTCGCGTTCGGCGATGGCCAGCGCAGGCGGAACGACCTCAGGCGTCACGTGAGTCATCGTCGGCCGGTGGGCGTCGCACATGGTGACGGCGGTGATGAGATAACCGTTGAGCAGAGTGGCGCCGGCGAGCGACAGGCGATCGCCTCCGATGACCGTGCTCTCACGAGATTGCGCGAGCGCCGATGACAGGGCCGCCAACTGATGGGTCTCTTCGCCCGCGTGCCCGGCCACCGCACAGGCAAGCGCATCCATAAGCAGGTCCTTGCAGCGGTCTCTCACCCGCTCCGGGATCGCTTCGTAAGTCAGGGAGGCGGCAAACGCCGCCAGGACTGCAGTTGCTTCTTCGGACATCCTCATTCCGCCTTGATATTAGCCGCCTTGATAATCGGCCACCACTTGTCGATCTCCGCTCTTTGCAGGCTCGCGAGCGCCTGCGGCGTTTGCTGGTCGCGCGGCGGGATCTCAGAGCCGAGATCGCGAAGTCGGGACCGCACCGTCGCATCAGTCAATGTCTCGACGGCTGCGGAATTGAGCCTTGCGATGATGCCGCCGGGCGTGCCTTTGGGCGCCCACAGGCCGAACCAGAACGTCGTGTAGAATCCCGGCAGGCCGGCTTCGTCGACACTCGGAATTTCCGGCGCCGCGGCCAGCCGCGACCTGGCAGTGACGGCAAACGCCTTGATCTTCCCCGCGCGTACTTGCGGCAGGGAACTCGACACCTGGTCGAACACGATATCGACCTGTCCGGCCACCAGATCCTGAATCACCTGCGGGGTGCCGCGATACGGCACAAGCTGAAAGCGGGCGCCGATCGTATTCTGGAAGTAGGCAGCCGCGATATGCGACGGGCTGCCGGGACCGGCGGTCCCGCATGTGACCTTGTCGCTGTTCGACTTCACCCAGGCAATCAGCTCCCGCAGGTTGTTCGCCGGCGTGGCGTTGCTGGCAATGATTAATTGATTGTTGCTTGGGAGCAGCGCTACCGCTTCGAAATCGTTCACCAGGTCGTAGCCAAGGGCGTAGATCGCGCCGTTGAAGACGTGCGTTCCGAGATTCCCGAGGACGACCGTGTAGCCGTCGGGCGCCGCGCGCGCGACGCGGCCGACCGCGATGCTGCCTGCGGCGCCACCGAGGTTTTCCACGATCACCGATTGGCCAAGCGAGACGCGCATGCGCCCGGTCAGGATGCGTGCCAGCACATCGGCCGGCCCGGCAGCCGGAAACGGCACCACCATCGTGATCGGTCGCGCCGGAAAAGCCTGCGCCGCAGCATTGCGCCATGCGGACGGGAGAATGGCTGCACCCGCTGCCAAGGGCAGAACCGAGCGCAGAAAGAGGCGCCGTGGAAGATTCACCCGTGTTCCTCCCCGCAAATTGTTGCCGCACGATTGGGGAAGTGTAGCCCAGATTGAGCGCAGCGAAATCCGGGATCAGCTTGTCAACACGGCAATGCTGTCCCCGGGTTTCGCTGCGCTCAACCCGGGCTACACCGCCCGTCCCATCGGGGAGCACGCATCCGGTCATTCCGGTTTGATGCCCTTCTCGTCGATGAACTTCGTCCAGTTCCTGATTTCGCTTTCAAGCCTCACTCGCAACACCGGGCCGGGGGCGAAATCCGGCGCGATGTCGAGGTTTGCCAGCCGTTCGCGCACATGCGGGTCGGACATGACGGTGGCGCTCGCCTTTTCCAATTTCGCCTTCACCGGGTCCGGCATGCCCCTCGGACCAAATAGGCCGAACCAGAACCGCAATTCCACGTCCGCCCCTTTCACCCCCGCCTCCGCCATGGTGGGAACGGCCGGCATCGCCGGCGACCGTGCGATGCTCGTCACCGCCAAGGCCTTGATCTGACCCGACTCGACCAAGCTCTTGGTGCCCTGAACCGAGGTGATCATCATCGGGACATGCCCTGCCACCACGTCCGCGATACCCTGCCCGCCGCCCTTGTAGGGAATATGGATCGCCTCCATGCCGGTCGCGTCCTTGAACACCTCGAAGTTCAGGTGAGCGACGCTGCCGACGCCGGCGGATGCGTAATTCATTTTCCCCGGCACAGTGCGCGAGAATGCAACGAGTTCCGTCACCGTGCCGGCGGGGATAGTGTTGGATATGATCAACGCCGAGGGCGAGGTGGCGAGCGCCGCAACCGCATCATATTGCGTGAGCGGGTCGAAGCTCGAAGCGGCCTTCTTGTACAGGGCCTGGCTCATCGCCAGCGCGTTTTCGGCGAGCAGCAGCGTGTAGCCGTCCGGCTCCGCAGCCGCGACGTGATTCCACGCGAGATAACCGTTCGCACCCGGCCGATTTTCCACGATGATGGGTTGGCCGAGCGCCTCCTTGAGGTCATTCGAAATCTGGCGGGCCAGCGTGTCGGTCGCGCCACCGGGCACGAACGCCACGATCAGGCGCACCGGCCGCGCCGGGTAGGTTTGCGCGCTCGCGATGCGCGAAAGAACCGGGACCGCAACAGCGGTCGCTGCAACGCGGAGGAATTGACGGCGCGGAACCTTCATGGCGTGTGCCTCCCAGATATATGGCCGCGGGCGCCTCAAACAGACCGTTCCCGTGAGGCTACATCACTTCCGCACCCCGGCGGAAGTCACCGATCTGCCTGCATGGATGCGCGCCTCCTTACCCCTCCCCCGCAAGCGGCGGGGCAATCGCGCTTCCTGCGGCCGCGACGCTGCTCCCTCTCCCCCACCTGCGGGGGGAAGAGGTCGGGGGTTCCGGCCAAATGTGATTGCCCTCCCGCAAGAGGGGAGGGGTAGGGGGGGTGATTCACTTCCTTCCCGGCTTCGCTACCCGTAATCGGAGCTTAACCATGATCAGGTTCCTGACCAGGAGGGACGTCTGCGAGCCGCGCGAACAGCGGCCGACTATTGTGACAAATCGACCTGCGGCCCTGAGCAGACCAGCGGTCTGAATTTTCCGTTTCAACTGCACCTTCGGGTCGGGAGGCGCGACCACCCGGAGGCCTTCGATGGACGGCGGTAAAATCGTTTCAAACGTTAATCCGCGGCATTTCAAAACGTTAACCGCAGTTTGGCTGAATTTTTGTGCTGAACCTGAAACACTCGGGAACGGTTTCGCAATCCGCGAATTGTAGTAGCGACCGGCCGCTATCCCCCCTCCCCCGCGCGCGGTCGGCCAATACGAGGCGCAATCGGCAATTATGTCGGTTGCGCCTCATTCCTTTGCTGCGCCGCGGATGAAAGCTTTCGCGTCGGGGCGAAAGAGCGCCGATTTGGCATTGATTTCATGTGAGAATCAGGGCGAAACAGCCCTCGGCTATTCACGCCCTAGTCCAGCCGTTATTCGGCTAATCGCCGCTTTGGCTGCGTCGCATTTCGCTCGAAGAACAGCGCCTGGCTGACGAGGGCGGACACAGTGGATTGCTGGTAAGGCTTGGAGATCAGGAAGGCCGGCTCCGGCCGTTCGCCCGTGAGAAAGCGCTCCGGATGCGCGGTGATGAAGATGACCGGGACTTCGAATGAATTGAGCAAATCGTTAACGGCCTCCAACCCGGAGCTGCCGTCAGCCAGCTGGATGTCCGCCAGGATAAGACCGGGGCGCTTGCCTTTCGACAAAGCTATCGCCTCGGCCCGCGTGCGGGCGATCCCAATGGTGCGGTGGCCAAGGTTTTCGACCAGTTGTTCAAGATCGAGCGCGATCAGAATCTCGTCTTCGATAATGAGAACATCGGTAGCAATCTGGGCGGCAAGCTCTCGTCCGGACTCATCGACCAGATCCTGCAGCGTTTGCTGATCGACGTCGAGAATCGCGGCCGCGTCCTCCTCGGAAAATCCTTCGACCGAGACAAGCAGGAATGCCTGACGGGGCATCGCAGTAATCTGGCCGAGATGGCGTTCCGCCGGCACAAGATTGACGGCGCGCTCAACGCCGCCGTTCACTTGGACCGAATTCCAGATTCTCGAGAACACTTGGTACAAAGCAATTCTGGGGTGCTCTGCCATTGCGATCAGGTTCGGCTCTTTGACGAGAGCCTCCAGCGTCGCCGCTACATAGGAATCACCTGACGCTTGGTTTCCCGTCAAGACGCGCGCATATCGGCGCAAATAGGGTACATGCTGGGCAACAAGCTGAGACGTCGTCATGCCAATTCTCCCCAATGGCGCAGCCGGCCGGTTGACCACAATAATGCACGCGTGGGGGAAAAGTTCGTTCCGTCGATTCGGAACTAGTTGCAGTCGCGCACGTTATGAGGTTTCTACAGAGAGCCTACGATCCTGGCCTCAACGCTTCGTCGTGGGCTCCGCGCGAGGATGATTGATGAATATACGCAAGCCGTCATGTGGCAAAGGCAATCGATGAAGCTGAAAGGATCGGATATGAAACCTGTGGCCAAACTCGGAACTGACGTCAAGGCAAAAATTGGCCAGCAGCTGCGCGACACATACAACGAAATCCTCGGCCAGGGGGTGCCTGAACGTTTTTCCGAAATCCTGCGTTGCCTCGATGACCCGAGCGACGACGAGGGCTCGAAGAATGAGCCCAAATAGAAATATGCGCGAGGTTATGCTGGCGGCGGTGCCGAGTTTGCGCGCGTTCGCCATTTCATTATGCGGGAATGTCGATCGTGCCGACGATCTCGTGCAGGAGGCGCTGCTGCGGGCGTTGGCGAATCTCAGCTCGTTTGAGCCCGGCACCAACATGTCGGCGTGGCTGTTCACAATCCTTCGCAATCTGTTCCGTTCCGAATACCGCAAACGCCGGCGCGAGGTCGAGGACGTCGACGGGTCCTACGCCGAGCAGCTCACCTTCTCTCCGGAGCAAAGCACCCGTCTTGAGATCAATGAATTCCGCGAGGCGCTTAAATTGCTCCCCCCGGAGCAGCGCGAAGCGCTGATACTCGTCGGAGCGTCAGGCTTCTCCTACGAGGAGGCTGCGCGGATTTGCGGATGCGCCGTCGGCACGATCAAGAGCCGCGTGAACCGCGCAAGAGGCCGGCTCGCCGAAATTCTGTCCATCGAGGATACCAGCGATTTTGGACCGGACCAAGAAACCCGCGCCGTCGTCAACTCCGATCTGCTAACGCGCCGGTCCTGACGGCGAGCGTCCTCCAACCTTGCCCGCCGTAGGGGCGACCCTTGTGGTCGCCCGCGATCAGAGCCATCACGTCCGCCGCGAACAGGGCGACCACAAGGGGCGCCCCTACATCTTCGTTACGTCGGCCCGAATCCACTGGTCAAGACGGGCAATGACAGCTGCGCAGCGATGGTTCCTACGAGGTCGAAGCCGAGTTTTCCAAGCTTTGATTCCTCATCCTGCCGATGACACTGTCATCCTTGACCAGCGCAATCCGTCTGTGTGGACCGAGTTCGCGAGCGTCGGAATGCCGGATGCCAGAATCTTGAATTGAGTCCCAGAAGTTGTCGAACAACTCCATTTTCGGGCGACATGGAACGCAGATCGCGCATTGCAGTCCATCGTACCCCCAGTCGAATTCCACAGTGCCGGACAGCTGGGTTTCCACGCTTGCCTTGATGACCCGCATGCCGAAGCCGAGCTGTGCCTTCGGTTCCGAAAGCGGCCCGCCGCGTTCGACCCACCGCAACTCAAGCTGGTCGTCCCGCGATTCCCAGGTAACCTCAACGCTGCCGGACGGTACTGACAGCGCCCCGTGCTTGGCGGCGTTGCTTGCGAGCTCATGCACAGCGAGCGCAAGCGCCTGCACTGCGGACGGGTGGAGCGACAGGCTCTTTCCTGAAATCCTGATCCGTTCGAGATTCGGCGTACGGTAGCATGCGAGCTCACCCTGGATGAGGTCGGCGATTTTGGCGCCGCGCCACCGGGATTCGGAAAGTAGACTATGGGCCCGCGCCAGCGCCTGAACACGCCCCTCCACGGCAGCGCTGAATTGTTTGATATCTTCAGCCCTCGTCAGCGAAACGATCGCGTGAACGACAGCAAGCACATTTTTGGTACGGTGATCGACCTCACGGGCGAGCAGGGATTGCCGGTCCTCGGCCTCCTTGCGCTCGGTGATATCCACCGTAACGCCCCGGATGCGCGATATACGGCCGCCGGCATCCCTGACCGCAACGGCCTTGCCGAGGCACCACCGCATGCCGCCATCGGGACGGCGAACGCGGAATTCAGCTTGACAGGCCTCCCCATCTTGTCGGGCCTGTTTGAGCAGCCGGCAAAGCATTTTCCAATCGCCGCGATCGACCAGCTTGCGGAGGTTGGGGAACACGACGTCGAAGGGTGCGGGATCGACTCCAAATATCTGCTTTTGCCCCTCGTCCCAAACGCAACGACCCTTGACGAGGTCCCAATCCCACGATCCCATCTTTCCGGCTGCGAGGGCAAGGTTCTGCCGGTCCTCGCTGTCCTGGAGGCGTTTGAGCAAACCCTCGGTCCGCATTGCCGCCTCGACGCTGTTGAACACAATGCCGACGCCGGCTGTCAGCTGCTCCAGGAAAGTCATCTGAAGCCTGGTGAAGGCGGAAACCGACGCGAGCTCGATGACGGCCTTGACTTGGTTCTCGAACAGGATCGGAAGGACGATGACGTTTTGCGGCACCGCCTTGAATATTGAGAACCTGACCGGAGCGACGTATGCGGGCATCTCCGTCATGAGGAGGCGCCGTTTGTCGATGGCACATTGCGCAATCAGGCCCCCGCCGAGAGGAATCCGCTCGCAGTAAAGGCGTCCATCGTCATCGACGTAGGCGGCAAGCATCTTTAAATACGGGACGCCCTCTTCGGTCTCCATTCTGTAAATCGCACCCAGTTGCGCGTCGACCAGGGGCGTCAGTTCGGACAGCAGCAGCCGGGCGACGCTCGGGAGGTCGCGTTGCCCCTGCAACAAGCTGGCGAACTTGGCAAGATTTGTCTTGAGCCAATCCTGCTCGGCGTTGTGCTCGGCGGTGAGCCGCAGGTTGGCAATCATCGTGTTGATATTGTCTTTAAGCTCCGCAATTTCCCCGCGCGCATCGACTTCGATCGAGCGGGTGAGCTCGCCTTTGGTCACTGCCGCCGCGACCTCGGCGATGGCGCGGAACTGCGCCGTCAGGTTTGCGGCGAGGAGATTGACGTTGCCCGCGAGATTTTTCCACGCGCCCGCCGCGCCGCTCACGTTGGCCTGACCGCCCAGTCTTCCCTCGATCCCGACTTCGCTGGCGACTCGGGTCACCTCCGAAGCAAACGACCGTAGCTGGTCCACCATGGTGTTGGTGGCATCCTTGAGCTGGAGAATTTCGCCACATCCGTCGAGCGTCATTTTCTTCGAGAGATCGCCGTTCGCGACGGCGACCGTGACATCGGCGATATTGCGGACGTGAGCGGTGAGATTGCTCGCCATCGCGTTCACGCTCTCCGCCAAATCCTTCCACACACCGGTAACTTCGCGGGCATCGGCCTGTCCGCCAAGCTTTCCCTCCGTTCCGACTTCCCGCGCGATGCGAGTCACTTCCGAGGTGAGCGCGTTGAGCTGCTTCATCATCGTGTTGACGATGGTGGCGGATTGCAGGAATTCCCCCTTAAGCGGACGGCCGTCGACCTCGAGAGCGACGGTCTGCGAGAGATCCCCTCTGGCGACGGCGGCGATGACTCGGGTGACCGCCGTGGTCGGCCATAACAGATCGTCGATCAAAGCGTTTATCGAGTCCTCCATCTCGCCCCAGGCGCCATTCGAAATCCCGAACTTCATCCGCTGGCGCGTCTTGCCTTCGCGTCCGACTTCCTCGCCGACCCGCTTGAGCTGGTGGACCATCCGCTGATTGGCGGCCACAATGCCGTCCAACGCTTCGGCGATCTTGCCAGGCAAACCGTCGTAGTCGCCCGTCATGCGGACCGAGAAATCGCCTCCCCGCATGGCCTGCAAGACATGCAGCAGATCGTATCCGAATGAAGTCGCGCCACTATTGCTTCTGGTGGAACCTTGCTCGAGATCCGTGTCGAGCGAGCCAGTGGCCGGTGACTCGATCGTCTCGCCAATCCATTGCATTGCGTTCCCTCCGGCAATGATCAAAGCGCAGCGCCAGGCCGCAAGAATGCTGGCGACCAGATCGAGACGAGTTGCACGGCCCTGGTTGTTTTCCCGCATCTTCGAGCAGGCGCGGCGCGCCGCCAGCTCTCATCCGAACCAAAACCCGGCAAACCGGGGAAAGTTCCGAAGCATCCGTAGAATTTTCGCGGTTCCTGCAGACGACCTCACATTTTGTTCATGAATGCGCCGGCCTCGCGGGCCTGCACTTCGAGGGGCCTGCATTGAAACGGAACGGGCGCAGGACTTTAAGCCGGTGCGTAGCGCCTCGATCAAAATCCGATTAGCCGTGCCTCTGGACGGATACCCGACGGATCAGACTTTGGCCCGCTTGGCCGACGATTTTATCGTACGAAGACCGGGCGCGCACGGACGGTCCACCCCTCCTGGTTGTCAGCTCCGTGACACAACGGCATTTCTCACGACCTTCGTCGACTGTGCCGCGGCGCGCCTTGGGGGCACGCCTCAAGTTCCCTTTCTCGCCGCGCGTTTCTCGGCTCCTGCCCGCGTCCGGATGGTCTTCGAGGCGCGGTGAGTGCCACCGGATCGGAGGCCGGGAAGGTTTCATCAAGAGCCTCATCCAGCATTTCGTCGAGTGACGGCGACCGTTCCGGCATCAGCTTTTCGATTGCGTCTTCTTTGCGTTTAGCGATGGATTTCATGGCGTTCTCCGTGATAGCGCGCGTATCAGGGGAGCAACGCCTTGCCGGTCGGACACGTTGCCCTCATCGCCGATTGGCCTCTCCCGTCACTTCGCCTCGGAGCGCCCGCATCGGCAAAACCTCCGAGAAGGACGAGACTGCAATATGCCGATGTCAGTGAAACACGAACGCATGGTCCGGAGTTGTAGTTGGACCACGGTGAAACTGCCGGGGAGGCCAATGCGCAAATCTTGTCGAGCAGCAATGGCGGCTATGCTGATTACCACTTCCGGCGCTTACTCGGCCGGACAAGGCAATCCCATGCTGCAGCAAAAACCCGCAGCACCGCAGGATGACTCGATCCAGGGTCCGGACGGTACCCTGCGAGAGCCCACCGTGACGGTGCTCGATCATCAGGAGGTCCAGGGCATTCTCGGCAGAGAAGTCCGCAGCGACGCCAACGAGAAAATGGGGCGTATCGTCGATGTCATCGTGGATCGAAGCGGACAGGTCCGCGCGGCCATCATCGACTTCGGTGGTTTTCTCGGCGTCGGGAGCCGCAAGATCGCAGTGGCGTGGAATGCGTTGCGGTTTCTACCCGACGCAAAGAACGTCGAGCGTATCGGGCTGGAATTGACGCGCGATCAGGTCCAAGGGGCGCCAGAATACAAGGAAGACAAACCGATTGTCGTTTTGGGCGCATCAGGCGGCCTTGAGTCGCTCCCATTTCCCTAGGAACGATCCGGCTGGTGCAGTCTCCCACCGGCGCAGCCGTTGCGGCGTCTCGTTGATCGCCCGGCCCCTTCCCTACCCTCCCCCGCTTGCGGGGGAGGGTAGGGAAGGGGGCTGGACGAGCCGGACACGCTACTCCGGATTGTGACGGGACCTATGCAGAACGAACCGCCTGCCGGTCCGACACGGCGCAGCGCACGGGGGTTGGACTGGTTTGTCTTTTTCGTCGCCGACATCCAAACCGGCTTTGGTCCGTTTGTAGCGGTCTACTTGACCGAGCAGAAATGGACGCAGATAGATATCGGTCTCGTCCTTACGATCAGTGGCGTGGTGGCGCTCGTGGGGCAGATGCCCGGCGGTGCGCTCGTGGACGCCGCCCGCTCGGAGCGCCTGGTCGCCGGCCTCGGCGTTGCGGCCATCGCGATTAGCGCCCTTGCGTACGCACTATCGCCTGTTTTCATCGTGGTGCTGGCGGCGGCCGTGCTGCATTCTTTGGCGAGTTGCGTCCTGGGGCCGGCGGTCGCAGCGATCAGCCTTGGTTTGGTCGGCCATGAGGCCATCGGCGACCGGCTCGGCCGCAATGCCCGTTTCGCCTCCATCGGCAACGGATTTGCCGCCGCCGCAATGGGGGCGTGCGGATACTTTCTGTCGATTCGCGCAGTCTTCTTTGTGACCGCCGCACTGCTCGGTCCGGCTTTTCTCATGCTTCGGCTCATTTCGCCGCGGGAAATCGACCCTGAACGGGCCCATGGCGGCCCGCGCGAGCGCCCGGCCGGCAAGCTAGCGCCCGACATCCTGAGATTGGCGCGAAAACGCCCGCTGGCGATTTTCGCGGCCTGCCTCATGCTGTTCCATCTCGCGAACGCCGCAATGCTCCCGCTGATGGGAAGCGTTTTGACGATGCGGTCCAGCCGTTGGGCCACCTTGATGATAGCGGCAGCTATTGTCGGACCGCAGCTTGTGGTCGCAATCTTTTCTCCCTGGGTGGGACAGAAAGCGCAAGAATGGGGACGGCGGCCCCTGCTCCTCGTTGCCTTTGCGGCGCTGCCGCTCCGCGGCGTTCTGTTTGCAACGGTAACCAACCCCTATGCGCTGGTTGCCGTTCAATTGCTCGACGGGGTCACGGCTGCGGTGTTTGC
>Ga0257161_1000387_pt1 | contig 11335 bp, 8 predicted proteins | sample NR01A_FD_185954 | JGI IMG/M metagenome (GOLD analysis project Ga0257161, IMG submission 185954) | Soil microbial communities from H.J. Andrews Experimental Forest, Oregon, United States - NR-01-A | ecosystem: Environmental > Terrestrial > Soil > Temperate forest > Bulk soil | place: USA: Oregon... | reverse complement strand
TTTGGCGCGCTTAAGCATGGCGGCTTTCTGATGATTGCCGACCATTCGGCTAAAGCTGGGTCGGAACCGTCGGTCGGCAAAACTCTCCATCGGATCGACGAGGGGATGTTGCGCCATGAGGTTGAAGCGGCAGGTTTCAAGCTAGTGGCTGAAGGCAATTTCTGGCGCAACCCGAGCGATCCCCGCGATTTCTCCACGCAACAGCCGACCGGCCCGGTGGACAACTTCGTGCTGAAATTCCAGAAGCCGCGGTGAGTGACGCTTGCTGACAATGCACTCATCGTCGCTCGGGTGAAGGCGACGGCCGCCGACATCATGGCGGGTGACTATATCGGCGGCGGCGGCGGCGTTCCGCAGCAGTAAGTTCAATTGAGATGGCAGTGCGTCCGAGCACCTCGACGGAAGTCTCAGCGGCGCCTGCGATGCCACACCCTCCCCCGAACGGGGAGGGTGATGGCAGGCCGCGTTGAAAGATCAGCCCTTGGTCCAGCGCCGCACCGCCATCTTACCGGTCCAACTGCCATAGACATTGCCTGCATCGTCGAAGCCGACTCCTTCGGGCGACTCGGCCTCAGGTGTTGGAATGAAGGCCGTCACCTTGCCATCCTTGGCGCTGCCGATGCGGATGCCGGTCTTGAAACCAGGATTGCGGCTCTCGTTCGACTGATCGTCCGCCACGTAGATCACGTCGTTCTTGTCGATGGAGACGTCGCTCGGCCTGCCGAACTGCTTCCATTCAGCGACGAACTTTCCGTTTGAATCGAAGATCTGGACGCGGCTGTTGCCACGGTCGGCTACGAAAATCCGCCCCTGTGAATCCATCGCGATTCCGTGCAGCTGGTCGAACTCGCCTTGACCCTTGCCATGCTTACCCCAGGTCGCGATCTGCTTCCCGGTCTTGTCGAACTTGACGACGCGGTCATTGGTGTTTCCACCATGGCCGTCGCCGACAAAAATGTCGCCATTGGGCGCAACCACGACGCTGCTTGCGCCGTTAAAGAAGCCCTCGGCGTTGCCGGGCATGCCGGCTTTGCCGAGCGTCAGCAGCACCTGGCCAGTGGGGCTGAACTTGACGACGATGGCGCCCTTACCGTTCCGGGCCCCATTGTCCGCCGCCCACACATTGCCCTCGTTGTCGACATAGAGGCCGTGCGGCTGGTTGAACATATTGGCGCCGAAGCCTCGCACAAACTTGCCGCTCGAATCGAACTTCTGGATCGGGTTGCAGGCGTTCGAGGAACAGCGGTCGAACACCCAAATACTCTTGTCGTCGCTATGGTCGACCTGGACTTTGATGGCCCCGCCAAGCTGGCGGCCCTCAGGGAGTTGCAGCCAGTTGTCCTGCATCTTGTACGGATTGGGCGCCGCATTGGGGTCAGCGGCCTGGGTATAGCCGCGGTCGCCGGAGACCGCCCACAGCCCGCCAACGGCGACGCCGACCATCAATGCCATTCGCATAACGCTTTTCATCGTGCTCCTCCCTCGCGAAATTGAAACGTAGTCCGAGGCACCTCGGCTTTGGCCCCTCCCCTCCGTCCGCTCGCAGCGATGGTAGGGTAGGCGGCGACCGCTTGTCCGGTGTTGCCGCAAGTCGATCGGGCACCTTCAAGCTGAGGCGAATTATATCGGCTGCCAGGGCAGCGCGGAAGCACTCCGCACGCCGCCTTGACTTGCTAACGAAGGGAGCCATAGATTTGCCGACGCTTGACAGCGGCAATAGATCCTTTTTTTGCGGGGAACGCGTTATGCCGCATGCGAGGATTGCACGGATAAGCTTGGCTGCAAGTTTGGCCGCAGCGCTTTTGGTCGGCCGCGCGGCGCTCGTGTCGGCGCAAGACGGCCAACCTGCTCCCACCCAACGATCCGCGCCGATCCACCATCCCGACGGTGCGCAATTAACGGACCAGCAGACGAGGGGCGCCGCGGTATTTTTTCAGCGCTGCTCGCTTTGCCATCTCGCCAAGTTCGGGGCGGGCGGCAGCAAATACTGCTGTGTCTTCGCGCTCGGACCAAATCTCGGCGGCCGATTCCGGAATATCACGCCGGAGCAGGAGAACGCCTTCCGGGACATCATCCTCAACGGCGGCCCCACCTACATGCCGGCCTGGAAATACGGCCTGACGCCCGACGAGGTCGACGACATCGTCGCGTATCTGAAGACACTTGGCTGAGCCCGACGGAGACGAAGATGAATTTCTATCGGATGGGTGCGCTGATCATCCTACTGGCAGGCATGATCGGCGCTCCGAGCGCGTCTTCGCAATATGTGCCGGGCGGGCCGAAGCTCAGGGGCACGATAACGTCGCCCGACGGCAAACCTCTGGAAGGCGTCACGGTCTCCATTCGCGGCGCCGGCAAGACGTTCGTGACCAGCGTGTTCACCAATCTGCAAGGCGGCTATGTTTTCCCCCCGGTCGAAAAAGGCATCAAATACAGCCTGTGGGCCCAGGCTCAGGGATTCCAGACCGCTCGGCTCAATGTGGATGCCGGCGCCGGCGAGGTCCAACAAATCGCCGGGTTGCAGCTTCAGCCGCTGGCGAATTTCGAGAAGCAGCTGACCGGCGTCGAATGGATGAACAGCTTCCCGGAGCGCACGCCGGCGGAAAGCCGGGAGAAGCGCATCTATGCCGCCAACTGCAGCGGCTGCCACGCCAACCAGTTCACACTGCAAAACCGATTTGATGCGGATGGCTGGCGCAAGATCGTCAACGTCATGTCGCTGAGCTCCAATGGCACACCCATAAGGCCCAACGCCCCCGTAACGCCGACCATCGATGCCTATAAGGACGAGATCGTCCGTTTTCTGACCAAGGTTCGAGGACCGAGCCCGGCAAGCTACGAGCTCAAGCCTCTGCCGCGGCCCACGGGTGAAGCCGCACGGGTCGTCATTACCGAGTACGATCTGCCGCGCCCGGAAGCCCCGCCTGAGGCCTATGTCCACAACGGCAGCGATTGGATGGAAGGGACCCCGTCGCGCTGGCAAGGTCGCGCGGCGCATGATGCCGCGGTCGGTCCCGACGGCAGCATCTTTCTCTCCGACGAGACGACGCTGGACGCGAGCATATTCAAGCTCGATCCTACGACTGGCAACGTCACCTCGTACAGGTTTCCTGCCAAAAACGGCGGCGTCGCGTCGACGCATGGGATCGTGACCGATCCAGAAGGCAACATCTGGACCAACAACCAGGCGAACAACAACCTGCTGATGTTCGACCCCAAGACCGAACGGTTCGTCGAGTATCAGAGATCCGCGACCACGCCGGGCGCCCGCAACACCGTTGCGGTGGACCAGAAGGTGCACAAGGGCGTGATCTGGTCGGCGACGTTCCAGGATGGCGCCGTGATGCTCGATCCCGTTACCGGGAAATCGATTTTCCGGAACGGCGCCCTGAGATTGGACCCCAAGACCGGACAACACAGCTTCTACCCCCTGATCAGCGGCAAGGATACCTACGGCGTTACGGTCGATCGCGAGGGCAATGCATGGTTCACCTCGCCCGGCAGCGACAGGGTCGACGTCGCCAACGCCGACACTGGCAAGGTTGCTGAGATCGTTTTCGAGCCCACAGGGCCTGAAAGCGGTATGGAGGTGACCGAGGCCGATCGGGAAAACTATCTCAGGCTCAATTCCCTGCAGAACTCGGCCACGCCTTTGCACAATTGCCCGCGCCGCATCGGCGCGGATCCGAATGCTGACGTCGTCTGGGTCGCCCTGTACTTCGCGGACAAGATCGCCAAGATCGACATTCATACCCGTCGGGTGACGCAATATGCGTTACCCCACAAGTACAGCTACCCGTACGGAGTCGTGGTCGATAACACGCACAACGTATGGATCAACCTGAACAACGCGGACATGCTCGCCAAGTTCGATCCAGCCACTGAGACGTTCACCGAGTACCAGATGCCGAGCCGGGGCACCGTCATGCGCCATCTGGCGGTCAACAACACCGTGAGCCCGCCAGAGATCATCGTGCCGGAGACGGGGTTGAACAAGGTCGCCCGGATTCAATTCCGCAAGGCGTCGGACATGGAGTGAGCGTTGCGCCGAACCCGAACGATCACCCGGGTGATCTCCTGGCAGGACCTGACTTGTCGCGCGCGATGCGGCATTTCAATCGCTTCGCCGCAGCAAATCGAGTTCATGGGTCTCAGGGGCGCGAACGCGGCAGACCTTCCCGTGGGGAAACTTTATACGGACACTGCAAAAGCGCTTTTTCGTTCCTGGAGGAGCAGATGTACACGCGACGGCAGCCTACTCTGGCATCAAAAAACGGCTCGGCGTCGATCACGTCAACACGGCGTCGGTTCATGCTAACGGCAATGGCAGCAGCCGCCTACGGCAGTGTGGGCACGCAAAGACGCGCACAAGCGGCAATCGTTCAGACCGACACCGCAAGTCTTCCTCCACTCCCGCTTCCCGCAGGGATACGCTCGCGCTACGTCAGCAATATCAATGGGCTTACCTTCCACGTGCTGGAAGCTGGCTTCGAAGAGAGGGGGCGACCTTGTGTATTACTCCTCCATGGATATCCGGAACTCGCGTATGGCTGGCGCAAGGTAATGCTGCCTCTCGCTTCGGCAGGTTTTCATGTGCTTGCACCCGATATGAGGGGCTATGGGCGCACTACGGGCTGGGATGACAGTTATGACGGTGATGTTCTCTTATTCCGTCACACGAATTTAGTTCGGGATGCCCTTGGGCTGGTGTCTGCCTTTGGGTATCGCTCCGCGGCTGTTGTTGGGCGTGATGCCGGTTCGCCGGTCGCGGCCTACTGCGCCCTGATCCGGCCGGATGTGTTCCGTTCGGTCGTGATGATGACGGCCCCGTTTGCCGGACCACCGGCGCTGCCGTTCAATACGGTTGACGGTCCAAAGCAGGATGGAAACTCAGCTTCTGATGCCAGGAGCCTCAACGACGATTTGGCCAAGCTGTCTCCATCGCGCAAGCACTACCAAGTGTATTACACGACGCGCGAGGCAGACGGGAACATGCGGAATGCCCCACAGGGTTTACATGCCTTTCTTCGCGGCTACTACCACTACAAGAGCGCGGATTGGAAAGGAAATAAGCCCTTCAGGCTGAAATCGCTGACTGCTGAAGAGCTCGCCCAGATGCCTCGCTATTACATCATGGACGCCGACAAGGGCATGGCGGAAACTGTCGCGTCAGTGATGCCCTCCGCCGCTGAAATAGCAGCATGCAAATGGCTCCCCGATAGTGAACTGGCGGTATACACTGTGGAATATGAAAGGACGGGATTTCAGGGCGGCCTTCAGGGTTATCGGCGCGTCGGTCCCAGGTTCACCGCAGACTTGCAAACTTACTCGGGACGTACGATCGAAGTGCCATCACTATTCATAGGCGGAAAGAGCGACTGGGGTGTTTTCCAGGCTCCCGGCGCATTCGAGCGGATGCAGAGTACCGCCTGCACGCAGATGCGTGGTGCTCATCTTATTGATGGAGCGGGACACTGGCTTGAGCAGGAGCAGCCAGAGCAAGTGAGTCAGCTGCTTATTCAATTTTTGAGAAGCGCTAGCTAAAGAGCAAGGGTAGGCGAAGGCGCGCTCTTCGTGCAGTGCGTCCGCGCGAACCGTGTCGCGGCTGGACAAGCACAGATAAATCCACCCTCTGCCTACCTACAAATCTTCTTCTCCAATTTGGCCTGCCTTCCTGTCTGCGTTAGCGCCAGCCCGAACAGAAATCCTGACGACGAATGGCGACACCTTCTTTCCACCCGGATTGGCTTGCACACAACCGTACGGTTGGCAAAGCGGCGATTGGCGACTTGCATGTTCGCAACGACGCGATGAGACCCTGCCCGACCGGCACGCAAGGGACATTATGGTTCAAGAGCCCGACGCGCTTTGCGTATTTCAACGATCCGGGGAAGACGGTGAGATAGAGGAAGCCGTCCCCATCGAAATAGCCGCCATTGCCGACCATGCAGAGGGAGCCGTCGCGGGAATGCGCCTGCGCGGATCGCGCCGCTTTCATGCGTCTATCGGACCGATGGGACCACTAAGGCTGACAGTAGGTCACGCATAGCTTAGATTGAGAACCGCCGCGGAGGCAAAAGCCCGGGTTGCTGTCCGGCTGGCAGCCGCTGCGGCGAGCGCCCCATATCAACAAACGGGGCTTGTTCGGGAGGATTCCATGTCGATTCGCACCATGCCCTATATCCTGGCAGTGGCTGTGTTCGTGGCCTTCGGCTTTCCGCCGGCCAATGCCCAACAGAAGCCGCAGCCCCCGCAATCACTGCGTCTCTATGTTCTCGACTGTGGCATCATTACACCTCCCAACGTCGACAACTACGGCTTGAAGCCGAACGAAGTGGCCGACACAAGAATGGTCACGCCCTGCTTCCTGATCGCTCACCCGCGCGGAAGCCTGATGTGGGATACCGGCGAAATTTCCGACAGCGCCTTCAAGGATGGCGTCTCGCCCCAGAAGCTGAATAACTACACGGTCGATCGCCCGCTGCTCCCGCAACTCGCCGCGATCGGCTACACCCCGGCCACCATCACTTATATGGCGCTCTCCCACTACCATGGCGATCACATCGCCAACGCCAGCCTGTTCGCCAAATCCACCTGGATCGTGCAGAAGGGCGACCACGACCCGATCCTCGCCCCGCGGCCGGCAGGAAGCCGCGTGCCGGACCCGAAATTTTTCGAGGGACTCGCCAACAGCAAAACGGTTTTGCTGAACGGCGAGGATCATGATGTGTTTGGCGACGGCACCGTGGTCATCAAGTCCACTCCGGGGCATACGCCCGGGCACCAGTCCCTGTTCCTGAAGCTCGCCAACACCGGGAACGTGCTGTTGTCTGGCGATCTCTATCACTATCCGGAAGAGATCACGTACAAAAAGGTTCCGAACTTCGACACCGACAGGGAGCAGACCGCGAAGAGCCGCGAGATGATCGAAGAATTTGTGAAACAGAACCGCGCGCAGCTGTGGATTCAGCACGACTACATTGCTGGGACTAAGCGGAAAATGGCTCCCGCGTTTTATGACTGAGCGAGTCTTGCTGGAATCGGACCGATCTAATCTGTGGTGTCACGGGAGAACGTCATGACATCCGATGATTGCCGTTTCTGTTGCACCGGTGCTGGCCCGATACCGCAAGGCGAGTCGCGGCGGGCCTTTCTTCTTGGAGCGGCAGCTGCCGCGGGCGGCCTGCTTATGGCACCGCGACGCGCCACGGCCGCAGAGCCCGCCGAGGCTGGGCCGCTTTTCGCCTATGTCGGGTGCTTCACCAGCGAGCGGCGCAAGGCGCATGCCAAAGGCATCAGCGTGTACCGCATCGATGCGAACGGGTTATGGTCCCTGGTACAAACGCTTGAAACCCTCCCCAATCCGCAATTCATCGCCTTCGATCAGCGACAGAAGTTCCTCTATTCGGTCCACGGCGACGGTACCGAGGTCTCGTCCTATGCGATCGACAAGGCGAGCGGACGCATTAGCTTCCTGAACAAACAGCCGACCAGCGGCAACAACTCCACCCACCTCACCCCAGACCCGACGAACCGGTATATCGTCATCGGCAACGGCATCGGGGTCGGGGTGTTTCCGATCAATTCGGATGGGTCGCTCGCGCCATATAGCGACATGGTGCCGGCGGGAGGCGACGTGGGTCCGCACCGCAATCAGGTCGGGCCTGGCCCGCACCCGCATTTTGTCGGGTTCGATCCGAGCGGGCGCTTTCTTCTTGCGCCGGATCGCGGCACCGACCGGACGCTCATCTATCGGCTGGACCCTGCAAGTGGCAAGCTCTTGCCGAACAACCCCGCCTTCGCCAGAAGCCGCCCCGGCGCTGGACCGCGCCACCTAGCCTTTCATCCAGCCAAATCTTGGGCTTATGTGTGCGACGAGCTTGACTCCACCGTCACCGCCTACGCGTGGGATTCCGCGCGCGGCGAGCTCAAGCCCTTCCAGGTGGTCCCCACGCTGCCCGAAGACTATGTCGGCGGCAACACGACTGCGGAAATCCAGGTCGCGCCTTCGGGACATTACCTCTACGTCTCGAACCGCGGCCACAACAGCATCGTGATCTTCAGCGTCGATCAGGTGAGCGGAAAGCTCAGTCCGATCGGCTGGGAGTCGACACGCGGCCGCACCCCGCGTTTCTTCGGTCTTGATCCGACCGGGCGCCTGCTTTACGCGGCCAATCTCGACAGCGACAACATCGTGGTGTTCACGGTCGATACCGCAACCGGTAAGCTCACGCACACTGGCCAAGCGGTCGAGACCGGGAGTCCGTCCTGCATCATCTTCGCGCGCGCCTGAAAATTCGTAGATCGCATCGAGCGCCATCTGTCTGCGGCAAGAAACTCACAGGTGATTTTAACGGCGGGAATCAGTCGTCGGATGGCCGTCTTTCTCTTCTGCGAGAGGCGGAGCGCAAAGTCGGCCTCCCGCCTGTGGGTACCGGCTGGAGTCGCGCATACGAAATCGTCAATTACGTGCAGACCGTCGAGCCCTTCCTTAAGACTGCCCCTGAGCGACAGCGAGCGAGCATACTGATGGGCGGCGCGTGCGCAAAGGCTTATGGCTGATCGCCAAGAAAGATCAGGGTATTACAGATGAACCAAACGACTCCGACCGATCAAGTTCTCTGGCGCGTTGATGAGCGTGGCGTGGCGTACGTCACCCTCAATCGACCTGAACTCTACAACGCCTATAATGGCGAACTCATTACCGCGTTGCTTGTAGCCTTTGACCAGCTCGGTCGTGAACCTGTGCGCCTGGCTGTGATCAGCGGCAGCGGGCGCAATTTTCAAGCCGGCGCCGACATCAATTGGCTGGACACCGTCCGCCGCTCGTCTCCGCAAGATAATTTACACGCCTCGCGCATGACCGCTGAGGCGATCCGGCGGCTCAATCTGCTTCCGATCCCTACTGTTGCGCTGGTCCAAGGCGCGTGTTTCGGGGGAGGCACCGGAATTATCGCCGCTTGTGATATCGCGATTGCCGCCGACAATGCGGTTTTTTCGATAGCGGAGGTCCGCATCGGAGTCGCCGGCACCATTATCATCCCACAACTCAACGATGCCATTGGAGTCCGCCAAGTCCGCCGCTACGCGCTCACCGGTGAGCGCTTCGACGCTAACGAAGCGCATCGCATCGGCCTTGTTCACGAGGTCGTACCACTTGCCGAGTTGCAAGCTGCAGGCGAGCGCATCGCGAGTCACTTACTCGCCGGCGGGCCTGAGGCGATTGTGGAAACCAAAGCCTGCGCCTTGCGCTACGCCTGGGGCAATCTCGAACGCAGCGCGTTCACGGGACTAATCGAAACTCATGCCGCCAAACGTCAATCGGAGGAGGCAGCGGAAGGATTCGCGTCGTTTTTGGAGAAGCGATCAGCGCGTTGGAATCAGGGTTAGAAGCCATCATCAAGACCTCGTGCATGTTGTGTCGGCTTTCCGCCGCAAAGGACCTCCGTCCGATTGGTCTATCCGCGTGCGCAGGCATCAAAGTCGGGTGTACCTTATGCCGATATCGGCATAATCAGAGAGATTCGAGGAAGGTTGCAGATCGACCAATTGCCGACCTTGCTCATGACGTAAAAATCAGTTTGGCGGCGTGCTTCAAGCAGAGTGGTGGAGAGGCGCATGGAGGCCATCAATCGCTGGATTCCCCACAGCGCAATGACCGATCCAGGTAGTCACGCAGGTGCGCTCGCGGCTCTTCCTGCCGATATTGGCGTTCTCATCGAAATCATCCAAGGCGTGTTGGTGCACTCCGATTGGGTGAGAGAGTACGGCCTAGACGAGACAAAGCTGGACACGACGGCGCGAAAGACGTTGCCAGTCGCCGAGCGCCTGGACGATGTCCTGAGACGGGATCCACAGCCTCTCGACATCCGACGCTCGGCCGAGAAGCGGTCGACAGGAACCTGTCGCGACTACGCCCTCATGCTCTGCTCGTTCCTGCGATGCAGGGGTGTTCCCGCCCGTGTGCGCTGTGGTTTCGCAGCTTATTTTTCCAATGAATGGGAAGATCATTGGGTCTGCGAATACTGGGACTCGGACTCCGGAGCATGGCGGCTGAGCGATCCCCAGATCGATCAGATGCTGCGGCAGAGAAACCGAATCTCTTTTGCCCCGGCGGACGTGCCGCGCCAGTTCTTTATGTCGGCGGGAGAAGCATGGCTAGAATGCCGGCAAGCGAAAGCAGACCCGACCGCCTTCGGCCATGGCGGCGTCACCGGCTTGTGGTTCGTGAAAATCAACGCGCTGCGCGACCACTATGCGCTGAACGGTCACGAGACGTCGAGTTGGGACCGTTGGCGGGACGCGCCTCAGCCAAAACGATCGGTTCTCGACGACGAGATGGAGTTGCTGGACGCCTTGGCCACCAGCCCGGAGAAACCGCTCTTCCAGATTGCACCAAACTGGTAGACCAGTCAGATTTTCGGGCCCGCGCTGCCGGCGGACGGTTCCGGGTTGGCAATTGCGGACTTGTGCGCCGCAGCGAACAGCCCCTGTATTCGATCGCCAAACCAACGACAATCCTCGACGTGGCCGCTTCCATGCATCCACGTCGTGGCGGCCCTCGTTTCTTCCGGTGACACGGCGTTGGGCACCACCTTGTCGGCGTCGTCCCCATTGCGCGTGGGCGCTGACTGTTAGTAAATTCTGGACTCGGGTTCCGTGTGATGTGGAGAAAACGCCTATGTCGTCCTTTGCAACACACCTTTCGGTATCGACATTGCGGAGCCCCTTGCTAGCAGGCGGTGTTGTCGTCGGCTGTCTTGCAGTCATTCTTATTCCGTCTTTTTCCATGGCCGCGCCCGTAAAGGATTCCATTCCCCAACTTGGTTCCCGAGACTTCGGGTGGAACGCGAACTTCTGGGATTTTCAGCTCGACCCTCCGCAGGGTTCGGCTCACGGGCCTATTAAGACCCATCCTAACTATCCCTATAACAGTCAGATTCAAAATGGCCGTTTGTTTACCGGTGGTGAGCTCCGGCCCCCGATTGTGAACACGAAGGATCCGATCTTGAAACCTTGGGCCGCTGAGCAGATGCAGGCAACGAATGAAGAGGTGCTGAGCGGCAAGATGGCGATTCCCTTTGCCTCCCAATCGCGCTGCTGGCCTGGGGGCGTGCCTGGCCAACTTCTTTTTCTCCAACCCCTGTATTTCCTCCAGATGCCGAACGAAGTATGGATGATATGGGAGCGCGATCATTTCGTGCGCCGCATCTATCTCACCGACAAGCATTCGGAAAATGTGAAGCCGTCCTGGTTCGGCGAATCCATCGGCCATTACGAGGGCGAGGACACGCTCGTGGTCGATACGATCGGGCTCGCGGCCGGCAAGTATCAC
>Ga0257161_1000386_pt1 | contig 11346 bp, 8 predicted proteins | sample NR01A_FD_185954 | JGI IMG/M metagenome (GOLD analysis project Ga0257161, IMG submission 185954) | Soil microbial communities from H.J. Andrews Experimental Forest, Oregon, United States - NR-01-A | ecosystem: Environmental > Terrestrial > Soil > Temperate forest > Bulk soil | place: USA: Oregon... | reverse complement strand
GCTTCGTGCTGCCGGTAAAGTCCGCGGACGCGCCAGCTTCACGGACGCGCTGGTTCAGCGAAATTTGGCCGCTGCGGCGCCGGCATCTGTTCCTGATTCCGGGCGATTCGCCCATCGGCTGGCGCCTGCCGCTCGATTCTCTACCCCGTTTGCCGCCCTCCGAGCAGCCCGTCATCGGGCCGGCCGATCCCTTCATGCCGCGTGGCGAGCTTCCGCATCCGGACATCCTGTTCCAGCGCGCCCATGATCACTTCGCCGAAGCGGAAGTGGACGAAGGCGGGATGACTGAGGAAGCCGCGAAGGCGAAGCGGCGCAAAGAGCGCGAGCGCACCGCGCCAGACGTCCCGGTGCGCACCGCGCTCTCCATCGAGCCGCGCGATGGGCACCTGTGCGTGTTCATGCCGCCAGTGGAGCGGCTTGAGGATTATCTGGAGCTGCTCGCCGCCGTCGAGGCGACCGCGGCGGACATGAAAATCCCGATTCACGTCGAGGGTTATGGGCCGCCTTTTGACCACCGCATGAATGTCATCAGGGTTACGCCCGACCCCGGGGTCGTCGAGGTCAATATCCATCCGGCGGCGCGCTGGCGCGACGCCGTGGCAATCACGCGCGGCCTTTATGAGGATGCGCGGCAGTCCCGGCTCGGCACGGACAAGTTCATGATCGACGGCCGCCATACCGGCACCGGCGGCGGCAATCATGTGGTGCTCGGCGGCGCCACGGCGGCCGATAGTCCGTTCCTGCGCCGGCCCGACCTCTTGAAAAGCATCGTGCTCTACTGGCAGCGCCGCCCGTCGCTGTCTTATCTGTTCTCCGGCCTGTTCATCGGCCCGACCAGCCAGGCGCCCCGCATCGACGAGGCGCGCATGGACATGCTGCACGAATGCGAGATTGCGCTCGGCCTCGTGCCCTCGCCCCCTCCCTACCCGCCGCTGGGAGCGCGGGCGTCTCGCCCGCCCTATTGGGACGAGCGAAAAAATGCGGGCGAGACGCCCGCGCTCCCAGTGGGGGAGGGGAGGGAGGGGGCGCCGCCGCCGTGGCTGGTCGACCGGTTGTTCCGCAATCTCCTGGTCGACGTCACCGGCAATACCCACCGTGCCGAAATCTGCATCGACAAGCTGTTCGCGCCGGAAAGCGCCACCGGCCGGCTCGGCCTCGTCGAGTTCCGCTCCTTCGAAATGCCGCCCGATGCGCGCATGAGCCTCGCCCAGCAGTTGCTGCTGCGCTCGCTCGTCGCCTGGTTCTGGCGCGAGCCGCTCGACGGCCCGCTGGTGCGCTGGGGCACCGCGCTGCATGACCGTTTCATGCTGGAGCATTTCGTGTGGGAGGATTTCCTCGACGTGCTGGAGGAACTCGGCCGCGAAGGCTATCGCTTCGATCCGGTATGGTTCGACGCCCAGCGCCAGTTTCGCTTCCCGGTCTACGGCGAGGTCACCTATGGCGGCGTGCGGCTGGAACTGCGCCACGCGCTCGAACCCTGGTACGTGATGGGCGAGGAAGGCCAGCCCGGCGGCACCGTGCGCTTTGTCGATTCCTCGGTCGAGCGCCTGCAGGTCAAGCTCCAGGGCCTCAACGCGGCGCGCCACGTCATCACTTGCAACGGCCGCCGCCTGCCGCTGACCGGGACCGGCCGGCCGGGCGAATACGTCGCCGGCGTCCGCTTCAAAGCCTGGGCGCTACCGTCCGCCCTGCACCCCACCGTGCCGGTGCACGCACCGCTGACGTTCGACATTCTCGACAGCTGGAGCTACCGCTCGCTCGGCGGGTGCGTCTATCACGTAGCGCATCCGGGCGGGCGCAACTACGAGACCTATCCGGTTAACTCGTACGAGGCGGAAGCAAGACGGCGGACGCGGTTCCAGGACCACGGGCATACGCCGGGGTTCGTGGCGAAGATTCCGCCGGAGGAGCGGTCGGTGGAGTATCCGACGACGCTGGATATGCGGAGGCGGGGCGGTTGAATAGAATTCAAAAGACGAATTGTTGTGGGACCCAACCAGAATCATTAAAAGGAAAAACATAGACCTCAGAGGGTGGCCATTTGGGAACGTCCTTTGGTTGGAAAAAGTATTGCAGTTCAGAACGCGGCTCAATGTGGTTTGGGTCTCCGAACTGGGCTAACATCATTATCGCGCATGCTGATACCGCATGAAATGCATTTGCTAACGTCGCTTTTTTGAAATTTTTCTCTCTGTCGTGTTTTACGGTATTGTATGCATCGTACCAATCAATCTCTTTAGTGGGTTGCCCGGTTGTGCCCCATTTTTCAAATGGTTTGACCGGGTCGATCCAAGGGTAGAATGGAAACGAAACAGAATATTCAGAAAGTCTCATCGACGAAGCTAATTTGACATAGTCGTTTGTACTAAATCGGTCGTCCGGCTTTGATGCTCCATTTGCGTTAAGCACACCTCTCCAATGTGCCTCCACTTCGGTGCAGGCAAGAATGAGCAGGTTTCTTATTTCGTGCCCATAGGCATTGAATGTATCGCTTGATGGATGAACAGTTTCGCAAATACGCTGTAATTGGCGCGTCAATGCGACTAACTGTCCACGAGTTACAGCAATTTCATTTGTTGTATTGTTATTGCCCGGGTTGCGACCAAGGCCGTGATTTGGATAAATGTATAGTGGACGAGCCATTCGTGGATAATATCGTCCAGGTGCAAGCTTTAGCTCATGACGTATGTTGTCTGTTCCAGGTCCGAACCAAACTGGAACTTTTCTCGCAAGTGTTTCCCAGATTGTTTCGTTGCTATCACGTTCAAAGTAAGTATTTGCACCGCCTTGTGGATTGGTGATATCAACCCGCTTTGCAACATTGAAATCGATTTCCCAAATGTCCTGTAGTGGGAGGGCTTTGTCGTAAAGGAAATAGTAAGCCATGTAGACCTTACCCACTTTCAGGACTCGCCTGCAAGACGCCGGCGCGCCTCCGCTTTCAGCTCGGCAAAATCGATTTCGCCCGCATCGCCGCTGTCGATTCCCTCACGCCAAGCATTATGACACACCATCGTATGAAACGTTGTGTTTTTGTCATATCCACCCCATATTGGACATCGAGAGATTGGCCACAATCGCCTTGTGATGCAGCTGCTCGTTCGCGTTGGTCTTTGATCCTAAAAGGCTCTCGTAATTCACGCCCTCGTGGCAAAATGCGAGCATGATGTGCCAGCGATTGGGGCTGCTCTTGTCCGGATAACGGTGGATTACGAATGTCCAACGTCGAACGCATGACCGTAGTGTTCCCCGCACCGATGGCTGAGCAGTTGCGGGCCGCCGTCGAATCCGGCGAATACGCGTCGACCAGCGAGGCGGTCCGGGACGCCGTGCGCTTGTGGGGCGACCGTCGCGAGTTGCGTCAGCGCGAGATTGAAATGCTTCGTCGTGCCTGGGACGAAGGCAAGGCCAGCGGCTCGGCCGGGTCATTGAATATGGCGGAGATCATCGCCGAAGCCAAAGCGGAGAGAGAGACCGAGGAAACTGCCAAACGTGGCTAAAGTTCGCCACTCGGTCGGCGCCAGGGCTAATCTCAGGCGCATTTAGCGCTTCATTGCTCTCGACAACGAGGCTGCGGCCGACAAGCTGCTCTTGAGAATCGAACAGCGGATTTCAATGCTCGCAGATTTTCCGGAATCGGCGCCGCCGCGCGATGACATCCGTCCTGGGTTCCGCATGCTGGTCTTCGTCGGCTACCGCGTAATTTACGAATACACCGCCGCGACCAACACCGTGGAGATTATTGCGGTAGTCGAACCCTACCGCGATCTCGACAATCTATTCTGATCTCGGGCGCATGCGTTCGACATTGCTACCGCCCTCCCCCACCACGCGAAGCTCCAATCTCCCGATCAACTCCGCCCGCAGCGCCTCGGCCTCTTTCATCGCAGCATCAACCTCCCGCGACGTCGTGCTGTTCGACCCGTACATGACGGTGCCCCCGATCACGCCTGAAATTGCCGCCATCATGGCCATGGGATCGAATCCGATGATCCCGATCGTCACCGCCAGCAGCCAAATGCCGCCGCCCGCGATGGCGATCTGTGAAATCAATTTGATCTTGCGGCACCGCGCCAAGGCTTCGGCAAGCTCCTCGAGCCGCGATTCGAGACGGGCGATCTGATCGCGCGGGTCGCCACCCTCGATCTCGGACGACTGCACATTTTCAGCCCCGATATTCACCATCCTTCGTCCTTATCGCGATCGGGCCATCGGAACGACTACCCCGGCTGCCGGCGAAACCGTGCGGTCTTTCCGCGCCCTTCCGAGAGTTTGCGGTCATCGACGCCCGTGGCCTCGCTTTTGCACCGGCCGAAGAGCATATCATCGTTTTTGAGGCAGGATTCGCAGGCCCACCATGCAATGGTGATCCGGCGCGTGCGGCGGCATCCCGGCAACCGCCCCGCGGCCCGCCACGTCGACCTGCCTGAGCTTGGCGTCAAGCTGCATATCTGCCGGCCATAGCCTGGAAGCCGCGCTTCGAACGGCCTATCTTCTCGCGATGTCAGTGCTTACCGAATCGCGCGCGCCTGAGGGCTCCGAACGCGTTGCCCAATTGCCGGCGGGCTACCGGCCGTTGCCGGACGTCTATGACGAGATGATGAGTCATGACGGCGAGGTACGCGCGCATTGGCACGACCTGCTGGCCGGCCTCGCCACCCTCGGGCGCGAGGAACTGTCGCGCCGGTTCGCCGCTGCCGACCGCTATCTACACGATTCCGGCGTGTTTTATCGTGTTTACGAGGACCAGACCGGCGTCGAGCGCGGCTGGCCGCTGACGCCCATTCCGCTGGTCATCGCGGCCGACGAATGGGAGCGCCTGCAGGCGGCGCTCACCGAACGCGCCCGCCTGATCGAGGCGGTGATTGCCGATGTCTATGGCGCCGGCAACCTGATCCGCGAAAACCGGCTGCCGGGCGCATTCGTGGCCGGCAGCCCGGAATTCGTGCGGCCGCTGGTGGGCGTGCCGCCGCCCGGCGGTGCGCATCTGCGTTTTTATGCCGCGGACATCGCGCGCGGTCCCGATGGCCGCTGGTGGGTGCTGCGCGACCGCACCCAGGCGCCGTCGGGCGCCGGATTCGCGCTCGAGAACCGGCTGGCGCTGCGCCAAAGCATTCCGGACATCTACCGCAACCTGCATGTCCACCGCCACGCGCCGTTTTTCCAGGCCCTGCAGGCGGAACTCACCGGCCTCAACCGCCAGAACGATTCCCGCGTCTGCGTGCTGACACCGGGGCCGATGAACGAAACCTATTTCGAGCACGCTTACCTCGCCCGCTATCTCGGCTTCCTCCTGGTCGAGGGCGCGGACCTCACGGCACGCGACAACGGTGTCTTCATCCGCACCGTCTCCGGCCTCAAGCGTACCGAGGTGCTGCTGCGCCGGCTCGACGCCGACTTCTCCGATCCGCTGGAGCTCAATGCGCGTTCGCGGCTCGGCGTACCGGGGTTGGTGCAGGCGGTGCGCGACGATAAGGTGGTGATGGTGAACGGGCTCGGCAGCGGCATCGCCGAGGCGCGCGGCATGCTGGCGTTCCTCCCGGCCTTGTCCGAGGCGATCGACGGGCGCGCGCTCGCCATGCCCAACATCGCCACCTGGTGGCTCGGCGATCCGGCGGTGCGCGCCGCGATGCGGGACGAACTCGACGACATGGTGGTGACGTCGGCGTATTCCGGCGAGCCGCCCGGCGAAACCCTCGGCGACGGCGTGCTCGGCAGCGAACTCGGGCTGGTGCGGCGGCGGCGCATCCTGCAGTCGATCGAGGATCGCGGCGTCGATATCGTGCTGCAGGAGGCGGTGCGGCTTTCCACCATGCCGGTGTGGCGCGACGGCAAGCTGGAGCCGCGGCCGTTCATCCTGCGGGTCTTTCTCGCCAAGCACGGCGACGGCTGGGCCGTGATGCCGGGCGGCTTTGTGCGCATCGGCGATCCCGACGACGTGTATGCCATCAGCCTGCAGCGCGGAGCGCAGACGGCCGACGTCTGGATTCCCTCCAAGACGCCGCTCGTGGAAACGACCCTGCTGCCGAGCCCCGACCGCATCCAGATCCAGCGCGCCTCCGGCACGCTGCCGAGCCGCGCCGCCGACAACCTGTTCTGGCTCGGCCGCTACATGGAGCGCACCGAGGCGACCTTGCGGCTGGTGCGTGCCTTGCTGGGGCGGATGTCGGAAAGCGACTCGTCCGAGAGGGAGATCGAGCCCATCACCTCGCTGCTGCTGTCGTGGAGCGTGGTGCCGAAGGACCTGCCGACCACGCGGCCGGTGGCGATCGCCCGGGCAGCGCTGCAGCGCGGTGACCATTCGGGCTCGGTGCCGGCGCTCGCCAGGGCCGCGCGCTCCACCGGGTCGGTAATCCGCGACCGCCTGTCGCCGGACACTTGGCTGGCCTTGATGCGGCTGGTGGCCACCTGCGACTCGCCGCTCGGCGGTTCTTCCGATTTCGAAGCCGCCATGGCGGAGCGCGTCGAGGCCGCACTGCGCATCATCGCGTCGTTCTCCGGGCTGGCCCAGGAAAACATGACCCGGCTCGGGGGCTGGCGCTTTCTGGAGCTCGGCCGCCGCATCGAGCGCGCCATCGTGACCTGCCGGTTCGTGCGCCAGTTCGGCGCGCGGCTCGACCGCGGCCTCGATACGCTGCTCGAGCTCTGCGACAGCCGCATCACCTACCGCCAGCGTTATGTGATGGTGGCGTCGCGCGCCCCGGTGATCGATCTCACTTTGCTGGATCCCTCCAATCCGCGTTCGGTGGCATTCCAGTTCGACCAGATCGAAGGCCATCTCGACGCGATGCCGCACATGCGGTCCGACGGCAGGCTGTCGCTGCCCCGCCAGATTTCCATGGCGACCGCCGCCAAGCTGCACACCGCCGACGCCGCGCGGGTCGATGACAATTTGATCCTTGCGACCGAAACCGCCCTGATGCATCTCTCCGAGGCGATCTCCAGCACGTTCCTCGGGCGCAACGAGCCCAGCGAGACGCGCGAGGAGATGCCGTCATGATCTACGACGTACGCCAGACCACGACCTATGTGTACGAGACCGCCGTCACCCGGGCGCGCCATATGCTGCGCCTGTTGCCGGTGGCGCGCGATCGGCAGCGCGTCACCGCCGCGATGCTTGATATCGATCCGGTCCCGGTCAGCCGCCGTGAGGCCACCGATTTTTTCCGCAATTGGACGACCGTCGCCGAGCTGGAAGAGCCCCATGAGACTCTAACGCTGAAGCTCGCGGCCCGCGTCGCCATCACGCCGGTGGTGCCGACCGACCCCGACAAATCGCCGCCATGGGAAAGCGTGCGCGCCGACACCTATGCGAGCGAGGACATCGGACCGTCCTCCCCGGTCCATTTCGTCTATCCGAGCCGTTTGGTGTCGCTCGATCCGGACATCCGCGACTATGCGCGCAAGAGCTTCGCGCCGGGCCGGCCGGTATTCGCCGGCGCCGTGGAATTGATGCGGCGGATCAAGGACGATTTCGCCTACGAACCGGGCGCCACCACGGTGACGACGCCGCCGTCCATATCGTTCGCGCTGCGCCGCGGCGTATGCCAGGACTTCGCCCATATCATGATCGCCGGCCTGCGCGGCCTTGGCCTGCCGGCCGCCTATGTGAGCGGCTTTCTGCGCACCGTGCCGCGCCCCGGGACGGTGCGTCTGGAAGGCGCCGACGCCATGCATGCCTGGATCATGGTGTGGTGCGGCGCCGCCGGCTGGTGGGGGCTCGACCCCACCAATGCGCTGATCGCCAGCGAGGACCACGTCGTGCTCGCAATCGGCCGTGATTACGCCGACGTGGCCCCGATCAGCGGCGTGGTGCTCGCATCGGGCGAACAACACCTGACCACGGCCGTCGACATGATCCCGATCGAGGCGTGAGCGGTGGCGGGTAGTTCCGTTACAGAAGCCCGGACGGAGCGTGCAGAAATCCAGGATCGGCACATGACAATCCGCGCACCGCGCTTCTCCCTCTCTCCGCTTGCCATCAGGGCGTTTACGCCCGTCTGCGACGGGCTATGGAGAGGGTCGGGGTGAGGGGGCCTTTCCATAAGCTCAGACTCGCGGAAAGGCCCCCTCACCCGGATCGCGCCAAGCGCGCGATCCGACCTCTCCCCGCAAGCGGGGAGAGGTGAAGACTGCGGCCAATGCGATTGTCCATTCAACCCCAAGGGCTTTCAAATCCCCCCCGAACCACTATCTTCCTCGCAATCGTACCCTCCCCTTCATCCCGAGAGGCATAGATGACCGCAACTCACGGTTTTGAGCTCCTCCGCGAACAGAAGTTGTCCGAAATCAACTCCACGGCACGCTACTACCGCCATGTCGCGACCGGCGCGGAGCTGATCTCGCTGCTCAACGCCGACGAGAACAAGGTGTTCGGCGTGAACTTCAGCACCCCTCCGGCGGATTCCACCGGCGTCGCCCATATCCTGGAGCACTCGGTGCTGTGCGGATCGCGCAAATATCCGATCAAGGAACCGTTCGTCGAATTGATGAAGAGCTCGCTCAACACATTCCTCAATGCCATGACGTTTCCGGACAAGACCTGCTATCCGGTGGCAAGCCAGAACGTCCAGGATTTCTACAACCTCATCGACGTTTATCTGGATGCGGTGTTCCACCCCCGCCTCACGCCGCAGATCTTCCAGCAGGAAGGCTGGCATTACGAGCTCGACGCGCCCGATGCGCCGCTTGTCTACAAGGGCGTGGTGTTCAACGAGATGAAGGGGAATTATTCATCCCCCGACAGCATGTTGCGCGAGCTGTCGCAACAGTCGCTTTATCCCGACATCACCTATGGGCTCGATTCCGGCGGCGATCCGAAGCATATTCCGGACCTCACCTACGAGCAGCTCAAGGAATTCCACGCGCGGCATTATCATCCTTCCAACGCCAAGCTGTTCTTTTACGGCAACGACGACCCCGATCAGCGGTTGCGCCTGCTCGACAAATATCTTGGCGAATTCAATCGGATCGAGGTCGATGCCCAGGTGCCTCTGCAGCCGCGCTTCGCCGCGCCGAAACGGCTGACCCGCACTTACGCGGCTGGCCCAGCCGAAGAGGAGCCTCAGGCCGGAGAGGACGCGCCCAAGGAATCGATGATCTCGGTGAACTGGATGATCGACGAGATCGTCGACATCGAAACCGCGCTCGGCGTCGACATCCTGGAGCATATCCTGATCGGCAATGCGGCCGCGCCGCTTTACAAGGCATTGATCGATTCCGGCCTCGGCGAAGGCCTGGCCGGCGGCGGCCTCGACGACGGGCTGCGGCAGCCGATGTTCTCCATCGGCCTCAAGGGCATCGATCCGGCCGATGCCGACAAGATCGAGCGGCTGATTACCGACACGATCGGCGGACTGGCTGATCGTGGCATCGATCCCCTCACCGTCGAGGCGGCGCTCAACACGGTGGAATTTCACCTGCGCGAGAACAATACCGGGTCGTTCCCGCGCGGCATCGTGTTCATGTTGCGGGCGCTGCGCTCGTGGCTGCACGGGCGCGATCCGCTGACGCCGCTCGCCTTCGCGGCACCGCTCACCGCCATCAAAGGCCGTGTTGCGGGCGGCGAGCGCTATTTCGAGAACCTGCTGCGCCGCTATTTCATCGACAACCCCCACCGCACCAACCTGGTGCTCAAGCCCGACCCGACCCAGGCCGTCCGCGAGGCGGAGGAGGAACAGGCGCATCTGAAGGCCGTGCGCGCCGGCATGAAAGAGAGCGACATCAGGGCCGTGGTGGAGGCGACATATACGCTCAAGGCGCTGCAGGAGCGACCCGATCCGCCCGAGGCGCTCGCCACCATCCCGACGCTCAAGCTCGCCGACCTGTCGCGGGAGAACAAGCCCATCCCGATGGAGGTGACGAGCCTGCGCGACACGCGGGTGCTCTACCACGATCTGTTCACCAACGGCGTCGTCTATCTCGACGTCGGCTTCGACCTGCACGCGCTGCCGGCCGAGCTTCTCCCTTATGTGCCGCTGTTCAGCCGCGCCCTGATCGAGACCGGCGTCGGCAATGACGACTTCGTGCGGGTGTCGCAACGGATCGGTCGTTCCACCGGCGGCATCCGGCCGCAGCGTTGGACCTCGACCATGATGGGCAGCCCGACCGCCACGGCGTGGCTCAACTTGCGCGGCAAGGCGCTGCCCGAGCAGACCGGCGAGTTGCTGGCGATCCTGCGCGATATCCTCGCCCGCGCCCGGCTCGACAACCGCGAGCGATTTCAACAACTGGTGCTGGAGGAGAAGGCCGCACTGGAATCCCGGATCGTGCCGGCCGGATCGAGCTATGTGGACCGGCGGCTGCGCGCCAATTTCCACGAGGCCGACTGGGCCGACGAGCAGATGGGCGGGGTGAGCTACCTGTTCTTCCTGCGCAAGCTCGCCGACGAGGTGGAGACCAATTGGGAGGGCGTGCTGGCGGCGCTTGAGCGCATCCGCTCCACGCTGTTCGACCGCGCCGCCATGCTGTGCAACGTCACCGCGGAGGCCGCCGATTGGGCGCGGCTCCAGCCGCAGCTTGCGGATTTCCTCGGCGCTCTGCCCAACACCGCCGTCAAGCCCGCGCCGTGGCGGGTTGCCGACAGTCCGCGCTCCGAAGGCCTGGTGATGCCCACCAAGGTCAATTATGTCGGCAAGGGCGCGGACCTCTACGGCGCGGGCGTGAAGCCGAGCGGCGCCCATCTGGTGGCGCGCGCCTATCTGCGCACCAGTTGGCTGTGGGACAAGGTTCGGGTGCAGGGCGGCGCCTACGGCGGCCAGTGCATGTTCAACCGCTATTCGGGCGACTTCACCTTTGTGTCCTACCGTGACCCCAACCTGCTCGCCACCCTCGACATCTATGACCGCACCGCAGGGTTCCTCAAAAGCGCCGAGCTCGGTGAGGCCGAGCTGACGCGCAACATCATCGGTACCATCGGGGAGGTCGACTCCTACCGGCTTCCCGACGCCAAGGGCTTCGCCTCGATGCAGCGCCATCTGATCGGCGACACCGACGCGGCGCGCCAGCGCATGCGCGAGGAAATCCTGTCGACCACCGCCGCCGACATCCGCAATTTCGGTGATGCAATGGCGGAGGTCGCCGCCAGGGGCCGAGTCGTGGTGCTCGGGTCGGAGCAGGCCATCGAGGCGGCGAATGCGGAGAGGCCGGGGTTGTTGAGCGTGTCGCGGGTGATGTGAAGGGGTGCGCTCGGACTACCGTGATGGCGTAGGGCGGATTAGCACTACTGAATCATAAACCTGAGTCAGTTGGTCGCATATGATCTTTCTTTAGAATCAGCTGGTTGTCGAGCTTCCTATCAGCGGGAGGCTGGGATGGGTCTCGGGAGCGAACTGGAGCATGCGGATC
>Ga0257161_1000385_pt1 | contig 11350 bp, 8 predicted proteins | sample NR01A_FD_185954 | JGI IMG/M metagenome (GOLD analysis project Ga0257161, IMG submission 185954) | Soil microbial communities from H.J. Andrews Experimental Forest, Oregon, United States - NR-01-A | ecosystem: Environmental > Terrestrial > Soil > Temperate forest > Bulk soil | place: USA: Oregon... | reverse complement strand
ATCGAGATCAGCACCAACGACGGCCGCATCTTCGCGACCCGCGGCGAGATGGGCGGCGCTGCTATCCCCATCAATGAAATGCCGGCCTACCTGCCCAAGGCCTTCATCGCCATCGAGGATCGGCGGTTCTACGACCATCACGGCATCGATCCGATGGGGCTCTTGCGCGCGATGCTCGCCAATGCGCTCCATCGCAGCATCTCCCAAGGCGGTTCGACCATTACGCAGCAGCTAGCCAAGAACCTGTTCCTGTCGCGCAATCGCGCCATCATGCGCAAGCTGCAGGAGATCGTGCTGGCGCTGTGGTTGGAGCACAAGTTCACCAAGACCGAGATCCTGGAGCATTATCTCAACCGGGTCTATTTCGGCGCCGGCGCCTACGGGGTCGAGGCGGCGGCGCAACGCTATTTCGGCAAGTCGGCGCGGCAGGTCTCCCTCAGCGAGGCCGCCCTGCTGGCCGGGCTCGTCAAATCGCCATCGCGGCTCGCTCCGACCAAGAACTACGATGGCGCGGAGCGCCGCGCCCAGCGCGTGCTCGCGGCGATGTCCGACGCCGGCCTTCTCAAGACGGAAATCGCCCAGGCCGCCATGGCGTTGGGCCCGACCATCGTCAAGGCGAGCGGCGGCGGCTCGTCGAACTATGTCGCCGACTGGGTGATGGATGTGCTCAACGATCTCCTCGGCCTCGTCGAGGAGGACATCGCCGTCGACACCACCATTGATGTCGCGTTTCAGGCCGCGGCCGAAAAGGCGCTGCTCGACCAGCTGACGCAGAAGGGCCAGCGATTCGGCGTGGAACAGGGCGCGCTCGTGGCGATGACGCCGGACGGCGCGGTGCGGGCGCTGGTCGGCGGGCGGAACTATGCGGAAAATCAGTTCAATCGTGCGGTGGCGGCGAGGCGCCAGCCGGGCTCGACATTCAAGCCGTTCGTATATCTCACGGCGCTCGAACGCGGTCTAACGCCCGAGTCCGTCAGGGACGACCGGCCGATCGAACTCAAAGGCTGGCGGCCCGAAAACTTCAACCGCGAATACTTCGGGCCGGTCACGCTGACCCAGGGGCTCGCCAATTCGCTCAATTCAGTCGCGGTACGGCTCACGATGGAACTCGGACCGGCCGCCGTGGTTCGCACCGCGCACCGGGTCGGCATCACCTCGAAGCTTGAGGCGAATCCTTCGATCGCACTCGGCACGTCCGAAGTCTCGGTGCTTGAACTCGTGTCCGCCTACGCACCGTTCGCCAATGGCGGCCTTGCCGCCAGAGCGTATGTGGTCGAGCGGGTGCGCACCGCACACGGCGGCAAGACGCTATACATGCGTAACAAAAATACGCCCGCCCGCGTCATCGATCCGTACTACGTAACTATGATGAATGCCATGATGCGCGAGACGGTCACGAGCGGCACCGCACGGCGGGCTGATCTGCCCGGCTGGCCGGTCGCCGGCAAGACCGGCACAAGTCAGGATTTCCGCGACGCCTGGTTCGTCGGCTTCACGAGCCAGCTCGTGACCGGCGTCTGGCTCGGCAACGACGACAACACGCCGACGAAGAAGATCACCGGCGGCGGATTGCCGCTCGAGGTCTGGAGCCAGTTCATGAAAACCGCGCACCGGGGCAAGCTGCCGTCCGATCTGCCGGGCGATGCCATTGCGGCGATCCCGCCTCCCGGGATGAGCGTCCCGATCCCGCCGGCCAGCGTTTCGGGTGGGCGCGGACGCGCCGCCGACAGCGATCCCCCACCCTACCCTTCCCCGCAAGCCGGGGAGGGTAGGGTGGGGGTTTTCGACCGCCTGTTTTCGCGGCGCTGAAGCGCTCACTTCGCGCGGTACGCGCCCCGCTTGAGACGTTGCGCACCCACCCGGCCCTCCGCTGCTCGCGGGGAAGGGTAGGGTGGAGGCAAGGCCCGGCGTGGCTTTGCGGCGCCGAAGCTGTCGCGCGCCATGCCGTAGCGATGCAGCTCGGTGCCACGGACGTCGAGCCAGGTCTTGGCCCGCTCCATGTCAGGGCAGATGCGGCTGAGCAGGCGCCAAAACCGCACCGAGTGGTTCATTTCCACGAGGTGCGCAACTTCGTGAGCAGCGAGGTAGTCGAGCACAAAACGCGGCGCCAACACCAGACGCCATGAAAACGACAGCGCACCGCTGGTCGAGCACGAGCCCCACCGGCTCACCTGGTCACGGATCGAAATCCGTCGCACCTTGACCCCAAGACGGTCTGCGTAACGCGAGACCGCAGCTTCAAGGTCGCGCTTGGCCTCGCGTTTGAGATAGTCGGTGACTCGCCGGGCAACATGAGCAGCATGGCCCGATACGTAGAGTAGCCGGCGGCCGTCGCGGTCGGTTTCAGTCCATACGGTGCCGCGCGCGCTGCGCCGGTGCGCGATCGCATGCGCGACGCCGCGCAAGGGAATTTCGATGCCGTGTTCGAACGGCGCAGGCCGCGGCAGCCTGTCGAGCCGCGCCGCGATCCAGGCGCCATGCCGTTCGGCGAACTCACGGGCCTCGCGAAAGCTGCCGCGCGGCGGCATGGTGAGAATGGCTTCACGCGTCACAGCGACGACGCGCAGCGTATAGCGGCGGGCTTGGCGATGACGACGCAGGCGAACCAGATGGACAGCGCCGTCGCAGACAACCTCAATGGCCTGCGGCTCGGTCGGACGACGGTAAAGCAGCGCACGCAAAGTCATGGACGAGAATTCCGGCAGGAGCGAACTGGCGGGATAGTGGCATATTCGCTGAGCCCGCAAGGCATATTCTTTTTGGACGATGAATCCACACCATGTGGTGATCAAGTTAAGGTTGATCGCAAGCAATGGTGGCATCTAACGATGAACATTGATTCATTTTATCGGGATTAGCCCGGACGCCGCATCAATAAAAATAACATAATAATTTCAGATGCTTGGCGGCCGATCAGCGAATTTTATAATCGCCTTGCAAAATCGCCTGAGTTACGCATCGCAGCGGAGAATCAAAGGCGCTTCTCCCCGGGGCGAAACCACACGGGGCCGGCGCACGGGCATTTTGGCAAAACGAATTCCCCCTAAAAAAGCACACAAATTCAAGCACATCTAGCCACCCTCCGGAGCGTCCGAAAAAGCGCACGGCGCGGCCCGGTCGCATCGCCGGCTCCACTTGCCCGCCCGGACCCGAGCCGGCGAAGATGCGCAACGCGATCGACCGGATCTGGCGCTAATTGGGGTCGATACGTGCCGCCCGCTTGGCTTCGATTGACAGGACTTTTCGGCCGGCACGCCGAAAATCATTCGACAGCACGAAGTCGGCGATGCGAGGCGCAATTTCGGCACGGAAACGCGATCCATTGAATACGCCATAGTGGCCGACGCCGGGCTGCTGCCAATGCGCTTTGAGCGTGTCGGGAAGGCTTTCAAGCAACTGATGCGCCGCCTTGGTCTGGCCAAGGCCGGAAATGTCGTCGTGTTCGCCTTCAACTGTCATCAGGGCGACCCGGCGGATCTTTGACAGATCGACCCGGCGGCCTCGATGGGTCATGGCGCCCGTGGGCAAGGCGTGACGGACAAACACGGTCTCGACGGTTTGCAGATAGTATTCGGCCGCAAGGTCCATGACGGCGAGATATTCGTCATAGAATTCGCGGTGCTTTTGGGCCGAGTCGCCGTCGCCTTGAATCAGATGGTGAAACAGGTTGCGGTGCGCCTCGATATGACGATCGAGATTCATGCTGACGAAGCCGTGCAGCTGCAAAAATCCCGGATATACGTCACGCATCATGCCGGGATGGGGAAACGGCACCTTGGTGATGACGTTGCGCCGGAACCAATCGGTGCCGCGGGCTTGCGCCAGCGCATTGACGCGGGTCGGGTTGACGCGCGTATCGACCGGGCCGCCCATCAGCACCATGGAATGGGGGACGTGAGGATCCTCAACCGCCTCCATGCGGGCGATCGCAGCGAGCACCGGCACCGAGGGTTGGCAGACCGCAATGACATGAACGTCGCCGCGCAGAAAATGCAGGATTGAGATGACGTAATCGATGTAATCGTCGAGATCGAACGGTCCCTCGATGACCGGGACCATGCGGGCATCGGTCCAGTCCGTGATGTAGACATCGTGGCTGGGCAGGAATGCCTCGACGGTGCCGCGCAGCAAGGTTGCGTAGTGGCCGGACAAGGGCGCCACGATCAGCAATCGCGGCTGCGGCCGCAACGGCGCTTGCTCGAAGACCCTCGCGAAGCGCAGCAGGCGGCAAAACGGCCGCTCCCAAAGCGTTTCGACATTAACGTGTATCCGTTCGCCGCCGACCAGCGTGTTCCGGATGTCCCATTCAGGCCGACCGTAGCGCCGGGTGGAGCGCTCGAATACCTCGCAGGCCGCCGCAATCGATTTGCCGAAGGTCGTGAGCGCCAGCGGGTTGAGCGGGTTCCGGAATAGGAGCTTGGTGGCATCGGCGAACGCCCGCGACGGGTTGAGCGCCGCCTGGCTCATTTCGTAGAACCAGTACATGGGTGCGGAAATCAGGAGCCCGCCCTCACCGGGCGCCCTGGGAGCACCTCCAAATTCACCAATCGCCATACCGGTTCCTCACGCCTGCTGCGCTGCAGCATATGGCGAATGGTCACATTTATTTCAACAAAGAAGTTTTCGTGCGCCCCCCTTCCTACCTGGGACCGCGGGCGTCTCGCCCGCTCTGTTATGTGGCACCGAAGGGCGGGCGGGACGCCCGCGGTCCCCAGGTAGGCAGGGGGCTCGTCACTCGCCCGTCTGCATCAGCGACCCGTGACGTCGGGATGCTCTCAGCAACAACATGAAGCCCGTTACCCCAGCCGCGAACAGGACCATATTCATAAAAAAGGCCTCGACCATGAGATCGGCCCGAAATTGATGGTCGATGAGCAGTGCGCGCATGCCCTCGAACACATAGGTCGGCGGCAGCGACCACGCCACGACTTGCAGCCAAGGCGGCAACACCGCGGCGGGGTAATACACGCAGGTCAGCGGCATCAGCAGGAACATGATAGTCCAAGCGAGATTTTCGGCCCCGAGGCCGTTGCGCATAATCACGCCGGACACGAAGATGCCAACCGCCCAGCTGGTCAGAATGAGATTGAGAAAGAACGCCGCCAGCGCGAGGCCCATCCCGTAGAGATTGAATCCGAAGAAGCCGATCGCCAGCAACGAAACCGGCACCATCCCGATCAGGAGACGCACGATGCTCATCGCCATCATGGCAAGGATGAACTCGATCGGCTTGAGGGGGCTTATCATGAGGTTGGCGAGATTGCGCGACCACATCTCTTCAAGAAACGACACCGAAAAGCCGAGCTGGCCGCGGAACAAAATGTCCCACAGCAGCACCGCGCCGATGAAGGTGCCGCCGGCACGGGCGAAAAATCCGGCATTCTGGCTGAGATAGAGTTGCAGGAAGCCCCACATCAGCATCTGTACCGCGGGAAAGTAGACGAGTTCGAGGAGCCGCGGCCACGATGAGCGCAAGAGGTACCAGTAGCGCTCGATCATGGCGGCGATCCGGCGCCAGGAAATCGCGTAGTGTGAGATCGCGGATTCGATGCCGAGCTTCATGGCGGGCGCCACTCACTGCCCGGTATCGCGGATGCGGCCGCGCGCGACGTCGAGGAACACCTCTTCGAGGGTATCGCGCCCATAGCGCTCCAAGAGCCTCGCCGGCGTCCCGTCATCCTCGATCCGTCCCTTTTTCATGATGATGACGCGCTCGCAGAGCCGCTCGACTTCGTTCATATTGTGGGAGGCGAGAAGGATGGTGGCGCCGCGCTCGGAGCGGTAGCGTTGCAGCCTCGCCCGCACCCAGTCAGCCGTGTCGGGATCGAGCGAGGCGGTGGGTTCGTCGAGCAGCAACACCTCCGGGCGATTGATGAGAGCCTTGGCGAGCGAGACGCGGGTTCTTTGCCCGGAAGACAACTTGCCGGTGGGCCGGTCGAGCAGGTCCGCGAGTTCGAGTTCATCGGCCAGCGCGGCGACCCGATCAGCAAGTCCGTCGACGCCATAAAGGCGGCCGAATACCGTGAGGTTCTGGCGAACGGTGAGCCGCATCGGCATGTCGATGTAGGGACTTTCGAAGTTCATGCGATGCAATACGCGGTACCGCTGGCGCGGCATGTCGGCGCCGAACACCCGCACGGCGCCGGAAGTCGGGGTTAGGAGCCCCATGATCATGGCGATGGTCGTGGTCTTGCCGGCGCCGTTGCCGCCCAAAAGGCCCGTCACCGAGCCCGCCGGCAAGGTGAAGCTGATGCCGTCGACGGCCCTGCTCCGCTGGTAGATTTTCACAAGCCGCTCGACGGCGATGGCGGGGGGTGTCATAAGCAGTGGTCAGGGATCAGTAATCAGGGATCAGAACAATCGTCATTTTTGCGGTTGAAAGCCCCCCTTGGCACGCTTGATCGTTGGCCACCGGGTGCTGACATCTTCAAGGTGAGTAATCAGCCGTCGGCGGGCAGGTCAAGAGATCAGCTCTGCTTTCTACCTGAGGCCTGATCACTGATTCCTGATACCTGGTCCGATCATGTCCGAAGTATTCGACGAGCAAACGCCGCAAACCCTGCGCCACGTGCGTATCGACACCTTGGTGCGGCTGCGCTGGCTTGCGGTCCTCGGCCAGACCGCGGCGGTGCTCGTCGTGTACGACGGCTTCGACCTTGAAGTTCCGTTCTGGGCCTGCTTGGCGGTCATTGCCGTCTATGCCTCGGTGAATGTGGCGCTGCGGCTGCTGTTTCGCTGGAACCAGCGCCTCGAGCCGCACCAGGCCGCGAGGCTATTGGGTCTTGATATTATCGAGCTTGCCGTACTCTTGTTCCTCACGGGCGGTTTGCAGAATCCGTTCTCGTTTCTGATGGCGGGCCCGGTCTTGATTTCGGCCGCGGCGCTGCCCAAACGCATGACGCTGATGCTTGGCGGCCTCGTCTTCATCTGCGCCACGATCCTGGTGCGCTTCTATTATCCGCTGCCATGGCCGGAAGAGGAACCGCTCGAACTGCCGCCGCTTTACATGATCGGCGTGTGGCTCTCGCTGATGCTGGCGATCGGCTATATCAGCATCTATGCGTGGCAGATTATCGAGGAGTCGCGCCAGCTGACCGATGCGCTTGCGGCGACCGAACTGGTGCTGACCCGCGAGCATTATCTGACGCAACTCGACGGCCTTGCGGCAGCGGCCGCCCACGAACTCGGCACGCCGCTCTCCACCATCCTGGTGGTGGCCCGCGAATTGGAGCGCGAGATCAAGCCTGATTCCCGGTTTGCCGAGGATATTCGCCTGTTGCGCGAGCAGGCGCAGCGCTGCCGGGTCATTCTCGGCAAGCTCACTGAACTGCCTGCCCCCGGCGAGCCGTTCGAGCGGATGAAGTTATCGGCCCTGATCGAGGAAGTGGTGGCGCCGAACCGCGGCGCAGGCGTCGCCATCGAGGTCGAGATTGCCAAGGACGATCCGCGTGAGCCGGTGGGAGCGCGCAACCCCGCCGTCTTGTATGGGCTCGGAAACATTCTCGAGAACGCGGTCGATTTTGCCCGCGAGCGCGTCCAGGTGACGGCGGCCTGGACGGATGACAAGGTGGTGGTCGAGGTTAACGACGATGGATCCGGCTTCCCGCCGGAAATCATCGACCGCATGGGCGAACCCTACGTGACGAGCGAGCGCGGGCGGCGCATGCGCGGGAGCGAGATGCCGGGGCTTGGGCTGGGGTTCTTCATCGCAAAGACGCTGCTGGCGCGATCCGGCGCGAAGATTTCATTGAAAAACAAGGAATTTCCGCAGCGCGGTGCGATCGTCCGGGTGCGCTGGAAGCGGGCCGATTTTGAACGTCCGTTGATTTCGGAGCTGCCGGACGGCACAATGCTCGACGCAGAAGAGGCCGAAAAGAATGATGTCGAATCAAAACACGCGGGCGCCCCCAAGCCTGGAGGTGCCGACAAAAGCGAAGCGCCGCCTCTTGCCGAAACTCATTAGTCCCATACCTATTGTGGGATGGACCAGGTAGAAATTGGGCGACGATCATTGACTGAGGCGCAATCAATCATGACGGAAAACCTCGTTGCGGCGATCCCGGGCGACCGCACGCTGCTGATTGTCGAGGACGACAAATCGTTCCTGCAACGCCTGGCCCGGGCTATGGAAGGGCGTGGATTTACGGTGACGACCGCCGAATCGGTCGCCGACGGCTTGACCGAGGTGGAAAGAGCGGCGCCCGCCTTTGCGGTCGTCGACATGCGCCTTGGCGACGGCAGCGGCCTCGACGTGATTTCGGCGCTTAAGCAACGCCGGCCTGATGCGCGGGGCATCGTTCTCACTGGATATGGCAATATCGCCACCGCGGTGACGGCCGTAAAGCTTGGCGCGGTCGACTATATGTCGAAACCGGCCGATGCGGATGACGTCGCGGCGGCGCTTCTCGCTCTCGACGGCCACAAGGCCGAACCGCCGGCTAATCCGATGTCGGCCGACCGCGTGCGCTGGGAACACATCCAGCGCATCTACGAATTGTGCGGCCGCAATGTATCCGAAACGGCGCGCCGCCTCAACATGCACCGTCGCACCCTGCAGCGGATTCTCGCCAAGCGCGCCCCCAAGTAGGCGCCCGCCGCCCTGCGTACCCTCCCGCCGCGAGCGTCGGCTCTCGTGGACAGATGAGATGAAAACCGATCATATGGGGGAGCGGTTCCACGAATCATGTTCACGGAGGAGCCGTAGCCCGGGTTGAGCGTGAGCGAAACCCGGGGCGGCCTTGCGGAATTGACAGGGCATTCCCGGATTTCGCTATCGCTCAATCCGGGCTACGGTCTTGCGGTCCTGAACCAAGAGGCGCCCATTTTGCTCGCCGATAAGGGGTAATGGTCAAGGTGGTTCCTTTTGGAGAATGAGGTCCGATCCAAATGGTCGACAAGAGGTCTGAGGCGGTGAGCAAACCTGACGGCGAGCACGACGACATCATCTATCCGTCCGCCATACCGTTCGTGCTGGTGCATCTGACCTGCATCGGCGCCATCTGGAGCGGGATCACATGGCAGGCGGTTGCGATCGGCATTGGCCTTTACTGGCTGAGAATCTTCGCCATCGGGGCCGGGTACCATCGATACTTTGCGCACCGCGCCTACGCGACCAGCCGCGTCGCCCAGTTCGTGCTCGCTGCGCTGGCGCAGAGCACGGCGCAGCGCAGCGTCTTGTGGTGGGCCGCCAAGCACCGGCATCACCATCTGCATTCCGACACCGTCGACGACGTCCATTCGCCTCGCCAGAAAGGCTTCCTGTACAGCCATGTCGGTTGGATCTTCGCCGCCAAGCATGACGTGACCGACCTCGTCAAGATCGCCGACTTCGCGCGCTTTCCGGAACTGATGTGGTTGCACCGATACGAACTGGCGCCGGCCGTGGTATTGGCGGTCCTGTGCTTCCTGGTGGGCGGCTGGCCGGGTCTCATCGTTGGGTTCTTCTGGAGCACGGTTGTGCTCTATCACGCAACCTTCTGCATCAACTCGCTCGCCCATGTGTGGGGAAAGAAGCGCTACGTGACGGGTGACGATTCGCGAAACAACTGGTTGCTGGCGACCATCACGATGGGGGAGGGGTGGCACAACAACCATCACGCCTATCAAAGCAGTGCCCGCCAGGGGTTCCGGTGGTGGGAACTCGACCCGACCTACTACATCCTCAAGGTGCTGTCGTGGGTCGGGCTGGTGTGGGATTTGAAGTCGCCGCCGGCCGCAGTGCTGCGCAACGAGCACCGGCTGGGTTCCCGGGTCATCAATCGCGCCGCCGCACAGCTCGCCGAGAGTTTCCAGCCGGACCGCATTGCCGCCGCGATCGGGGTGGCGCTTGACGGCTCAAGCCTGTCGGCGCTGCGAGAAAAGCTCGCCGAAACCCAGCATCGCGCCGCGAACGTACTGGCGAACCTGCACCTGCCGCATCTGCCGACGCGCAACGAGGTGCTGGGCCGCGCGACCGCGATGTTCGCCAGAACGCCCTCGATCGACGACATCGTCGATCAGGCGCACGCACTGCTTCTCGACGCCATCGGGGCGCGGCTCTGCCCTGCCGTTGCCTATAGCAACGGCGGGCATTGGTGAGGAGCAGGCGCGGTTATACCGTTGGCCCGCTCAATCGCCCGGGTCCTCATTCAATTCCACAGTATCGTCTGAGCGATACTCGCCGCCGCCGTCGCCGCTCATGCGAAAGCAGTGGCCGTCGAGGTCCTCAACGGTCATTTCGCGTGCGCCCCAAGGATAGTCCGCAGGCGGCTTGCGAATGATTGCCCCGGTCTTTTTGTAGGTCTCGTAGAGGGCATCGATGTCCTGCACGAAAATGGACATCCACGTACCGGGACCGCCTTGCGCGCTGAGGGAAAGGAAGAGGTCGACCTGATTGCGCCCGACGCAAGCGAAGTCCACTGGATCGCCCCACTCCCATTTCTTTTGAAATCCGAGCTTGTCGACATAGTACTCGATTGACGCTGAGATATTTCTGACACTCAGGATCGGGACGATAAGTTCGAAGCGATTGGCAATTTGTTCCTTCGGGCTGGCGCCCGCCGCGATCAAAGCTGCGATAATTGCCGGTTTCGTCTTTGCCGTCGCCAAGCCGAGCGGCGTGTAGCCCCGGCCGTCCTTTGCCGACGGGTCAGCGCCAAGCTTTAGTAGCAGTTCGACCATCTGCGGGCGGTTCTTCAGGACCGCCAGATGCAACGGCGTGCGATGGTGTTCGAAGCGGCTCATTTTCTATACGCGCAGAAGCTTTGGATCGTCGGCAACGAGCTCGCGGACAAGGTCGGCACGATTGAGCGAGACCGCGGAGAAGATCGTCGGCTTGGCGCCGCGGGCGAGGAGGTAATCGGCTGCCTCCGTGCGTACCTGCTTGAAGCAAGTCGCCCACCCGATCACGCCGATCTCGTGCCCGTCTCCTTCACCGTCGACGTCGGCGCCCGCATCGATCAGCCGCTTAATCACTGCGACGGTGCCAAATTGCGCGGCCCAATGCAGTGCGGTCGCGTTGTCGAACTTGTCGCGCGTTGCGATGTCGAAACCCCGCCGCAGCAGGACGTTGACGCAATCAAGATGGCCTTCGGCGGCCGCGATATGTAACAGCGGCCGGTTCCATTGGCTGCCGGTCACCGTGATCTTTTGTGGGTTAAGCGCCAGCAACCTGTCGAGCTCGTCCGCGCGGCCCTCCTTGGCCGCGGCGATGATCTGGCCGTCGAGGCTTAGGGCATCGACGCGCGCTTTCAGCGCGCGCCAGCTCGGAAAGCCGTAATCATTGGCGACGGCGAGCTGGGCCTGATGGAGCTTTGCCGACGCATCGCGCGTGCGAAGCCCCGCAAGCCGCTCCTTGGCGGTCTTCTTGAGC